>Ga0315281_10009415_pt1 | contig 13555 bp, 10 predicted proteins | sample YL17G07_0_MG_FD_204540 | JGI IMG/M metagenome (GOLD analysis project Ga0315281, IMG submission 204540) | Sediment microbial communities from Yellowstone Lake, YNP, Wyoming, USA - YL17G07_0 | ecosystem: Environmental > Aquatic > Freshwater > Lake > Sediment | place: USA: Wyoming | collected...
CCAGCGCGCGCGCATCGCGATCGAGCCGCGCCCGGTCTCGTAGGCCGTGCGGATTTCGTCGCGTGCCGCGATGATCTGCCCGCCGCCCGGGAAGTCGGGGCCCGGCATGATCTCCAGCACTTCCTTCACGCTCGCTTTCGGATGCTTGATGACGTGCGCCGCGGCGGCGACGACTTCCCTCAGGTTGTGCGAGGGGATGCGCGTGGAAAACCCCACCGGGATGCCGAAGGAGCCGTTCAGCAGGCCGAAGGGCAGGCGCGCGGGCAGCAGCTGCGGCTCGTCGAACTTGCCGTCGTAGTTCTTGATGAAATCGACCGTGCCCTCGCCGATCTCGGCCAGCATCAGCTCGGCGTAGCGCGACAGTTTCGCCTCGGTGTAGCGGTAGGCCGCCGCCGAATCGCCGTCCCGGCTGCCGAAGTTGCCCTGGCCGTCGATCAGCGGATAGCGCATCGAGAACGGCTGCGCGAGGTGCACCATCGCCTCGTAGGTCGAGGAGTCGCCGTGCGGGTGGTACTTGCCGAGCACCTCGCCGACGTAGCGCGCGCATTTGGCGAATCCGGGAGTGCTTGCCTGACTCATTGAAAACAGGATTCTTCTTTGAACAGGCTTCAGACCATCCGCCACATCCGGCAAAGCCCGGGATTTCACCGTCGAAACGGCGTAGCCGAGATAGGCCTGCGAGGCGTGGCGCTCGATCGGCGCCGCATCGTCGCCGTTTTCGTGCACGAACAAGTCGGGGGTTCTGTCGTCCATGGCTTAGTTGAAGAGATCCAGTTGTTTGTCGGCCATCGCGACCGCGGCTTCCACCGCGCGCTTGGCCTTGTCGAGGTCGTCGCCGCCGCCGGCGCGGCCGCCGGCTTCCCAGGTGTATTTCTGCTTCGCGTCCCTGGCGGTGTGCCGCGTCACCTTGCCGAGCTTCAGCTTGCCGAGCCAGTAGACGTGCCCGTTATAGCCCGGCTCCCAGATCGGCTTTTGCTTCCTAGACATCGGCTTCCACGGTTTTCCAGTGCTCGCGCATCCAGTTCCTGCGTCCTTCGGCCTCTCCGGAGTCCATCAGCAGCTCGAAGGTTTCGCGCGCCTTCCCGATCTGCTTCGCATCGAGCTGCATGCGCACCAGGCGCCGCGAATCCGGGTTCATCGAGGTCTCCCAGAGCTGCTCGGGGTTCATCTCGCCCAGGCCCTTGAAGCGCGAGATCTCCCAGGAGCCCTCCTTCACCTTTTCCTTCTTCAGCGCGCGCAGCGTCTCTTCCAGTTCGTCGTCGTCCAGGCAGTAGATGCGGCGAGCGGCGCCTTTTCCATCCCGTCCCTTGCCCTGCGAAGGCACCTCCACCTTGAACAGCGGCGCCTGCGAGACGTAGATGTGGCCGGTCTCGACGAGCCTGGGTGCATGCATGAAGAAAAAGGTCAGCAGCAGGGCCTGGATGTGGCCGCCATCGACATCGGCGTCGGTCATGATGATGACCTTGCCATAGCGCAGGCCCGAGAGATCCGGCGAGTCCGCGGAGCCGTGCGGATCGACGCCGATGGCGGTGGCGATCGCCTGCAGTTCCTTGTTGGCGAGCACCGTGCGCGCGTCCTTCGACATCGAATTCAGCACCTTGCCGCGCAGGGGCAGGATCGCCTGGGTCTCCTTGTCGCGCGCCTCCTTGGCCGATCCGCCCGCCGAATCGCCCTCGACCATGAAAAGCTCGTTGCGCGAGGTGTCGTCGGAGGAACACTCGACCAGCTTGCCGGGCAGCGTCGCCACGCCGGAGCCCTTCTTGCGTTCGAATTTCTTGCCCCTGGAGAGCCGCGCGAGCGCCTGCTCGATCGCGAGTTCGACGATCTTCTTGCCCTCGTCCGGATGCTGGTTGAGCCACAGTTCGAAGGCGTCGCGCACGCACAGCTCCAGCAGCTTCGCCGCGTGCCGCGTGGTGAGCTTTTCCTTGGTCTGGCCGTGGAACTGGGTGCGCACGATGCGCGCCGAGAGCGTGAAGCAGGCGCGCTGCCAGAGGTCGTCCGCGATCAGCTTGACGCCCTTGGGCTGCAGCGTGCGCGTTTCCATGAACGCGGCGAGCGCGTCGAAGATGCCGTTGCGGAAGCCCGCCTCGTGCGTGCCGCCCGAGCGTGTCGGGATCAGGTTGACGTGGCTGTCGGCGAAGATCTCGCCCTCGGCCACCCAGCCGATGCACCACTCCGCGCCCTCGCCCGCCTCGATCTCGGCAAAATCGGCCGCCGTCTTCTCGTCGAAATGCCGCGCCCCCGAAAACAGCGGCGCCACCAGCTCGCGCCCGTCGAGCATGCGCTCGAAATACTGCGCCATGCCGCGCTCGAATCGCCAGCTTTGTTCCGGTTTTCCTTCTATTCTTAAAATAGTATTTAAACCCGGCAATAAGTAGGCCTTGGAACGCACCAGGTGTTCGAGCTCGCCCATCGGGATGTTGGGCGAATCGAAATACTTCGGGTCCGGCCAGATGCGCACCACCGTGCCGGTGCGCTTTTCCCTGATTTTTTCGCTCTTCAACCTGCTCTTGAGTTCCCCGCCCTCAAACGCAATCGAATGGCGAAAACCATCTCGATACACCGTGACTTCGCAGCGCTTCGAGAGCGCGTTGGAGACCGCGACGCCGACGCCGTGCAGGCCGCCGGAGATGTGGTAGACGGCTTCGCCGGATTTGGCGAACTTGCCGCCCGCGTGCAGCATGGTGAATGCCACCTCGACCGCCGGCTTCTTCTCCACCGGGTGCATGTCGACGGGTACGCCGCGGCCTTCGTCCTCGACTTCGACCGAGCCGTCCTTCGACACGGTCACCGTGATCTTCTTGCCGAAGCCGGCGAGCGCTTCGTCGATGGCGTTGTCCACCGCCTCCTGCACCACGTGCAGCGGGTGGATCGTGTGGGTGTACATGCCCGGCATGCGCCGCACGGGCTCCAGACCCTTCAGGGCCTGGATTGCGGATGCGTCGTAGACCTGCGTTTTCGCCATGTATCTCGTGCCCGTATGTAGTAGTAACTGCGGGGCGAAATACTAGATATTGTACAGCGCGCCCGCTGCGGGCAATTCCTCGAGCTGCCGCAGGCGCTCGAACAGCGCCGCGCGCCGGGGCGCCGCGAGCGCGCCACCGACGCAATCTTCGAATTTCAGTCGCAGTTCATCCATGCCGATTGGGTTGCGCGCATGGCCGAGGGCGTGGCGCACCGGCTCGCCCGCGAGGACGGTGCCGTCGGCGAGCGTGACGCGCACCGAGTCGCTGCGCGAAAAGAGCGGGTCATCCGGATCCGGATCGTCCACCGGCCGCACCTTCACTTTCGCCAGCATCTGCTGCACGGCGGCGGAGCGCACGAAACCGTCGCTCAGCTCCGCGAGGCCGACGCGCCCGGCCACCACCGCCGAAGTGGCGGCGAATTCGGCGCTGAACTTGGCGTCCAGCGCATTCTGCGGCCGGCTGTGGCGCAGCATCCCGGCCTGGAGCCTGCCTATGGAAAGCTCGATTTCCTTGATTTTCTCCGGAATGATTCCCCCCCCGGAACGTAAAGACAACAACCCGTCAATGGAACGATGCAACGCATAGCAAACGGGATAGCGCTTGATATTCAAGCCGTTCTTCAGAATATGCCAGCCGGCCATCCCGCCATCCGTGCGCACCCGGCCGGCGGGCGAGAACGCATGCAGGAAACCACCGCGGTGCTCGAGCGCGTCGGGCGAAGCCGTGAAGCCGCCCGCGGCGAGCCGCGCGGCCTGCACGCCGCTTTGCGCGGCGCGCGCCACCTGCAGCGGTTTCATCATCGATCCGAAGTTCGCGGTCAACCCGCCCGCCATCGATGCCGCTGCGGCAATCGCATGCGCAGTGCGCCCGGCGTCGAGCCGGGCGAGCCGCGCCCCCGCGGCCGCGACGGCGACGGCGCCGAACACGGCGCTCGGGTGCCAGCCCTTGGCGTGCAGCCTGTCCGCGTCGCGCGAGGCGAGCTCGCCCCAGGTCTCGTAGCCCGCGACATAGGCGGCGATCAGCTCGGCGCCGCTCGCGCGCAGGCGCTCGCCCTCGGCGAGCACCGCCGGCACCAGCACCACGCTCGGATGGCCGTCGATGGCGACATCGTCGTAGTCGAGCGCGTGCGCTGCCGTCGCGTTGATGAGCGCGGCTTCAGGCGAAGTGGTTTGTCCTTTGTCGAAAAGTACTCTTGCTTCGCCACTGACGGGAAAAGAAAGCGATTCCCGCAAAACCCTGACAACGGGTTCTTCCCGCCCCGCGAACATCACGCCGACGCAGTCGATGAAGCCGCGCTTGGCGGTGGCGACGCCTTCCGCCGGGATATTCCTGAAATCCAGGGAAGAAACAAACTCGCCCAGCATCTTCGTCAACATCAGTACGACCTTGGCATGTCCAGCACGTGCTCGGCAATGTAGGCGAGGATCAGGTTGGTGGAGATCGGCGCGATGCGCGAGATGCGCGCCTCGCGCCAGCGGCGCTCGACGTGGTACTCGCGCGCGTAGCCGAAGCCGCCGTGCGTCTGCATGCAGGCTTCGGCCGCTTCCCACGAAGCTTCCGACGCCAGGAGTTTCGCGATGTTGGCGTCTTCGCCGCAGGGCAGTCCCGCCTGGAACAGCGCCGCCGCCTTGCGCAGCATCATCTCGGCCGCCTGCATCGAGGCGTAGGCGCGCGCGATCGGAAACTGGATGCCCTGGTTCTGCCCGATCGGGCGGTCGAACACGACGCGCTCACAGGCGTATGTCGAGGCCGTGCGCACGAACCAGCGCGCATCGCCGATCGATTCGTGCGACACGAGGATGCGCTCGGCATTCATGCCGTCGAGGATGCAGCGGAAGCCCTTGCCCTCGCCGCCGACGAGGTTCGCGGCCGGCACGCGCATGCCGTCCATGAACACCTCCGTGGCGTGGTGGTTGATCATCGCCTTCAGCGGGCGGATTTCCAGCCCATTGCCGAGGCACTCGCGGATATCAACGAGGAACACCGACAGGCCTTCGGTTTTCTTCTTTACCTCGGAGAGCGGCGTGGTGCGCGCGAGCAGCAGCATCAGGTCCGAGTGCAGCGCGCGCGAAGTCCAGACCTTCTGCCCGGTGATCACGTAATGATCGCCATCGCGCACTGCGCGCGTTTTCAGTTTCGTCGTGTCGGTGCCGGTGGTCGGCTCGGTGACGCCGAAGGCCTGCAGGCGCAGCTCGCCGCTGGCGATCCCGGGCAGGTACTTCCGCTTCTGCTCCGGGCTGCCGTGGCGCAGCACCGAACCCATGGTGTACATCTGCGCGTGCGCCGCGGCCGCGTAGCAGCCCGCGGCATGGCATACCTCGAGCACCACGCCCGCGGCGCGCAGCGGCAACCCCGCGCCGCCATACTCCTCCGGGATCAGCGCGCCGAGATAGCCCGCCCTGGTGAGCGCATCGACGAATTCCTTCGGGTACGCCTCGGCCTCGTCCAGTTTGCGCCAGTACTCGTTGGGAAAATCGGCGCAGATGCGCCGCACGCTCTCGCGGATTTCCGGATAGTCATCACCGAGGGAAACGGAGACCTGTTCGGGTTTCATGCGTTCTCAGCTGCCTTCAAACTTCGGTTTTCTTTTCTCGTTGAATGCCTTGACACCTTCGCGCCGGTCCGCCGTGTCGACCAACCGGTTGTAGGCCTCGATTTCGAAGCGGTAGCCGGTAGCGAGGTCCATCTGCAAGCCGCAGTGGATCGATTTCTTCGCCTGCCGCACCGACAGCGGCGCGTTGTCCGCGATCGCCTGCGCGGTGGCGAGCGCCTCCTCGATGAGCCTGGGCGGCTCGCAGACGCGGTTGACGAGCCCCCATTCGAGAGCCTCCGCGGCGGAGAACGGACGCGCGCTGAAGATCAGTTCCTTCGCGCGCCGCTCGCCTACCGCACGCGGCAGGTTCTGCGTGCCCATGCCCCCCGGCATGATGCCGAGGCGCACTTCGGATTGCGCGAAGCGCGCGCCCGGCACCGCGTAGATGAAGTCGCAGCACAGGGCCATCTCCAGCCCGCCGCCGTAGGCATGCCCGTTCACCGCGGCGATCACCGGCACCGTGCACTCCACCAGGGCGACGAAGGCGCGCTCGAATATCTCGTGCTGCGCCTGCCACTCGGCCTGCGTCATGCCGTCGCGCTCCTTCAGGTCGCCGCCGGCGCAGAACGCCCGGTCACCAGCCCCCGTGACCACGACGCAGCGCAGAGCGCCGGGCTCCGAGGAAAGGCGCGTCCAGAGGTCGAGCTGGTCGCGGCCCATCTGCGTATTGATCGCGTTCAGCACATCGGGACGATTGAGCCTCACCAGCAGGACGTGCTCTCCCCGCGGCTCAAGGGAAAGCGTGGCATAACTTGGAAAGCTCATATTTTGTTCTTTCTCTACAAATGCTTTTTAATGAATGCGAAAATTCATTCGCGCAACACTTCCGCGGTGTGCTGCCCGAGCGTCGGCGAAGCCGAACGCGGCAGGGGCCGTTGGCCATCGAACGATATCGGCAGGCCGATGAGCGGCTGGCTCGAACCGGGCACCGGCTGCAGCAGCCCCAGCGCCTTCGTCTGCCCGTGTTCCAGCATCTGCGCGACGTTCTGCACCGGCGCGCAGGGCACGCCCGCGGCATCCAGCGCCGCGATCCATTCGGCATTGCTTCGCTTTTCCATCTCTTTTTCGATCATGCCGTAAAGCGCGTTGGCGTTTTTTACGCGATCGGGATTCGTTTTGTATTTCGCATCCTCCGGCCATTCTGGATGACCAAGAACGGCGGAAAGATTCTTAAACAGCCCGTCGTTTCCCGCAGCTACCACCAGGTCGCCATCCTTCGTGCGGTACGCCCTGTACGGCACGATGCCGTTGGCGCCCGAGCCGTGGCGCGTGGGAATTTCTCCCGAGCCGAGATACTGCGCGGCGTGCATCACCATCCAGGCGGCGGCGGTCTCGAACAGCGACACGTCCACCACGCTCCCTTTGCCGGTGTCGCGCCGGCGGTAAAGCGCGGACAGGATGCCGATCACGCCCCAGAGCGCGGTGCCCTGGTCCACGATCGAGGGCGCCACGCGCACCGGCGGCCGGCCTTCCTCGCCGACCACGCTCATGATGCCGCCGAAGGCCTGCATCAGCGGATCGTAGCCGGGCCGCCCGGCGAGCGGCCCGCGCGCGCCGAAGGCGCCGACGTTGCAATAGACGAGCGCGGGCTTGAGCGCGGTCAATGCCGCCGCGCCCAGGCCCAGCTCGTCGGCCTGCCCGGGGCGCAGGTTCTGCAGCACCACGTCCGCATGCCGGACGATGAAATCGACCAGGCGCGCGCGCTGCGCCGGATCGCGCAGTTCGCACACCACCGAGCGCTTGTTGCGGTTGATCGCCTGGAAGGTCGCCGAGGCGCCGTCGAGAAAGGGCGGGCCCCATTTGCGCGCGTCGTCGCCCGCGGGCTTTTCGATCTTGATCACGTCGGCGCCGAGATCGCCGAGCACCAGCCCGGCACAGGGCGCCGCCACGCTGTGGCCGAGCTCGACGACGACGATGCCGGCCAGCGGCGGGCTTGGCCGCAGATCGCTCACCGGACTCATTCGGGCTTGATGCCCGCCGCGGTCACGATCTTGCGGAAAGTCTCGATGTCGTCCTTCACCATGCGTGCGAATTCCTCGGCGCTGGTGCCGACGACCGGCATGCCGGCGGCCTCGAGCTTGCCGCGCACCTCCGGCGATTGCACGGCCTTCACGATCTCCGCGTTCATGCGCCGGGTGATGCCCTCCGCAAGCGCCGCCGGCCCGAAGAAGCCGAGCCATGAGCGCGGCATGGCATAGCCCGGCACCGATTCGCCGATCGTCGGGATGTCGGGCGCGCTCGGCTGGCGCTTGTCTTCCACCATGCCGAGTGCGCGCAGCTTGCCGCCCTTGATGTGCGGCAGCGCAGTCGACAGCGTGGTGAACACCGCCGGCACCTGGGCACCGAGCAGGTCCTGCACCGCCGGGCCCGCGCCCTTGTACGGCACGTGCAGCATGTCGATGCCGGCGAGGTGCTTGAGCAACTCGCCCGACAGGTGGTGCGGCGAGCCCGTGCCCGAGCTGCCGAACGAGAGCTTGCCCGGGTTGCGCCGCGCGTAGTCGACGAACTCCTTCATGTTCGCCGCGGGCACCGAGGGGTGAACCACGAGCACGATCGGCACTTCGGCGGCGGCCGTGATCGGCGTGAAGTCCTTCACCGGGTCGTAGGGCGTGGTCTTCGACAGGAACAGCGTCAGGCCGTGCGTCGCGCCGGTGCCCAGCACGAACGTGTAGCCGTCGGGCGCCGAGCGCGCGACGATGTCGGAGCCGAGCGTGCCGTTGGCGCCGCCGCGGTTGTCGACGATCACCTGCTGGCCGAGCGCCTCGCCGACCTTGACCGCCACCGCGCGCCCGAGCAGGTCGGTGGAACCGCCCGGCGGATAGGGTACGACAAGCCGGATCGGTTTCGACGGCCAGGCCTGGGCCAGGGCCGGAAAGGATTGCACCAGTGCAATGAGAGGGGCGGCAAGAACCGCGGCGAGCAAAGTCCTTATCATTACCGGATTATGAACCAGTCCCCTCTGCCCCACGCAGACCGTTGCGCAATCGTCACCGGTTCGGGACGCAATATCGGCCGTGCGATCGCGCTTGCGCTGGCCGCGGGCGGCGCCGGCGTGGTCGTCAACGGGCACAGCGACCGCGCCGCAGTCGATGCAGTGGTTAAGGAAATTGCCGATGCCGGCGGGCGCGCGCTGCCTTTCATGGCGGATGTCTCGAAGCACGACGAGGTCGCGGCCATGGTGCGCGCCGCGGCCGCGGCTTTCGGCGCGGTGGACATCGTCGTGTCGAACGTGGGCATGCGGCGCATGCAGCCCTTCCTCGAGATCGGCCTCGAGGATTGGGACGCGGTGCTCGCCACCAACCTCACGCCCGCGTTCTACCTCGCGCGCAACGCCATCCCCCACATGCAGAAGCGCAAGTGGGGCCGCCTCATCTTCATCTCGGGTTTCGACGGCTTCTGGGGCCAGGTGACGCAGCGCGCCCACAACATCGCCTGCAAGGCGGGCCTGCACGGCCTCGCCAAGGCGCTGGCGCGCGAGTTCGGCCCCGACGGCATCACCGCCAACACCGTGGCGCCGGGGGCGATCGACACCGTGCGTGACTGGTCGCAGTACAAGCACCAGGCGAAGGAGCAGATCGAGAAGGAGATTCCGCTGGGCCGCTTCGGCGACGTGAAGGAGGTGGCCGCAGCCTGCAATTTCCTCGCCGGCGACGGCGGCGGCTTCACCTCGGGCCAGGTGATCCACGTCAACGGCGGGCATGATATGTACTAGCGCAAATGCCGGCGCGTGTGTACTAGCGCAAATGCCGGCGCGTGTGTACTAGCGCAAATGCCGGCGCGTGTGTACTAGCGCAGCAGGCTGGCTTCTCTCAGGTATTTTTGCACGCCGGGATGGATCAGTTCGAGGCGCGGCACAGCCGAAGCGGTATTCGCTGCCGTAGTTTCTCTCGCCTGATCGAGCCGCGCCGCGAGCGCGCCTTCCGCGCGATGCAGCGCGCGCGCGAGCAGGTAAGCCTGCTCGTCCGGCAGGCCCGGACGCGCGAACACGTAGCTCCAGGAGCCGACCGAATGGATCGCCGCGTCCTGGCCCGCGTAGCTCTTCGCGGGCAGCGTCACCGCCTGCAGCGAAGAATTTTTCGCGAGGATGCGCTGCACCTCGTCGGCGTCGGGACCCACGAAACGCCCGCCGGCCCTGGCGATCGCGCTGAAGGCCGGCCAGCCCACCCCTGCGCCCCACAACGCCGCCGCGCGGCCGTCCTGGAGCATGGGAGGACCGTCGGCGGCTTTTTCGAGGGTCAATTCAGTAATTTTTATTTCTAAAGAACTTAAGACCAAACGGCCCAAAACAGTAATTCCCGAGCCTTGGGTGCCCAGCACCACCGGCTTGCCTGAGAGGTCCGCGATGCGGCGCACAGGGCTGTCGGCGCGCACGATGAACATACCCGGCGAGGAATACATCGCCGCCACAATGCGTAATTCCGTGCCCGGTTTGGCGAGCGCCGCGCTGGCAAGCTCGCCCGCGACCAGTCCGAGGTCGAGCTTGCCCGCCTCGAGCAGCGGCACGTTCTCGGTGCTGCCCTTGGTGTTGCGCGTCTCGATCCGCAGGCGCGGCTCCTGCGCGTTGAGCGCCTCGGCGTACGCCGCGCCGAAAACCGGGAATCCGCCACCGGGCGTGGCGGTGCCGAGGATCAGGGTGACGACCACGGAATTCATTCAGCCGAGTGTCGGCATGTTGAGGCCCGGCGCGGGCGTGTCCCCGAGCCGCGAAGTCGGCGTGCCTTGATGCGGCCACCGGGTGGTCACGACTTTGGTGCGGGTGTAGAACTTGACGCCCTCCATGCCGTGCACGTGGAGGTCGCCGAAGAGCGAATTCTTCCAGCCGCCGAAGGAATAGAAAGCCACCGGCACCGGGATCGGCACATTGATGCCGACCATGCCGACCTGCACTTCGTTCTCGAAGCGGCGCGCCGCGCCGCCCGATTCGGTGAAGATCGCGGTGCCATTCGCATAGGGGTTCGAATTTATTATTTTTATTGCCTCTTCAAGGCTATCCGCACGCACGACGACCAAAACAGGACCGAAGATCTCGTTCCTGTAGATCTCCATTTCCGTCGTGACTTTGTCAAACAGCGTGGTGCCAAGGAAGTAGCCCTCTTTCACCGGCGGCGTGCTGCCATCGAGCACCGTCTTCGCCCCCTCCGCCTTCCCCTTCGCGATGAAGGACGCAACCTTGTCGCGGTGCTGCGCGGAGACAAGCGGGCCCATCTCAACGCCTTCCTTGTCTCCAGGGCCGATCGTTATGGCCTCTGCTTTTTTCTTTAACAGGGAAATCAACGGATCGGCAGCGGCGCCCACGGCTACCACGGCGCTGATCGCCATGCAGCGCTCGCCCGCCGAGCCGTAGGCCGCGCCGATCAGCGCGTCGGCGGTGAATTCCATGTCCGCATCGGGCAGCACCACGGCGTGGTTCTTCGCGCCGCCCAGTGCCTGCACGCGCTTGCCGTTCCTGGCGCAGGTTTCGTAGATGTACCTGGCGATCGGCGTCGAACCGACGAAGGAAACGGCATCAATCCCCGGATGATTCAGGATCGCGTCCACCGCCGCCTTGTCGCCGTGCACGACGTTGAACACGCCGTCGGGCAGTCCCGCCTCCTTGAACAGCTCGGCCATGCGGATCGAGGCCGACGGCACCTTCTCAGAGGGCTTGAGGATGAAGGTGTTGCCGCAGGCGATCGCCATCGGGAACATCCACAACGGCACCATCACCGGGAAATTGAACGGCGTGATGCCGGCGCACACGCCGACCGCCTGGCGCACGGTGTGCGTGTCCACCGCGGTGCCGACGTTTTCCGAGTACTCGCCCTTGAGGAGCTGCGGGATGCCGCAGGCGAATTCAACGACCTCGATGCCGCGCTGCACCGAGCCCATCGCATCGGGCAGCGTCTTGCCATGCTCCTGGGTGACGAGGGCTGCCAGCTCTTTCTGACTTTTTTGAAGCAAGGCCAGAAATTTCTGCATCACGCGCGCGCGGCGCAGGATGGACGCGTCGCGCCATTCGGGCAGCGCGGCGGCGGCGGCCTGCACCGCCTTGTCGATGACTTCTTCATCGCAATAGGGAACGCGCTTCGTCACCCGCCCGGTTGCCGGGTTGTAAACCTCCCCCATGCGGCCCTGCGGCACGACGGCTTTGCCGTTGATCCAGACCGGAACGGTGTCGAGCTTCAGTTCTGCGGGCTTGTTCATGTGCGGACTCCAGCGCGAAGCCGGGCATTTTACGCCCGCGGATAGAATGCAAGCGCGCATTTCACCTCCAAACGCTGCGCGGGGAATTTCTGACGTTTGTTTTGATTTAACGGCCGCGCCGCGGGCCGGCAAAGGGTTAAGCTGGGCAGACTGGAACAGTACCCTGCCATGAGCAGCGACACCGACGACCCGCTTTACTCCGGCGAGCTCCGGGCACGCGCCAACCTGACGCTCAGGGCGATCCTGCGCACGCTGCTGGTGCTGCTCTCGGTCGCTACTGTCGCCGCCGCGTTCGGCACGGCGACGCCCACGCAACTTCTGGTGCTCTGCGCGGCGGCGGCGTTCGTGCTGGCACTCTGCTTTCTGCAGGGCCGCGGATATTTCTTTTTTTGCGCGCACGCACTCGTCTTCGGCCTGATCGCGATGTCGATCGCGATCATCGCCTTGAACGGCTCCGTGCGCAGCGTCGGCAGCGCCACGATGGTCGCCGCCATCACCCTCGGCGGCCTTTTCCTGGGGCGGCGCGCCCTGATCATCGCCGCAATACTGAGCGTGTGCTCGCTTGGGATGCTGATCCATGCGGAGAACGCGGGTTGGCTGCCAGTCCCGAATTACCGGGTGACCACGGCGCATTGGGTCATCTACAGCGCCATCGTTATCGCAGTTGCCCTGGTGCTGACCTACATGCGGACCCTGCTGGTCGAGGTCGTGCAGCGGCTGCGCGCGGAGCTGAGAGAGCGGCTCATAGCCGAGACCGGGGGACGCCAGAGCGAGGCCAAATATGCCGCGGTATTCAGCGCCGCCCCCGATCCGATCGTGATCGCGCGCGAGCGCGACTCGGTGCAGCTCGAGGTCAACGAGGCCTGGATTCGGTCGACCGGGTTTACGCGCGAGCAGATCATCGGCCGATCGGCGCTCGAACTGGGCATTTGGCTGGATGCGGCGCAGCGCAGAGAGGTCGTGGCGCAGGTCGAGGCCAACGGCGCGGTGGACAATTATCCGGTCCGATTCAAGATCGCCAACGGGTTGGTGATCCACGTACTGCTCTCGGGCATCCGCGTCACGCTCGACGGCGAGCCCTGCATCGTCTGGTCGTGGCGCGAGGTGACGGAATTGCGGCGCATTCAGGTCCAGGAACATCAGATGCGCGCCAAATTCCAGGCCCTGTTTGACATCAGCCCGGAAGGCATCGCCGTCACCCGCTGGCAGGACGCGGTGCTGATCGAGGCCAACGATGCGGCGCTGTCGCAGCTGGGGCTCACGCGGCAGGACGCGATCGGGCAATCGGTCCTCAGGCTGCGTGTCGGCGCGACGCGCGAGGACAACACCGTCATTTTCGCGCAGCTCGACGCGCAGGGCCGGGTGGTCAACCACAGCACCCGTTTCCGCCGGTACGACGGCAGTTGGCTGGAGCTGATGCTATCGGCGGTAATGCTGACGCTCGATGGCGAACGCTGCGTGGTCTGGTCGTGGCGCGACATCACGGAGCACAAGCAAGCCGAGGAGAAGCTGCGCAGCAGCCGGCGCCTGCTCGAGACCGTGATCGACGCGATCCCGATGTCGATCTTCGCCAAGGACCTGAATTCGAATTACATCATGCTCAATAGGCGCATGGCGCAGTTTTTCGGATCGTCGAAGGAGGAAATCCTGCACCGGCACACATCGCGCCTGCCGCTTCCGAGCGCGACCCGGACCAAGTCGCTTGAAGACGACCAATGGGTGTTCAAGAATCTGCGCGCCCTCGACCAGCCCGAGGTGCTCCTGGAAGATTCGGGCGGCACGCCAATCCCGTTCCACAGCACCAAGATCCCGT
>Ga0315281_10009416_pt1 | contig 13551 bp, 11 predicted proteins | sample YL17G07_0_MG_FD_204540 | JGI IMG/M metagenome (GOLD analysis project Ga0315281, IMG submission 204540) | Sediment microbial communities from Yellowstone Lake, YNP, Wyoming, USA - YL17G07_0 | ecosystem: Environmental > Aquatic > Freshwater > Lake > Sediment | place: USA: Wyoming | collected...
CCCTTTGACCTGACACATGTGCCGGAGACCTATCCGGGTGCCCCCGACCCGTGCAATCCCCGCGTCCCTTACGATGAGGCGAAAAGGACCGCCGAGCTGCTTTGCAGCATTTACCATCGCGAACACGGCGTCGAGACCAAAATCGCCCGTTGCTTTGCGATCGTCGGCCCCCATCTTGCGCTGGATGCGCATTTCGCGATCGGCAACTTCATCAATGACGGGCTTCATGGCCGGGCAATCACGGTGCGGGGCGATGGCACGCCCCATCGTTCCTATCTGTACGCGGCGGATCTCATGATATGGCTGTGGACCATACTCATACGCGGCCGGGCATGCCGTCCATATAATGTCGGTTCCGAGAACGAATTGAGCATCAACGAGCTGGCACACCGGGTCGCCGGATGCTTTACACCTGTTCCGGCGGTCAGAATCGAGACGCCGCCGACCGCCGGCAAGGCTGCGGATCGACATGTTCCGGCAACGAGCCGTGCGCGCACTGAGCTTGAACTGGTGCAGAGGATCGATCTGATTACGGCAATCAGGAAGACCATCGCGTGGAACGCGGCCGAGCGCAGTTCACAGACAGAAAGGACCAACACGTGAAAGAAATCAAGATTGGCGGTACGCCGGTGGGTGAAGGCCACCCGTGTTTCATTGTTGCTGAAATCGGCATCAACCATAACGGCGACATCGAGCTCACGAAAAAGTTGATAGATGTCGCCGAAGCCGCGGGCTGCAATGCCGTGAAATTCCAGAAGCGGACCGTGGACGTCGTCTATACGGCCGAGGAGTTGGCCAAACCGAGGGAAAACCCGTTCGGGCCGACCAATGGCGATCTGAAATACGGGCTGGAGTTTGGCCAGGAAGAGTATGAGGAGATCGATCGCTGCTGCAAGGAGCACGGCATATCGTGGTTCGCGTCGTGCTGGGACGAAGGGTCGGTCGACTTCATCGACAAGCTCGACGTTCCCTGCTACAAGATCGCCTCGGCCTCGCTGACCGATGACGAGCTGCTGCGGCATACCCGGAAGTCGGCAGGTCAGCGGACTATCATCCTTTCCGTGGGGATGAGCACCATCGAGCAGATCGATCATGCCGTCGAAATCCTGGGCAAGGACAACCTGGCCATCACCCACGCCTGCAGCACCTATCCGGCCTACTACGAAGAATTGAACCTGAAGGTCATTCCCGTGCTCCGGTCGCGTTATGGCGTTCCCATAGGCTACTCGGGGCACGAGACGGGGCTCGCCTCAAGCGTGGCCGCGGTTGCCTTGGGGGCGTGCATCGTTGAGCGGCATATCACCCTGGATCGGTCCATGTGGGGCACCGATCAGGCTGCGTCGCTGGAACCCAGCGGCCTGACTCGACTCGTACGCGACATTCGCCTGGTGGAGAAGGCCATGGGCGATGGCGTGAAGCGGGTGATCGAGCGCGAAGTGCCGGTCATGAAAAAGCTGCGTCGAAAGTGACGGCCACGAGCGGCATCCGGGCGGTCGCCATCGATGTGGACGGCGTGTTGACCGACGGGACGTTCTGGTGGGGGCCGGACGGGCAGGAGTGGAAGCGCTTCAGCTTTCGCGACGTCATGGGCGTGTCGCGGGCACTGCGATCGGGGCTGATCATCGCGATGATTTCCGGGGAGGAAAGCCCCTTGGTCGATCGTTTCGCGGGGAAGATGGGGATCGAGGATGTTTTCATGGGATGCAAGGACAAGGCGCGCGCGCTCCGGGAATTTGCCCAACGCCGCGGATTGGACCTCTCTCAAATTGCGTTCATGGGCGACGATGTCAACGATCTCGAAGCCATGCAACTGGCTGGTCTGGCGGCTGCGCCGGCCAACGCGGAAGACTCGGTTCGGGCGCACGCCCAGTTCGTGTCGCAACGCGATGGCGGGCACGGCGCGGTTCGCGAACTCATCGAGCACCTGATCGAGCGCTCCGCTGGACAACGGGGCAGCAAGTCCTGACCCATGGGTATGCGGGTATGGGGTACGGCGGTATGGCGGAAACGATAAAGCTTTCCGACTACGTCATTCAGTTCGTTGCTGACCAGGGCGTACGGCACGTATTCATGCTCCCGGGGGGCGGCGCCATGCATCTGGATGATTCGCTGGGCCGCTGCGCTGGGCTGAAATTCGTCTGCAACCTTCACGAACAGGCATGCGCCATCGCCGCCGAGAGCTACGCGCGTGTCACCGAAAACCTGGGGGTTGTCCTGGTTACCAGCGGGCCGGGCGGCACCAACTCGATTACGGGGCTTGCGGCGGCCTGGCTCGAATCGACGCCGGTGTTGTTCATCTCGGGGCAGGCAAAACGTGCAGACATGAAGCGTGATCTCGGCGTGCGCCAACTCGGCGTCCAGGAACTCGACATCGTCCGCGTCGTGGACTCGCTGACCAAGTATGCGGTCACTGTGACCGAGCCCCGTGAGATCCGCTACCACTTGGAGAAAGCCGTCGCGCTTGCGCGTCGGGGGCGTCCGGGGCCGGTCTGGCTGGACATTCCATTGGACGTCCAGGCCTCGCCCATAGACCCCGAGGCGCTGGCGCCATTTCACCCCGGCGAACTACCCGCGGTCGGCGAGCCTGCCGCCGACGTGCGGGCCAAGGCCCGGCAGACATTGGATCTACTGAACCAGTCCGTTCGCCCGGTCCTGCTGGTCGGCAACGGTATCCATTGCGCGCGCGCCGAGCGCGAATTGCGCACCCTGATCGATCGCCTGGGAATTCCGGTGCTGCGCACCTGGATCGGCGCGGATCTGCTTCCCGATGATCATCCGCTGTGCATGGGAAAACCCGGTACGGTGGCGCCGCGGGGCGCGAATTTCACGCTCCAGAACAGCGATTTGCTGATTGCGATCGGCGCGCGACTCGACTTTGCGGTGACCGGTTATGACAGGACGCAGTTCGCGCGCGGCGCGCGCAAGGTAGTCGTGGATGTCGACCCTGCAGAGATTCGCAAACTCAACATCAGCCTGGACGTGACCGTGGAGGCCGACGCCGGAGAGTTCCTGCGGGCGCTGCTCGATCAGACCGATTCGCTCCAGGCGAGCGACCGCTCCGCCTGGCTGGATCGCTGTCAGGAGTGGAAGCAGCGGTATCCGGTCGTGCTCCCGGAGTACTGGGAGACCGAGGGCGTCATCAATACTTACGTGTTTACCTCGATCCTCTCGGCGGAGATGAGCGAGGGCGACCTGATCGTTCCGGGAAGTTCCGGTGCAGCGATCGACACCTTCTGGCTGTCGCTCAAGCTCAAGGCCGCTCAGCGTGCGATCGCCACCGGAGGGCTGGGGGCAATGGGGTTCGGGCTGCCCGCCGCAATCGGCGGATGTTTGGGCTCAGGCGGCCGGCGGACCATATCGGTCGATGGAGATGGCGGATTTCAGATGAACATCCAGGAACTGGCGACAGTCGCTCATCTCGACCTACCGATTAAGTTCTTCGTCATAAACAACAACGGCTACGCCTCGATTCGCTCATCGCAGCGCAACTACTTCAAGCAGGTCATGGCCTGCGACCCAGATAGCGGTCTGGCGCTTCCCGACGTCGTCCGCGTTGCAGGTGCGTACGGCATACCGACGCGCCGGTTCTCGCGCCATCAGACCTTGCGCGCCGACATCAGGGAAGCGCTGGACGTACCGGGGCCGGTGGTCTGCGAAGTGGTCGTAAGTCCGGACCAGCCGATCGGTCCGCGTATCTCCTCCTATGTGCGTCCCGACGGATCGATGGTCTCGCGGCCTCTGGAAGACCTGTTTCCGTTCCTGAGCCGCGAAGAATTCAGGTCCAACATGATCATTGCGCCCCTGCCCGAGTGACCCGTGACCAGGCCTGCATTTCAAGCGGCAAGTCCGTCTGACGCCGCGATGCCCCGGACGGTCATCATGGAGGGGCGCCTGCTGCCGCCCACTCCCGGGAAGTTCCAGTGTTTCCCCCGTGAGCGCTGGGGCGAGGAGTTCGCCCTCGCGCGCGAAGTCCCCCTCGACGGCATCGAGTGGATCTACGACCAGCATGGCGTTGGCGCCAATCCGCTGGAAACCGACGCCGGCATCGAACGCATGCGCGAACTCGGCGTTCGTCATTCGGTGGCCATCGGTTCCCTGTGCGCGGATTACTTCATGGATCTGCCCTTCCTGCGCGTGCCCGAAAATTTGCGCGGCGAGCGGCTGGGCCGCCTGCGCTGGCTGATCAAGCGCTGCGGCGCAATCGGCATCCGGCGCATTGTGGTGCCTTTTGTGGATGCCTCGCGAATCGAAAGCTCCGCCGAAGCGGACGCGGCCGTGAAATCGATTCTCGAGGTCCTTCCCGATGCCGAGGCCAACGGCGTGGAATTGCATCTGGAAACGGCGCTGGGACCGTCTGAATTCGCGGCGTTGCTCGTGCGGCTGGATCACCCGATGGTCAAGGTCAACTACGATTCCGGCAACAGTGCGGCGCTGGGTTTTTCCCCTCTTGAAGAGTTCAGCGCTTACGGATCCCGCGTCGGGAGCGTGCACATCAAGGATAGGGTGCGTGGTGGCGGAACCGTTCCGCTTGGAACCGGCAATGTGGATTTTGCCGCGCTTCGGGAGCGCCTCGCTGCAACAGGCTACGCGGGCGAGTTGGTTCTGCAGGTGGCGCGCGGGGAGCCTGGAGCGGAGGTCGCGTGGGCGCGACAGATTTGCCGGTCTGTTTCCGAATGGTGGCGCTCGGGCGTCATGCCGCAGCCGCGAGGGCGGCCAAATTGAGCGCGGCGAGCGCCGAGCGGACCGGGGGGGAAGGCGTGCTTTCATGAAGGTTCTATTCGTCGGCCTTGGCGGAATCGGCCAGAGGCACCTGCGCAACCTGAGAGCGATCCTCGGGATTTCCCTCGAGGTGCACGCCTATCGCGTGCGCGGGCTCCCGCAGGCCCTGACCGAGCAGCTCGAGATCGAGCCCGACACGGATCTTGAAACCAAGTACGCCGTGCGCGTGCACCATGACCTGGATTCGGCGCTTGAGCAAAGGCCGGCTGCCGTATTCGTCTGCAACCCTTCCAGCCTGCATGTTCCGGCGGCAATGGCGGCTGCAGAGGCAGGCTGTCACCTGTTCGTGGAAAAGCCGCTGTCGCACAGTCTTGCCGGCGTGGAGGCGTTGATCCAGGCCGTTCAACGCCAGGGGCTGGTCGCTCTGGTGGGCTACCAGCTTCGATTTCATCCATGCCTGCAGGCGGTCCATCGACAGGTCAGCCAGGGATTGATCGGGCAGCCGCTCAGTGCGCACGCGCAGGTGGGGGAATACCTGCCGGGCTGGCATCGATACGAGGACTACCGGCAAATGTATGCCTCGCGCGCCGATCTGGGCGGAGGCGTGATCCTCTCGCAGATTCACGAGATGGATTATCTTTACTGGATGTTCGGCCTGCCGCATCGCATTTTCACTCTGGGTGGACATTTGTCCTCCCTTGAAATCGATGTCGAAGACGTCGCTTGCAGCGTTCTGGACTGCGAAGTCAACGGACGCAAGGTCCCCGTGCTACTGCACCAGGACTACCTGCAGCGACCCCCGGCGAGGGGCTGCACGATCGTCGGCGAGGAGGGCAAGATTGTGATGAGCCTTTCCGAGCTCAAGGTCGATCGGTATGATTCGCAGGGCCGTCTTGCGCAGCACCAGTCCTTCGAGGGATTTGCGCGCAACGAACTCTTCCTTGCCGAACTCAGGCATTTCCTGGATTGCATCGGCGGGCATGCCACGCCATTGATCAGTCTGCGCGACGGCGCGCAGAGCTTGAGGATGGCGCTGGCGGCGAAGGATTCGCTGAAAACCGGGCAAATCGTAGACCTAGGCTGAAACGCGACAAGAGGGCGGAACGCATGAGCGAGGCCAAAGCAAGCACCGGAGCCAACGGTCCGTTCGATCTCGGCGGCCGGGTGGCTGTCATTACGGGCGGCGCGGGATTGCTGGGGCAGCGTCATGCCGAAGCGATCGCGGCATTCGGCGGGATTCCCGTATTGCTCGATCTGAACGTCGGGCGGCCTGAGCTGGTGGCAGAGCGCCTGCGAGAGCGATTTGGCACGCGCGCATTGGCGCTCGAGGTGGACATCACGCGGCCCGAATCGGTCCGCAGTGCGTGCGCTCAAATACTCAAGCGCCTGGGTCGCATCGACATCCTGATCAACAACGCGGCCAACAATCCCAAGATGGAGAACTCGGACAAGGTCAACTTCACCCGCCTGGAAAACTTTCCGCTTTCCCAGTGGGAGGCCGACTTGTCGGTCGGGCTGACCGGGGCATTCCTCTGCGCCCAGGTGTTCGGCGAGGTCATGGCACGCCAGGGCCGGGGCGTGATCCTGAACGTGGCATCCGATCTGGCCGTGATTGCCCCGGATCAGCGCCTCTATCGCGATGCTGGCCTGCCCGAGGAACGGCAACCGGTCAAGCCGGTCACCTACGCGGTCGTCAAGAGTGCGCTGATCGGCTTGACGCGCTATCTGGCGACCTATTGGTGCGACCAGGGCGTGCGCTGCAATGCCATATCGCCGGGCGGCGTGTTCGATGGCCAGCCCGAAGAGTTCGTCCGCCGCCTGAGCACGTTGATTCCCCTGGGCCGCATGGCACGCGTTGACGAGTACCAGGGTGCGATCGTGTTCCTGTGTTCGGATGCCTCCTCCTACATGACGGGTTCGAACCTGGTCGTCGATGGCGGGCGAAGCTGCTGGTGAACACCGGAGTGCCGATGCCCAGTCCTGTACAAGACGATCTTCGGGAACGACTACTGCGGCTGCTCGATGAGCCTCTGGCCGATGCCGAACTGCGCGAGCGGTCCGAATTCGACCGTCGCGTCGGCTCCAGGGCGAATCGGCTGTTGCTATTCGGCGCAGGAAATCTTGGTCGTCGCGCCTTGGCTATCCTGCGCAGATTCGGCCAGGAACCGCTGGGCTTCGTGGACAACAATCCTACCCTGTGGACCCGCCGGATCGAGGGCGTGGAGGTGTTCGGTCCCGCAGAGGCCGCACGGCGCTTTGACCCGGACGACGTCGCCGTCGTGGTGACGATCTGGTGCGGCGAGGCCACGGACAGAATGGCCGACCGGATCGGACCGCTGCAATCCTTGGGTTTTCGCCATATCGCGCTGTACGGGCACCTGGCGTGGAAACATCCGGAATTTTTCCTCCCGCATTATTCGCTCGATCTTCCGAGCCGCGCCCTGGGACAGGCCGACCGAATCGTCGGGGCCCTTGATCTGTTCGGCGAGCGCCGATCCCGCGAAATCTTTGTTTCGCACGTGCATTGGCGGTTGCATCTGGATTACGACGTGCTGCCTGCCCCGGTGAACGAGACCATCTATTTCAACGAACGCCTGATCCGCAAGTCGGCCCGCGAGTTTCTGGTCGATGGCGGAGGCTATGACGGGGACTCGATCCGGAGCTTTCTTGCAACCTTCGGCAGCGACGGATTCCGAAGGATCATTTCGTTCGAGCCCGATCCAAGCAATTTTGCGAAACTGGAAACATACGTTACCAGCCTGCCGCCGGGCCGAAGAGCCAGGATCGTGGCCGTGGCCGGCGCCCTGGACCAGGGACATGGCGTGATCAATGTCGAGGCTGCGGGACAGCCCTCCTCGCGTGTTGGCCGTGGTGATCACGAGGTCGAGTGCCGGATGATCGATGATCTGGCCGATGACCAGGGCGCGCCGAGCTTCATCAAGCTCGACGTGGAGGGCTACGAACTGCAGGCGCTCCGGGGTGCTGGCCACACACTGCGGTCGGCTCGGCCGGTGGTTACGGTATGCGTCTATCACCTTCAGAATCACCTCTGGGAAATCCCGCTGGCGCTTGCCGAGGCAGCCCCTGAATATCGTTACACGCTCGTCCCGCATCTTGCCGACGGGTGGGATCTGGTGCTCTATGCCGTACCGGCCGATCGTGTTGCGGCGGCGCGCATTTGACCCCGGGTCATACCGGTAAATCCAGTCCAGGCGTCGTGGATTCATCCTGTCCCGAGCGTCCCTGCCCGATTTGCGCAGCCGGGAAGCGGGAAATCCTGTTTGCGCAGCGGTTTGAGGCGCTCGCGGGCGTCTCTCTCATGGAAGGCTACGATGTCGTGGTCTGCCGGGTCTGCGGGCTCGTGTTCGCGGACCGGATTCCCTCCGAGGGCAAGTTCGAGCGCTATTACGCCGACGCGTCCAAGTATGAGTTCTCCCACCGCGGCGGCCAACAGCACGACGCGGAGGTGCGCCGGCTGAGGGTGCTTGCAAGCTGGATCGCTGAAAGAGTACCAGCCTCGGCACGGCTGCTGGATGCAGGTTGCGCGACCGGCGAGTTGTTGGTGGCCCTGCGCGAGCACGGGTTTTCCGACCTTACGGGCCTGGACCTGTCGGAAGCCTCGGCCCGGCACGCACGCGAGCATCACCGACTTCGCGTCATCCATGCGACGCTCGACGACAAGCCGCATGACTCACAGGCGTTTGACGCGGTGGTTCTCAGCGCCGTGCTGGAACACGTGCCGGCCCTGAACCGGTTCCTGGAGCAGCTGAAGGCATGGCTGAAGCCGGACGGTCTGGTCATTGTCGAAGTTCCGGATGCGGAGAATTTTGCCCGCGCCTTCAATGCGCCTTATCAGGAATTCAGCATCGAGCACATCAACTTCTTCTCCGCTTCCGCGCTTGACAACCTGATGGGCGCCCACGGCTACTCGCGCGTCGCCGTGCGCCAGGAACTGTGCTACGCCGGCCCGAACCTGACAGGACCGGTCCTGACCATGATTTTTCGCAGCGGCGCGTCCCCCATCGCTCCCGCGCGGGAGGTCAGCTCGGAGGCCGGTGTGCGCGCCTACCTGGAGCGGTGCCGGAATTGGACGGATGCGGAGAATCGTGTAATCGCGGCGTTGGTCGAGGCTCGGCGGCCGGTCATCATCTGGGGCATAGGAACGCTTTGTCAGCGTCTGCTCGCCACAACACGGCTTCGGGACGCGAACATACGCGCGTTCGTTGATTCGAACCCGCACTACCAGGGCCAGAGCATGATCGGACGCCCGGTAATCGGTCCCCGCGAACTGATGGGGCGAACCGAGCCGATCCTGATTTCTTCCTGGGTCTTCGTCGACGAGATCACCCGGCAGATTCGCGACGAACTCGGGCTCGACAACGAGATCATCCGCATCAACGCAGACGCATGAGCCTCCGGAACGGACACGTGCCATGGATGCGGTCGGCAGCCCGGGGCCGCCGTGCACCGGCACATTGGTACATATGCGTTATCCTGTTGATTGACGAACAGAGTCCGCACGGGGATTCTCCGGGCCGCTCGATCCGGTGCGGCCGGTGAATTCGCCGGCGGGTGTCCCCACAGTCCGAGACCGAGCACATGGCCTTCATCAGCATCGTCAGCGGCACCTTCAACGAGCAAGACAACGTCGAGGAACTGTACGAGCGGGTCAAGCGTGTCTTTCTCGAGCGCCTGCCCGATGACTCGTATGAAATGATCGTCATCGACAATGCCTCCACCGACGATACGGTCGCGGTGCTCAAGCGCCTTGCCGCGAAGGATGTGCGGCTAAAGATCATCGTCAACAACCGCAATTTCGGCCATATCCGCTCACCGGTGCATGCGATCCTGCAGGCGCGCGGAGACGCCGTGATTGCGATGACCTCTGACTTGCAGGATCCGCCCGAACTGATCCCGGAACTGGTCGCGAAATGGCGGGGCGGTTACAGCATCGTCGCCGGTGTGAAGCCAAAGTCTCTCGAGACGCCCCTGATGTCGTTTGTGCGCCGTCTCTATTACCGGGTCATCGGCGCGATTGCCGACGTCGAGCTGATCCGGAATTTCACTGGTTTCGGCCTCTACGATCGCTCGGTGATCGAAATCGTGCGCGGGCTCGACGATCCCTATCCGTATTTTCGCGGCATCATCTCGGAACTCGGTTTCCGGGTTGCGCTACTCCCGTACACGCAGCGGCCCCGGGTTCGCGGCATTACCAAGAACAACTTCTACACCCTCTACGACCTGGCGATGCTGGGAATCACCAGCCATTCCAAGGTGCCGATCCGCCTGGCGACCATGGCGGGATTTGCCCTGTCGCTGCTGAGCCTTGCAATTTCCCTCACGTACCTCGTTCTCAAGCTGATGTTCTGGGACCGGTTCGGTTTCGGCACCGCGCCGATCCTCATCGGCTTGTTCTTCTTCTTTTCGGTGCAGCTGTTCTTCATCGGGCTCCTCGGAGAGTACGTCGCTGCGATTCACACCCAGGTGCTCAAACGGCCGCTGGTCGTCGAAAGGGAGCGTGTGAATTTCGACAACGTTCGGGATTCGGGCGGCGCGCCGCCGCGCTGAGGTCAGCAGGGTCGATGATCTGGAGCAGTGAAAGGTTCCGCTTCCTCGCGGTGGGTGCGTACAACACCCTGTTCGGCTATGTCGCGTTTGCGCTGCTGTACACGTGGCTCGAGAACGAACTGCATTATCTGGTGGTCGCGGTGATCGCGCATTTCATCGCGGTCATCAACGCATTTTTCTCACACCGCATCCTTGTCTTTCGCGCGCACGGCGCGCTGCTGAGGGAATTCCTGCGCTTCAATGTCACCACTCTGGGGAATCTGGCTGCAGGCCTTGTGCTCATGGCGCTGTTGGTGAGCTATGGCGGGTGGCATCCGCTGCTGGCACAGGCGGTTGTGGTCGCGATGAGCGTTGTCGGCAGCTATTTCGCCCACAAGCTTTATACGTTCGCGCACCGGCCATGATGAATCGGTCAGGACCGACGGCGCGCCGCGACTGCTCCCGACGATGACCCCGGGCATGGAGGGATGGATTGCACGCTGACCGACTCGCGGCCCAAGCCGGCGGGGCAGCGACCAGATACGGGCCTCTATTCGCGTTCGTGTTGTTGCTGGTCGCGTATCACATCACGTTTTCCCAGTTTTTCCCCAATCGCAACGGCAGAATCGGGCACGACTATTCCCTGGCGCTTCCGGCACTTCTCGCCGGTTACTACTGGTTTCAGGCCAATGGGCTCTGGGAAGTCCCGTGGTTCACCCCGGCGTTCTGTGGAGGACAGCCGTTCTTCGCGGATCCCCAGTATGGGTATTACTCGGTACTACAGCTGCTGACCCTTGCCATCGAGCCGCTCCAGAGCGCGTACCTGACCATGCTCTTGTTTGCGGCCCTCGGCTACTGGGGGTGTTACCTGCTGCTGCGACGGTGCTTCGTAGTGGGTCGGCAGGCAGCGGTGCTGGCCGCGGCTATTTTCATGTTCAACGGTTTCTTTGCGCACCGGATGATCATTGGGCACCTCGGATATCACGGCTTCATGCTGATTCCCTGGATGGCCTACTTTCTTGCGGTGCCCGCGCCTGCGGCCGGGCCCCGGTGGCTGATGACAAGCGCCGCCGCATGCATCGCGGGCGTCGTGGGAGCCTACTGGATTCAGTCGGGGCTCGGCGCACTTGTCATTCCCTCCGGACTGGCGTTGGTGCTGATCCTGCTGGCCTATGGGACCTGGGTAGCGCAGCCCAGTGCCGGCCGGATCGTGTATCGCTCGCTCGTGGGCGCTCTCGTGACGGCTGCTCTTTCCGCCGCGAAGGTGGTGGCAGGCGCTTCCTTTCTCGCCAATTTCCCGCGCGCCGAATATTTGTTGCCGGGCTACCAGAGCATCGGTGCGGCGCTGAAAATCGCAGTATTGAGTTTGTTCGTATCACCCCCCGATATCGACGAGTACAGCCAAGCAGTGCTCGAAAACGTGCAGTGGGCCGGTGGGCGTCCGGAGCTCGAATACGGGGTGACCATGGTCCCGTTGCTGATCCTTGCTGTCGGCGCTGGCATCGGAATCTGGCGACTCGCGGCCGGGAAGGCGATGCCGGCAGTAAACCCGTCTCGAGTGATTTTGCTTGCCGTGACCGGGATGATTCTGTTCTTGCCCATTTTGCTCAACACGTATGCGCCCGATTGGAATGCCCTGCTGAAGCAGATGCCAATAATCAAATCGAGCAGCACGCTGGTCCGATGGTTCATCATCTACGTTCCGTTGCTCGCCTTGCTGTCGGCGCTCGCCTTTGAGCGGAGCATGGGCGCCATCCGTACCTCCGCCGCCATCATTGCGATCGCGTTGGTCGTGGCGATCAATCTGATGCAGGATCGAAGGTCATATACGCAGGAGCCCTACGACCCCGAACCCGCAGTCCAGGCCTACCGCGAGGCTCGGGGTGGAGCGCCTGCGCCGTCGATTCGGCGTATCGGGGTGTACCGGGACGCGGACGGCACGATTGTTCAGCCGATTCATAGAAACGACGGGCTCAGTCAGGGATATTCGTCCCTTTACTGCTACAACCCGGTCTTTGGTTACCGGCTTGAAAATTTTCCGTTCAAGGATTTGCATCCAGGGCCGGTGCGGGAAGCCCGGGATGGCCACTTCAACATCAAGAATCCCGCCTGCTACGTGTATCCGAAAGAAAACGAATGCCGCCCGGGAGATCACTTCCGCGAGACCGAGCGCGAGGACATGGAAAAGTTCGTGAGCTACAGACCGTTCACATTCAACATGTCCGCGACGCAGAAGGCTGCGAACGCGTTGACCCTGTTCGGGCTTGTGGCAAGCGTGATCCTAGTTCTTGCAGCCGGAGCATTCGTGCTGGTCGAATTGCTCTCTGGCGCCCGCCGTAGCCCCGCGGGGCCCGGGCCGATCTAGCTCGCCGGGGACTTCTTCGCAATCAGCAGGCAGTTTGCACTGGGGGCCGAATAAGATTCAATGGGCATGCGTTGTGCCGTAATATTCACGGGCCCGCGCTCAGCGGGAGGCGTGTCATCGACGGCGGAAATATCTTGCCATAGGCGAGAAAAGAATATAAGTTCGTGTTATCAATTAGATGGATATTCTTTATCAAGTTGTTTCGTAAATTTGGGTCGCGTCCAGATGGCAAGGCCTGAGAAGCTGCGACTGGGTGAACTGCTGGTTCGACAGGACGTCATCACGGACGACCAGTTGACGCTCGCGCTGGAGCAGCAGAAAAAATCGGGGCGCAAGCTGGGCCGCGAGCTTGTCGAAAGCGGCTACGTCACCGAGGAAAAGCTGTCGCAGGCACTCGCGCGCCAGCTGAACATTCCGTTCGTCAAGCTCAAGTTCTACGAACTCAATCCCAAGATCGTGCAACTCCTGCCCGAAGCCCAGGCGCGGCGTTTCCGTGCGCTGGTGCTCGAGACTGCCGGCGAGAAGATCCAGGTGGGCATGTCGGATCCGACTGATCTGTTCGCGTACGACGAACTGACCCGGATCCTCAAGCGCGAGATAGAGCTGGTCGCCGTCACCGAGGGCGAACTGCTTGCGACCTTTGACCGGATTTACCGCAGAACCGGGGAGATCACCGGCCTGGCCAGGGAACTGACGGCCGAGCTCGGCGAGGTGCCTGTCGAATTCGGCGAACTGCTTGGATTGACGCTCGACCAGGAAGATGCGCCGGTCGTAAAGCTCCTGCAGACGGTGTTCGAGGAGGCCGTCAAGATGCGCGCCTCCGACATTCATATCGAGCCGCAGGAAAAGTACCTCCGCATACGGTTCCGCATCGACGGGGTGTTGCACGTCCAGACCGACGCGGAGGTGAAGATTGCCAG
>Ga0315281_10009417_pt1 | contig 13551 bp, 13 predicted proteins | sample YL17G07_0_MG_FD_204540 | JGI IMG/M metagenome (GOLD analysis project Ga0315281, IMG submission 204540) | Sediment microbial communities from Yellowstone Lake, YNP, Wyoming, USA - YL17G07_0 | ecosystem: Environmental > Aquatic > Freshwater > Lake > Sediment | place: USA: Wyoming | collected...
CCTCAGAGCCGCACACGACAAGCCAGACGGGCAATACAAAGGTGTAAGCGTTTTCACAGGAAAAATTGAAAACATGCGAGAAAAAGGCGTACTCGAACCAGCCATCGTAAAAGAACAAGCAATAAAGTCAGCCGCTGAATCCGCAGCAATGATACTCCGCATAGACGACATAATAGCATCCACAAAGCCAAAAGAAGGACCCGGCGGACCAGGAAAAACACCAGGCGAACCTGAAAGCGAAGACTAAAAACGTTCCCAACAATTTTTTTTCTTAAATCCATTTTGTTGCAGCGCATAATCCCCGTAGGATTCGAAGGTAAGCCTTCGATTGTTCGCACTCAGGTAGATTAGCATGAGACTTCAGGCTGACTAATCGCGCGTGCGAAAAAGGTGCTGGAGACATTGCTTGTGTTTCAAGCTTCTGAATGGGCAAGCTACCCCGGCATAGCAAAGCCGGATTTTTGAAAGCGTGCAATCCAGCGTTCTATTCCTTGGCCAGTATTTGCCACAGGGCGATGAGCAGGTATGCTGGAAGAACCATAACCAGCAACAGCGCAAAGAATAGGCCTACTGACAACTGCCATGAACCGTAATACGATGGGTAACCTAGAGCAAGCACGACTATCAAGGAAATTACGATGGAGATCAGCGTCCAAATGCCAGCAATCGCCTGTTTCGAATTAATTGAAAACTCCAACACGCTCACCTCCATCAGATTGTAACAACCGTTTCCGAAGCCTTCTCCAAACTTTCTAACTGCTTGCCTCGCAAATAAACCCATATTCAGAAAACTTACATATGTAAACCGCCGGAACATTCTGATACTGCTAGCTTATGAGCGCCTGGAAACGACCTTCTTTCCTGCATAGGCTTTAGGAAAGCGAACCTGGCATGCAATTGCTTCTATTAACCTGTAATCATAATCAATAGTTCATAACTGATTTATCTGGTCTCGTCGAAAACGTTCTCTATTCAAACTTTGACTCACGTGAGAAATTTGTCATTGTACGGAAGGAATTTCGAAGAGCTTCTGCTTGAGGCCATAGATCAGGCACTATCCGACTTAGGCGAGTCCGCAAGACAATCGATCTATTTCCATCTAGAGAAAAGCTTCAACATCAAAAAAACAGAAATCCCCAGCAGAATCATCGCCTTCACTCAGGCCATTGAAAACATATTTGGAGTTGGAGCCCACTTTATTGAGATTCTGATTATGAAAAAACTCTACGAAAAGATTGATGGCGTTCTTGAGTGGAACAAGTCTGAAGGGTTCGGGTTCACCGAATACGTAGCTGCCGCCAAACGCATTTTCCAAGAGAGAAACATTATCAAGACAACGGAGGAACTGATTGAATGCGAAGAAACAGAGACAGAAATCTGACAGAACGCACTGCATCCGCTCACAAACGCAAGAAGACAGGACAGGAGCTTGTCGAAACATATTCAAGGCCCAAACCGATGGGTAAGCTGCATGTCGGGAGAGTTTTTAGCTTTCGCGACATCACTGAAAGAAAGAATCTGGAGGAAAGCCTTTCTGCGCTGAACTACTATGGCGCAAGGTTAAACGCTGCTCGTACTCTTCAACAGGTTTACAGGCTGACGCTTCACGTCACAGAACGAGCATTAGGCATCAGACATGCTACGTTCGAGGTTGTGAAGAAAGACAGAATTGAAGCCGTATGTCAACATGGTTTTCAAATGCCTCGATTTGTGCCTCAATTGCCCTTGGATGGATCAAAGAGGGGCATAGTAGCAAAGGCGGCGAAAGCGCGAAGACCCGTCCTTGTTCCTGATGTTAGTAAAGACAAAGATTACATTGAGGGAGCCTCCGGAATCAAGTCTGAACTTGCCGTTCCTATCTTGGCAGAAGGCAGGGTTCTAGGCGTTCTGAATGTAGAAAGCAAAAAGCTGAACGCTTTCGACGAAAAGGATGTAGTGTTGCTCCAGATTCTAGCTTCGCATGCTGCAACCGCCATGGCCAACATCATGGGACGAAAAGACATAGAAAAGCGTAGCCGTCAGCAGGTCTGGCTTATGAAAAGCTCTGCAGAAATGATCCGTACCATGGACCTGCATCAGCGGCTTCAGGCAATTCTAGACGCCATCAGAGGATTTGGATGGCGAAGAGTCGTATTGTCTGTAAGAGACGAAAGCTTGGAGATAGTCAAGCCTGAAGACATAGTCACAGCAGGCCTGAACAAGGACGAAAGAGAATATCTGTGGACAAATAGGCAACCCGGCCAGGTATGGCTGGAACGTTTCGGCCCTGAATTTGAACGATTCAAAATGGGCGAGTTCTATTATCTTCCTTGGAATGATCCATGGGTTAGAAAGAGATTCAGTGAAGGCATTGTAACAAGCCATCTTAGGCCTGAAGACATGATCGATTGGAATCCAGAGGATCTGCTCTATGCTCCGCTCAGACTCGCAGATCGCCGCATCGTGGGCGTTGTAAGTGTTGACGATCCAGTGGACGGAAAACGACCAACAAAAGAGTCTCTGGCGCCGCTGGAAATGTTTTTGCATCAAGCTGCGGTGGCCATTGAAAACGGCAAGCTACTCCAGCAGTTGAAAGAATATGCTGGAAACCTAGAGCAAAAGGTGAAAGAACGAACTGGAGAGCTGGAGAAGGCGCAGGCGCAGCTTGTCAAGTCTGAAAGGTTGGCTGCCATTGGCGAGTTAGCTGGAATGGTTGGACATGACCTGCGTAATCCCCTGACCGGCATTGCAGGCGCCACATACTATTTGAAGACGAAGCTAGGCTTAAAAGAGGACAAGAAAGTACCCGAGATGCTGAATCTAATCGAGGACAACATTAGATACTCAGACAAAATCATAGGCGATCTTCTAGAATATTCGAAAGAGACAAGACTGGAACTGGTAGAAATCACCCCAAGATCGATCATCCAGGAAGCTTTGTCGGCAGTCAAAATTCCCAAGAAAATCAGAATAGTAAATACGGTCAAGAGCAGACCGAAACTGAGGGTTGACAAGGAGAAGATGCGCAGGGTCTTCATCAACATCATCAAAAATGCTCTCGATGCTATGCCTAAAGGTGGAACATTGACCATAGAAACGAAGACATCTGGAGACGACGTGGCTTTTAACGTTTCAGACACAGGAGTAGGGATGTCTAAAGAGACGTTGAGAAAGCTTTGGTCTCCACTATTTACAACCAAGGCAAGAGGTATGGGTTTCGGCTTGTCTATTTGCAGACGGCTCGTGGAAGCCCATGGTGGCAGGATCAACGTCGAAAGCCATCTTGGCAGCGGAACCAAGTTCACCATAGCAGTCTCAGTCGAGCCGAAGTTTGAGGGAGGTGAAAGAATTTGGGTGAACGTACCCGAGTACTTGTCGTCGACGACGACGAAAGCATACGAAAAACACTAGCCGCTATTCTTGAAGAAGAAGGCTACAGAGTTGACACAGCTCCAAATGGAAGAAGAGCCATTAGGAAATCCAAATCTCGATTCTACAACCTAGCTTTGATAGACATTCGGCTTCCAGACATGGAAGGCACGACGCTGCTCACAAAAATGCCGGACACAACACCCCAAACGCGAAAAATAATCATCACAGGCTACCCATCATTGCAGAACGCTATCGAAGCCCTAAACAAAGGCGCACACGCCTACGTAGTTAAGCCGTTCGACGTTACCGAAGTCCTTCAGACCATAAGAGAACAGCTGAAAAAACAAGAAGAGGAGATCAGGTTCAGCCAGAACAAAGTCGCAGACTTCATCGAAACACGTGTCCGAGAACTGGACGAAGCAACAATAGCAAACGAAAAGCAGCATCGAAGCACTTGATCTGGCTTCTTCTTAGAACAATCAGATTCATCTTCAATAGCACGCTTCTGACTTATTGAACACTGTCAAGTTTTCCAGCGAGAGTTCAAGTAGCTCATTCTGATAACTTATTAGGAATATTGGAAACCACTTATCGGGAAGACGATGCCGAAGAAAAAGACTTGGACGGAGAAGTTGAACGACGACAAAGGCTTGCCAAAAGTCGAGAAGATCACTAGTAAGATGAGCAAACGTTGGGGTGTAGGCACAGTGGTTATTCCAGCGCCGAGGGAAGTTGATGCACTGATGAAAAGCGTGCCCGAGGGAAAGCTTGTTACAATAAACCAAATGCGCGCCGCGCTGGCGCGGAAGCACGGGGCAACAATTGGTTGTCCTATTACCACGGGCATCTTCGCTTGGGTTGCAGCGAACGCCGCCGAAGAGAGTGGACAGAAAGGTGAAAGGATGATTACTCCTTATTGGCGCACTTTGAAAACTGGCGGCGTGATTAATGAGAAATATCCTGGCGGAGTGAAAGGACAGAAGAAGCTTTTGGAAAAGGAAGGACACAAGGTCATCCAAAAAGGCAAGAACTATATCGTAGTCGGCTACGAAAAAGCTCTTGTGCAAGTATAACAAGCCAAGCTGACCACATGTTCCCAAACACGCGCTAACCAAAACATGATACTGCTCAGAAGAAAATGGCACGTGCCTCACGTCAATCCTATAGACGTGTTGCATCATTGGGTAAGACTGAATCTACAGTCACTGGTTTATCCGGTTCCTTTGCTGCCTGTGCGCTGACTTATGTAAATCATGTGTATCGCTTTCAGCAGTGGTTTGGTTTCTTCGCAATGTGGTACGAGAACCTATCCAAGAGAGGCTCCAGCCGATCATCCAGACAAAGATCGTAATAGGTACCAGTATTAACATAGCCGTCCTTTTGCGCGTGCGGTTTCTTGTGCGTGTTGCCAAGGCGCGGTCAAACGCGTGTAAGCAAGGTGAGAATATAACTTTTGTGAACATTCACGTGTGCCGGAATGCCGCACATTCGAGCACTTTCTTCTCGATAGTTCAGCGTGCGCCAAAAATAACGTGGAATCTACAATATTCTATTTCTTCTCGGTGGCTTTGTTGATTTTGAAGGCTGACACATTCCCGGTCTTTGCGTCGATTTTGAAATTCAACTTCCGTTCAAAATAGTCTACTTCTACGTTCCAAGCCCCAGTCTTCTTATCATATTCGGCCTCGCAAAAGGAACTGGGAATGGTGTACCGCCACATTGCTTTTGCAGCTTCGATGGCGATTTCCCTCGCTGCCGCCGCATCACTGACCCGCAGAGACTCGTTCACGTATGTTTCCCATCTTGACTCTTTATCCACAATCTATAAGCGTTTTGCTTTCTGACCGTCGTATGCTTTGAAGTCTGAACTGTGCTGAAACCATTCTTCAGGGTTCTGAAATAGAAGATTGTTCTAGAAGATTGTTCCATAAGCCTTATTGAACGATTTCGCTGATAGAATCTCGTAAGAGAAGGATGGCAGCATCATCTAGCAGGGAGAAGGGAGAAAGGAGAAAAGGGAATTCCCTTTTTCGCCACCATCCTTCTCAAGTTCCACTTGATTGCATGCCAGATTTAACCTTTTGCCAACCTCCCAGACGATAACCCATCACACGTAGACATTAGGCAGAAGAAGCGCTTAATCCTATGCCTTAGAACACTATGGTTCTAGAAAATGAACAGGAAAACGCTGCAAAGAATTCCTTCCTGCAGTATGGGAAACAGTTGACTGTTTCAACTCAATTATATCAAGGACAAGCACATGCAGAGCACTGTTGAAAGAGCCCTTTCAACGAGCATTAGGAAATAGGAGTAAACCTAGAATACTTCGGAGATTCTCTCAGAATTGGTGATCTTGATTTGGGTGAGCTCAAGACAATAATCGAAGATAGAGTCTGACGTGCTGCGTGTTCCAGAAGAGGCGAGAGAGATACTCGGCCATGGCATGAAAATAATTGCTGACACGACCGCACTAATCGCGCTCTCAGCAGGCACTTCTTACGCAGATGTCCTGAGAAGTCTCGAATTAATACAGAACGATATACAACTTCGCTTGGACAAAGAAAAGTCAGAAGCATCAAAATCAATGGAAAAATGAACAGGGTGCTGGGGCCTCGCCTATATTCTGGGTTGTTCTCGCTGTGCGCGTTCGTGCCCTTGTGCGTAATTAGGATTCTAAGTTCGTTTTCCTTTGTTGCTTTGATAGCGTTTCTGTATTTTTTCTGCAAGTTTGCCGTCTTCTACTATTAGGGCGCCTTCGTAGCCACAGTCAAGGCATTTCCAAGTGGAAGGGCGGTAAAATACGAGAAAATTGATGTTTGTGGAACCGCATTTTGGACAGAACTTTATTCTCCCTAAGGCTTTCTCTTGTTCTCTTGATTTCATTATCGACTTCTTGAGGCTCCACTTCTCCTTCAATATGTTGCCGAACTCGGTAAAATTGAACCCTTTAGCTTGTTCCCCGCATAGTGGACAATGCTGCCCAGGCTCGAGCCTCTCATCATACGTGCATTTGGGATTCGGGCAAGTCCATGAAGGCATACCAACGCCCCATCAGACAAACCAATCATGAAAGATAAAACTTGCGCGTGCTATTTAGATACTGGAAAGTGGAAACCACGTGGCGTGTGCTCAACCAGTTAGCTTCTTGCCCAGTTCGTCTGCCCATGCTTTGGCTTTGGCTGCGTCACGGTCGTCTGATATTGTGAAACCTAGGATCTTCATTCTTCCTCCAAGAGCTTCAGTAGCGACAGGTTCAACGCGAGGATTTTCCGCCAGCACCTGATCCTTGATGTACTTTCTAATTGTGTCACTGTGGCTTTTCAGATTCCAGCTTCGGCGGATGAGAGATACCGCCACTTTCTTGTCTTTGAAATCATTCATTTCGATGAACTTCAAGGCTTCTTTGTACACTCTGCATCCTTACGCCGTTGTCAATTAGACTTGAACCGGCGACCTTCTGCACGGGGAAGTTGTTTCACTTCATAGCGCGCTACCAAGTACCATTGGACAACAGCATCATTACGGAAAACATTGTTGAACACAGACTCACGACGGAAACGTAGGAAAATTCCAGATTTGCCAGAACACGTATCAGATTCCGACATGTCTTGCTCTCCGAAACTCTGCTTTTATCTGATGCTTCCCCATATACACGTGGTGCCTAGAGATGAGCAAGAGAATGTCACGCAAAGATTTTCTCAAGATTGCCGACATACTATGGCAAAACACGGCACCCATCAAATATAGAAACCCAGATGCTTGGATTCTCATATAAAACGCGCGCCAGACTTCAGAAGCCTAGGCTCAATCAAGACATTTCTTTCGGGAAAAAACAGTTTACTTATGCCAGCAAGCAGACTTGCAGGGTAGACCGACACGAAGAACGCGCATACAGGGAATAGTCACGGCAATGCCTACATTGGGGATACTCACTTCAATGTTGAGCCTGCGACACCGCATGTTCTTCCAGCCGAAAAAGCAGCATAGGCCAAACGACACTGTGACGCGCAACCGCCACTCCCACACCCTACAGATCAACTGAAACACGTGAACACTCAACATAGCCACCTAAACCCACCTACTCCGAAACAGTCACACCAAACGCTAGGGAAAAGCACGTGACTGAGAAGCAGGTCAAGCCAAACATGCAGCTCTCAAACACCTTGCCCACACAATTGAAGCCAGACAAACCGCAAACACTAAAACAAGCCAGCAAGTCGACATGAAGTGCACCTCAATCTGCCATCATCATAATGGCACAGCATTTCTTGGTGCGGTCACCGGGATTTGAACCCGGGTTGTCGGCTTGGGAAGCCGATGTCCTAACCAAGCTAGACTACGACCGCCCTTGCCAAAAATAACAGTCCAGAAATTAACATAAACCTTGCGTTCAACACAAAAATAGGAGAATGGAAAAAGCAGGGCTCTATCTAGATTTCGTCATATGCACGTTCTTGATCAGAACATACGGACTGAGCGAAGGCGGATCAGCCTCCATCCACCAGTGCACATGTTGCCTCTCCTTCGAAATCCCAGCAACATTGCCAAGCATAGTTAGAACGTTGTCGCTTATGCGCAGATCCTTCAATGACTGCTTAATCCTGCCTTTCTCAATTAGGAAAATCCCGTCCCTGGGGATAGTCGAGAAATCACCTTTCGCTTGATTCTGGAAACGCGTATACCACGTGTTAGTCAAGTAGAGCCCATTGTCAACATCTTCGAAGAGCTCGTCCTTACTCATGTCTCCAGGCTCCATCTCCACGTTCCAAGGCCCAGGAGCAACAAGCCCAGCGTTGCCCGTCGTCTTAGCCTTGAAAATCCTGGCCGTAGACGTATTATGAAGATATGTCTTAAGCACACCATGATCAATAAAGACGTTCCCCTTGGTTGGAACACCCTCATCATCGAAAACTCTCTGAGACACCGAATAAGCAGCAGGATTATCCTTCAACGTAACAGTCTTTGGCCCCACCTTCTTGCCAAGCTTATCCACAAACACAGACATCTGAACCAAAACATTGAAAGCCGAAGCCATCCCCGCCCACTGACCAATTATAGAGCCAAAAATCAACGGGTCAAAAACGACGTCGTAGACACCCTCATCACCCACCTTGGGACTCCTTGCTAACTTCGCAATCTCGCCAGCCTTAGCGCCAGCTCTGGAAGGCTTAAAATTCTTCAACGTCGAACTGCATTCAACACCGTGTCCAGAGGCCTCTTGCTCTGAAAAGGCTCTGATGGAAAACTCAATTGCTGATCGCCTGTCGGTGCCAACAGGTCCCTCTGAAGACACTTGGTAGACATCCTCAAACTTGGTGAAAAGGATACCTCCACTATCAACCTTAGAACCAGCTTCCTTCTCAGCAGCATCAATCGCTCCGAAGACAAGCTCTGCAGGGTTCTCCAGATCCTCAAGCTTCTTGTCAGGCTGACTCTTGGCGTAGCTAAAACTGCCCTTTGCAAAGCCGCCAAAAGTCGGATTCTCCTCAGAAACCTTCGCCAAACCTATCAGCTGCTTAATGCTTGCGTCAACATCACGAAAATCATGTATCTGCGTGGCGACAAGACGCTTCTTCCGAGCCAAAGTTATGTCAGTCACATAGTCATTCCAGGCAACCGTGATATCAACCTGATTGTTGCTAAACCGCACCTGCTTATACTTGCCAAACGTTGTTCTAGCAATTACCTCTTCAGCGCCTAGTTTCTTCGCCTTCTTGACTATCTCCTCAGTCTTGCCAAGTATGTCTGTCATTTCACAAACACTCCTCTAAGTCTAAGGCAGGGTCCACCAGTGTACACTGGGACTCCCTGAGGCGGATCGCCTTTGCCGCAAGTAGCCGAGTCAAACTCAACTTTCTTGGAGACTCCGTCGACAGCCGACCAGAATTTCAATGTGGTAGTCTCAATCACAGGTCTGGCGACAGGATACTGCAACTCCCCGTTCTTTATCATATAAGCTTCCTTGCCAACATAGCGCTGATTGAAACGCTTATCATCTATATTCCACTCAGTGAAAGACTTCATATAAACACCATTCTTGACATCTTCGATCAGTTCTTCCTCGGTGAAATCACCGGGAACAACAAACGTATTAGCCATACGCACTATTGCCTCTCTGTCATAGTTGATAGATCTTGAAGAACCGTTGCTTCTCGTACCAAGCTTGGCCGCTGATTCCCTATTATGCAAGAACTCGTTTATGACACCCCCTTTGTATAGGAATCTGCGTCGCGCTTTAACACCCTCATCATCATAGGCATAGTACCCGTAGCTATGCTCAACTGTCGGATCATCAACGACCGTAACTTTGCTGCTACCTATTTTCGTGCCAATCCAGTATTTGCCACCTTTATAGATGAAAGACCTCCCAGCCTGGCTCATTTCCCGCCCCAAGATTCTGTCAGCCTCCATGGGATGACCACAAGACTCGTGCGCCGCGATTCCGACCACCTCAGGTCCGCATATAAGATCCATGTCCCCAGCTTTCACAGTCCTTGCCCTTGTTATCACATCCTTGAGGACCTTCGCATTGTGAATCATTGTCTCTCCGATTTTCCACTCACCAAAGGCTTCCCAACCACCACTGTAACCAAATTGCTCATATCCCTGCTCAGTTTTCCCCTGCTCAACAACAGTTATGAAAATGTAGGCTCCTATTTTTGGAACAAATGAAGATATCCGTGAACCTTCCGAGTTGACGATGTATTTTGTAATCAAGTCCATCGAACACTGTGAGATTGTTGCAGCTACCTTCACGCCACATGACGCTAGGGCCTTGTCAACGTCCGCAAAAGCAGATATCTTCTCCTCAGGCGCAACATTCTCAATTTTCCTCTTTTGGCCGACACTCCACTTTGCCTCAATTCCTTTTTCTTTGGCAAAGACTATTTTATCCTTGCGCTTTGCAGCCTTCGCGTACTTGAATGCCAACTCAACAGAAGCTCTCGCTTCTTCCTTTGACCACTTGTTCGTTGAAGCAAAGCCTATTCCGCCGTTCGCTATAATTCGTACGCAAAATCCGCTATCAACAGCCGAAGCATAAGCTTCGACAATTCCATTTCTCAGAATGATCCTGTCTTGCACTTGACTCTGAGCTCTCACCTCAGCATATTCAACCTTCTTACTCTGCGCATAATCCAGAGTGTAGTCAGCAATTTCCTCCTCCATTTTCCTCCAACCTTTTAAAGCATTACTTGCTAAAAGAAAGGATAAAACCTTTTAGGTTCAAACTTTCAAGCCATAACTGAAAAACCAAAGAGGAATCTGATTGAACAGACCTTTGACGCCAAACGCGTATTTCTGGCAGGGAAACGAAGCATGCGCTGAAGGAGCAATAGCAGCCGGCTGCCGATTCTTCGCGGGATACCCGATAACGCCATCCAGCGAAATCGCAGAACACCTATCGAAAAGGCTTCCACAAGTAGGCGGAATAGCCATCCAAATGGAAGACGAGCTAGCCTCAATCAGCGCCATCATAGGCGCCAGCTGGGCAGGAGCAAAATCGATGACCGCGACTTCAGGCCCAGGCTTCAGCCTCATGCAGGAAGGCATAGGCTACGCGTTCATGACAGAAACTCCATGCGTAATAGTCGACGTGCAAAGAGCCGGACCAAGCACTGGACAAGCCACCAAATGCGGTCAAGGAGACATCATGCAATCTCGCTGGGGCACACACGGAGACTATTCAGCCATCGTGCTCTCGCCAAACACCGTGCAAGAAATGTTCACACTCACAGTCAGGGCCTTTAATCTGGCGGAAAAGTACCGCACACCCGTCATACTTCTCGCAGATGAGATAATCGCGCACATGAGGGAACAAATAGTCGTACCGCAACCTAAAACATACGAGATAGTAAATCGCAGAAAACCCAGTATTGATGAAAAGGCCTTCTTCGGACTGGAGGAAATCCCGCCGATGCCATCAGTCGGCGAAGGACTCAACGTCGTTGTGACAGGCTCAACCCATGACGAATACGGCATCAGAGTCACAGCTGACCCAAACGTACACAGGCAACTTGTAGAACGACTTAACGGCAAAATACAGAACAATGCACATTCAATTGCAGATTTTGAAAGTTACAACACCGACGAATGCGAAGTTGGCATAGTTTCATGCGGGTGCACCTCACGAACGGTCTACGAAGCTGTTGAGAGCGCTGAGAAAAAGGGGATAAGAACCGGCTACATAAGGCTGAGAACAATATGGCCTTTCCCCGATGAAATCATCAAGAAAATGGCTGAAACCGCCAAAACAATCATTGTCCCAGAAATGAACCTGAAGCAATTATATTATGAAGTAAAGAGAGCAGCAGATGGCCAGTCACGTGTTGATTCACTGAACAAGATCGGAGGAAGCGAACTGATCACCCCTGAAGAACTGGAGGTCAAGATTGCCGAGGCGAAAAGGGAAAATGACTGAGACGTTTTCACCTCGAAAATACCTGAGAGACATAACGCCACCATTTTGCGCAGGCTGTGGTGCATACACAATAACAAATGTTTTCCTGAAGGCAGTTCATGAACTGGGCCACGAAAACCTGAGCAAGTTTGTCTTCTGCAGTGGAATTGGCTGCTCAGCATGGATCCCATCCCCGCATTTCATAGCAGACTCTGTACACACTCTGCATGGGAGAAGCATACCCGTGGCCACAGGCATAAAACTCATCAAACCATACACAAATGTTGTCGTTTTTGGCGGCGATGGTGACATAGTGGGCATAGGCCTAAGCCACTTCATACATGCAGCGCGAAGAAACCTAGACATTCTCGTCATAATGGTGAACAACATGGTCTACGGGATGACAGGCGGACAAGTCGCCCCAACAACTCCGCTGAAAACAGTAACAACCACAACTCCGTACGGAAGCTACGAACATCCATTGGACGCTGCAAAATTAGCCGTTGCTGCAGGAGCCTGCTACGTGACACGCTGGACAACTGTAAACATCAACGAACTTGAAGAATCCATAAAAGAAGCATTGAAAACACGTGGCTTCAGATTCATCGAGGTCATAAGCCAATGCCCAACAGCTTTTGGAAGAAGAGCCGGATTCAAGGATGCAGGTGAAATGCTAAACTGGTTCAAGGAAAACACAATCACGACCAAACAAGCTGAGAAAACGAGTGAAGAAGAGCTGAAAGCAAAAATAGTCGTAGGCGAATTCGCAAAGAAGCAAAGACCAACACTTGACGAAACATTGCACACAACCATAGAGGAGGCGCAAAAAAGAGTTGAAGACTGAAATAATAATCGCCGGGCTCGGTGGGCAAGGCGTAGTTCTCGCAGGTCAAGTATTGGGCAAGGCAGCTGTGTACGACGGGAAAAACGCTGTTCAAACGCAAAGCTATGGAGCCGAAGCCAGAGGGAGTGTAGCCAAGAGCGAAGTAATAGTATCAGACCGCAAAATCGGTTTTCCAGCAGTCAGGAGATGCGACATCCTTGTTGCAATGAACCAGGAAGCCCTTGACAAATTCAGGAAGAATCTGAAAGAGGAAGGCATACTCATAATCGACAGCACCTACGTCAAACAGCCAGAGACAAAGTCCAAAGTGTTCAAAATCCCTGCAACAGAAAGCGCTGAAAAAACCTTCGGAACAAGAGTTTATGCAAACATGCTGATGCTTGGTGCCTTGAAAAAGGTGACTAACATAGTAAGTGATGACGCTGTAGAGAAATCCATAGGAGATACGATAGAAAGAAAAGTCGCAAGCACAAATGTGCGGGCATTTAGAAAGGGAAAAGAGCTAGTTCAGTAAGCGCTATTCTTTCTTATTGAAGACCATGGTTTTGTGTTTATTGCTCGTATGTGTACGTTTTGACAGGTAGATAGTTGTCACCAGAAAGGCTGCGGTCGTGGCTGCAAAGACATACATTAGGTTCCGCATATTCTCCTCGCTCCTGGAATAGTCCAGCAGATGCTCATGGTAAGAGGCGTTCAATGCAAGATACCTATTCATAAGCTCTGCTAAACTATCTGAAAGAGTGTTGAAGTTCTCCCGAAGGATGTTATGTGTAGCGTTCAAACCAAAGAAATCACCTAGTAACTTGGTGTAATTGGCAAGCAGCTCGTTGTAGAGGCGTAATGTCTCTGAAGAGACTATTGAGATTGTTTGACTGCTATGGGTCCACCTAAAATATAGATAGACGTTTGTCTCGTTAGAAGCACTCAGAAAGGACGGAGTTATCTCGCCCTCTGTGCT
>Ga0315281_10009418_pt1 | contig 13551 bp, 6 predicted proteins | sample YL17G07_0_MG_FD_204540 | JGI IMG/M metagenome (GOLD analysis project Ga0315281, IMG submission 204540) | Sediment microbial communities from Yellowstone Lake, YNP, Wyoming, USA - YL17G07_0 | ecosystem: Environmental > Aquatic > Freshwater > Lake > Sediment | place: USA: Wyoming | collected...
GCGCAGCAGCCTCTTCACCCGATTACGCACTACAGCCTTGCCTAAGCGCTTGCCAGTGACAAAACCATACCGGTTCCACTCAAGACCATTGGGCAGCGTTTTAAGCACGACAAAATCGTTTGCCCACGTCCTCCCGCGCTCATAGACGGCGGCAAACTGAGACTTCTTTCTGAGCCTTTCCTTTTCACCCATTCCGCCACAGCAGCTAGCCTATACCGTAAGCTTATGGCGACCCCTGAGCCGTCTCCGGCCCAAGACTATCCGCCCGCCGCGAGTAGCCATACGTGAAAGAAAACCATGTTTGCGTTTTCTGCGCAACTTCTTCGGTTGATAAGTTCGTTTCGGCATTCTCTTCCTACTTTACTCAAAGACTATTTATTATACTGTACCTCGTTCTCCGATGTCAATTTGCACGTTTGTTGAAAATATGAGCGAAAGTGCTGAGGCATTTACAGAGCGTGTTTCAGAACAACGATCTCGCTCACCTGAGGGAGTTGTCCTGCCTTTAGCTCCAAGTCACTGGTATTGAGTCTCTTTACATTAGCTTTGCCTTTGAGAAACTCATCTACGCTGGAGATGGGAAAAGAGCACTTGTCGTTCCTATAGTGCATGGGGATTATCACTTTAGGCTTGATCTGATCGCAAATCTTGCTGGCCGTGGCGGCATCTATAGTGTAGAAGCCCCCCACCGGTATCATCAGAACATCGACCTGCCCAATCTCGGCGATCTCAGGCCCCGAGAGCAGATGTCCCAGGTCTCCCAGATGGCAGAGTCTCACCCCACTCACAGTGAAACAGAACACTGTGTTCGGCCCTCGCTGGCTTCCTTTGGAGGTATCATGGTAAACTTCAACCCCATTGAATTCGATACCCTTCTCCTTTTTCTGGCCTCCGCCGCTTACCAGCCTGGGGTTTCCTTTGACCTTAGCGCCGAAATGGTCGCCATGCTTATGGCTTATAACCAGGATTTCGGCTGGCCCCTCAATCTGCGCATAGTGAAGGTCGGGGTAAACCCCGTACGGGTCTGTTATGATCCTGGTGCCATCGTCAGCAGTTATCAAGAAAGCCGAATGACCAAGCCATCTTATCTTCATGATAAACCTCCTTTGGCATCTATTTTGGCCGCTCCTCGGCAATCGCCAGGGCGAAATTGACCAGAGTCCTTACCGCAACCCCGGTGGCACCCTTCAATGTGTAAGCCCGCTCCTTACTCGAGAACGAGGTGCCGGCGATATCCAGATGCGTCCAGGGGGTATCCTGGCTGAACTCAGCCAGGAACTGGGCAGCGGTGATAGCCCCACCCCATCTGCCGCCCGAGTTCTTGATATCAGCCACATCGCTCTTATTCTGCTCCTTGTACTCATCGAACATAGGAAGCTGCCAAATTTTCTCGCCCGATTCCTCACCAGCCTTGATCACCCTGGTAATAGTCTCCTGATTATTGCCGAAAGCACCGGTACAGACATCACCCAGGGCCACATGGCAGGCACCGGTCAGGGTCGCCACATCCACCAGGGGGGAAAGCCCCAGCTTCCTGGCATAGGAGAGGGCATCGGCAAGTATCAGCCTGCCCTCGGCATCGGTATTCACTACCTCTATGGTTTTGCCATTCATTGCCTTCAAGACGTCCCCGGGTTTCAGCGCCGCGCCTCCCGGCAGGTTCTCAGTCGCCGGGATAAGGCCGGTAACGTTGATTTTGGCCTTGAACTCAGCAATCGCTCTCATCGCAGCGATAACTGCCGCGCCGCCAGCCATATCGCCCTTCATCTCGTCCATACCCTCGGAGGGCTTGATAGAGATGCCGCCAGAGTCGAAGGTCAGCCCTTTGCCTACCAGACCCAGGGTGGTTTTAGCAGAATCGCCTCCGCGGTAGCTAATGATGATGAATTTAGGCGGCTGCTTGCTGCCCTGAGCGACACCTAATAGTGCTCCCATGCCCAGGTTTCTCATCTCCTCCTGCTCCAAAACAGAGCACTCCAGCCCATATTTCGCAGCGGCGTTTCTCGCCACCTCCGCCATATCGGAAGGCGTCATATAGTTGGCAGGCTCGTTGATCATGTCCCGGGCGCAGTTAGTCGCTTCAGCCAGTATCCGACCGCGCTTAACTCCCTGTTCCAGGGCAGCGTGTTTACTTCCGTCCCGCTCTACAATGAGCAGCTCCTCGATCTCCCCATGCTCTGGCTCCCTGGTGATATGTTTGCGGAAAGTGTAAAGTCCCAGGATACAGCCCTCAGTCAGGGCCTGAGCCGCTTTTTCGGCCTCCATACCGCCTATACCTGCTCCATGGACTATAGTTGCCGCCTGTTTAACGCCCAGCTTCCTCAGGAACTTGCATACCTCCGCCATCGCTGCGCGAATGGAGTCCAGGGTAAACTTCTCCTGCTTACCCAGCCCCAACACCACCACCCGCTCCGCCTCCATCTTCCCCAGGGTATGAATAAGGGTTATCTCATTAAGCTTGCCCTTAATTTCACCTTCTGCGATAAGCCTGGTTATAGCTCCCCCCAGAGCCTGATCCACAGCCCCCGTAGCTCCGCCAGGGTGCTGCACACCCTCAAAAAGGTTCACTATAGCGGCGCCGACCTTAATCTTGGTTATATCACCGGAGACAACCTTTATCTCCAATTGCCCCTCCTTCTATTGCTCGAAACACTGGCGTGCGAAACACTGGCGTGTTTATTATATACGTCTTGCTTTGTGGATAATATCCAAAAGCCGGCATAAATGCAACAATAAAATAAGGGCGGGTTTGAAACCCGCCCCTACCGAAGTCTATTATGTTGTGCAGAATTATCTCTGCTGTGGATGACAATATTATGCAGGGTTCGGATGATACTCAGATTGTGTCAGGAATTAGAGTGTAGGGAGGGTTTCGCTGCGCGAAACCCTCCACAACTGCTAGTCAAGTATCTTAAATGTCTGAAGTACGTGGTCGAAATCGGCTCTCACCATCTCAGCCATATCCATGTCCGATTCTGCCTTCATATCCCACTTTAATTCTGCGTAGTCAAAGTACACTTCTACCTTATATCTTAGCAGCGGTTCATCACCTTCTTGTTTAGGAACAGGCAAGAGCCAGTCAATATAATAGGCAATCAGCTCCCCCTGAATTCCGGATACCGTCACTGCAGTCCGTTCCAGCAACTCAAAATGTGGCCATTTGCTCCAAGAAGAAAGGGCATCCTCGAGCCTGGTCTCGGCTGATGCGGGGTGTTTGCTGGCATCCGATGCCATTACTTCGATTGACGCGGGAACGTATTCGACCGGATATGTTTCGGGGTTCTTGCCCGAGTCATCAGGAATAACCATTGGCATGTTCCTCTTAGGCGCCAGAAGCTGCACATAAGTAAACCTAAAGTATGCATCGTCTTCTATATCAGGCCCCTCAATTTCATAGAAAGAGCGGTATTCGAAAGAAAAGTTGCCAATGTTGTTTCTAACGGTAACATTTCTATAGCCATCGGTAGAGCCATGGCAGCCCGTGATAACGAGCATGCATAACAGAAGTAGCAATGTGCACAATCTGTAAAGTATGCTTATTCTCCCGGTCGAAACCCGGCCCGCTAAAAACACTCTATCTTTTTCTGGCATTCCCTTCCCTTTTTGGCGCTGCAGACAACAGCCTCCACAGCAAGCATCAAACGCAACTAGCCTACTTATGATTTTAATGGCCATAAATAGTATTATACATGACTTTCAGGGCATAACCGCTGCGCGGCACGTCATTATGATAGGACATGGTACGCGCCCCTCTATAGATGGCGCCAACCGGTCCAGCCGCACGCGTAAAAGCCTGTTCATACCACGGGCGTGAGTCATAGGAAAAGCTTACGCCCTTCCAACCAGGCAACTGCCCGCCATGGACCATGCTGGCGCGGTTCCATACGTCGGCCAAAGAGATATCGATGCGAGCATCTGCGAGATGCTGCGGCAGTTTGTTCAGCGCTGCAGAATCGTAGTTCCACATTGCCAGTGACTGTCCGGTACCCGTCGGGCAGTCCATCAGAATGGCACTCCTAAGCTCACTCCGAACAGAGGAACTGACAATGTTAGGATTCTCAGCAAGGCGAGCCAGGAATGTGCCTACAGTCGCCGCCCCCTCGCTAAAGCCGATAAGTTTGATATCTGTCAAATCGCCCTGTCCAAGCCTACCAAGCAGTTGCTCCAGTCTGGGCCCAACGTTCCAAAGATCACCCTTTAATAAATTTTCTGGATCAATGTCTTCCAAGAAGATGATGGCCTCGTCTTCGGGGATTGGCAGATTTGCTCTGAGATAAGCCTCATACGCCTCGCCCCAATCACTTGTCGATCCACTCCCTCCCACAACTACGTAGTCCAAGCCGGATGGGTCTGCAAACTTCAGTGGATTATTCACCACGTACGAGTAACGGTTCAGGCTCTGAGGATCACTTGCATCCGGCGTCAGTAGGTCCGCGCTGATGAACCTGCCGATGACCGGGTCATAGTACCTGGCCCCGTAGTAGTACAGCCCTGTGGTATCCAGCCGCTGGCCGGTGAATTTCTTGTCCGTGTCCAGCGAGCCGCCGGAGTCCCTGGTCGAGCCGTAGGGGTAATACCTCGTGTATCCATACTGAGCCCCGGCACTGTCAGTTACCACGCTGGTGCTGCCCAGACTGTCCTGGTGTATGTACCTCAGGTTCGTCCCATTCCGCAGAGCCACCAGCTTATCACCCAGGTAATAATAGGTAGTTATTACGCCTGTGCTCGTGTTCTTCTCGTAGTACTTATTCACATAGATGGTGGTCTGCCCACCCTCAATCTTCTTGATGCGGTTGCCATCGCCATCGTAGACAAAGGTGCTTGTGCTACCGGAAACTGTCACGTTCCCCAGTCTGTTTTCCACATTCCAGCCAAAGGTAGTTGTACTGCCTTTTGTTATCATGTTGCCGTTGTTGTCATAGGAGTACGTGGTTGAGCCTACCTGGGTTACGGCATGCGGCCTGTTGTTGCAGGTGCCGTACGTGTATGAGGAGCCGTTCATGGTCAGGATGTTGCCCATATTATTGTAGGAGAAGCTCTGTGTGTAAGCTCCCGAGACGGCTGTGACCCTATCAAGGAAGTCATTGGTGAAGCTCTCCGTGCCCCCGAACTTCACATCCTGGCGCGAGGCGACGTTTCCTGTGGCATCCCAGGTATACTTAGTATCCTGGCGTACGTTAGCGCCTACCGCGCTCTTTATCTCCCAGAGCCTGCCGTAGTAGCCTCCGGTGGTGTCGTAAGAGCCGCCGACGCCGTAATAGCCGAAGGTGGTCTTGATACCGTTACCAAGGTTTATCTCGGTGTACTGGCCCAGTTTGTTGTACAGCGTGCTAGTCACGATATTTCCATTTCCGGGCACGCTGCCTGAAAGGGTGTTGGGCAAGCCGCGGCCATTATAGCCCTGGGTAACCGTCTCTCCAGTAGGATAAATTACTGTGAGCAGCCAGTCGGCGGGGTTATAGGTATACTGGGTAGTGTAGTCGCCCGCGCCAGTACCAGTAATAGTACGCTTCTCTTCAATCAACCTGCCCCGACTATCGTATTTCCATGTGGTCGAGCCCGAGGCATCTGTCATTCCGGTGCGCTTGCCTTCCCCGTTATTTCCACCCGTGGTGCTGTCGTAGGTGTAGCTGACACTCAACCCTGTACCCGACTTGCCAGTAAGGCGGTTCAAAGCATCGTACGTAAAAGTGATGGTCTGGTTCTTGGCATCGGTCTGGGTTTGCAGATTCCCATTGTTGTCGTACAGATAGCCCCACCCGCCCATATCGGGGTCAGACATGGAGGTCTTGCGGGAGAGCCAGTCGTAGTTCATGGTTATAATACTGCAGCCGTTCGGTAATGTAACCTGCTTCAGATTATTCAGGACATCGTAGGTATAGGTTGTGGTGGAATATAGCGCTTGAGAGGCATTATACTCTTCCACCTTGACCAGTCTCCCAAAGGCATCACTGTAATAAGCTTTCTTGTAGCCGCGTTCATTGGTCACCAGCTCTTTCCAGGGCGTGGAGAAGCCATGACCAATAGTTGTTATGCCGTCAACATTATACTGGGTAGTAACGCGGCCTAGCGCATCATAGGCATAGGAAGTATACTTCCAGTCTCCGGCCGGGGTATAGTAGCCGTTGACGCTGCTTGCCAGTAGCTTCTGAGAGACGTATTGTCTATCGACCAGACCACGATTATTGTATGTGGTTGTTGCCGAGATGATGGTATATGTGGTACTGCCCTCGGTTTCCCCTTGCGCCTGAGTCTGCACAACCCTGCCCACGCCATCGAAGTAGTCTTTCTGCCAGATATAGCTACCTTCGGCTATCTTGGTCAGCGTCTTGAGATGCTGCTGGTTGATTGTGCCCCAGTTGTTATATTCATACTGGATGGTAGGGCTGGAGGGGTTGTATATGGAATCACCCGGCTTATACACCTTAATCAGGCGCTTGAAGGTGTCGTACTCGTAGGTCGTAGTCTGGTTGTTGACATCGGTGTCGGTCACAATCTTGCCGCTGCCGTAGTCCCAGGTATAGTACTCGTACATTACGAGGCCGTTGACCGTGGGATACTGCTTGCTGGTAGGAAGAATATGGTACCCTGCATCATAAACATAGGTGGTGGTGTTGTTATTGGGGTCTTTCACGGTCAGTCGGTTGCCCCCGTTGTCGTAAGTATAGTAAGAATTTACCCAGCTACTGGCGTCCTTATACTGCTGTAGCCTGGTCAAATCTCCCTTGGTCGGCGGAGTGACCCACTGAGCATCGCTGTTAGCGCCATCGTAGTAGTACCTTGTCTCTGACTTCTGATTAGCTCCGCCCACGTCACCGGTAATGGTGGCATAGACCCTCTCCCGGGCAGGCCTGTCCAGTATCCAGGCGCTTGTGTTGGGATAGAACACCCGTTGCACGGTGGCATCATCGTCGGTCGTACTCGTGTCGCCATCATGGTACTCGGTAACGACATTACCATAGCTATCGTAGAGATACCTGGTTTTGGAGACCTTGGTGGAGCCGGAGGGATTCGTGTATGTTCTCTCTCTGACTTCCGAGAGATAGACAAAATAGGGGCTGGCATACATCCTCGGTTCATAATTACCACTGGTGTAGACCTCTCCAGAGGGCGCCACGGCTATGCCTGACGGCGAGTAGTACGTACCCATGGGAAATGAAAGAAGGAAAGTGCCATTACCAGCGAACTTCTGACTACGAATGCACTGATCAACCACCCAGTGATTGCCATTGCTGTCCACTGTAATATCCTGCGGGTAATAGAACCCCCCGTCACCACAGCCATAGCTGCCATGCTGGCCGATATAATTGCTTGGCCAGGTTCCTGAAGTTGTGTACTTCATGACACTAGGGTAACTGGGGTTCCCCCCGGCGCAGTCGAGCAGATACAGATAGCCATTGTTGTCTACAGCAATACCCAGCGGACCCCCAAAGCCGGGGGGACCAGAAGAGGGCCCGACGATTTTTGATATGTAGTTCCCTAAGCCGTCATACTTGTTTACAGCACTGAGTGAGATGTTGTAAGCCCAATCTACTATATATACGAAGCCATTGTTATCTACTGCTATGTCCAGAGGGGAATACATGGTATTCCACTTCTTGATGAAAGTCCCCCAGCTGTCAAACTCCTGCACACGGTTGTTGCCATAATCGGCCACCCAGACATTACCATTGCTGTCAACTGCTACTCCAGAGGGATTGTTAAACTGTCCATTTCCGCTGCCCTGGCTACCCCACTGTGTGAGGTAGAAGTAGAAGCTGTCGTACTTTACAATACGGTTGTTCGCTGAATCAACCGTATACACGTCACCGTTTGAAGCCACAGCCACATCGTCCTTCTGTCCGATCTGCCTCAGCCCCGTCCGACCGTATGCCTGGGCAGTGTACCTGTATTGCCAATCGTATTCCACTCTCTTAAGCATGAAGTTCGAGGCATTGTACCATTCCGTGGTGGACTCTTTACCGGTGAGGTACTCATTTAGCATGGTTCCGGTGGTATAGTAGTAATGCTGAACGTAATTTCCGGCAGCATCTGTCTCTCTCACCTGATAAAAACCACGGTACTCGCTGTGCCAGACGTCAGAGGTAACCCAGGGTGAAAGCACTATGTACTGGGGATTACCTGTATATGTATACTGATAGGTCTGCGTTGGGCCAATGCCCGGGTTGATGGTCTTAGTTGTGACTACCTCCCTGGTCCAGATGTTATCTGCTGTTGAGGATGGCTTCTCAGTATAAGAGAAGGTCACGGTGGCGCCATAGCCGTTGTTGATGGTTGTAAGGTGCGGCCAGTTGAAAGTGGCCGGATTGCCGGGGTTGCCGTTATAGTCGGGCTGTGTAGTAGCATGGAGGTGCGTTTGACAGCCAGTGTAGGTAAAGGTGGTTGCAGGGAGTGTAGATGAGCCATCGGCACCAACCTGGGTAATGGATGTTAAGGTATGGTTCCCTGAGTAGTATATGCCTCCCAACCAGTAGTAGTCGTTGCTTAGGTAGCATGGCGTGGTATTGTAAGTGAAGACATACTTGCGTACGGGGCTTCCATCAATCCTGGCCTCGATCGAATTCAGCCAGCAGTTCTCCACTACTGGCGGCGCCGGGAAATTGGCCGTACCCCTTGGATTATCAAGTCTAAGGTTGCCATATGTAGGATCATACCCAACGCCTATGCTGAAATAGATCTCAAAACTGTTGTTGTTGTAACGGATGACGTTAGGGTACGAAGAGCGCACTGTGGTACCCGACATAGTCTGATAGTAGATTACACTGAAAGAGTTCCCATGCGTATCTCGAACGTAGTCCAAGTCCCAACGATAGTATTCCTGTCCACCGTTGAAGTATCGCTGAGAGTTAGTGGTGTTTCCGAACCGGTAGTAAGTGCCATCCTGATCGTATACATGCCACGTCTGACCGCCTCGCGTGATTTTATAGAAGGACTCTCTTACTGTATGATAGACGCCATCTTTATCCTTGACCAGTTTGCTGCTTACGCCATTGACATTCAGGTAGTATTCATCCCATTCCTCGTCATAGCTAATGCCGCCAAGGTCGAGTGTCCAGCCAATGCCTACCCATGAACCGACGCTTCTCTTGTTCTTCATCTCATCTGCAACCCCGCTGTTGTAGGTGAGCTCTATCTTAGGCTGGAATCCGCCCGGACCCGACGGTACCTCTATGGGATAACTGAAGGTTGCAGTGCCCGAGCTCAGGCTGACTTGAGCGTCCGTGATCCTGCCGGGTCCTGAGATGGCAGGATTAGCCTGTTCTCCAAATTCAGTGAAGTGGTCTACAGTCGCGGTGAGTATCATTGTTTCTTTGTCATATTTGCTGCTCTCCACAAGTATCCATTGTTGGGCTTTTTCATCGAGATAGAACAGCCTGAGGGAGTCAGTATCAAGTCCCCCGAGGTCTTCGGGGCTATGCTTTATGGTGATTTGCAGTTCCTTATCGAACTTCGAAACCACTGCATCGGCTCTATCCACGGCATAAGCATTAAGCTCGAATTGATTAATAATCTTCATCCCTGTAGAGCCCCAGGGGGTAAGTTCGGTGAAGTCCACCCTCAAGTTCTCAGATGCAGCGCCAGCGGGAATGTCGAGCGTAATCTTCTCGCTGGGCGATTTGAGTTCGGTATCTTTGTCAGGACTGACCAGGGCATTTGTTTTTGGAGACTCTATCTTTTGTGGTTCAGAAGGCTGTTGTTCAAGAAATTGTGAATCGAGTTGTGTACTATCGGATGATGGCGTGGTGAAGCTATAGTAGACGCCACCGTTATTGTCGGTAACCGTATTTAATGAGTAATCGGTTGATTGCACTTCGTAGTAATATGTCACACCCGGTTCAAGCCCGCTCAGCAGGATTGAATGGTCGGTTGTCAATCCGGCATCTGAGATTGACGGTCCCAACCTAGGGCTGTTTCCGTAGTTCACCACGGTGTCGGCTGGTTTGTCTGTAGTCCAGACGATCGTCGCCCAAGTCGTGGTAATATTAGTGACCTGGACTCCGCTGATTACCGGCGGTACATTCGGTATGATTTGCGTAATTTCGGTGAGATTCCCCAGGTCAGGCTCTATTTGAACAGCCGCCGACTCATTGCCTTCAGCAAGTGCCCGGGAGCCTAGCCCGGCTAAGGGGCTGAAGAGGAGGGAGAAAATTACTAAAACGATGGTTAGAGAGTAAAACCACGACGCGTGAGGGAATCCGAGCAATTTCTTCATTTGCTTCTCCTTTCTCGAAGTTTGATATGGCGGAATATAAACTGGAGCGATTGTATTATCTGATGGTCAGTATAGATAGTAGGCTACGATACTATATCATCCAGGCGTTGTTTGTCAAGGGGGAAATGACTGGATTCTATGGAGACTAAATTAGGCTAGAAATTCGAAAGACGAGTTTACACGAAAGACGAGAAGACAATATCTTATATCCTGCTTCTAGCAAGCAAGCTTCTAAAACGGCGGCTTGAAGCGCACCCGGAACAGGCCTTTTACGTCTTCCCAGGCTGTCTTAGCAACTTTGACCGTAGTTCCGGCATCATCCACCCATTCCACAGGGACCTCTTTGATGCGGTAACCCTTCTTCTGCGCCAGCAGCAGGAGCTCGGTATCGAAGAACCAGGCCTGGTCTTTGATAAAGGGGATGATATCCTGCACTACATCGCGCCTCACCGCCTTGAAACCGCACTGTGCATCATGGAAGCTGGGCAGGAACATCATCCGTATCAGGAAATTATAGCTGCGTGAAGTTATCTCGCGCTTCAAGCCCCGTCTGACCCTGGAGCCTCCAACCAGCCGGGAGCCTATGGCAACGCTATAGCCCTCGTCCAGGGCCTGCACCAACTTCGGGAAAGCGGTCAGCTTGGTGGACAGGTCGACATCCATATATGCTACGGCATCAGCCTTGCTCTCGAGCCAGGCCTTCCTCAGAGCGCGGCCGCGCCCCTTCAGATCAAGGTGGACATACGTGACGTGAGGATATTGCAGGGACAGGGCCTGGGCCACAGCCAGCGTCTTATCTGTGGAGCCATTGTCAGCGATTACAATCTGCCATTCGTAAGGAAGGTGCTCATTGAGGAAATCCCACAACGTAGCTATACACCGCGGCAGGTCTTTCTCCTCGTTATAGCCCGGTATCACCACGTCAACGGTTTTCATAAACCGGTCCTAATGTTTGAAATGGCGCACTCCGGTGAACACCATAGCCACTTTATATTGATTCGCTACCTTTATCGCCTCTTCATCCCTGACCGAGCCCCCGGGCTCGACGATAGCGGTGACTCCACCCTGGGCAGCCAGTTCCACACCGTCAGGGAAAGGGAAGAAAGCATCCGAGCCCAGCACACTGCCTTTACTGCGCTCCCCTGCCTTCTTCAAAGCGATTTCCACGCTCACCACTCTGCTGGGCTGCCCGGCACCCATGCCTACCACCATGGAGTCCTTGGCCAGCACGATAGCGTTCGACTTCACATGCTTGACCGCCTTCCAGGCAAACAGCAGGTCTCCCAGTTCCTTCTTAGTAGGCTCCCGCTCGGTCACTGTACGCCAGCCCGATGTAGTCTCGGCCAGAGCATCAGGCGTCTGCATCAGAAAACCGCCGCCTACCCTGCGGAAGTCGAATCTAGACGAGCCCCCAGCCTTCTGCGAGCCCATGTCGAGGATGCGAACATCTTTTCTCTGCTTGAGCAACTCGAGTGCCTTATCGTCATAGCCAGGCGCAATGATTACCTCATAGAATATCTTGCTTATCTCCTGGGCCGTGGCAGGGTCCACAGGCCTGTTCGAAGCGACTATGCCGCCGTAGGCCGCCACGGTATCGCCGGAGTAGGCGCGGCGGTAAGCCTCAGCAAGGTCTTTGTGCGATGCCAACCCGCAGGGATTAGTATGCTTGATCACAGCTACCGCGGGAGCCTCGAAGTCGTCGGCTGCATTCCAGGCGGCATCGGCATCCAGGATGTTGTTGAAGGAAAGCTCCTTGCCCCAGAGCTGCTTCGCCGAGCTTATTCCCACTCCCTTGCCGCCCGCTACCTCCTCAGCATAGAATGCCGCTTTTTGATGGGGGTTCTCGCCGTAGCGCAGGTCGTATTTCTTCTTCAGAGCGATAGTTAGCTCGCTGGCAAAACCTTCCTCATCATGACGAAGGTATTGAGCGATAGCGGTATCATAGCCAGCCACATGCTGGAAGGCCTTCTGTGCCAGCCTCTTTCGTCCCTCAATCTCTACCCCACCCTTCCCCAATTGCTCCAGAACTGGCTTATAGTCCGCAGGGTCGACCACCACCAGCACATGAGGAAAATTCTTCGCCGCAGCCCGTATCATGGTGGGTCCGCCGATGTCTATATTCTCCAATGCTTCATCCAAACTCACGTTCGGCTTGGCTACAGTCTCTTTAAAGGGGTAGAGGTTTACCGCTACCAGGTCGATAAGCCCTATCTTATTTTTATCGAGCTCAGCGAGGTGAGCAGGAAGATTTCGCTTGGCCAGGATGCCGCCATGCACCGCAGGATGCAGTGTCTTCACCCGGCCATCCAGAATCTCAGGAAATCCGGTCAAATCGCTAACGCTTCGTACCTTCACCCCGGCTTCCACCAGCGCCTTCTTGGTGCCGCCGGTGCTGAATAGCTCGAAGCCGAGCTTTTGCAGTCCTTTAGCGAAATCGACTACACCGCTTTTATCGGAAACACTTATGATAGCACGCAAAGATTACCTCCCAAGCTGTTTATTCCGCCGCGATCAACTGTAATGTAAAGCCTATTACCAGGAAGAATATACCGACAAGGAGAGACCATTTACTCATCCATTTAAGTCTTCCGACTGCGACTTCAATGTGACCATCACGTATGCGAAAGCAGAAGCACGTCCATAACGCTAAGACTAAAGCTCCACTAAGGTTTAGAGCCAATGCCGCTATTAGCATGAGGCGCCCTTTTATGGGATTATAACCCTAATGCTGTCTACCATGTATGATGACATCCACAACCTCTACCCCACCCTCTGAATTCTGCATTTTTCATTTGGTTTGGGATGCCTTCAAACCGTTTAAGCTATTATAACCCGCTCCTCCCCACTCATTCTCAGCATCTCACCAATAGGCCGCGCCTTGGGCACGGCAGCGATTATTTTGCTGACATCTTCCGGCGAGCAGACCACCATCATGCCCACACCCATATTGAAGACGTGGTACATCTCCTTATCGTCCACATTGCCTCTCTTTTGAATCAAGGGGAAAATAGGTGGAATTTTCCAGGACCTCTTGTCGATCTTTGCTGCCAGCCCCTTGGGGAAGATGCGGGGTAGGTTGCCGGGGATACCGCCACCCGTGATATGCGCCATCCCTTTAATCAGAGGCAGCGATGATTTGAGTGCCGGATAATAGCAGCGGTGAGGTTCGAGGAGCGCTTCTCCCAGAGTACGCCCTAGCTCGGGATAGAAGGTTTCCAGCTTCGCAGGGACAGTGCCGAAAATCCTTCGCACCAGCGAATAACCGTTGGTATGCAGACCGGTTGAAGGCAGCCCCAGGATAGCATCTCCAACCTTGATCGTCCTGCCATTGATGATTT
>Ga0315281_10009420_pt1 | contig 13549 bp, 15 predicted proteins | sample YL17G07_0_MG_FD_204540 | JGI IMG/M metagenome (GOLD analysis project Ga0315281, IMG submission 204540) | Sediment microbial communities from Yellowstone Lake, YNP, Wyoming, USA - YL17G07_0 | ecosystem: Environmental > Aquatic > Freshwater > Lake > Sediment | place: USA: Wyoming | collected...
CCGCCGCTTGACGGAGATAGCCACCACCAGCGGGTCCGAGAAGTCCACCAGGTCGAGCAGCTCCTGCCCGACGTTCGGCGGCACCACCAGCGCGCCCGACGGCGTATCGAGCACGTGGCGCCGCAGCTGCGCCACGGCCGTCGCCGCCGCCGTCGCGCCCGTCGCACTGTTCAGGTCGCGCGCCTGCTCCTTCGCGCCCAGACCGACCGACATGCTGGCGTAGTCGATCGCCTCGCCGAAGGCGCCCGCGCCGTACGCCTGCGCGTCCGTCACCGGCGGCGGCGACTGCAGCAGCCGCAGCTCGCGGATCGGATGCGTGACGCCGTACGTGTACGTGCTCGCCGCCGACGCCAGCGGCTCCGTCAGCGTCCCGCCGTACTGCCGCATCACCACGCGGTCAACGAGAAACGACAGAAGCTGTCGCGCCGCCTCGTACCCCGAGGTCGCCGGATGGACCGTAAACTTCGGCGTCACCGCCGTCGCCCGCGACGACACGCCCGACGACGACAGCAGCAGCCCGGCGCGCGAGAAGATGCGCCACAGGATGTCCCGGTAGACATCGGCGCCCGTGTGCGCCACCTGCGTCCGCTGCCGGTTCCGCCGCAGCAGCTCCCAGGCGCCCTCCACGTGCAGCCGCAGCACCGACGCGCCGCCGGCCCGGCGGTGCTCCGCCGCCGCGATGAACAGGTCCGCCATCCGCGAGCCCTGCAGCCCGTTGCTCGTCCGGTAGCCCCACTGCAGGTTGACGACGTTGCCGAGCGCGAGCGGCGCCAGCGGCCCGGCGTACGCCCCGGCGCTGTTGTCCAGGTCGACGTACCCGCGCGTCGCGTCGCCGCGCTCGTCGACGCTCACCGCCAGCACGTCCGACGTCACGACCTGCAGCACCTGCGCCAGCGGCGCCCGCGTCACGATGTCCGGCGCCGTCTCGTACTGGTAGCCGTTCGCGCCCGGGCCGGCCGCCAGCGCCAGCCCCTGCGCGCCGGCGTAGTTCACGGGCACCGGCGCGCTCATCGTGAACGCGCCGTACGCGAACGTCGTCAGCGAGTGCAGCCCCGTCCGGTAGACGCGCGTCGATCCGCCGGTGAAGGTGTCCGCTTCGAGGTAATTGACGTGGTACGAGTCCGAGAACACGACGGCCGGCGCGCTGAACGCCACGCTGCTGTTGCTCTCCGCCTGCTGCTGCGGGTTCAGCGCGCCCCACGTGTTGACCGCCACGTCGAACCCGTCGCCGTAGACGATGCTCCAGAGGGTCCGCCGCAGCGTCGTCACCTCGACGCCGGTGGCCACGATGTCCCAGTCCGCGCCGTAGCACATGGCCACGCCGTTAAACGAGCTCACCGACACGCCCGACCCGCTCGCCGCCCCGAACGTGCCGCTGGTCCGCTTGATGATGTTCAGCGTCGACGCCGTCACCCACGCGACGGCCAGGTCGCCGCCGCTGTTCTTCATGGCGACCGCCAGCCCGACGACGGCGGCCGCCGCCGTGGCCACGGCCGTCTCAGCGCCGTAGGTGTTGCCGCTGTCCGTGCTCTCGACGTACTTGATGCCCGTGCCGGCCGCGTCGGTGTAGACGATCACGACGCGCGCGCCGTTGGCGCAGACGGCCACCTGCGTCCCCTTGCCGCTGTGCTGCAGCGCCCAGCTCGTCCAGGGACCGTTAAACGGATCGGCCACCCGCTGCCGGTACAGCCCGCCAGCGCCGTCGCAGCGAACGCGCGTCACGCTGGCGTCGGCCGGCACCGCGACGCCGTGCCGGGCGATCGTGTTGGCGGTGTTGTCCCGCGTGTCGAACTCGAACCGCCGGATGCTGCCGAGCAGGTTCTCGACGGAGACCAGGACGTACGGCTCCGCCGTCGCCGCCCGCTGCGCGGCCAGCAGCTCCGCGCTCAGCGTCCGCATCGCTAGTACTTCACCCGCGACTGTTCGAAGATGCTCGGCGCGTCCGTGCTGAACATCCGCCGCTGCCGCACCGCGTTGCCGCGGCCGCGCCGCTTCAGCTCCGCCCGGAACTGGCCGAGCGCGCCGTCGCCGAACGCCTTGTAGCGGCCCCAGACATCGCCGCCGCCCGTGTTGATTTTGTTCACCGCGTAGACCGCGCGGTCGAGCGCCGCGTAGCCCGCCGCGCCCAGGGCGATCAGGTCGTCATCGGCCGCCGGGATGGTGCTGGTGCCGCTGTCCAGCGTGTGCTGCTTCAGCCAGTACACGTAGGCGTTCTGGACGCTCGACGGCGCGGCGACCACGTCCATCGTCAGCGTGTCCGCCCACAGCGAGAAGCCCACGCGCATCGGCGGGAACGCGCCGACCGGCCACTCGACGCCCTCGATATCGACGCGCGGCACGAGCGCCGTGACCGACAGGTCGCGGCTCCCGGCCGTCGTCGTCAGCGTGCTCTTCACCTCCAGCGGGTCCGCGACGCTGTAGTCGGTGACGGCCCGCCCGATGTGGCGGTCGAGCACCGCGTCCGTCCAGACGTAGGCCGCGCTGTCCTCGTCGTGCAGGTCCTTGCGGACCGCCGCCCGGATGATGCTGATGTTCGCCGCCATGCTCTACCTCCCAGCTCGTGCCGGCCTCGCCGGCGCCGCCGCCCGCCCCGCCCGCGCCGCCTGTGCGACATCCGATCCGCGCGCCGAGGCCGGGCTCTCCACCGGCTCCGCCAGCGGCGCCGGCTCCACCGACGCGTACGTCACCCGCAGCCGCAACCGCGTGCTGCCGACGCCGTTGTCGGGCGACCATTCGGCCGTCACGCCCAGGCTCTCGTTCACCAGCATATGCCGAAGGTTCACCAGCCCGCCGCGGTTGGCGATCGCGTCGGTGACGAAGCCGGCGGCGCCCGCGATCTCGAACGGCCCGAGCGCCGTCGGCCCGTTGTACGTCAGCGCCGACGGCGGCGTCCCCACGTCGCCGCCGCCCGCCGTCCAGGCGTTGCCGGTCTTGTAGCTGTTCCACGTCGCGGTCGCGGCGTCCCAGTCGGCGCGCGTCACGCGCTCCGCCTGGCAGGCCATCCCCGAGGTGCCGAGGATCGTCAGAATCTCGAACACCAGCTCCGCCGACTCGATGACATCGTTCGCGCGCAGCGCCCGGCCCTCGGCCGCGGCGCCGAACACGTCGAACGTCATGAGCGCCCGCCGCAGCCCGGTCTTGCTGCCGCCGACGTAGACCAGGCCGATGTTCGCGGCGGCGTAGTGGTTGTCCGGCGTCGGCTGGTCCATCGAGCAGCAGCCGACGAAGTAGAACGTGCTCTGCGCCATCTAGCTCGCACCTTTCGACACCGCGATCGCGATAGAGCCCTGCACCCGAATCGCGACCCAGAACGCGGCGCGCGAACGCCTGCAGGCGGCGCAGTACCGAGGATTATGACCGTCGCCACGGCGGCGAAAAGCACCGCACCAGGACCGCGCGACATTCCTGAGCGGCACGCGCCGCGCCCGCGTCATGATCCGTCCACGGGCGGCGCCGCCTGCACGAACTCGCCGCGCGGGTCCGTCGCGTTGAGCGCCGCCGACCGCATGACGTGCAGCGCAGCGCCGAAGCGCACGTACGGGCCGAACGGCTCACCGGGCAGCCCGGACATCCGGGCGGCGAACGCCGCCAGGCGCGGCGGCGCGTCGGTGTGCGCCGAGACGATGCCAATCTCCGCACCGAACCGCAGCGCCTCCCGCACGAGCAGCACGAGCGCACGGATCCGCTGGCGCGGCCCGCCGCCCTGGTCGACGACGCTCATCTCCCCGAAGACGCCCGTCCCGGCGGGGACGTTGTAGGCGCACAGGACCCGGGCGACCGGCAGCCCGTCGCCGGCGTACGCCACCACCGCGCAGCTGTACGCGTCCAGCACCACCGTCTCAGCCGTCAAAGGCTCCGCCCACATCGCTGCTCACTCCGCTCCAGAACTTGACAGCGCGCTCGCATAGCGCGCTTCTGCGGCTTACAGTAGGCAAGGGTTCAGGCGACCTCAAAGGCCCGGGTGTCACCCGGCGCAGGTTGACTGCCGAAAGGGGTGAGGGGACTGTTACAACCGGCCGCCGTCGCCGTTCGATCTGGCGTGATAGCCTCTATCTCGCGGCCCAACAGCCCACCGCGCCTGCTCGCCGTGCTCGCCGCCAGCGTCGCGTTCTTCGCGACCGTTGGCACGGCTGCGTTCGCCGTCGTCTACATCGTGCAGGACCAGCGCGCCGTCCATCGCGTCAGCGAGGTCGCGGCGGCGACGCACATTCCCACGCAGTCGGAGCTGGGGCTGCCGAAGGGCGTCATCGCCCTGCAGCGTGTCAAGGACGCCGGCGAGTTCGAGCAGGTGCTCGGATTCAAGCCGTTCATTCCGAAGCAGTTGCCCGACACCACGAAAGACGACCTCTCGCTCTCCATCACGCTGCCCGACGACAACGGCGTCCGCCTCGGCCGCATCGGTTACTCCACGAGCGATACGGCCGTCGCGGGCATCACCGGCCCGACCGTCGTGCTGATGGAGTCGCAGGGTGCGCCAGCCGCCGATGCCAACAGCCAGCTCATGCGTCTCACCGGCGGCAACGGCCGCGTGCTGGTCGCCACCATCGGCTGCAAGGGTCTGACGCTCGATGTGCAGCTCTTCTTCGGCCCCGCGCCGGCGGAAGGCGAGCCGTTCCTCACCCCGTACATGACCGACGTGTCCCAGCGCTTCCTCGACGGCCTGAGCCGCCAGTGTGGCAACCAGCCGTAGCTCCCGCTCGGCGGGCTCCGGCATCGCTCCCTCCGCCCATTGCCACGACATAACGGACCTCCGTAAGCTGCGCCGGTCGTTGATCTGAACGCAGCCGGATCGCACCTTTGTTCCCTTTTTCATAGATCGGGCGGTTTTCGTTACCGAAATCGTACAAGTTTGTGAAGAACCCGTTGACAGCTTCGGGAGACCGGCGTAACATGTACCGGAAATCACAAACGGCTTCGATGTGGGTTTCGGAGCCGCCCGCAGGATGCGGGGAAGCCGAACTTCGTGCATATCACGAGGACGGGGGAACCAGGAGTCCGCTCCTAGCGGACGGGGTGAATCGCGCGGCGACCCGGTAACGGCGCGCCGACGTGTAGGGCAGCCTTCAGCCCGAACCCGCAGCTAACCTCGTAGGCATTTGGAAGGCCCGTGGTTCGGACGACCGGTGCTTCTAATACTCCCCTGCGGCGCGCGGGGGTTGCGGCCTGACGGCCCTGGGAGGACTGCCTTGATGAACACCGCCCTTCCCCGAACGTGTCCGCGCTGCCGCGGCTCGATGATCGTCGAGCGCGATTGGTACGGAGCCTACAGCACCTGCCTCTGCTGCGGCTACGTCCACGAAGCTGTATCGGCACCGCCGATCGAGCTGCTGGACGAAGAGGAAGGGCACCCGCGGCAGCGCCGCCGCCAGCCGTCACACGGCAAGCTCCGGCTCTAGGAGCCACCTTCCCACCGACTACACTGCTTGAGACGCCCGGGCGCATCGCCCGGGCGTCTCTGCGTCCGCAGGGGCTCGCGGGCGCGGCGAAGGGGCGCCGCGCGCCCCCATTTCCCCATTAATTGTGTCATTTGGACCGTGAGCGGGGCCGCAGCCCCTACATCGCCGCCGGAATCGACGCGGCCTCCTCGAGGTCGGCGAGCTCCGGCTCCGTGTTCATCATCGTCCAGCCCACCCAGAACGCCAGGGCGCTCACCACGCCTGTCGCTGCAAGCACGGGCAGGGCGATGACCAGGTAGCTGCGCCGCAGGGTGCCCAGCACCATGATCAGCATCTGCAGGCTGGCGCCGACGGCGATGAACATGCCCAGTTGTCGCGAGCGTCCCATGGTGATCCCTCCGCGCGAGTGCTACGCGTCGCTGGTGGCCTTCCGAAGGTCCGGCGGCAGCAGGTTCGGAATGCTGTCCTCAATCGGGTAGCGTTCGTTGCACTTCGCGCAGAACAGCGTCCCCCGGATGACTTCGTCGTCCTGTTCCTGGTCGATTGTCAGCGTCAACTCGCCTTTGCACATGGGGCAGGCGAGGATCTCCATCAGGTCTTTGCGCATCTGCTGCACCTCGGCTGTGCTTCGTGTCCGGTTACAACCCATAGACTACACGCTTCCGGCCCGATGTTACAGCCGCCGGATCGCCCAAATCCGCCCCTCGGCGCGTCCTCCCACCGCCGGCCCCATTGTCAACCGGAGGCCCTTACGTTGACTTCGCGCCCCGGCCGTTCCTATAATTCCTACCGCTGCCATGACTGCGGCCAGCGATAGCTGTTGCTTCAGCCCGGCCTCCGCGCGAGAGCGTGGAGCGCGCCGGGCGATGTGTTCTTTGACAGGCGCTCTGGAGGTGACCTTGCACGAGTACGAACTGGTGGTAGTGATGAGCCCGGACATCCCGGAAGAGGACGTGCCCGCCGCCATCGAGCGCGTCTCGACCGCTGTGACCAGCCGCGGCGGCGAGGTGGCCGAAGTGTCGCCGTGGGGCCGCCGCAAGCTCGCTTACCCCATCAGCCGACACACTGAAGGGAACTACGTGGTCTCGCAGATCCGCCTCGACCCGGCGCGCGCGCACGAGCTCGAGAGCGGCTTCAAGATCACGGAAGAGATCCTCCGCCACCTCCTCATCCGCAAGGACGAGGACTAGCGGAGGCGCAACCGGTGCCGGGTGGACCCGCGTAACGACGAGAGGGAGATCAGATGGCGGGTTTGAACAAGGTGATGCTGATCGGCAATCTCGGCAAAGATCCCGAGATGCGCTACACGGCGAACGGAAAAGCCGTGACGACGTTCTCTCTCGCGTGCAGCCGTTCCTTCAGCGGGAACGACGGCGAACGCCGCGAAGAGACCGACTGGTTCGACATCGTCACGTGGGAGAAACTGGCCGAGCAGTGCAGCCAGTTCCTGCAAAAGGGTCGCAAGGCGTATGTGGAGGGCCGCCTCCACACGCGCTCGTGGGAAGGGCCCGACGGGCAGAAGCGCTACCGCACCGAAGTGGTCGCGCAGACCGTGCTCTTCCTGGATAGCGGTGGCGGCGGTGGCGCCGCGCGAATGGATCGGTTTGAAGAAGGCGGCGCGGTCGGCGCCGGGGTAGACCCGGACGACCTGCCGTTCGAGTAACGGAGGACATCACTTGACCACGGACGTGAGCGAGAGCGAACAAAGCGCTCCGGCGACGCAGGCACCAGCCGAAAGTGCGTCGCCCCGGTTTGAAGGCCGGACCGAGGAGCGATCATTCGGCGGCCGCCGGCCCGGCGGTGGTGGTGGTGGTGGCGGCGGCGGTGGTGGCCGCGGGCGCTTCGGGTCGCGCCGCAAGGTGTGCGCCTACTGCGTCGACAAGATCGACATCATCGACTACAAGGACGCGGTGAAGCTGCGCCGGTACATCTCCGAGCGCGGCAAGATCGAGCCGCGGCGCAAGACCGGCACGTGCGCTCGCCACCAGCGGCGGCTGACGCTCGCGATCAAGCGGGCGCGCCACCTGGCGCTGTTGCCGTACACCGCGGACCACATCCGCTCTACCAGTTCGTTCCGCTAGGCGGAGCGTCGGCCCCGCGGCACCGTACGGGCCGCGCGTCAGCGTCCCCGGCGAAGATGCGTCACAGGTGGTGAATCGATGACGAGCGAGAACAAGCCCCGGCGGCAGGCCGCGCCGCAGAAGGCCGCGCCTCACGCCAAGCGCCGCCGCTCCTGGCGCGATGTCCTGAGCATGGACGCCGAGCAATCGTCGCGGTTCCTGCTGATCGGCGCCGTTGTGCTCATCTTCGTCATCGCCGCCGGCCTCATCGGATTCGGCTACTACCAGACGGTTATCAAGCCGCGCAATCGCACGGTGCTCGAGGCCGACGGCGTCACGGTGTCCTACGCCGCCATGAAGCGCCGCATGGGCTACGAGTACTTCCAGAACACCAACTACCAGAAGCAGCCCGGAGTGCTGCCCGAGGCCTCGTACATCGCGCTGCTCGACGAGATCACCGTCACCACGCGCGCCGAGTCCGACCTCCACATCACGGTCACCCCCGACGAGTACGATCAGAAGCTCCGCACGCGCGTGGGCGTTGCGACTGACGCGACGCAGCCGCAGTTCGCCGACGCGCTGCGCCGCCAGCTCGATGTGACGGGGCTGCACGAGGACGAGTACCGCCGCGTTGTGCGCGCGGAGCTGCTTGTCTCGAAGATGAAGGACAAGTTCAAGGCGGACCTTCCCGCCAACGTCGCCCAGTCCCGCATCCAGGTCATGGCCCTGAACACCCAGGACGCCGCCACGCAGGCGCTCGCGCGCGTGAAGGCCGGCGAAGACTGGGCGACCGTCGCCAAGGAAGTCTCCGGCGAGGTGGACGTGCAGACCACCGGCGGCGTGCACGATTATGGTCCCGAGGGCACGTTCAACCCCGCCTACGACAGCTGGGTGGCCGCCGCGAAGGTCGGCGACATCAGCGACCCGCTGCAGTCGACCGCGGGCCAGTTCTTCATCGCCCAGGTGCTCGATCGCCAGGACAAGCCGGTAGCCGAAGACCAGAAGCCCAAGCTGGCCACGAAGGCGTACAACGACTGGTTGAACGCCCAGCAGGCGCAGATGACGATCGTCCGCAACTGGACGCCCACGGACCAGCAGGACGCGCTGAACAGCATGGCGCCGAAGTTCCGTGCCGCCCAGCAGCAGCAGCTGCAGCAGCAGCAACAGCAGATCGCGGCGCAGCAGACCGCCGCGGCGCGTCCGACGGCCGCCGCCGTGGAGACACCCGCGAACCCGGCCGATTCGGGCGGTTCACCCGCGCCGGTCGTGCCCACGCAGCCCGGCGCCGGCAATGGCCAGTGATCGGCGCGCCATCGGCATCGGCCTGATGGGCCTCGGCGTCGTCGGCAGCGGCGTCGCCCGCATCCTGCACGAGAAGGCCGGCGTCTACGCGCGCCAGATCGGTCTTCCGCTCGAGATCCGCCGCGTGCTTGTGCGCGACCCCGCGAAGCCGCGCGACTTCCCCATCGATCCCGCGCTCATCACCACGAACGCCGCCGACCTGCTCAACGACCCCGCGATCGAGATGGTGATCGAGGCGATGGGCGGCGAGCAGCCCGCGTACGAATATCTCCTCGCCGCCCTGCGCGCCGGCAAGTTCGTCGTCACCGCCAACAAGGAGGTGATGGCCAAGCATGGCGCGGAGCTGCTCGCCCTCGCCCGCGAGCACAACGTCGACCTCCTCTACGAGGCCAGCGTTGGCGGTGGCATCCCGATCATCGCCCCGCTTAAGCGCGACCTGCTCGCCAACGACATCGTCGGCGTCACCGCGATCATCAACGGCACCACTAACTACATCCTCACGTCCATGAGCAAGGGTGGCGGCAGCTTCGCCGACGCGCTCGCCGAGGCGCAGCGCCTGGGCTACGCCGAGGCCGATCCCACGAACGACGTCGAAGGCATCGACGCGGCGTACAAGCTGTCGATCCTTGCCACGCTCGCGTTCCACATGGACGTGAACCCTGGTGCCATCCACCGCGAGGGCATCACCAAGCTCGGCGCGCGCGACTTCGAGTACGCGCGCGAACTCGGCTACGCGATCAAGCTCCTCGCGATCGGCCGCAAGACGGCCGACGGCGTGCAGCTCCGCGTCCATCCGGCGCTCGTGTCGCAGGATCAACTCCTCGCCAGCGTCGATGGCGTGCTCAACGCCGTCGAGATCGAAGGCGACCTGATGAGCCGCGTCCTGTTCCAGGGCCCCGGCGCCGGCTCGCTGCCCACCACGTCCGCCGTCGTCGCCGATGCGCTCGACGCCGCCGTCAGCATCAGCAACCACGTCTACTGGCCGCACTCCTTTCGCCGCGAGGCGGATCTGCGCGCCTTGCCGATGGACGAGGCCATATCGCGCTATTATCTGCGCATCGGCGTCGAGGATCAGCCCGGTGTGCTCGCGCGCATCGCCGGCGCGCTGAGCGGCCGCGCGATCAGCATCCGCTCCGTCATCCAGAAGGAAGTGGATCGCGAAGGGGTGGCGGAGATCGTCATCATGACGCACGATGCGCGTGAGGCCGACATGCAGCGTGCGCTGGGCGAGATTGCCGGGCTGGCCGGCGTGGACTGCATCGAGCAGATGCTGAGGGTGATGCCATGACCATGCACGATCCCCAGAGCGACGCCGCGCCGGACACGATGCACTGGCTGCAGGACCAGGTCACCTTCCTCAAGACCCAGTCCGGCCGCATGACGCAGCAGAACGACCAGATGCAGGCCGCCCTCCTCGATGTCAACGAGAAGCTGCGCGACGCCGAGGGCCGCCTCCGCGAGCTGGGGGCGCGCACGATCGGCCTTCCCACGATGCAGGAGCAGCTTCGCCAGGTCGCCGGCCTGCTCGAGCGCATCCAGGACGCCGAAGTGCTCATCGACACGAAGTTCGAGCAACTCGAACGCCTCACGGGCGAAGAGCGCACCCGCGACCAGTCCGAAAAGAACGACCTCTACCGCCGCCTGCAGGATCTCGAACGCCGCGCCGAGAGCCTGGCCGAGCGCCAGGCCACCGTCGACGACATGAACCGCCGCTTCCAGGAAGAGGTCTCGCGCTCGCACCTCCAGAACACGTCGTTGAACGCACGCCTCGAGGCCACCGAGACGCGCGCAGGCCGCGCCCTCGACGCCATCACCCGCGTTGAGCAGGTGCTGGCGGAAGCCGAAGCCGCGATCCGCGCGCTGCGCCGCGACGACGACGTCCTCGCCGAGCGCTCGCGCCTCGCGCACGAAGTCGCCTCTCGCCTCGAGTCCGAGCTGCACGCGCAGCAGGAGGAGTACCGCCAGCTGCCGCTGCTCGCCGAGCGCGTCGAGCTGCTGCGCGCCGAGCGCCAGCGGCTCGAGGATCGCACGTCCCGCGCCGAGGAGTCGCTCGACGACGCGCGCGTGCGCCTGGAGCGGCAGGAGGACGTCGCCAACCAGCTCGACGTCCGCATCAAGGCCCACGACGCACGCCTCGACCACGTGCACACGTCCACGCTGGACTACCGCCGCCACCTCAGCGACCAGCTGCTCAAGCTCAACCAGATGCTCGAGCGCATGAAGCGCCGGCAGGTCGAAGAGCTGGAGCGGCAGGTCAAGGAGCTGCGCGTGCAGTCCACCCAGCTCAAGAACGAGGACGAATGACCGCGCACCCGGCCCCGGCGCTCTTGCCCGACGCCCCCCACCGCGGCGTCCTCCACCGCTACACGCAGCACCTCCCCGTCACCGACCGCACGCCGATGATCTCGCTGGGCGAGGGCGACACACCGCTCGTCCGCTCGGCCACGATCGAGCGCGAGATCGGCTGCGAGGCGCTCTTCTTCAAGCTCGAAAGCTGCAACCCCACCGGCTCCTTCAAGGACCGCGGCATGGTTGTCGCCGTCGCCAAGGCGATGGAGGACGGCGCCAAGGCGATCATGTGCGCCTCCACCGGCAACACCAGCGCCTCCGCCGCCGCCTACGCCGGGCGCTACGGCCTCGCCGTCTACGTCATCGTCCCCGACGGCAAGATCGCCCGCGGCAAGCTGGCGCAGAGCGCCGTCTACGGCGCCGAGATCATCGCCCTGCAGGGCAACTTCGACGACGCGCTGCGCATGGCGCGCGAGGTCACGGCGAAGCACCCGATCGCCCTCGTCAACTCGGTCAACCCGCACCGCATCGAAGGGCAGAAGACGGCGGCATTCGAGATCGCGGACGCCCTCGGCGACGCGCCGCACGCGCTCGCGCTCCCCGTCGGCAACGCCGGCAATATCACCGCGTACTGGAAGGGCTTCGTCGAGTATCACCGGCTCGAGCGCACCAGCCGCCGCCCCGCCATGCTCGGCTTCCAGGCTGCCGGTGCCGCCCCCCTCGTGCACGGCGCGCCCGTCGCCGAGCCGCACACCATCGCCTCGGCCATCCGCATCGGCAACCCGGCGTCGTGGAAGTCCGCCATCATCGCCCGCGACGAGTCCGGCGGCCTCATCGACGCCGTGACCGACGATGAGATCCTGGCCGCCTACAACCGCTTGGGCCGCGAGGAGGGCATCTTCTGCGAGCCGGCCTCCGCCGCCTCGCTCGCCGGCGTGCTGAAGAAGAAGGCCGCGGGCATGAGCTTCGCCGGGCAGACGATCGTCTGCGTCATCACCGGCAACGGGCTCAAGGATCCCGAGACCGCCCTGAAGACCGAGCCGCCGATCCACCACGTCGCCAACGACCTGGCCGCGATCGAGCGCGAGATGGGCTGGGCGTAGCCCCGCCACCGCCATTCATCCGACTACGCAATGCCTCGGTAGTCGCGCGCCATCCGTTGCGCGCTTATCCCGGCGTGCCGCCCGTTGACCCGCCCGGGTCAGGCGTGTCCGTCGGCACCGGCGTCGTCGGCGTCGATGTCGATGTGGGTGTCGCGGGCGCCGGCGTGTCGGTCGCAGTGGGTATCGGTGTGGTTGGCGCGGGCGTGTTCGTCGCGATCGGCGTCACGCACGTCCGGGTGCCGCCCGGCAGGATCTTGATCACGCACGTCGCTTCCTGCGTCGCCGTCGCCGGCGGCGTCGCACTCGCCGCGCCGGTCGCGCTCGGCACCGGCGTGCCCGTCGCGTCCGGCGTGAGCGAGGGGCGCGGCGTGGCCGTCTCGGTGGGCGCGGCGCCCGTCGGGCTCGCCTTGGCCGCCGGCGTCGCCGTACCCGTGCCCGGCGTGGGCGTCTCCGACGCCAGGGGCGAGGCCGGCGCGTCGGTCGTGGCGCCGGCGCGCCCGCGGCCCGGCAGCGGCGCTGCCACCGGCGCGTTGTCGACCGCGGCGTCGTTGATCAGCGCTGACGAGAGCGGCGGCAGCAGGGCCGTGCGCGGCGCGTCGGCCGAGTAGTCGACTGCCAGTCGCGAGCTGAGGTCCGTGTGCAGCTCCTGCAGCCGCGGCCGGTCCAGCGCCAGCGCCGAGCCCGCGTAGGTGAACGCGAAGCAGGCGCAGGCCAGCCCCGCGACGACCGCCGCCGTACGCAGGTGTGCCAGCATCAGGCGGCACGCTCCTGAGGCGCCGGGCTGTCGCCGATGCTGAAGCCCTTGAGGTCGGGCTCAGCCTTCAGCCGCTTCTGCCAGCGCGGGATCACCTGCTCCAGCGCCGCCACGACGCTGTGGTCCAGCTTCCCCTGGTCCGCCTCTTCGCCCAGGATCGACAGCGCCTTCGGGATGCCCATGCCAGGCCGGTACGGGCGGTCCGTCGTCAGCGCGTCGTAGATGTCCGCGACCGCCGCGATGCGTGGCACCACGCTGATCTGCTCTTCGTGCAGGTGGGCGGGGTAGCCGCTGCCGTTGAGCTTCTCGTGGTGGCTGCCTACGAACTCGATCACGTCCGGCGGCAGCTCCACGTGCGCCAGGATCTCCAGGCCGATGCTCGGGTGCCGCTCGATCGCTTCGCGCTCCTCCGGGTCGAGCGCGCCCGGCTTCAGCAGCACCGCGTCGCGCACGCCGATCTTCCCGATGTCGTGCAGGTAGCCGCCGATCTCCAGGTGCCGCAGCTTCGCTTCATCCAGCCCCATCTCACGGCCGATCTCCATCGCCAGCTGGCCGACCCGCAGCGAGTGACCCATCGTGTACGGGTCGCGCGCATCGATCGCCGACGTCAGCGCGCGGATCGTCGCCAGGTTCTGGCGCTGCAGC
>Ga0315281_10009421_pt1 | contig 13549 bp, 10 predicted proteins | sample YL17G07_0_MG_FD_204540 | JGI IMG/M metagenome (GOLD analysis project Ga0315281, IMG submission 204540) | Sediment microbial communities from Yellowstone Lake, YNP, Wyoming, USA - YL17G07_0 | ecosystem: Environmental > Aquatic > Freshwater > Lake > Sediment | place: USA: Wyoming | collected...
GACCCCGCCAAGGCCGCCTGGCCCACGCTGGCCGTGGATGACACGATGCAGGTGACGCAGCAGTAGTCAGAAGTCAGGAGTCAGAAGGCTGAGAGCTGAAGGCTGAAGGCTGAAGGCTGAAGGCTGAAGGCCTCTCCCTCTTCGGAGGATGTTCGGTACTGATCGCGCTGCCATGGGTCGCGCAAGGTCTGTCCTGACTCCTGACTTCTGACTCCTGACTTCTCGCGACAAAGGAGTTGCCATGCGAGTAGACGCCCGAGCACCAGCGCGAGTTGACCTGGCCGGCGGCACGGTGGACATCTGGCCGCTTTACCTTTTCCACGCCGGGGCGCAGACCGTCAACATCGCGATTCGCTGCTACGCCTCGTGCGTGATCGAGACGCGCGCCGACCGGAGGATTGTGTTCGTGTCGCAGGATCAGCAGATTCGTGAAACCTACGAGTCGCTCACCGACCTGGGGCTGAAGACTTCCGCGCTGCCGCTGGTGCGCGAGCTGGTCCTGTTCTTCGCGCCGCGGCGGGGAGTCACCGTCAAGACCACGTCGCAGGTTCCGGCGGGCGCCGGGCTGGGCGGCTCGTCGGCGCTGAACATTGCGCTCTGCGGGGCGCTGGCGCGCGTCACCGGCAAACGCTACACGCGTACCCAGCTCCTCGAGATCGCCAAGAACGTCGAAGCGATCGTCATCCGCGTGCCCACCGGCTGGCAGGATTACTTTCCGGCGCTCTACGGGGGAGCCAACGCCGTCCACCTGGAGCGCGACGGCGTAAAGCGCGAGCGGCTGCCGCTCTCGGTCCATGACGTGGAACGGCGCTTTGTGCTCTGCTACACGGGCCAGCCGCGAAATTCGGCTATTAATAATTGGGAGGTTATGAAATCTCATATTGACGGCAACCCTAAAGTCCGGCGTAATTTTGACCAGATTGTGACCATCGCCAGCCAGATGCGCGAGGCGCTGCTCGCCAATGACTGGAATGACGTGGCGAAGCTCCTGGCGCTCGAATGGGAGAACCGCAAGCGGAACTTTGCGGGCATCTCGACTCCGAAGATCGACCGCATGATCGCCCAGACAGCCAAACAGGGGACGCTCGCCGCGAAGGTCTGCGGCGCCGGCGGAGGTGGTTGCGTCGTCTTTCTGGTGGCCCCCGGAACCAAGTCCGCGGTCGAGCAGATGCTCACGCGTATGGGCGGGCGGATCATCAGCTTTGGCGTCTCACGCCACGGGCTGGAGGTGCGCTCGAACCAGACCGAACTCTCGAGCGAAACGCGAAAGGACGAACGCCGGTGACGGTTGAGAAGGTCTTCCTGGCGCATGGTCGCGTGCGGCCCATCTGGCGCTTCTTCCTGTCTGTCCCGGCGGTCTTCTTCGCCATGCTCGTGGCGCAGAAGGGTGCGGGTTTCATCGCCGGCCCCTCGGACTTGGGAGGGTGGGGACGCACGGTCTTTTCCATCCTGTTGACCCTGCCCGGGCTGCTGGTCGTGTTTAAGCTGCTTACAGTGGTCTTCGATCAAAAACCCCTGGGGTCCGTAGGACTCGCCTTTTGTGGGCGCTGGCGCGTGGAACTCGGAATGGGTCTGGGCATCGGCGCGCTCATGATTCTTGCCGTTGGCGCCGCTGAGCGCCTCCTGGGAGTCGCGCGCTTCTCGCTCAACTCGGCCCCCGCAGGAAGGTTCCTCGGCTGGGGCTTGGCCCTCCTGGTCTTGCTCCTCGTGGCGGCAACCAACGAGGAGCTCATTTTCCGCGGGTACCCGTTCCAGCGCCTGGTGGAATCCATCGGCGCGCCGGGTGCGGTCGCGGTGCTTTCCGCATTGTTCGGCTTGCTCCACCTTGGCAATGCCGGCCACACATGGATTTCCACGCTCAACACCATGCTCGTGGGGGTTCCACTTGCCGTGGGCTATCTCCGCACGCGGGCGCTGTGGCTGCCGGTGGGCATCCACTTTTCCTGGAACTTCCTGCAGGGCTATGGGCTCGGCCTGCCGATCAGCGGCTCTTCGGTGCCGTATTCCGTCCTCAGTGCCGAAGTGAGCGGGAACGCTCTGCTCACAGGCGCGAATTACGGCCCGGAAGGAAACCTCCTGACCACATTCGTCATCATCGCCGCCACGGGCTACCTGTGGCGTGCCAAAAGCATCTACACTAGCGAGGAGATGCGAGCGCTGGTCTTTGGTCCTCCACGCGCGGAGGCGAGCGCCGAGGGGACCGCAGTTCAACTCAACATTTCATCCGAGCCGGCGAGCGTTGACCGGCCAAACCCGGACTAAATGAAAAGGGAACATTTCAAAAGCCGCCTAGGAGGCGCGTGCGGGATGGGGAAGTGTGGCGCACTCCTGGGGGCGCTGGGCCTGGCCCTCCTGCTGGTTTCCCCGCGGGCACTCGTCTGGGCCAAGAAAGACGCCAAGCAGGATGCACGGATCGAGTTGATCCGCGGTCTCGCCCAGGAGGTGGGGGTCAGCAAAGTGGCCTTACCGCGCGGGAAAAAGGGAATCGTCCTCGACGCGCAAGGGCAGCTGGACAAGGGAAGATCCGATGCCGAGTTGCGCGCCAACGGCACGGCCATCCGCCCGGGCATGCCAATTCAAATCACCAAGATCGTTTTCAATTCGGACCGAATGACTTTTGAGATCAATGGCGGGGGCAAGAAGGGGAAGAAGTGGTATCAGCGCATCGAGGTTGGTGCAGGGGGCAGAACCCGGCCCATCACACCCGAGGCGCCGGTGCTCGCCTACGGCTCCTTTATCACTTTAACTTACCCTGACAAGAATGAGCTGCCGACCGTCGCCCAAGTCAAACAATTGCTGGGCAGTGTGGTGGATCTTGAGCGGCGCTCGCCCACCACTCTTTACTCGCCGCAAGTTCCCCCGGAATTCAAGGAAGCCATCAAGAAGCACCAGGTCATCGTGGGAATGGACCGCGACTCGGTGCTGTCCGCCAAAGGTCCCCCCGATCGCCGAATCCGCGAGGTCCGGGACGGCATCGAGCAAGAAGATTGGATCTACGGACTGCCTCCTCACGTCCTTTTTGTTACCTTCGACGGTGACACCGTGGTCAAAGTCTCGCAGTACTGAGCGCGCCTCTGCGGCTTCCGTGTCCTCTCCCGCTTCGCGGGAATGCAGAGCCCTCCCCTGCCAGAAACTCCCACACCTCGAACTGATGCAGCCTGGGGCATTCGGCTTTGTACACCACGCCCATGCCGTCGCCAGCCACCTCTCCAGGGTGCGATAGTCGGAGACCGCGATCCCGATCGAATCAACCAGTCCTGTCATAGATGTTAGGAAGCCCGACGAGCAGTCATCCCAGGAAGGATTGCAAAGCAAGTGGAAAGGGGGGCGCTACAGGGGGAAATTCATGCGGCGCAGGAGGTCCTGAAAGCGCGGGTCGGAGCCCTTGGCGCAGGATTAACTTTTCAAACTTCCGGCTTTACCATTTCTTCCAAGTCATCGAAGAGCCGCATCTTCAAAGGGCGGAAGGTGCGCTACCAGCGGAAATTCTCCACCAGCATGATGTCGCTGGAGACATTGTCGATCTGGGTGAAGAGAATCCGCTGGCCATCAGGGGAGACGCTGAACCCGGGGTTGAACGAGAGGGGTTCTCCGTCGGGTGTCGCGACCTTGGTCACCTTACGTGTGGCAAAGTTGAAGAATTCGATGGCTCGCGTTCTGGCATTGTAGAAGTAGATGCCGTCTTTCGTCAGGCCCCAGTAACCATAAAGGCCTGCCCCGAGTTGCTCCAGAACCGGCGTCTCTTCCCCACCATCCACCGGGACCTGCCAAAGGCCGGGCACCATGAGGCCCTTGGCGTAGTAGAGTGTCTTGCCGTCGAAGGACTCAAAGGCATCGTACCCGCCTTCGTTCGTCACCTGAACCGCCTGGCCTCCTTCCGCCGGCATCTTCCAGACCTGCCAGGTGCCGGTGCGATTGGAAGCGAAGTATATCCACCGCCCATCCCTTGACCAGCTTGGCACGACGTCGTTCGACTTCTCGGCGGTCAAGCGACGGGGTGAGCCCCCTTCCACGCTCACGACGCCGATGTCCGACTGCCCCTCTAGAACGTGGTCGAAAACCACGTGGCGTCCGTCTGCAGACCAGCGCGGCGTGCCCGCGTCCGCAAAACTCGTCAACTTCAGAAGATTTGAACCGTCAGCGTCACAGATCCAGATTTCATTGGCTCCCGAGCGGCTCGAGGCGAAAACTATCTTCTTTCCGTCCGAAGAAAACTGAGGCCCCTGGTCCATCTGCGATGAGGCAATCAGCTTGGTGGGCGGCCTCCCGCGCCCCGGCACTCCGGGGACTTCAAACTGCCAGATGTTCGTGTCACCCCCGGATTCCTGCACGTACGCGAGGCGTCGCCCGTCGCGAGACAGCGTGGGGTAGGAAGCACCATCTGTACCCACATCCAGCATCTGGGGCTCCCCGCCAGAGGTGGACAACTTCCACAGACTAAGAGGGCCCAGCGGATTCGAGGAAAAGATGATATGCGCGCCGTCGGGTGTCCAAGTGAGCCCGAAGATATGGGTGTTGCCGTGAGTGAGACGCCTTGGCTCTCCACCCGGAAGAGAGACGAGATGAATCTCTTTTACGCCAACGGCCTGCCCGCGGAGGAAGGCAAGAGTTCGTCCGTCAGGAGAGAAAGCAGGATAGAAATCCCCCCGCATTGATACGGGCGGAGAAGTCACGGCACGCCTCTCGAGGCTCTCAACCGAGAGTAGAGAAATCCTCAGGTATTCTTGGCCCGGCACTGGCTCACTCAAGGCCAGGAGCTTTCCGTCGGGAGACCAACTTGCGGCCTGCTCACGGAACAAAGCTCCGAGTTGCATAGAGCACAGCTTTCGTTCCGGGCCGCCGAGAACGGCGACGAGAAAGATTGCGTCTTCGCTCTCGGTGTGGCGATGAAAGGCAATGTGCCGGCCGTCGGGTGACCAGGCGGGCGCCCAGTCAATCCCCGGATGCGTGGTGAGCCGCAGGACACTTTCGGTCCCAATCACCTTCACATAGATGTCCCAGTTGTCTTCCTTTTCGCCGTTCCACTCGAAGGCGATCTGATTGCCGTCCGGTGAAAAGGACGGCTGGGTTTCCCGACCAGGGAAGCTCGTGAAGGGCACCGCTCTAAGCGGTGGCAGCGCGGATTTGGCGGGGGATGCGCGGCGCAGAATCCGGTCCCGCAGGCCGGCGACGTTGAGGGCAATGAGTACTGCAACCACCGCGAGCAGCGCCGTCGCCACAGCGGGCCACCACCTTCGTAGGGGCAATTCATGAATTGCCCCTACTGCGGGCGAGACGCCCGCGCTCCGGACAGATTCCGTATCGCGCTTCAAGCGTTGCAGATCGGCCTTCAGTTCCGCCGCGCTCTGGTAGCGCAGCTTGCGGTCTTTCTCCAACGCCTTGCTGATGATGCGCTCGAGGTCAGCGGGCACCTGCGGGTTCAAGCGCACGGCTGGTGTCGGCGCGCGGTTCAGAATCCCTTCCAGAATCTTTCCCGGTGTGTCGCCTTGAAACGCCGCCCAGCCCGTCGCCATCTCGTACAGTACGGCCCCCAGCGCGAACAGATCCGCCCGGCTGTCCACCTCCTGGCCCAGCACCTGCTCCGGTGCCATGTAGCCCACCGTCCCGAGCACCGCGCCCGTGCTGGTCAGACCCGCTTCGCCGGCGGCGGTCTCACCCGCTGCGCTTCCCACCCCCGGCCGCATTTTTGCCAGCCCGAAGTCCAATACCTTCACCTGCCCGTGCTCGCTCACAAAGATGTTCGCCGGCTTGATGTCGTGATGAATGATTCCCTTCGAGTGCGCGGCGTCCAAAGCGTCGGTAATCTGAATCCCCCATTCCAGCACCGGTTCGATCTCTAACGGCTTGCCCGCAATGCATCGCTTAAGGGTCTGCCCTTCCAGACACTCCATGACGATGAACGGCTGCCTACCGTGTTGATCAATTTCGTGGATGGTGCAGATGCCAGGGTGGTCCAGAGCCGAGGCCGCGCGCGCCTCACGCTCAAAGCGCGCCAGGGCCTTGGGGTCTTTGCCGAACTCCTCGGGCAGAAACTTGATGGCGACCGAGCGGCCGAGCTTGGTGTCCTCAGCCTTGTACACCACGCCCATCCCGCCGCCACCAAGTTTCTCGAGGATGCGATAGTGGGAAACTTTCCTGCCGGTCATGGGGAGAAAACCTCACCGGCGTTACTTGGCTCGCATCTTAGGCCGTATCGAAGGGCAAGTCAACGTGCCGCGACATGTGGTAGGGGACTACGGCGGGAAATTCATGCGGCGCAGGAGGTCCTGGAAGCGCGGGTTGGAGCTAGCCCCGGGCAACACCGTCTTGGGCCCCGGCAGCTTGGCGTATTCGGCCTTGGCGCTTCGAGACGTTTCTCGGGAGGGCGCACTCGTTCGATGGGTCGAGCCTCCGGGCGGCGGGCGCCAGAGTCCGGTCTTACTTCGGCTGGAGCGTCGCCACGAGTTTGTCCATTGAGGCGTGCAGGCGCTCATGCGTGCCCACGCCCATCTTCTCGATTTCCACTTTCTCAAAATCGGCCGCAAGTTGCTTTTGCTCTTCGGGCGTGAGCATGGTTTCCGCCATTACAAAGAGGATGTTGTTCTCTTTGTGGATGTGCTGGCGCAGGAGTTCGGAGTAGCCGCGGGCGGCCTGCGCCCACCGCGCCTCAGCCTTCTCACCGCGCTTGCATGCTTCTACCGCCTCGACCATCTTCTTGATGAGCGCGCGCCCTTGCTGGTGCTCATGCAGCATGACCCCGGTGGGCCCGCCCGAGCGCGGGAGGCCGTGGCTTTCCAGCAGTGGGAATAACAGGTCCTCTTCTTTGCCGTGATGGCATTGGTCGGCAAACAGGCGGAAGAATTCGATTAGGCCTTCGAGTGTTTCAGGTTTGACGGACTCGCCGGCGTCGAGGCGTCGTGCGGCTTCTTCCGTGGCGCCAAGCATCTTGAGGATGGCGTCGTGTTCCTTTCGCAATACTGCCGTGGCTTCTTGCATGTCACATCTCCTTTAATCTCCAGTGGGGAAGCACGGTAGCAGAGCATTCCTCGTCCTGACTATGACCAAAGTCCGTCGCCGTCTTCCTGGCGTAAGGGCTGAGGCCGCAGCGCAGAGGAAGGTGACATCGTCTCTCGTCCTATCGCAGTCGCTTGTTGAACACGCTGCGACACCTGGTGTCTGGTGGGACTTTCAATCCGCCCTCGATCCGTAGGGGAAATGGTTGAAATTACAGGGGTTGGCCGGGTTGGCATTTTTTGGAATCAGGAGTGCCGAATAATTCTAGCTTTTGAGTTTTTTGGCGCAGACCGGCAGGGCGACTCCATGTCGTGCGAATTGCTTTTTCTTTGACTTAGCTCGCTGGGCTGCTTAAGATTCTTGATTCACGTCAATCTTAGAGGAATGTACTGGAGGGTTTCAATATGCCGGTGAAAGTTGGAATCAACGGTTTCGGGCGCATTGGGCGGAACGTCCTGCGCGCTTCCATCCAGGACGTGGGGATCGATTTTGTCGCAGTGAACGACATCACCGACCCCAAGACGCTAGCGCACCTGCTCAAGTACGATTCGGTGCTGGGCATCTTTGCTGCCGACGTGGGTTATGGTGACGACTGCGTCCGGGTGAACGGTAAGACGATCAAAGTCTTCAAAGTCAAAGACCCGGCGGACCTGGACTGGACGTCGCTGGGCGCGCAGGTGGTGCTGGAGTCCACGGGGCTCTTCACCAAGGCCGAGGACGCGAAGAAACATCTGAAGGGGTCGGTGAAGAAGGTCATCATCACCGCGCCGGCCAAAAACGAGGATGTGACGCTGGTGCTGGGTGTAAACGACGCGGCGTACGATCCCGCGAAGCACCACATCCTTTCGAACGCTTCATGCACGACGAACTGCCTGGCGCCGGTGGCCAAGGTCATCCACGACAACTTCAAGATCCTGAAGGGCTCGATGACCACCATCCACGCCTATACGAACGACCAGCGAATTCTCGATCTGCCGCACAAGGATCTGCGCCGAGCGCGCGCCGCGGCGGTCTCCATCATCCCGACGACGACTGGCGCGGCGAAGGCGGTCGGGCTGGTGCTGCCGGAGTTGAAGGGCAAACTCGATGGTTGCTCTATGCGCGTTCCGACGCCCAACGTCTCGTTGGTTGACCTGGTCGTGTTCACCGAGAAATCCACCTCGGTCGACGAAGTGAACGGGGCGCTGAAGAAAGCCGCCGACGGCTCGCTCAAGGGAATTCTTGAATACTGCACCGACGAGCTGGTCTCGATCGACTTCCGCGGCAATCCGCACTCCGCGATTGTCGACGCCGGCTTCACCAAGGTGATTGACGGCAACTGCGTGAAGGTTACGGCGTGGTACGACAATGAGTGGGGCTATTCCTGCCGCATCCGCGATCTGATCAACTTCGTTGCGAAGCGGTTGTAGTCTCTCGTCCGATGTCCGTAGTCGGTTGGTGCCGTTTTTTCACAAGCTGCTGAACGACGGACAACGGGTGACTGATAAGAGTCTACGAACAACCAACTACTCACAACCAACAACGAACGGGGCTCCTATGCCAAAACTCTCTATCCGCGATATCGGGGTGAAAGGGAAGCGTGTGTTCATGCGGGTGGACTTCAATGTGCCGCTGAACGACGCTCTGGAGATTACCGACGACACGCGCATCCAGGCTTCGATGCCCAGCATCAAGCTGGCCGTCGAGAAAGGCGCGCGGCTGATTCTTTCCTCGCATCTCGGCCGGCCCAAAGGGAAGCCCAACCCAAAGATGAGCCTGCGGCCTGCCGCCGCGCGGCTTTCCGAGCTGCTCGGAAAGGCCGTAGCCTTCGCTCCCGACTGCATCGGACCGGACGTCGAAGCAATGACGAAGGCGATGAAGGATGGCGACGTCCTGCTGCTCGAAAACCTGCGTTTCCATCCCGAAGAGGAGAAAAACGATCCAGAGTTCTCGAAGAAGCTGGCGGCCCTGGCCGAGGTTTATGTTAACGATGCCTTCGGCTCAGCGCATCGAGCGCACGCTTCGACGGAGGGAATCACCAAGTTTCTCTCACCCTGCGCGGCGGGCCTGCTCATGGAGAAGGAACTCGAGTACCTCGGGAAGGCAGTCCAAAACCCCGAGCGGCCGTACATCGCCATCGTGGGTGGCGCCAAGGTCTCCGACAAGATCGAACTGTTGCAGAATCTGATGAAGTTCGCCAATAGCGTTTTGATCGGCGGCGCTATGGCCTACACGTTCCTGAAGGCTCAGGGGGTCGAGGTCGGCCAGTCGAGGGTGGAGGACGACAAACTCGACCTGGCACGTGATCTGCTGCAATTCGCCGAGCGGCGTAGCATCAGGCTGCGACTACCCTCTGACCACGTGGTGGCGGAGAAACTTGACGCCAGCGCTGCCGCGGAAGTGGTGAGCACGGCCGCCATCCCCGCGAACCGGCTCGGCGTGGACATCGGGCCGGCCACGCGCGCCGCCTACGCCGCTGAAATCGCGCGCGCCAAAACGATTGTCTGGAACGGTCCCATGGGCGTGTTCGAGATTGACCAGTTTGCGGAGGGAACGCTCGCCGTCGCCCGCGCCGTGGCAGATTCTTCCGCGGTCTCGATTGTGGGCGGAGGCGACTCGGTGGCCGCCGTGCACAAGGCCGGCGTCGAAGCAAAGATTTCCCATATCTCGACCGGCGGCGGCGCGTCGCTGGAATTTCTCTCGGGAATGACACTGCCGGGCGTGGCAGCCTTGACGGAAAAGCAGTAGACAGTAGACGGCATACGGTAGACAGGAGAAGGAGGAACTGAACAGGGAAGCAGCGGCGCTGGGCACCATTCACAGTCCCGCACCGCTGGCGGATCTGCAGCTTTCATCCCCGTCTGCCGTATACCGTCTACTGTCTACCTCTTGACGAGTTCCGAGGAGCATCGACAACATGCGACGACCCGTAATCGCTGGCAACTGGAAGATGTATAAAACCATCGCCGAAGCCGTGGACTTCGTCACCAAGCTGCGGCCGCTGGTTACAGACGCCACTCACTCCGAGGTGGTGGTGGCGCCGCCCTTTACGGCGCTGCGTGCTGTGGCGGAGGCGGCTAAGGGAAGCAAGATCGCCGTGTCCGCGCAGGACGTCCATTGGGACAAGGAAGGCGCGCACACGGGCGACGTCTCGCCGACGATGCTGGTGGAAGCCGGATGCACACACGTCATCATCGGCCATTCCGAGCGCCGCCAGGACCACGGCGAAACGGACGAGAGCGTGAATCGAAAGACCAAGGCGGCGCTGGCTGCCGGTTTGACACCCATCGTGTGCGTCGGCGAATTGCTCGCCGAGCGTGAGGCGGGCAGGACCGAGCAGGTGCTGGAACGGCAGGTGCAGGGCGGGTTTGCCGGGTTGACCCCCCAGGACTTTTCCCGTATCATCATAGCTTACGAGCCTGTCTGGGCCATTGGGACGGGCCGGACGGCCACCCCGGAAATGGCGGCGGAAAGTCATCGTTTTATTCGCGGGCTGGTCCGCCGGCAGTTCGGGGAAGAGCTTGCGGCGAAGTTGCGAATCCTCTATGGCGGCAGCGTCAAACCCGACAATGTCGGCGGCTTGATGGCTCAGGAAGAAATCGATGGGGCGCTGGTCGGCGGCGCGAGCCTGAAAGTGGACTCGTTTACGGCGCTCGTGAATTTCCCCCGCGCGTGAGATTCAAGGGACGAAAGAGGTTGAATGCATACACTCGTAGTTGCAATTCACGTCCTGGTCAGTATTCTGCTGATCCTGCTCATCCTTATCCAGGGCGGAGAAAACGTAGATATCACCGCGGCCTTTGGCGGAGTGAGCCAGGCGGCGTTCGGCCCGCGCGGCGCCGTGACGACTTTTCAGAAAGCTACCTGGGTGCTGGCGGCGATTTTTATGGCTACCTCCATCACCTTGGCGATCTGGGCTACCAAGAGTTCAGGCGGGTCGATTCTGGACAGTTCGCCCGCCAAACCGGCGCCGGCCGCTCCGGCCCCGGCCCCGGCGAAGAAGTGAGAAGCTCAGTTGTCAGTGGTCAGTCAACGCCAGACCTGGTTCTAACTGAGAAGTGAGCACTGCCAACTGAGAACTGCCTTATTGCGGAAGTGGCGGAATTGGCAGACGCACCAGCTTGAGGGGCTGACGGTCGCAAGACCGTGGGGGTTCGAGTCCCCCCTTCCGCACCATCCCTCACCGCTTGCCGAATCAGAATTGTCAGCGCGGAAGACGCGGGCGGCGGAGGTGTCGTTGTGGGGTGTCTGTAGCCCCGGCAGCCTATCCGCCGATATCCGGCTGCTGCACCACTCCAGCGCACAGCGAGATTCCTGGATTCCGGATTGCAGACATTAAAGGATAAGGTCTGCGCCACCCGCCGGTCAATTTGCATGTGGAGGTAACCGGGGGTCGGTCTTTCTCGCCACTATGCGCAGGACATCCGTCTCACGCCGGTCGTAGAAGTCCGACTTTGCCCGCACAATCTCGTAACGTACGATCTGCAAAGCGTCGAACAACTTCAACATCCCATTCCTACCGACAAAGTCGACGCCACATTCCATCACCACCATTCCACCCGGCTTGAGGGCGTCGACCACCTTCTGAACAGGCACCAGTGGCATGGTCCAACTGAAAAGGACGAGGTCGAACCGTCCTTTGCCGAACTCGTATTCGCTGTCGCGAACCGCTGCTGTGTGCAAGGTCAGGCCCAGCTCTTTCGCGCGTGTCTGGGCGAGCGCGACGGCGGCATCGGCAGGATCGAATCCCCACACTGTCCAGCCAAGGGTCGCCAGGTAGATGGCGTTTCGGCCTTCCCCCATTCCATAGTCGAGGGCGACCCCCGGCGGCCGCCCTTCCACCATCTGCATGAGGAAGCTATTCGGAGCCTTGTTGAAGTTCGACTTCCTGTCGGTGTAGAAACGGTTCCAGTAGTCACTTTCCAGGCCGTCACGTTCAGTGCGAATTAGCCTCGTCCGGCGGGCGATTTCGCTGGCTGCGACCCCTTCGCTCCTAAGCTTCGCCGCGTACCGCTCCAGAATCTCTTCATTCGTCACCGATGCCTTCCTGGCGCGCAGCTTCGGGACAAAGCTATTTCGGAACTCGGGGTAAAAGTCGTATTCCGGTTTCTGACCGAAAGCCAGCGCCGAACACAAAAGCGTCGCAGCCAGGAGGCGGTGGCAATACATTCGACAAACCTAGCATAGCCGCCGCAGCACGTCCAACTTTGACCGGGCCTTTCGGGAGGTCGCAGCCGCGGCCGGTGAAGAGGCTCGCGCATATTCATCGCGCCTGACGCGGCCGCCCCGATCCGTGTAATTCTGCTTGCAGCCTGCCGACAGATTGTCGTAGACTGACGCTACCATGAAAATCGTGATTCGTTAAGTTTCCAACCCGCGTATGTCTCGGTTCGTCGTGGCCCGTGGCTGGGCCGATTCCTGAAACCCAAGTTTTGAAGTTTATATTTATGGGCGCCGTTATTACAACTCAACAGCCGTCTACGTTTTGGAGCTCGGTGCGCGAAGCGTTGCGCGGCTCGCACCAGGACTACACGACGGGGAGCATCCGGCGAGCGATCTTTCTTCTCGCCGTCCCGATGGTCATCGAGATGTTGATGGAAGCGCTCTTCGCCATTGTGGACATCTTCTGGGTGGTGCGCCTGGGCGCGGATGCGGTGGCGACCGTCGGCCTGACCGAGTCTCTGATGACGCTGGTGTATTCGGTAGCGATGGGCCTGGGCCTTTCCGCCACGGCCATGGTGGCGCGGCGGGTGGGCGAGAAAGACCGCGACGGGGCGGCCGTTTCGGGCGTCCAGGCGATCGCGCTGGGCCTGCTGGCGGGCGTCGTGATGGGAGCGCCCTGTCTGTTTCTGGCTCCACGGCTGCTGCGCGTGATGGGCGCGACGCCTGAAATCCTCGCCGTGGGCACCGGCTACGCGCGCATTGCCATGGGCGGTTGCGTGGTCGTGCTGCTTCTCTTCTTGAATAACGCCGTCTTCCGCGGCGCCGGCGACGCCGCGATCGCCATGCGCGTCCTCTGGCTTTCGAACTCCATCAACCTGGTGCTCGACCCGTGCCTGATCTTCGGACTGGGGCCGTTCCCGAAGTTGGGCGTGGCCGGCGCCGCCGCCGCCACGCTGACCGGGCGCAGCGTCGGTGTGCTTTATCAGTTCTACCGGCTATCCAAGGGTGGTGAGCACATCCGCATTCTGGCGTGGCACGTCCGGCTGAACCTGGAAGTCATGGTGCGGTTGATCCGGGTCTCGCTCACCGGCATCCTGCAATTCGCGATCCCCCACGTTGCCTGGATCGGTTTGGTGCGGATCGTGAGCACCTTCGGAGCCGCGGCCCTGGCCAGCTATACGATCGGCATCAGGATTATCATCTTCTTCATTCTGCCCGCGTGGGGATTGAGCGGCGCCGCAGCGACGTTGGTGGGGCAGAACCTGGGCGCCCACCAGCCGGAGCGCGCCGAAAAATCCGTCTGGAAGACAGGACTCTACAATATGATCTTCCTGGGGGGCGAAGGTGTCCTGCTCATCATCTTCGCCGACCCAGTCATTCGCCTGTTCACGCAGGACCCGGCTATCGTGCCGCT
>Ga0315281_10009422_pt1 | contig 13549 bp, 13 predicted proteins | sample YL17G07_0_MG_FD_204540 | JGI IMG/M metagenome (GOLD analysis project Ga0315281, IMG submission 204540) | Sediment microbial communities from Yellowstone Lake, YNP, Wyoming, USA - YL17G07_0 | ecosystem: Environmental > Aquatic > Freshwater > Lake > Sediment | place: USA: Wyoming | collected...
CGACTTCGACACGGTGCTTGAGTTCGGGTTGGCCCTGCCCGGCGCCGTACAGGGGACGGCGTACGGGACGTCGGCGCTCAAGGTAGGCGGCAAGATGTTCGCCTGCATCCCCTCGCACAAGTCGGCCGAGCCGGATTCGCTGGCGGTCCGCATCTCATTTGCGGATCGCGACGAACTGCTCGCGGCAGAGCCTGACACGTACTATCTGAAAGATCACTACGTCGGCTACCCGTGCGTGCTCGTGCGACTTGGCAAGATCCGCCGCGACGCGTTGCGCGACCTCCTGCTGATGGGGTGGCGTTTTGTATCGGCCACCACGAAGCGACGCCCGGCCCGGCGGCCTTCCAGACACCCGCCACCGGCCACCAGCCACTCGAAGTAGACTTCCCGCGACGAGGCGGACCATGGACATCACCAGGCGGGCACTGATGGCAGCCGGCGCTGCCGGGGCGCTCGCGGCACTCGATCCCTTCACACGGACGGTGCGCGCGTGGGCGCGGCAGGATCCGCTGGTGCTGACACCGCCCGACAGGCCCCGGCACGAGCTCGTCGAGGGACAGAACCCGCTCGCCATCAACAACGATCGCGACGGCATCATCTACATACCGAAAGGCTACTCGCGCGACGTGCCGCGGCCGCTCGTCGTCGCGCTGCACGGCGCGGGCGGGTCCGGCGCCGGCGCCGGCTTCGCGTTCCGCCAGGCCGACGCGTTCGGCTTCATCGTCCTCGCGCCGGACTCACGCGACTGGACGTGGGATTCGATTCTCGGTCACGGCCAGGACGAGGAGTTCCTGGCCGCCGCGTTTCAGTCGACCGTCGAGCGCTGCTCGGTCGACCGGCGGCGCCTCGCGCTGGCCGGCTTCTCCGACGGCGCGTCGCACGTGCTGTCGATCGGCATCGCCGCCGGCGACGTCTTCGGCCATCTCTTGGCGTTCTCGCCAGGGCTCATGCGGCCGCCCGACGCGCGCGGCAAGCCGCGGATCTTCATCTCGCACGGCACGGCCGACCAGACGATGCCAATTGACGTGACAAGTAGAAGATTTGTCCCGCGGCTGAAGGCGATCGGCTACGACGTCACGTACCGCGAATTCGAAGGGCGCCACACACTGCCGCCGGACATCGCGCACGACGCGTTCGACTGGTTCATCACGGGAAGCGCGCCGCTGGCGATCTGACGACGGACAACGCAGAAACCGCGGAACACGCAGAAAAGAATGTCGAACATCTGGGCCTTCGCCAGGGACGGTTCGCAGCGTCGAGTCGACGACGAAGTGATCGAAGATCGCGCTGAGGTTCGGCGGCGCCGAGAGTCCGACGGCGGCGTGCGTGGACACCTGCGCGTAGTGCGCCAGCACGCTCGCGTTGTAGAGCAGTTCCGGATGATCGACGTCGGGTCCGGAGACATCCTTCAGGCGCTGGAAGAAGAATTCCAGCGCCTGCCGATGATCGGTCGCGAGCAGCTCTCGCAGCGGACCCATTCCCCCTAGTACATCCCCCCGCCGCCCATGCCGCCCGCGTGCGCCGCGGGCGCCTTCTGGTCGTCCGGCGCCTGCGAGATGACCGCCTCGGTCGTCAGCAGGAGCGATGCGATCGACGCCGCGTTCTGCAGCGCCGAGCGGACGACCTTGGCCGGATCGATGACGCCGGCCTTCACGAGGTTCTCGTACTGTTCGGTCTGCGCGTTGAAGCCCTCGTCGCCCTTCATGTCCTTGACGCGCTGCACGACAATCGCCCCTTCGTGGCCCGCGTTGGTCGCGATCCATCGCATCGGCTCTTCGATGGCCCGGATGACGATGTTGACGCCGAGCTGCTCGTCGCCGGCGAGCTTCATGGTGTGAAGCCCCTTCGCGGCCCGCAGCAGTGCGACGCCGCCGCCGGCCACGATGCCCTCTTCGACCGCCGCCTTGGTCGCGTGCATCGCGTCCTCGACGCGCGCCTTCTTCTCCTTCATCTCGGTTTCAGTGGCCGCGCCGACCTTGATGATCGCGACGCCGCCCACGAGTTTGGCGAGCCGTTCCTGCAGCTTCTCGCGGTCGTAGTCCGAGGTCGTGTCCTCGACCTGCGCGCGCAACTGCTTGACGCGGCCCTCGATGGCCTTCTTCGTGCCCGCGCCCTCGATGATCGTCGTGTTGTCCTTGTCGATCGTGATCTTCTTCGCCTGGCCGAGGTCCTCGAGCTTGACGGACTCGAGCTTGATGCCGAGATCCTCGGTGACCGCCTTGCCGCTGGTCAGGATGGCGATGTCTTCGAGCATCGCCTTGCGGCGATCGCCGAAGCCCGGCGCCTTGACGGCCGCGACTTTCAGCGTGCCCCGGAGCTTGTTGACGACGAGCGTCGCCAGCGCTTCACCTTCGAGATCGTCCGCGAGGATCAGCAGCGGACGGCCCGCCTGCGCCACCTGTTCGAGCAGCGGCAGCAGGTCCTTCATCGCGCTGATCTTCTTCTCGTGGATCAGGATGTACGGGTTCTCGAGCACCACTTCCATGCGCTCGGGGTCCGTCACGAAGTACGCCGAGAGGTAGCCGCGATCGAACTGCATCCCTTCGACGACCTCGAGCGAGGTCTCGAGCGTCTTGGCCTCCTCGACCGTGATCACGCCGTCCTTGCCGACCTTGTCCATCGCTTCCGCGATGATCTTTCCGATCGTCTCGTCGTGATTCGCCGAGATGGTGCCGACCTGGGCGATCATCGGTCCGCTCACCGGCTTCGATTGCTGTTTGAGCGACGCGACGACGGCCTCGACCGCCGTGAAGATCCCGCGCTTGATCGCCATCGGATTGGCGCCGGCCGTGACGTTCTTCGCGCCTTCGCGGTAGATCGCCTGCGCCAGCACCGTGGCCGTGGTCGTGCCGTCTCCGGCGACGTCTGACGTCTTGCTCGCGACTTCGCGGACCATCTGGGCGCCCATGTTCTCGAGCGCGTCCGGCAGATCGATTTCCTTCGCCACCGAGACGCCGTCCTTGGTGATCGTCGGCGATCCGAAGGATCGGCCCAGGATGACGTTGCGTCCTTTCGGTCCGAGCGTGACCTTCACCGCGTCGGCGAGGCCGTTGACGCCGCGGAGAATCGCCTGGCGCGACGCGTCGCCGTAGGTAATGAGTTTGGCCATGTCAGCGCCCCTTCCTGGTGGCGATCTTCTTCGTGGATTTCTTCGGGGCGGCGCTTCGGGTCGCGCCGGCTTTCACGGTCACCGCGCCGTCAATCGCGGCGAGGACTTCGTCTTCCTTCATGATCAGGTATTCGACGCCGTCCAGCTTGATTTCCTGACCGGAGTACTTGCCGAACAGGATCGTGTCGCCGGCCTTCACGTCGAGCTTCACCCGGTCGCCGTCGTCGTTCACCTTGCCGTTGCCCGCGGCGATCACCTTCCCCCGCTGCGGCTTTTCCTTGGCGGAATCCGGAATGATGATGCCGCCGATCTGCTGTTCGCCTTCTTCGAGGCGCTGAACGAGAATCCGGTCGTGTAGTGGTCTGACCTGCATGTGTCGACTCCCAACTGGCGTAAACGGATGGACCGAGACAATGAGAAACGCGCGCTTGATGAGGGCTGGGCTCGGGGCCGGAGGCGTCCGGCGATGGGCGGCAGTGCTCAGGAAGGTAGTTCGCCCCTGACTATACGCGCCCAGGATGGCATTAGCAAACGACTGCCGGCAGGATTTCGCCGATCCGCTGGCGAAGCACAACGTCCGCCAGTGCATCGAACGGCGTCGGCTCGGCGTTCACAATGACGACGCGCGCGCCCGCAGCCCTGGCGAGCGGCACGGCGCCCGCGATCGGGTAGACCTGCAGGCTGGTGCCGACGGCGAGCAGGAGATCGGCGCGCTCGGCGGCGCGCATCGCCCGGTTGATCACGTCCGGATCGAGAGGCTGGCCGAACGAGATCGTCGCGCTCTTCAGAATCCCGCCGCACCGTTCGCACGGCGGGTCCGCTTCGCCGGCGCGCACGCGATCGAGCACCGGCCCCATCGGCCCGCGCCACGCGCAGTTCATGCACATGACGTCGCGCATCGTCCCGTGGACTTCGATCACCGTGTCCGGTGCGTGTCCCGCCAGCTGGTGCAGGCCGTCGATGTTCTGCGTGACGATGGCGAGGAGCGTCCCGCGCCGCTCGAGGTTTACGAGCGCGCGATGTCCCGCGTTCGGCGTGGCGGACCAGGCCGGGTGATCGAGCCGGCTCTGCCACGCGAGCCGGCGGACCTCGGGATCCGACATGTAGTGATGGATGTTCGAGAGCCGCTCGGCTTTCGGGTTCGTGGTCCAGACACCCTGGGGACCGCGAAAATCAGGAATGCCGGATTCGGTGGAAATGCCCGCGCCAGTGAGCGCGACGATGCGGGACGCCGCGTCGACCCACTGGCGCACGAGCGATACGTCGGTCATGCGGTCGGGGACGGGTCTCGGAACTCGACGGGCACCGAGACCCGTCCCCTCTTACCAGCCGACCGCCTGGCCATCTTTGCGATGATCCGATCCGCCGCGATAGACGCCGTTCACCGGCGAATCCTGCGTCGCGTAACTGCGATCGAACGTCGGCTGAGGCATCCGCGGATCCTTCGTGAAGAGAATCCCCTGGTACCCGCCGACCGCGCCGCCCAGCACCGACCGCACGTCGTGGCCCTTCGCCTTCAGCGCGGCGCCGACCAGGTTGAAGAGATTCGTCTCGAGCGACAGCACGTTCGAGGTCTGGTTGTGCGTGAAGCGCGCGGCGTCGGTCGTCATCTGCACGTTCATGCCGAGGTCGATCAGGTTGACCATGTGCTGCGCGTGCGTCTCGGGCTGCACGCCGCCGCCCATGTTGCCGAAGGTCATCAGCGGCTCGCCGTTCTTCATCACGAATCCGGCGATGATCGTGTGGAACGGCCGCTTGTGCGGCGCGACGATGTTCGGGCTCTTCGGATCGAGCGAGAACGCGGACCCGCGATTGTGGAGCACGAAGCCGTACGGCGGCACCGTCGCGCGGCTGCCGTACACGCCGAACACGCTGTGGATGAGCGACACCATGTTCCCCCACCGATCCGCCGTCGTCAGGTAGATCGTCCCGCCCTCCTGCGTGCCTGTCACGCCGGGCTTCGCGGCGGTGCCCGGATCGATCTTCGAGCAGAGCGACGCCGCGTGCGACTTCGAGAGCAGATCCTTCACCGGCACTTTCGCGAACATCGGGTCGCCGTTGTTGGCGAGGAGATCGGAGTACGCGAGCTTTTTCGCCTCCACCATGAAGTGCCAGTACTGCGGATCCGCGGGGCCGAGCGCCGTCAGCGTCGTGTTGAACTTCGGCATGCAGACTTCGAGGATGTTCAGCATCTCGAGCGCGGCGAAGCCCTGGCCGGGCGGCGGCAGCTCGAAGACGTCGTAGCCGTGATAGTTGGTCGAGAGCGGATCGATCCACTCGGAGGCGAATTCGCCGAGGTCCGCCTTCGTCATCACGCCGCCGTTGGCGGTCACCTTCTTGACGATGGCGTCGGCGATGTCGCCTTTGTAGAAGGCGTCGCGGCCCTGCGCCTGGATGAGGCGCAGCGCTTTTGACAGGCCCGGATTGCGGATGATGCTGTACAGCGCCGGCGTCTTCCCATCGTCCAGGAACGTCGCCTTCGAATCAGGATCGGTCGCCAGGCCGTTGGTCGCGCCCTTCAGATCGGAGTGACGCCGCTCGGCGATGCCCCAGCCTTCGTCGGCGAGCCGCGCGGCGCGCTCGAACGCGTCCTTGAAGCCGACCGTGCCGAAGCGCTTCAGCAGCGCGTCGTAGCCGGAGATCGCGCCGGGCACCGACGCGGAGTTCACGCCGTTCTGCGGCACGCGGTTGACGCCGAGCTTCGTCTTGAAGAACTCCGGCGTCCATCCGGCCGGCGCCCACCCGCCCGAGTTCAACGCGTAGAGTTTCTTGTCCTTCGCGATGTAGACCAGCGCGAAGAGATCGCCGCCGATGCCCGTGTCGTTCTGCGACGTGACGTCGAGGACGGCGCCCGTCGCGACGGCCGCGTCGATCGCGTTGCCGCCGTTGCGCAGAATCTCGAGGCCGGCTTCCGCCGCGAGCGGATCGCTCGTCGCGACCATGCCGTGCCGCGCGAGGACCTCCGAGCGCCCCTGCGCGTCCCAGCCCTGCGCGCGCGAGCCGCGGACGGCTTTGATCGCGGTGCCAGGCTGCGGCTGATCGGCGGTGGGAACGCCGAACGCGTTCGGCGACTGCGCGATTCCAGTGGCCACGAGGACGGCCCAACCCGCGACGACGACGGTAGCGAAGACGAGGGCGGTGCGGAGTCTCATATTGGTGTCTCCAGAAAGTGAAGCGGCCTATTCTCGCACTTCGGGGCGACTCAACTGCAGAAGAAAAAAAATGGACCGCGGAGGACACGGAAGACAGACTGAAACGTCGTCGCACGCCCCACGGGAGCTATACTGCGCGCAATAAGCTGTCGGCCATCAGCTGTCAGCTGTCAGTTCTGAGGAGGGTCGTATGCGCGTCCTGCGTGCTGCGTTTGCGCTGTCATTGATTGTCTTCTCCGGCGCCATCGGGTCGGCGCGGGGCCAGGCGGAGCTGAATCCGAAAGCGATCAAAATCGAGCTGCCGGCCGACCTCACGTGGAACAAGGGTCGCGGATCCGAGAGCGTCGTGATCTATGGCGATCCGTCCAAGCCCGGCCTCTACGTCACGCTGCAGAAGTGGCTGCCGCACAACAACAGCCGTCCGCATTTCCATCCCAACGATCGCATCATCCACGTCATCTCGGGCACGTGGTGGGTCGCGACCGGTCCGAAGTACGACTTCGACTCGGCGAAGCCGGTGCCGGCGGGCAGCGTCGTGACGCATTACGGCAAGGAGATTCACTACGACGGTGCGAAGGACGGGGAGTGCGTCCTGGAGATCGTCGGCATGGGTCCAGCGACATCTACTAACGCGGAAGAGAAGTAAGCCGATCTCGGGTCCTGTCGGCGAACAGCCCCCTCGTGTGCTCGGCGAATGACGCCTTCGATGGCCTCGCCTGCGCCCACGAGCGGGCGCCCGTTCGCGGCCACCCGTGCACGGCTGTCTTTCACGGCTCGCGTTGGATCGTGGCGGGCTTGACACGCGCTCTCGCTGACTCTACTTTGAGTGCATGAAGGTCGAGCTCACACCGGACCAGCAAGCGTTCGTGCGGCAGGCGATCGAAAGCGGCCGGCTCCGGCGCGAGGAAGACGCCGTGCGCGAGGCGCTGTCGCTCTGGGAAGAGCGCGAGCGCCGGCGATTTGAAATCCTCGCCGCGCTGGACGAAGCGGAGGCCTCGCTCGCCCGCGGCCAAGGGATCCCCATCACCGAAGAGTCCATGAAGGCGCTCGCGGAGGAAACGAAACTGCGCCTCCGTCGTCGCATCGCCGCCGAACGTCCCGCCTCCTCGCGCTGACGGATCGCGCTGATGGGCCACCGCCTCTCGCCGCAAGCCCAGGCGGACATCGACGATATCGCCTACTACGTCTTCGTCGAGAGCGGCAGCCTGGAGGTCGCAGACCGGTTGATTGAGTTCATCTACCTGCGGTTCCTCTTGCTCGGAACGCACCCGCGCGCCGGCCGCCCGCGGGATGACCTTCGCGAAGGCGTACGCACATTCCCGGCCGGTCAGTACGTCATCGGCTATCGACTCGAAGGTGACAACGTCCTGGTGTTGCGTGTCCTGCACGGCAATCGTGACGTCGACTCGATTCTAAGCCACGATTCGGACGAGTAGATCCCCGCCCCAACCCGCATGGGTTCGCCGACGAGATCCTGGCAGTACGAATCGCGCGGCATCCTGCCGTCACACGAAGTGATCGCCTATTGCCAAGTCGGACATCGCTCGTCCGTCGATCTCTTCGCGCTGCACCTGATCGGCTACGACCGGCTGCGAAATTACTTCGGCTCCTGGGAAGAATGGGGCAACCGGCCGGACTTGCCGGTAGCACTGATCAAGTAGCGTAGCCGATTAAACGCCCTGCGACGTGCGGAGCGGCGGCCCGTCGCCACGCAGCGCGTGCCACAAGGTCCGGACTGGCAGCTTCACCGGCGCCGGCGCAACTCATCCAGGATCTCCGACGCTGGTCGGAGCCGACCCGCCTCGGCGCGCGTGACGGTCGATCTCTTCCCGCTGCACGTGATCGGCCACGACCGCTACTACGGCTCGTGGGAAGAGTAGGGAAGCCGCAGAGCGTCCAACGCCGCTACTACTTCAGCAGTAACCCGCGGCGTTCCTGGTCCACCTTCCGTTGCCACTCGGCGACCTTCGCAGTCTCGCCGTTCCGGCGGAAGAACTCAACGATCCCGTCGCCCGCTTGAATCAATCGGCGCCGATTGACAGCCGAGGTTCTTTGCTCGTGCTCCTTCATGCCGTCATAGCCCGCCAAGAGCAGACCTTCCGCTTCGGCGCGTTTGCCCTGTCCGGCCAGACTCTCGCCCAATGCGGCCTCCGTGGCAAATAGCCGGAAGTCTCCCGGCAAGGATTCGTGGCGGGCCGCGACGCACTCGCGGAGGATCGGCTCTGCCTCGACGTATTTCCGTTGTGCCAGCAAGACCAGCCCGAGAGTGTCCATGCTGGTCGTCGTATTCGCGTGCTTCAGGCCAAGTATGCGGCGTTGAGCCTCGACGACGGGCACCAGGAGAGACTCAGCGGCACCGTACCGGCCTTCATCGCGGTACAGGAACGCCTGGCTGGCCCGGCTCAGAAGAGTCTCTGGATTCTCCGCGCCAAGCGTGCGACGCGAAATCTCGACGGTCTTCTCAATGAGTGACCGGCCTTCAACGAACCTCTCCTCGGCGCTATAGAGAGCCGCCAAGTTGCGCATCACGACCAGCGTTTTGGGATGCTCCGCACCCCCGATTCGTCGATTGCCGTCCAGCGCTTTCAAGAAAAGCGGCTCAGCGTCCAGAAATCTGCCTTCGCTCATGTAGAGGACCGCCATGTTCTGCAGCGCGTTGAGGGTGGTTGGATGCTCCGGGCCGAGCGTGCGCCGGAACGAGTCCAACACGTGGCTCATAAGCGGCTCAGCGTCCGCGTACCGGAATTGCTGCTGATACAAGACGGCAAGGTTGTTTTGAGTATTGACGGTATCAGGGCGATCGGCGCCGAGCGTGCGCTGCCGAATCGCCAGTTGTTCCTTGAGAAGTCGCTCGGCCTCGCCGAGATGGCCCTGCGAGAAATGAAGCGTGGCAAGGTTGTTCATCAGCTCGAGGGTGAGCTTGTGGTCCGGCCCCAGCAGCCGGCGCTGAATCTCAAGGGCCTCGGTGATCAGCGGTTGCGCCTCAGCAAACTTCCCCTCTGCACGGTACACGCGTCCGAGCGCACTCATCCCCTCCCGCGTCTTATCACTCGTGACTCCAAGGACACGCCGGCTCGACGCGACGGCCGGGGCCAGCACCGTCTCGGCTTGAGGATACTTGCCCGCCTGATAGAAGGCGCTTCCCAGCGCTACGGCCACCGTGAGACTCTCCACGTGCTCGCTTCCGAGCGCGGCGCGATCCAGGTCCAGTGCGCGCTGCAAATGCTCCACCGACTGCGCATACAAGCCCAATTCACGGTACGTATTGCCGATCGTCTTCAGAATCGACGCCTCGACCCTCGCGTCGAACTTCCCGGCGATCCGCGCGGCCGCCCGGTCGAGGAGCACACGCACCTTGATATCAGGGTCCGGTGCCGCACCGGCGCCTTGCTGTTCTGAGCTCGCCTGCGCAAGCAAGTCGTTCTGCAGGAAGTCGCTCACGGCGGTCGCCCTCGCAGCCTCCAAGTTCGCCCGATCGCGCTCGCGCGCGATGCGCCGCGCTTGGATTGCTGTTGACGCCGCGAACGCGATGAGCAGCCCGACGAGCACCGCTCCCGCGGTCACGCCCGCACGATGTCGTCGTACGAACTTCCCCGTTCGATACCTGACGCTGGGCGGACTGGCGAGCACCGGCATGTTATCGAGATGCCGTTGCACATCCGCCGCGAGATCCGAGACCGACCCGTAACGACGGGTCCGGTCCTTTTCCAGCGCGCGCAACGTAATCCAATCAAGATCTCCACGCAGCGCGCGAGTGAGATCGCCGACAGCGGCTCCGCGACTCCTTGCAGCTTCGGCAGCGGCGACGCTGGAGATCAATCGCGTGCTCGGGCGTGGGGGATCGGTCTCCCGAATCGTGCGACGGAATTCATCCAGACCTTTTTCCCTCAGCGCCTTCGCATCGAACGGCAACAGGCCTGTCAGCAGTTCGTACAAGATGACGCCCAGTGCGTACACATCCGCGCGCGTGTCCACATCGAGCCCGGTCATCTCCGCCTGCTCCGGGCTCATGTACTCCGGAGTGCCAAGAAAAGCACCGACCTCCGTGAATAGCGTGTGCGCCGTCAGATGACGGGTCGTCGCCTTCGCCAGCCCGAAGTCGATGATCTTCGGGACAGGAAGATCGTCAAGCTGAGTGACGAGAACGTTCGAAGGCTTGAGATCGCGATGGATGATCCCCTTCTGGTGCGCGTGGTGGACGCCGTCACAGACCTGCAGGAACAAGTCGAGCCGCTGACGAGTCGTGAGATGGTGACGGTCGCAATAGGCGGTGATCGCCTCGCCTCGCACGTACTCCATCGCGAAGTACGGCCGGCCTTGAGGCGTCGCACCGGCATCGAAGACTTGCGCGATCGCGGGGTGGGCCATCACCGCCAACGCCTGCCGTTCCGCCTCGAACCGCGCAACGACCTGCGCCGTATCCATCCCGGCTTTGATGACCTTGAGAGCCACCTCACGATGGACGGGGCGCGTCTGCTCGGCGAGCCAGACCTCGCCCATGCCGCCTTCGCCTAGGCGGCGGAGCAGACGGTATGGCCCGATGACAACAGCCGCGTGCGCGGTCGACTCCGGCGCCCGCGTGAGTTCATCGCCCTGTCCACGGTCCGCCTGTTGGTCTTCCATGATCGATTCCGCAGGCCGAACTTACTGGAATGCTGTTGCCCGCCGCCGACTTCGTGCATTGCGCGTGTCAGCAGCTTCGTGCGTCCGCTGGACTGCGGGCACGGCGCATAAAGCCCGCTATTCCTGAATCTCAAACGCCAGGAGCACGTTCCCCGGCCGGCCGAGGTGATCGCCGTAGCCGGAGTTCAGGTATAGCATACCGCCGACGATCGTCGGCCCTGGACCCTGGATCGCGCCGCCGCCGGCGCGCACGCCGTTGAGCGTCTCGAACTCGCGGTTGGTATCAAATTCCCACAGGACCGCTCCGTCCTTCGTCGAATGCGCCCGCAGCGCGCCGTCGTTCGATCCTGAGAAGATCACGCCCGGAATCAGCGTCGGCGCAGAGATCAGCGCGGCGCTGCAGCCCGTCCCGGGCGCGCACTTCACCGGCGGCGGCGGGACATACCACGCGCGCTCCCCCGTCGGCAGACTCACCGCGTGCAGTCCACCGGGCTTCGGCGTTCGAATGTCCGACACGGGAAAGTACGCGCGGTCGCCGTCGACGGCCGCGCCCCACTGGATGCCGCCCCAGATGGATCCCTCGCCGGCGTGATACTGCCAGAGCTGCGCGCCGTCCTTCTCAGGATCGAGCGCAAACGCCATCCCCGACTTCTGCGCGGCGACGATGACGTCGCGGCCATCAGCCATCGTCGTCAACATCGGCGGCGTGCCGAGATCGAAATCAGGACCGGCCTTCTCGCCGCAGTTCGCGCTTCCGGCGCGGCAGCCGAACACGTCGCCCGCCGTCAGTTGCTTGATCCACTTGATCGCGCCGCTCTTCATGTCGAACGCGACGATCGCATCCGCCGTCGGCTGCGCCGGCGCGCTGTAGGTATTTCCCGTCCCGGCGTAGACGAGGCCGCGCTTCACGTCGATCGTCGGCGCGGACCAGATGCCGACGCCCGACGGCCCCCACAGCGTGACGCCCGCCGCGTTCTTGCCGGCGACTTGCGCCGGCGGCACCATGAACGTCTGCCAGACGGACGCGCCGGTCTTCACGTCGAGCGCGTTCAGGCTGCCGCGAAACCGGCAGCACTCGTAACCCTGCTGGCTGGCTGCCGTTTCTTCCATCGATGACACGGGCACGAACAACCGATCCTGATAGAGCGTCGGCGATCCGGTGATGCGCGCGTACGGATGCTCGTCGAGCCGGCGCGACCACAGTTCGCGCCCGGTCGCCGCGTCGAGCGCGTAGACGTTGGCGCCGGTGTCACCGAAGTAGACGGCGTAATTGTTCGCGCCTTCACGCGGTCCGAACGCAAGGGCCGTCCGCACGCCGCTCTTCGCCGTGAACGTCCAGGAGATGCAGCCGGACTTCGCGTCGAGCGCGTACACGGTCCCGTTCTGGCTGCCGACGAACACGCGCCCGCTCGCGACGGTCGGCTGCGACCACGCGGACGTCGCGTCGGGAAATCCGAACGCCCACTTCAGGGAGAGCGTGCCGACGTTTTCGGCCGTCATGCCGGCCTGGCTCGCGGGCTGGAAGCGCGTATTCGTAGACGATGGCGACCACCCGAACCATCCTTGATAAGAGCTTGGATTTGGAAGCGCGGCGGCGGTTGCTGGAGCGGTGCAGCGTCCGATCCGCGCGCCGGTGATGTCGGATCCGAATGCCTTGCCGCTGAGATATTCGGCGACCGCGCGCCGCTCGGCGCCGCTCAGGCGTCCGCCCTGCGGACGCATCCCGCCGGCGGTCAAGGCGGCGAGGATCGCTTCGGGCGATCGTTGCTTGAGGATATCGGGCGCAGGCGCGCGGGATCCGGTCGCGCCGTCATGGCATGACGCACAGTTGCTCGCGAAGATCGCCGCACCATCAGGCGCTTGAGGAGCAGCAGAAAGCGCAATGCTCGCGAAGATCGCCGCGCACGAGACGAGCACGTAACGCGACCCTGGCCCGCCGTAGCCTTGGCGAAGGCGGCTCATTTCTTCGGCGCCGTCAGGTACTCCCTGTCGCCGACCGGTTCGAGCCACTTCACGTCGCCTTCGTAGATCGTGAGCTGCAGCGCGTCCTGATCCGGCGCGGCGCCGTGCCAGTGCTCGACGCCCGCGGCCGTCCACCACGGCTGGCCTGGCACCGTCTCGAGCACGGCACCGCCCCGCACCTGCGTCCGGCCCTTGCCCTCTTCGAGCATGAGCAACTGGCCCCACGAGTGGCTGTGCCAGTTCGATCGGCTGCCCTTCGGGAACCGGAGGCGCGTCGTGCGGATCGCTTTCGCATCGACGGCCGCGGGCGTCCCGCCCATGAAGTTGCTCTGCTGACCGTTGACGCGCTGGCCGACCACCCACACCATCGCACCGACCACGATCAGCGACGTCAGCACTCTGACTCGTTTCGAACGCATTTCAAACCTCCGAAAAGAATCAACCACGGAGGACACGGGGGACACGGAGCGTTTACTTCGTTACGGTCACGGTGACGTTGTCGTACGTGAAGATCGCGCCGTCGCTGGCGACCGCGCGGAGCACGTACGTCCCAGGTTCACTGAACGTCACCTGCGTGATCCACGTGTTCTCTGGCGGCGGCTCCGGAATGAAGTACGGCGGCGACCACGGCGAGTTGCCGTACGCGCGCGTGTCGGTCCACGTCTTCATCTGGTCCGGGCTGAACGTCACCGTTGACGCCTTC
>Ga0315281_10009423_pt1 | contig 13548 bp, 10 predicted proteins | sample YL17G07_0_MG_FD_204540 | JGI IMG/M metagenome (GOLD analysis project Ga0315281, IMG submission 204540) | Sediment microbial communities from Yellowstone Lake, YNP, Wyoming, USA - YL17G07_0 | ecosystem: Environmental > Aquatic > Freshwater > Lake > Sediment | place: USA: Wyoming | collected...
TCGTCGTTGCCGGCTCCTTGTGTGGCACGCCACACGGCGTCGCCGACGCCTAGATTGGCGCCGCAATTCGCCCCGGCGCGGGCCCGACCCAAAGCCCGACAGGCTCCTAGCGCAGGCCGGGCGTCTGCGGGGAGTCTGGGCCACAGAAGGCCGCCCAGGCTCCTAACCGGCGCAGGCCGCTGCCAGGCTCAGGTATTGTGCGACCGGCACTTCCTCGGCGCGGCGCTGCAGATCGAATTGACCGTCGAAGCGGCGCGCCTCGAGCCAACGGCCCAGGGTGTGGCGCAGCAGCTTGCGGCGCTGCGAAAAGGCGACCCGCACCAACTCGCTCAGGTGTGCAGGTTGAACCGGCGCAAAGTCGTGCAGCGGCTGCATCCGCACCACCGCGGAATTCACGCGTGGCGCGGGTTCGAATGAGGCTGGCGCGACATCGATCAGATGCTCGATCTGATAGCGCCACTGCAGCATGACGCTGAGCCTGCCATAGGCCTTGGTGGCGGCCGACGCGGTCAAACGCTGCACGACTTCGGCTTGCAGCATGAAATGCTGGTCGGCAACATGGTTCACCGCTTCGAGCAGATGAAACAGGATCGGCGACGAAATGTTGTAGGGCAGGTTGCCCACGACGCGCAGCTTCGTGCCGCGTGAACGCGCCAATGCGGCGAAGTCGACCTGCAGCACATCGGCTTCGATCACCTCCAGTTGCGCCCGGCGCCGCCAGTGCGCAGCGAGATCGCGGTCGATTTCGATGACGCACAGCGCCCCGCAGCGTGCCAGCAGCGGCTGGGTCAGAGCGCCCAGGCCTGGCCCGATCTCGACCAGGGCCTGGCCGGGCTGCGGGGCGATCGCCTGAACGATGCGCTCGATGGCATCTTGGTCGGTCAGGAAATGCTGGCCGAAGCGCTTGCGGGCGATGTGCTTCACGGCGCTCGGGCGGTGCTCCCCTCAAGTGGCGGCTCACGCAGTTCAACATAGGCGCGCGCACGCAGTTCGCGCATCCACTCCAGGTAGGCCTCTTCGAACTTCTGCTCGCGCAAGCTGTTGCGTGCCTGCTCGCGAACCTGCTTCGGCTCGAGCGCGATCTCGCGCCGCTCGATCAGTTGAATCAGGTGCACGCCAAAGCGCGAGGCCACGGGGTCCGAGATCCCGCCCGGCGCCAACGCATTCATCGCTTCTTCGAATTCCGGAACCATGCTGCCGGGAGAAGACCAGCCCAGGTCACCGCCCTGTGCTGCGCTCCCATCTTCCGAGTTGTCGCGCGCAAGCTGCTCGAACGACTTCGTGCCGTTGATGATGTCGCGCTTGAACAGGGCGAGCCGGCGCGCCGCGGCTTCTTGAGAGAGCTGGGGCGACGGACGCAGCAGGATGTGGCGCGCGTGCGCTTGCTGCACCCGCAGCGCGGAACCGTCACGCCGCTCGACGAGCTTGAGGATGTGGAACCCCGCGCCGCTGCGCAGCGGCGTCGCGCTCACCTCACCCGGCTGCATGCCGCGCACCGCGTCGACGAACAAATCGGGCAGCCGCTCCGCGGTGCGCAGACCGATGAGCCCGCCTTGGGCGCGATTGCCGTCTTCCGAGATCTCGCGCGCCACCGCGTCGAAGGCCTCGCCATCGCGCACCCGGCGCAGCGCCGCGTCCGCGCGGGCGCGGCGCTGTGCCACGGCGGGCGCATCCGCGTCTTCCGGGACCGCCACGAGGATCTGCGCGATGTTGAATTGATCGGCACCGCGACTTGCGGCATTGCGTTTCTCGAGGAAAGCGTCGAGCTCCGCATCGCTGATGCGAATGCGCGCCAGGACTTCGCGTTCGCGAATCCGTTCCGTGAGCATCTGGTCGCGAACGTTGCTGCGAAATCGCGTGAAGTCAATGCCTTCGGCACGCAAGCGCTCGCGCAGCTGCGCCATCGTGATCTGGTTCTGGACCGCGACGTTGGCCACCGCACGGTCGAGTTCGGCGTCATCCAGGCGCTGGCCGCTGTCGCGTGCATGCGTGACCTGAACCCGCTCATCGATCAGCGTGTCCAGCACCTGTTGCCGCACCTGATCGCCCGGCGGTCGCGCATTGCCGCCGCGCGAGGCGTTCTCGAGCACGCGCGCGAGCCGCAATTGCACCTCGCCGGCAGTCACCAGCTCCTGGTTCACGACGGCGACGATGTAGTCGCCGATGAGCGTCGTGCCGCGCTCCTGCGCCGCAACCGGCACGGCTGTCATTCCAAGCCCGGCGGCAAGGGCAGCAATCAGTCTGGACGCCGCAGCATGTTTCAAGGAAAGGGTCTCATTCATACAGGTTCAGCGGATCGACGGGAACGCGCTCTTCACGCAACAACCGGAAGCCCGGGATATTGTCCCTCAAGACCTGCAACGGGTTTGACCCAAGCCTTGACAGGCCGACCAGCTCGAGCTGAAACAGCAGACGCGTGGTCGCTTCGCTGACCCCGGTGGACTGGCGGTCCGCGACGACGCGTGCGATCCAGCACCCGGAGTCGTACTCTATTCCCAGGATCGAATCGGTGATGCGACGGTCGCCCGTGTTGTAGTTGGCACGGCCCACGCTGTACCAACTTCCGGTGCACTCACTCGAGGCAGGGCCGTTCGCCCGAGGCGCGTCCGGGCCTGGCCCGAACAGTGGCCACTGCCAGGCCAGTTCCACGTTCTGGCTCGCGTCGAGTGCCAGGCGATAGGCGGCGCTGACGGTGCGAAACGGTCCGGGCGAATAGCGCGCACCGACGATGGAACGCACTGACCGGTTGGAATCGGGGTTGTATTGCACCGAGGCGCCGAGCTTCCAGTTCTGCACCAGCGTCGTCGAGCCGAGCAGCAATACATCCGAGAACCGCTGCGTCAAGGGTGCACCGTCAGGGGTGACGAGTTGGTCGCGAAACAAATAGCGTTGCACCAGGCCAAGGCGCATTGCCTCGGCGCCGGTCTGCGCGTCGAGGATGCGGGTGGTCACGCCCGCCGTCAGCTGATGCGCATCGGAGACCCGATCGACGCCGGCGAAGGAGTTCTCGGTGAAGATCGAATCGAAGTTGAAATCCTTTGCCGCCGCGTCGAAGTTCGGCAGGTTGTCCTGGCGCCGGTACGGTGTGTTCACGTAGAGAAGGCGCGGCTCGAGGGTCTGGCGCGTCGGCCTGCCGAACCAGTTCGCGTCGCGCTCCAGCAACCAAGCGCTGTCCAGGCTGAAGGTCGGTATCCAGCGCGCCATGCGAAGCTGCCCGTCGATAGGTTGGCCGGTGCTCGGGTCGGTCACCGGCTGATCCAGCGAATAGGCCGCGGCGTTGTACAAGACCTTGGGCGTGACCATCCAGCCCGGCGAGCCGACAGGCCAGGCCAGCCAGCCCAGCGAATGCATGCGCGCGCCGGTGGCACGCGCCGTGCTCACCCCATGGATCGGATCGGCGAAGCGGTTGAACTCGACTTCGATGCTGGCCTCCGGGCCGGTGGCGAAGCGTTTTGCATAGCTGGCGCCAAGTTGCGGCAAACGCTCATAGGGCGCCTCGATCGCGCTGCTCGGGTCTTGCAGCACCTGCCAACTGCGCAGCCGCGCGTAGAACGCCCAATCAGCGAGCGAGGTGTCGAGTGCCAGCTCCGAGGCCAGCAGCCGCAGCGTCAGGCTTTTCACGCCGCGCGGAAAGTCTTTCCAGTAATCGTCGTCGGAGACGCGCAGCAGGCGCACACGCGCCTGCACATCGAGCGGCAATTCAGCGTCGCCGGCGGCGCTGAGTGAATAACGCGATGTGCCGGTGATGCGGTCGTTCGGCAGCAGTCGCAGGTCGATGTCGCCCCGGTGCCGAGGCTCGAGATAGCGATATTCCGAGTTCATGCCGAACCCGCGCTTGGCGCTGACGACCGGGGTGAGTGTTGCGTCGCGCTGTGGCGCAATGTTCCAGTAGTACGGCATCGCAACCTGCAAACCGCCCTTGCTGTCCAGGTTGAGGCCGACAGGCAACCAGCCGGACTTGCGCTCGTCCGAGAGCGGAAAGCTGAGCGCGGGCGCGGCCAGGATCGGAACGCCGTAAAAACGCAGCACCGCGTTCTCTGCAACGCCTTCATTGGCGGCGAAATCGAGCTTGATGCTGTCGGTGGCCAACAGCCATGCCGGGCCGCCGGAACCGTCGCTGGGGCAGCTCGAATAGTTCGCACCGGCCGCGATGATGCGCTGGTCGTCCAGGAAGTCGATGCGTTGCGCGGTGCCGCCCGCGCCGTTGCGCGCAAAGCGATATGTCGGATTGACGAGGAAGCCCTCAAAACGTTGCAGATGCAATTGCAGTTCGGACCCGGTGTAGACGTTGCCGTCGCGGCTGATACGCACGTTGCCGCGCGCCACGGCCAGGTCGTCGGCCTGATCATGGGTCAGCGTGTCGGCGCGCAGCACCAGGCCTGCGCTGCGCAATTCGACGTCGCCTTCGGCCACTGTGTCGAGGTCCGGGCGGCCGCGGATTTCGCGGGCGCGCATGACGATGGATGCGCGGGCACCGGGCGTGACGCGCGGCGGGACGTTCAGTTGCGGCGACAGGCGCAAATGCAGGGGCTCGAATGGCACGTCTTGTGCATTGACGGGTGCCACAACCAGCAACAAGGCCAGCGCGCAAGCCGGCCGCAACACCGGCCGCAACACCGGGCTCACGTCAAGCACAACCAATGCAGGAGGCAGATTCGTCAAAACAAGGCATCGAGCGGCCCAGGGACAACGCCTGCCAGCCGCGAAGCGTCTTGGCAGCCCGCGCCTGCAGGTTGCAGGGTGGTTTGTAGAATCCATTATCCACGAGCCCTGTGTCCCTGGCCCGCGTCGCGGCCCTGGCAATAGGCTCGCGCCACCCAACCCCGCAGCATCTTGAATTCCCCGCCCACCATGCCCGGCATCGCCTGGGTCGACCCGACGCGCGAACAGGCCTTCGATCGCTGGCTGGCTTCGATCGCACCGCGCCATGGTCTGGTCGTGGCCAGCTTGCGCTCGGCTTCGAGCGACGCGAGTTTTCGCCGCTACTTCCGCGTCGACGCGATCGGTGGCGCGAGCCATGTCGTGATGGACGCGCCGCCGCCGCAGGAAGACGTGCACGCCTTCGTCGATGTCGCGGCGCGCCTCGCGCAAGCCGGGCTGAACGCACCACGCATCGTCGAGCAAGACGCGGTCAACGGATTTCTCCTGCTCAGCGACCTGGGCACGCGTCTGTACCTGAATGAACTCCTGAGCGCGCGAGCGGCAAACGACAACGCCGCGATCAAAGCCTTGATGCTTGATGCGATTGGCGCACTCGTGCGGTGGCAGCGTTTCGGCAGCAGCGTCGGCCTGCCGCCGTACGACGATGCGCTGCTGCGGCGCGAACTGGCCCTGTTTCCCGACTGGTGCGTGCAAACCGAGTTCGGCGTGACGTGGACTCAGGCGCAGCAGCGGATCTGGAGCAGCGGCTGCGACGCGCTCGTCGCCAGCGCGCTGGCACAACCCCAGGTGGCAGTGCTGCGCGACTACATGCCGCGCAACCTGATGCTGTGCACACCGAACCCGGGCATCCTCGACTTTCAAGATGCGGTGGTCGGGCCGGTAAGTTACGACGTCGCCAGCCTGCTGCGTGACGCGTTCATTTCCTGGGACGAAGAAACCGAACTCGACTGGGCGGTGCGCTACTGGGAGGCGGCGCGCCGCGCCGGCTTGCCGCTGGCAGACGATTTCGGCGAATTCTGGCGCCAGCTCGAGTGGATGGGCTTGCAGCGCCACCTCAAGGTGCTGGGCATTTTTTGCCGCCTCAAACACCGCGATGCAAAGCCCAAGTACAGCCAAGACCTGCCGCGCTTTTTCAACTATGCGCACAAAGTGGCGTCGCGTTATGCACCCCTTCGCCCGTTGGCCGGTTTGCTCGAGCCGCTGATGGGCGCCGAGCGGCGCGAAGCGTTCTACTGAACGCAGCTTGCGCCGATGCTGCGGATCACCGAGCTGCGCTTGCCGCTGCAGCGCACCGAACCCGACACCCTGGCACTGCGCCGTGCTATCGCCCTGCGGCTCGGCGTGGCCGATTCGGCGTTGCGCGCGTTCAGCGTGTTCCGCCGTGGCTACGACGCGCGCAAGCGCAATGCGATTCAGCTCGTGTACACGATCGATGTCGAAGTTGACGACGAAGCAGCGCTCCTGGCGCGCCAGAGCGAAGCATCAACCTTGCGTCGCGCGCCCGACCTGCACTACCATTTCGTTGCCGATGCGCGCGGTGTGGCCCGCGGCAGCGCCTGGCAACGGCCGCTGGTCATCGGCGTTGGCCCCTGCGGCCTGTTCGCGGCGCTGGTGCTTGCGCAAATGGGCCTGGCGCCGATCGTCCTGGAACGCGGCAAACGCGTGCGCGAGCGCACCCAGGACACCTGGGACCTGTGGCGGCGGCGCGTGCTCGATCCCGAATCGAATGTGCAATTCGGCGAAGGCGGTGCCGGCACGTTCTCCGACGGCAAGTTGTGGAGCCAGGTCAGTGACCCGCGTCATTTGTCGCGCAAGGTGCTGAACGAATTCGTCAAGGCCGGCGCACCCGAAGAGATTCTCTTTGCCGCCAAACCCCACATCGGCACGTTTCGGCTCGTCGGCATCGTCGAGAAGATGCGCGCTGAAATCGAAGCGCTGGGCGGAAGCATCCACTTTCAGCAGCGCGTGACCGATGTTCTCATCGAAGACGGGCGAATTCGCGGCGTCACCACGCAGGCAGGTCGGCAATGGCACGCCGACCATGTGGTGCTGGCCCTCGGCCACAGCGCCCGGGACACGTTTGCGATGCTGCACGGGCGCGGCGTATGGATGCAGGCCAAGCCGTTTTCGGTGGGGTTTCGGATCGAGCATCCGCAACGCTTGATCGACACAGCGCGCTTCGGTCGCAACGCCGGAAATCCGCTGCTCGGAGCGGCCGATTACCGCCTCGTGCACCACGCCGGCAACGGCCGGTCGGTGTACAGCTTTTGCATGTGTCCGGGCGGCACCGTGGTGGCGGCAACGTCGCACGCCGGGCATGTGGTGACGAACGGCATGAGCCAGTACTCACGCAACGAATCGAATGCGAATGCGGGGATCGTGGTTGGCATCACACCGCAAGACTACCGGCAAGATGGGCGAAACAGCGGCGAAGTGAATCCCCTGGACGGCATGGCGTTTCAGCGCCAATGGGAGGTGCGGGCGTTCGAACTCGGCGGAGGCAACTACAACGCACCGGCGCAGCGCGTCGGAGACTTCCTCGCGGCGCGGCGCTCAACCGCCTTGGGCAGCGTGGAGCCCTCCTACAAGCCCGGCGTGACCCTCACTGATCTGGGTGAAGCCGGACGCATGAGCCTGCCCGAGTATGCGATCGCCGCGATGCGCGAGGCCTTGCCTGCCTTCGAGCGCCAGATCGCCGGATTCGCGATGCACGACGCGGTGCTCACCGGCGTCGAGACCAGGACCTCGTCGCCACTGCGCATCACGCGCGGCAAGAACGGTCAGAGCCTGAACACGGCCGGGCTGTACCCGGCCGGCGAAGGCGCCGGTTATGCGGGAGGCATCATGTCGGCGGCGATCGACGGCATCGAAGTCGCCGAAGCCGTGGCACGGTCGATGCTAGGAGCCTGGGCGGCAGAAGGCGCCGAAGCGAAACGCGCGAAAAACGAGGCCAGCTTGGTAGTACCGACAAGCCCATAGCCGAAGCTATGGGCGCAGGAGGTAATACCGAGATGGACCGTTTTCTCGCGCGTTGCAGCCGGCGGCTTTCTGCCGCCCAGGCTCCTAGGGCTGGCTGGGCCGCCGGATCAGGCGCTCAAGGCGCCAGCGCTCAAGGACAGGCCGCGATCACCTGTGCCACCGACGCCGTGAGTTTCTTGCCGTAGGCAACGTGCAGGAACTCGTTCGGCCCATGCGCGTTGCTCCTCGGCCCGAGCACACCGCACACCATCATCTGCGCCGCCGGAAAGCCCTGCTGCAACATGCTCATCAACGGGATGGTTCCGCCCTGACCGATGTAGCCGCAGGGTGCGCCGAAATTCGCGTGCGATGCGGCATCGAGTGCGCGTTCCAGCCAGGGCGCGAGCGATGGTGCGTTCCAGCCGGTTGCGCCTTGGCCGTCAACGCGGCCGTCGGCGACGAAGGTCACGCGCGCGTTGTACGGCGCATTGTCCTCAAGCAGCGCCTTCAGTTGCACTGCCGCCTTGTTGCCGTCAACCAGCGGCGGCAGACGCAGCGACAACTTGAACGCCGTGTAAGGGCGCAACACGTTGCCGGCATTGCGCAGCTCGGGCAAGCCATCGGCGCCTGTCACCGACAGCGTGGGTTGCCAGGTGCGGCGCAGCAAGGCATCGGTCGGGTCGGTGCTGGTGGGCAGCGTGGCCGCGCCATCGGCGCCGCAAGCCCAGGGAAAGCGCTTCCAGACCTCGTCGCCGAGGATCTTTGCCGTGGCCCGCGCCTGGGCCACACGATCGGCGGGAATCTCGCAGTGCAGCGCCGCGGGCAGCAGGCGCCCGGTCTTGCTGTCTTCGAGGCGGTCCAGCACCTGGCGCAGGATACGAAAGCTCGAAGGCACCAGCCCGCTTGCGTCGCCTGAATGCACGCCTTCGCTCAAGACCTCGACTTTCAGCACGCCGCTGACCATGCCGCGCAGGCTCGTCGTGAGCCATAACTGGTCGTAGTTGCCGGCGCCGCTGTCCAGGCACACGACGAGCGAAACATTGCCCAGGCGCGGCTTCAGGGCATCAATGTATGCCGGCAAGTCCGGTGAGCCGCTTTCTTCGCAGCTCTCGATCACCCCCACGCAGCGCGGCCGCGCGATGCCTTGCACGTCGAGCGCCTCGATCGCTGTCAACGCCGCGTACACCGCGTAACCGTCGTCGGCGCCGCCACGGCCATAGAGCAGGCCGTCTTTGTACTTTGGCGTCCACGGGCCCAAGTCATTGCGCCAGCCGTTGAATTCGGGTTGCTTGTCGAGGTGGCCGTAGAGCAGCACCGTATCGCCGCCGCCGCTGCGCGTGGGCGGCACTTCGAAGAAGATCAGCGGTGTGCGCCCTTCGATGCGAACCACTTCGAGCCTGAGACCGGCGATGCGCCGGCCCTCGACCCAAGTCGCGGCATCGCGAACCACGCGCTCCAGATAGCCGTGTTGGGCCCAATCGGCATCGAACATCGGGCTCTTCGCGGGAATCGCGATGTAGCGGGTGATCGCCGGCACGATTTCTCGGTCCCACGCTGTGTTCGCGAAGGCTGCGAGGGCACTCGTTTCATCGGGCAGCAGCGGCAGGGATGGGTCGCGTGCGTTCATGGCAGGGCTCCATGGTGCTGGGTTGCCCGAGTTTATGCCGCAGTGAGTGCGTCGAGCCAGGACTGCAGTGCGGCAAACACTTCGTCACGCTCGGGCTCGTTGAAGATCTCGTGAAAGAGCGACGGAAATTCACGCGCCGTCAGGTTCGCCGGGGCGGCGGCGGCGAACGCCGCACTGCCTGCCGGAGCGACACAACGATCGCTGCCGGCGTACAGGAGCAAGGTTCGCGCGTTCCACGCCGGCGCCAAACGCCGCACCTGCTCGCCTGCGTCAACGATGCAGCGCACCAGGGCGGGGGTGACCCGGTCGTGCACCAGGGGGTCGTCGAGGTAGGCACGCACGACGCTGGCGTCGCGCGAAATCCAGGCGGGCTTCAAGCCGTTGTTCACGGCCAGATGCGGTGCAAGCCGACCGAAGACGGCCAACAGCAGTTTCTTTGCGCCATTCATTCCCGGGTCGAGTGCGGGCGACGAAAGCACCAACGCATCCACCTTGCGCCACCAGGGCGCGGGGTGCGCTGCCAGGCCCTCGGCGACGAAACGGCTGGCGATCAACCCACCCAGGCTGTGCCCGAGCAGCAGCAGCGGACCACCGCTGGGGATTCGCACGGCGTCGATGACGCGGCTCAGGTCGTCGAGCATGGCATCGGCGCGTGGCAAGTCGCCACGCGCGCCACCGCTGCTGCCGTGGCCACGCTGGTCATGACCGACCACGCGCCAACCGCAGGCGTTCAGACGCGCGGCCAGCCTGTGATAGCGGCCGATGTGTTCACCCAGGCCGTGCACCACCAGCACCGTGCCGCGCGCCGGCGCACAGGGCCACTCGCGCCATTGCAGGGGCACGGCGTCGGCTGCGGCAAGCGTGTGCAACGTCATGCGGCGAGTGTAGGCAGCGGCATGACGCGGCCGCCCCCGGGCTTGCCCGATGCCGGCGCGAATCCTGAGAGGCTGAGAGGCAATCGGATGCACCCGCGTGAGACCATAAAAAGGGCCCAATCTAGGCGCAAAGCGCAGCCGGGCCGGTGGCCCGGCGAGCGTTTGCAACGACGAGTGGGCCCTTTTTATGGTCTCACCCTTCGGGCCGAGACACCCGAGGGCGCTGGGGGGCGTTGCGCCGCTTGCCCAGGCGCAAGCCTGGGCTGCGCGACGCGCCTACCCCAGCGCCCTCGGGTGCCTCGGCGCGGGTGCATCCGATTGCCTCTCAGCCTCTGGGTGCGGCACATTACGGCATCGTCACCAAGGAGCGCACATGAACGAGTTCTTCCAGATCGGCGGATTGACGCCGGACATGCAGGGCATTTCCCACCTGGTCCTGAATCGCCCGGAGCGCATGAACACGATGGCGCCGGCGTTCTTCCCGGCTCTGCGCGACGCGGTCCGCGGCCTGGCAGACGAAGGAGCGACGCGTGTGCTCGTGATCTCCTCCACCGGCAAGCATTTCAGCGCCGGCATGGCGCTCGACGTGTTCGACTCCGACGAGGCGATGCTCGCCACCGGCAATGCGCGCGCACGCCTGAGCTTCCAGGAGTCGCTGCGGCGTCTCGTCGACTGCTTCAGCGCTCTGGACGAGGTGCGTTTCCCTGTGATCTGCGCCGTCCAGGGCGGCTGCATCGGAGGCGGGCTCGACCTGGCCAGCGCCTGCGACATCCGGGTCTGCAGCGCGGACGCGTTCTTTACCGTGCAGGAGATCCACATCGGCATGATGGCCGACATCGGTGTCCTGCAGCGCCTGCCGAAAATCGTGCCGCAAGGCGTGGCCCGACAGATGGCCTACACCGGAGAACGCATGAGCGCCGAGCGCGCACTGGCCGCGGGCCTGGTGAACGCAGTCCTGCCCGATGCGGGTGCCCTGCTGCAGCACGCGCTGGCGCTGGCGAAAGACATTGCCGCCAAGTCGCCGCTCGCGATTGCCGGCAGCAAACTCGCGCTCAACCATGCACGCGACCATGGCACGGCCGCCGCATTGCAACAAATGACGTTGCTGCAAAGCGCGATCTTCGACATCGACGAAATGGCGCGCGCAATCGCCGCCTGGAAAGACAAACGCCCGGCCGAATTCGAGTCATTGACGCGGGTCGCGCCGCTGCGCGTCTAGGAGCCCGAAGGGCTCCTGGCCGGCGCGGCGCTGAGGCTTCAGCCGCGCTCGAACTTGAAGACCGCGAGGCTGGCGCGCAGGTTCGGCCAGTGCCGCACCATGGCCCCGTCCTGGATGCCGAAGGCGTCGAGGATGCGCAAGCCGCCCTTGCGCGCCAGACGTTGAAAATCGGCGTAGGTGCCGACACGGATGTTGGGTGTGTCGTACCACTCGTAGGGCAGCACCTTGGTCACCGGCATGTGGCCACGTGCCACGCTCAGGCGGTTGCGCCAGTGCGCGAAATTGGGAAAACTCACGATGCCCAGGCGCCCGACGCGCGCCGTCTCGCGCAGCATGTTCTCGGTATTGCGCAGGTGCTGCAGCGTGTCGAGTTGCAGCACCACGTCGAAGCTCTGGTCCCGGAAAATCGCCAGGCCCTCTTCGAGGTTGAGCTGGATCACGTTCACGCCGCGCTGGACGCAGGCGAGCACGTTCGCATCGAGGATTTCGATGCCATAGCCGGCGCAGCGGCGCGTGGCTTGCAGGTGCGCCAGCAGCGCACCGTCACCGCAACCCAGGTCGAGCACGCGCGAGCCTTCGGGCACGAGCGCCGCGATCAGCTGCATGTCGCCTTGGGCGCTCACTGGAGCCCCCTGCGGCGCTGCGCGCCGGTCCCCCCGTGGGGGAATGAGCGCCTTGGGGGCGGCCCGGCGGCGCTCACTGGAGCCCCCTGCGGCGCTGCGCGCCGGTCCCCCCGTGGGGGAATGAGCGCCTTGGGGGCGGCCCGGCGGCGCTCATGGCGCTTCTCTCGCGATGTTGTCGAAGCAGGCGCGCAGCACGCCGTGGTAGCGCGGATCGTCGAGCAAGAACGCGTCGTGCCCATGGGGCGCGGAGATCTCGGCATAACTCACGTCCAGGCGGTTGTCGAGCAGGGCCTTCACGATCTCGCGCGAACGCGCCGGTGAAAACCGCCAGTCGGTGGTGAAGCTGACGAGCTGGAACTTGCAGCGTGCCGCGGCGAAGCTCGCGCTCAGGTCACCGCCGAATTCGCGTGCCGGGTCGAAATAGTCGAGCGCTCGCGTGATCAGCAGGTAGGTATTGGCGTCGAAGTACTCGCTGAACTTGTCGCCCTGGTGGCGCAAATAAGCCTCGATCTGGAATTCGACGTCCTGGGTCGAGTAGCCCGGCGCGCCGGCCTTCAGTTCGCGGCCGAACCTGGCCTCCATCGCGTCGTCGCTGAGGTAGGTGATGTGGCCGATCATGCGCGCCACGCGCAAGCCGCGTCTCGGCAACGTGCCGTGGGCAATGTAGTGGCCTCCGTGAAAATCCGGGTCGGTGATGATGGCGCGGCGCGCGACTTCGTTGAAGGCGATGTTTTGCGCCGACAGGTTCGGCGCCGTCGCCACGGCGATGCAGTGGCGCAGCCGCCGTGCGTAGCGCAGCGCCCAGCTCAAGGCCTGCATGCCGCCCAGGCTGCCGCCGAGGACGGCGGCCAGCGTGTCGATGCCCAGGCGGTCCATCAGACGCGCCTGCGCATCGACCCAGTCTTCGACCGTGACCACGGGGAAATCAGCGCCCCAGGGGCGGCCGCTGGCGGGGTTGGTCTGCATCGGCCCGGTCGAACCGAAACACGAGCCCGGATTGTTCACGCCGATGACGAAGAACCTGTTCGTGTCCAGTGGCTTGCCCGGGCCGACCAGGTTGTCCCACCAGCCCAGATTGCGCGGCTCGCCGGCGTAGTGGCCTGCCACATGGTGGCTCGCGTTGAGCGCGTGGCACACCAGGACCGCATTGCTGTGGCGTGAATTGAGCCGGCCGTAGGTCTCGTAGGCCAGCGTGTACTGCGGCAGGCAGGCACCGCTGCGCAGCAGCAACGGCTGCGCAAAATGCTCGAAATGGGGTTCGACCTGGCCGACGGAATGCATGCGGTGGGACGCCAACAAGAGCAGCGAATGATCCCGGCGTCGCCAAGCGGGATCGCGGGTCAGAGCGTCCTGTCTTTAGCGGCATTTCTAGAGCGCTCGCAAGCCGGAACAAATCAGCGCTGGGGCAGTATAAGGGCGCTGTCTTGGTCCCTGGGTCCGACCCAAAGCCCGACAGTCTCCTAGTGTGGTGCGGTGTCGGCGAAACTTTGGCGCAACATCAGTTTGTCGTACAAGCGCGTCAGGTTCGGGTGTGCGGCGCGCCACGCAATGTCGGGGAAACGAAAGTCCAGGTAGCCCAAGGTG
>Ga0315281_10009424_pt1 | contig 13548 bp, 8 predicted proteins | sample YL17G07_0_MG_FD_204540 | JGI IMG/M metagenome (GOLD analysis project Ga0315281, IMG submission 204540) | Sediment microbial communities from Yellowstone Lake, YNP, Wyoming, USA - YL17G07_0 | ecosystem: Environmental > Aquatic > Freshwater > Lake > Sediment | place: USA: Wyoming | collected...
CGAGGAAGTTAGAAGAAAATCAAAAGAGCCGGATAACCCGGCTCTTTTGATTCATTCGGTATTCAGTTGTGGGAAAGGATTACGCGGCGGACGCGGGCGTGAGATTGCCAGCAGTCTGGCGATGGCAATTTTGTCAGGTACTGACACCTGGCAGGAGTGCTGGCAATTCGGGCGGGCGCGAGTTGCCAGCAGACCAGGGGCGATGGCAATCGGTGGTTTGTTATCGCAGGCTGTGCCGCATCCTACTTCTTTTTTCTTTTACCAGCGGCTTTCGCTCTTTCTTCCCAGCCTGTCTCAGACAACTCATATGACTTGCGGCCGGTGTTCAAATATGTCCGCACGCCGCGCCGAGGCACGGCCCGGCCTTGCCACTGCGCCGCGCCGGGCGTCTCGGCGGCTTTGGCTGCGCCCGGAAAGCGTCCTTCGCGCAGATGAGTCTGAATAACCTGTTTGCTTTTGCGGGTGCTGTCCGCGACGTGCCGCGCCGACAGCAACTCGCCCGGATTCCACCCCACAAACAAAAGCCACCCATCGCCGAGCGACGAAACATCCAGCTCGATTTTCTCCGGTAGCGCACTGATACGCTCGGCGAGACGCGGGCGGGCGGTGGCTTCGTCCGTGGCGACGGTGTCGACCGCGCCGCAACGGGGACACGTCTCGACGTGCTCGGCGAGAAAGGCGGGGCGTTGGGTGTGGGGAAGCGGCTCACTGCAAAAGGAGCAAGGGCGATTCATAGATTTTTTCTGGCGCGGCGACTGGCCCACACATCGCCCAGGTTAGGCGGGCCAGGAAGCGGCCAGTCGCCGAGCGGCGCAAGTGTGTTGAATTCAACACATTCTAACGCGGCGTGACTCGCGGCGCAACCGGCCAGCGCGCGAGCGGGTCGTCTGCGGCGAACAGCCGGGCCGTTCTCAGGCGAACGGATTGACGACGCGCAGGCCGTTGTTATCCCGGCTAGCGTTGATGCAGACTCTCCCGCGTAGTCGCCAGGCGGCCCCGCGTGCCGAGGTCAAAGCCCTGCGCGAGACGGGCTTGTTGACGCCGGCGCGCTTGAGCATAGCCGGTTTCGCGCTTCACCAGATCGTCCAGCGCCTCGGTGAGCAAGCGCGAGAGTGAAACACGCCGCTGGGCGGCGATGACTTTAGCGCGGCGCAAGACGCTGCGGGGCAGGGCGAGCGTGATGTTTTGGGTGGATTGGGTAGTCATGGCACAACTCCTGAGTGAAGGCCAGCATAACATTTTCACGTTTTTCGTGAAAGTTCTGCCTGTTCTAAACTTCTAGCAGTTGCGCCGCGAGCGCGCTCAGGTTGTGGTAAATGAGCGAGTCGTCTTGTTCCAAACCGGCCAGCGCCGCGTCTACATCGGGACCATCGTCGAAGTAACCGAGCAAAATATAGCGGTCGGGGCGCGAGCCTTTGAGTTCGACGGCGTACAGTTCGCTGGTGGCCGCCAGCCAACTGACGCGCCAGCGTGGTTCGAGCGGACTGGCCGCCGCATCGCCGTTCAGATTCCACCACACGCCGAAATCTACTTCGGGGCTGGCTTTGCGTTCCGGCGCGGCGATCCAATGCTGAAAGCCTGTCTGAATCTTTGTCTCGATGTCGTGAGGCATAGCCTTTTCCTTTCCGAGTTTGAGCGTGCGTTAATTGCAGCCTTCGGGGCAGTGTTCGGCGAATCCGTGTCCGCACTGTTCCGGCTCGTCTTCGTCCAGCGCCGTGACTGGGATGAGTTGCCCGTTGATGACGAGTTGCGTGCCGTATTCGAGTAGGGGCGCGTGCGCGGCCAGCACAAACGCCGCGACCCTTGCACCGCCCGCAAGGGCAGGTGTGAGTGCCGGCTTCTCGCACAGCACATGGGCCAGCAATATGCCTGCAAAGGTCTGGCGACGCACTTCCTCGGCCACCGCCTCAGGCGTGGCATTGGATGCGATGAGAATGACGGCCTTGCCATCGGCGCGGGTGACAATGTCAAGGGGATAGGCGTTCCAGATTTTTGGCGACATCACTTTTTCTCCTGATCGAGTTGGGTGCTATTCACAACGATGAGCGCGGCGCGACAAACGGCCAATGCGGGCGTGTCGGCTTGCGCGCTGTAATCAGGTCGGCCATTCCAGCCCGTGGTGTGATGCAACGTGAAGCCACACGACCAATCGCTTGTCTCGCCAAACGGCGAGCGCAATTGCATCCAATAGCCGCGTCGGTGCATCTCGGCTTGCACGAGAAACGCCTGCGCGTTGTCAGTGCTGAAGTGCGGCACGCTGGGCATAGTAGGGCCGCCGCGCGTGCTGTCGTAGAAATGCACGCTGTCTAAATCCGTCTCGTAGCCCGCAGTTCGACCGGGCGTTGCGAGCACTGGGTGCTCGCGGTACGAGTGGTCGGGCGGCAAAAGCAGGTTGACGTGGACGACGGTGTACCAGTCCCAGCCGAATAGTTGCTCGGCAATCAGCGCGTCCAGTTCGCGGCCAGCGGGAAGGTGTTGGATTTTGGCGAAGGGCGTGGTCATTGTGACTCCAGATGTTCGGCTTCGTTCCACGCGGTCGGGACAAAGCCGGGCAAGAACTCGCGGTGCGGACTGGCTTTCAAGTTACCCTTGAAGAACACGGGCACACGCTGAGCGTCCAACACCGTGAGCAAATTTTCCAGGTGCCGCGGATCAGGCTGGTGTTTCTTCGCGCCGTCGCTGGCCGCGCCGATGACGGCCCAATCCAGCGAGCGATGCTCGGCCAGCACCGGCGCGATGTCCCAGGCGAGCGGCTTGATGCTCATCCAGCGCACGGCGGCGGGTAACGTATCCCACACGGTCAGCGCCGCGTGTGTCCAGCGTTCTTTCTGCGCCGGGGTGAGCGCGTGGCCGCGCATCCAGTCGGCGGGCGATGAGAAACCAACGTGCAAATTCGGCGGCAGCGGCAACAGGGCGGCGGGGATCGCGCGCAGGCGCGCGGGGTTTTTGGTGAGCGACAAAAAGGTGTGCCAGTGTGCTTCGTGGTAAAGCGCGAAGCATTTGGCGATGTCGGCCCACGTCACCCACGCGCCAAACAAGTCGCCCATCGAGTCCACGAAAATCTGCGCCGGAGTCTTGTGGCCCAACGGTTTGCGGAGCGTGGCTTCGTTGAGGGGGTAGGGGTGGGCAAAGCCGTGCGGGTAGGCCGCCTTCGCCGCGCCGCGCTCGGCAGTGGTCTTGGCGTAGCAGACGATGCGCGTGCCGTCCGGCATTTTCCACCAGATTCTCTGCGTGGGAGCGCCCGCCTTCACCTGTGCCTGCGGCACTGGCGCAGGCAGGCGTGGCGAGGAAACGCGGGCGGCGCGAAGCGCCGAGGCTAGTAGCCAGTGTAGGCATAACCATCCATCCGTTGTAGGCGCGTGAGATAGCGGGGATGCACGTCTATCCCGTTCCATTAGTGTCAACTTAAGCGGTTTTTCATTGTCCAACACCAGGCGGTCAGGGTGCTACTAAACTTAATGGACTACTAGATGTACATTGCTAAACTCTATCACGATGCTCACAGAGCAGGACCATTTGGGCTATCCCTGCCTCAACAGAAGGCGATTTGCTTATTGCCCACAACCCGGAAACCTCCTAAACTATAAGCGCCCAACTTCACGATTCTCAGGATGGAATCATATGCCTAACAACGTTACTCGCTTCCCTCACCCCTCGGGCGCCTGTTTGACCTGGTTGATTGCGTTGACCGCCGCCGGAATGACGTTGCTATTATTAGCCGCGTTCCGCGCGCCTCACGCCGCTCGCGCCGCCAGCGCCGACCCGTTCAATTTGTCGTGGACTTCTATCGAGTCCGACGCGACGACGAGCGTGGCGTGGGGCGACTACGACGGCGACGGCGATCTTGACCTCGCCGTGGGCAACGGCCAGCACTACGACGACAATTGCAGTTGCTACGTCAACGAACCCAACCGCCTCTACCGCAACGACAACGGGGTGCTGACTCTTGCCGCTGTCTGGTCGTCGGCGGAGTCCGACAACACGACCTCGATTGCGTGGGGCGACGTGGACGGCGACGGCGACCTCGACCTCGCCGTGGGCAACTCCGGCTCGCCCAATCTCATATACCGCAACGACACACCCGCAAAAGTGCTGACGCCCACCTTTACGCTGGCATGGACTGCCCCGCTCACCGACACAACCACCAGCCTCGCGTGGGGCGATGTGGACGGCGACGGCCATCTGGACCTCGTCGTTGGGAACAATGGTCAACCTAACCGCTTGTACCGCAACGCTTCCCCGCCTGGCGCGGTCACGCCCACCCTGACGTTGGCGTGGACAGCCGCGCTTACCGACTCGACCTCCAGCCTGGCGTGGGGCGACGTGGACGGCGACGGCGACCTCGACCTCGCCGTGGGCAACATCTTCCAACCCTCGCGCGTTTATCGCAACGACGGTGGCGCGCTCACCGCCAGCCCTATCTATTCCACCACGCGCACCGACAACACCCGCAGTGTGGCGTGGGGTGACGTGGACGGCGACGGCGACCCCGACTTGTTGCTCGGCAACTTCCAACAGGCTGACCGACTCTATCGCAACGACGGCGGCATACTCACCGCCAACTCCGTGTGGGCCTCCGCCGAATCGAGCGCGACCCGCAGTGTGGCGTGGGGCGACTACGACGGCGATGGCGACCTCGACCTCATCGTGGGCAACTCCCTCAACCAGCCCAACCGCCTCTACCGCAATGACGGCGGCCAGTTGACTACCAGCGGCGTTTGGGCCTCGCCTGAAGGCGACCAGACTCTCAGCGTGGCGTGGGGCGACTACGACAATGACGGCGACTTGGATCTCGTCGTCGGCAACTCCGGCACGTCGGGGCAGCCCAACCGCCTCTACCGCAACGACGGCGGGACGCTCACGGCTAGCGCGGTCTACGCCTCCAACAGCACTGACCACACCAGCACCGTCGCCTGGGGCGATGTGGACGGCGACGGCGACTTGGATCTCGCCGTCGGTAACTCCGGCGAGTTCAACCAGATTTACCGGAATGACTCTGGCCCCGGCGTCATCACCCCGACATTCACACTCGCGTGGACCGCCCCGCAAACCAACACCACCACCAGCCTTGCCTGGGGCGACGTGGATGGCGACGGCGACTTGGATCTCGCCGTCGGCAACTCCGGCGAGGCCAATCAGTTGTACTTAAATGAAACTGCGCCCGGCGCGGTCACGCCGACCCTCACCCTCGCCTGGTCTTCGACGGAGACGGATCCCACTAACAGCCTGGCGTGGGGCGACTATGACGGCGACGGCGACTTGGATCTCGTGGTGGGCAATGGGTGTAGCGCCGCGCCCACGTGCCGATCGTTCCGGCTCTACCGCAATGACGGTGGGGCGCTCACCACCAGCGCGGCCTGGTCTTCGACTGAATCCAATCTCGCTCACAGCGTCGCGTGGGGCGACGCCGACAACGACGGCGACTTGGATCTCGCGGTCGGCTATTCCTACCAGCCTGTCCGCCTCTATCACAACGACAACGGCGCACTCCAAGCCACGGCGGTCTGGACTTCGACCGAAACCGCCAACACGCACAGCCTCGCCTGGGGCGACGTGGACGGCGATGGCGACCTGGACTTGCTCGCCGGAAACTTCGGCGGTCCCAAGCGCTTGTACCGCAACGACGGCGGGACACTGACCTCCAGCGCGGCGTGGTCGTCGGTAGAATTGGATTACACCGAGAGTGTGGCGTGGGGCGACTACGACGGCGACGGCGATTTGGATCTCGCCGTAGGCAACACCGGCTTCGCCTCCGGCCAGCCCTCGCGTCTCTACCGGAACGACAGTGGGACGCTGACCGAGCGCGCGGTGTGGTCCTTCAACGAAATCGCCGACACGACGAGCGTGGCGTGGGGCGACATGGACCGCGACGGCGACTTGGATTTGGCGATGGCGAGCGTCATCGGCGTGCCGCCCAATTGGTGGGTGTACCTGAACACGCGCGACGCGAACCGCAACCTCGCCGCGTCTCCGATGCTCTCACTCGTGCGGCCTCAGCCTCCAGCGGATGCGAACTTCTACTCGTCGGCGAAAGTCTGGCCCGGCGTGGCCATCCCCTTCACGTACACCCTGCTCCAGCACAATGGCCTGCCCGTGCGCGAAATCGTGGGCGAGTATTCGCTCAACGGCGGCGGCCATTGGCTCCCAGCAGTCGCCACAACCGGCACGGCTGCGACGAACCTCGACACGTCGACACTCTCGACTTTTGCCGCGCTCACCAACACATCGCTGCTCATCCCCGTGACGGGCGTCGTCACCTCCACTCTCCAACTCACGCCCACCAGCGCCATCGCCGACCTCGATGTGCATCTCAACCTCACGCACACCGCCGACGGCAATCTGCTCATCACCCTCACCGCGCCTTCGGGGCTCGCGGTGCTGTTGAGCAACCGGCGTGGCGGGACAGATGACAACTTTACCAACACAATCTTTGACGACGAGGCGGCGACCTCCATCATGACTGGAATCGCGCCCTTCACGGGCCGCTTCCGCCCTGAACAGACTCTCGCCCATTTCGACGGTCAACTCCTTGCCGGGACGTGGAGCCTCGTCTTCAACGACCTCACCGACCTCGACGATGGCGAACTGCTCTCGTGGGGCATCACCGCCACCCTGCGGAATGGCGCGGTTTACACTTACTCTTGGGACCCGCTCGCCAGCGGCGTGCTCGGCCAATCGGACAACGTCGCCTTCCGGCTCACGGCGATTCCTGCCGTCGTCACCGGCACGCGCAACGCTACGCCCGGTCCCTATCTCTTCGGTTCCTCGTCCGCGCAGACCTTCCCCTTCCGGGTGCGCGGTATGCAGGTCCGCGTCATCAGCGGTACTCAACCGATTTCCAATGCCGTCGTCTATCGTCTGCCCATGACTCAAACGGTGGACGGCCAACTCATTGCCGACAGCGCCGGCCAACCTTTCCGCACCGACTCGCAGGGTTACCTGCAGGGGCGCGGGCAACTGACCGCGGGCGACCAACTCTTCGCGCTCGTCCCCATCACCTGGACCGACACGTACACCCTCTACTACACCAGCGGCACGCCCAACTCTGTCGGCGTCACCATCACTACCGTCTCCGCTACAGGCGTCCAAACCCTCACCGTCTCAGCCAACAATCCACTTTACCTGTTCAATATCGAAGTCGCGCTCGAATGGGACGCCAGCCGCGATCCCAACTACCTCGACCAACTGAGATTCAATTTGCAACGCACGACCAACTACCTTTACGACTTCACCAACGGGCAGGCCACCCTCGGCGAAGTCATCGTCGCGCAAAACGCCGACGACTGGGTTTACGCCAATGTGCTGGTGCGCGCCAACAACCGCCTCCGCCCCTTCTCCGCCCAAGGCGGCATCGTCTTGACGCCGACGGTGGACCCGCAACACAGCGACATCGTCTATGCGCCGGGCCAACTCGCCATGGGCTCCACCTGGAACCGCTACGGCACCCCCGGCGTCTCCATTGGCGACGACTGGGCGCTCATCCTCGCCCACGAACTCAGCCACTACCTCTTCTTCCACGACGACACCTACCTCGGCCTCGACGCCAACGGCTATCTCATTCCGGTCAGCACCTGCAAAGGCTCGGCCATGGGTGACCTCTACGGCGACCCCGACGCCACCGAGTTCATCGCCGACGAAGCCTACTGGCTCGCCAACTGCGGCCAGACCCTGCCGCAAGTCACGCTGGGCCGCGACGAGTGGCAGACCATGCAGTTGTGGTATCCCGCGCTCATCACGCCCACCGTCGCCAACCCGGGGCCAAGCCTCATGCCCTTCAACTTCACGACGGTGCAGATTAGCGCCCCGCTCACGCCGACCAACGCCCTCGACGACCCAACGTTTTATCTCAATTACGCGGGCGGCGGGGTCAGCTCAAGCGAGTCGCGCGCCTACCTCATCCGCGACGACAAATATGTGATTGATCTCGGCGCGCCCTTCGGTGGGCAGAACCGCGTCCTTGCGCGCGGCGCGCAACCCGGCGACCGGCTGTGTGTCTTTGACCGGCCTCAGGCACAGTTCGGGTGCGAGACAATCGCCCAGGGCGACGACCAGATTCAAATGAAGCGCGACACGGCGTGGACGCCTATCGTCCAGATCAGTCCCGTGAATTCGACCACGCTCGACATCGCGATTGACTCCCTGCCGAGCGGCCTCAGCGTGCAGGCGCGGATGTTCCCCGAGTTCGGCTCTGGCGGTAGCGTCATCACGCTTACCGAAACCGGCGGCATATATAGCGGCACGTTCACGCTCGCGGACGTGGCGATGGCCGGGCACGTGCAAGTGTGGGTCCAAGAAGGTGAACTCGCCACCGAAACCGACCCGCGCCGCGAGGCGATTGTGGCCTTCAGCATCGGCGGCAACCCCGGCGCCTTGCGCGCGGGTGGGGGCGCGTTGCGCGCCGGGGGCGGCGCCTTGCGCGCGGGTGGGGGCGCGTTGCGCGCCGGGGGCGGCGCCTTGCGCGCTGGGGGCGGGGCCTTACGCGCAGGCGGCGCGCCCATCGTCTCGCCCGATGGGCAGATGATTTTCTTCACCGCTAATCCCCTCGTGTTCGCCGAGGGACAGTTCTACACCATTCAAGGCATGGCGGGCCTCCCGGCTCTCCCGCCGGGCCGCACCGTCATCGGGCAAGGCTACAATCTCGTCGCCACGCCCGGCACGCCCGTCATCACCGGCTCGGTCAGCATCCAGTATCTCAGCAACGATGTGCTGGTGGCTGGGGCCAATGAGGAGCAACTCACGATTTACTTCTGGGACGGGAGCAAGTGGAACGAACTTGAGACGACGCGCAACACGTACTTCAACCTCGCCAGCGCGCCGAGCCAGGGGGCGGGCATCTACGCGCTCATGTCGAGTCTGCAAGTCCCATTAAAAGCCGCCGGATGGAATCTCTTTGCCTATCCGTCCGCTGTCTCGCGCCCGGTCACCGAGGCCTTGCTCTCCATCAGCGGCTACTATACGACGGTGTATGGCTACTATCCCGAAGACGCGGCTGACCCGTGGAAGCTTTACGATGTAACCGTGCCGGAGCCGGACATCTGGGGCGTGAATGACTTGAGCGCCTTCGAGTATGGCCGAGGTTACTGGATCAACGCTTCGCAAGCCATCACCCTGCACCTCCAAGGCCCAACGAACGCGAGCGGCGGCATCCCCTATCCGCCTGCTACGTTCTACGGAAGCGTGCAAGCCAGCCCCGGATTCTCGCCCACCGCGGGGATGACACTCACGGCATGGATTGACGACGTGCAGTGCGGGCAAGGACAAACGCGCAACGCCTCCGACCAGATTGTGTATGCCCTCGACGTGCTGGCCGCCGACGCTGGGGCCGCAGCAGGGTGCGGTGTGCCCGGGCGAACGGTGCGCTTTAAGGTGGGAGGGCGCGAGATGGTGACAACTGCCGTGTGGGACACGCGGCAAGTATGGCAACTACCGCTGACCAACGAGCGGCGAGTGTATCTGCCGACGATTGCGCGATAAGCAGACCTGCCGGGTTTTCAAAACCCGACAGGCCTTTTCATCCGTAGGAGCGGCTTATAGCCGCGATGGTCGCGGGTGCAACCCGCTCCTACTCTGCAACGTGCGCCGCACTTCCACTATGCGAGTGCGCCGCACGTTTTTATTTGCTGTACAGCATCATGAGATAGACGTAAAACGTCAGAGCCGACGCAGTGCGCGGGGTCGCGGAGGGCGTGGACGTCAGTGAGGGTGTCGGCGTTTGAGTCGAGGTCGGAGATGGCGTAACAGTCGGGACAACAGTTGGCGTGAAGGTCGGAGTCGGCGTGGGGGTGGCGGTGGCCGTCGGGGTCGGAGTCGCAGTTGGCGAGGGCGTGAAGGTCAACGTCGGCGTGGGGGTGAGCGGCGTGAAGTTGAGCGCGTTGTAGGCTTGAATGAGTCCATGTCCATAGTATTGGTCCCAGCCCGCGCTTCCCAAATCGAGCGCGGTGTTTTGCAAGGCGGCGCGAATCTGGTCAACTGTCCCGAACTGCGGCAGGCTGGCGAGGAGCGCCGCCAGGCCCGCCACATGCGGCGCCGCCATCGAAGTCCCCGACTTGGTGAAGTACGTACTGCCGCTCGCCGCGCTCCAATACGTCGAGTAGATGCTCGATCCCGGCGCGGCCAAGTCTATCTCCGGCCCGTAGTTGGAAAACGACGAGCGGTTGTTGCTCGCATCTGTCGAGGCGACTGCGATGACATTCGCGGAAGCGGCAGGATATAGCACGCCGAGAGTTCCGTCGTTGCCCGCCGCCGCCACGACGACGACGTTGTGAGCGTAGGCGTAGTTCACGGCGTTCTCCATCAACATCGAGGGTGAATTTTCGCCGAGGCTCAAGTTGATGACCCGCGCCCCGTGATCGGTCGCCCAGACGATGCCGCTGGCGAGGTCGGCGACCGAGCCGCTGCCGCGATTGTCGAGGACTTTGAGCGGCATAATCGGCGCGTCCCACGCGATGCCCGTGATCCCGAGGCCGTTGTTGCTCTCAGCGGCGGCGATGCCCGCGACGTGCGTGCCGTGCCCGTGGTCGTCTTGCGGCGAGTTGTCGGCGTTGTAAAAGTCCCAGCCTTGCCAGTCGTCCACGTAGCCGTCGCCGTCGTCGTCCACGCCGTTGAAGCGTTTGTCGTTGCCCTGGGCGTCGGCACCCGTCTCGCCGGGGTTGCTCCAGATTTTCGAGGCGAGGTCGGGATGGCCGAGGTCAACGCCGGTGTCAATCACCGCAATCACGACGGAATTGGAGCCGGTGGTGACGCTCCACGCTTGCGGGGCCTGAATCGCGCCGGGGCCATATTGACTGCTCCAGCCAGGATCGTTTGGGATCACATCCACGGCGCGGACGAGGTAATTCGGCTCGGCGTATTCGACAAACGGATTCTGTCTGAGGCCGGAGAGCGTTGCCGAGGCGCGGCCTGCCGGGATTTTGAGAAGTGTCACGCCCAGCCGTTTGAGAGCGGGTGAGGACTTGACTTGCGCGCCAAGAGTGGACAAGCACGATTGGATCGCGCCGGAGGCCGCGCTAGGCTTGAATTTGACGACGACCTCGGCGGAGACGTGAGTGACCGCGAGGGGCGAGGCTGACGCGGCGGTCCCGCAGGCGGGCGCGGGAAGCGCCGCGCGGAGGGGCCAGGCCGCGAGGGCGACGAGGCACAGCAGAGGGGCGAGGCGAGAGAGCATCGGGTTCATAAAGCAAGACACCAAGTGCCGCGCCGGCGCTTGGTGTCTTGTTTGTTTCACCAGCCGGACATAGGGCCTACTTCCGGATGAGCGGCAGGAAGAGTGAGAAGCCCGTCTGGCCGAACAGCGCATACGTACCGGTGCGGCAAATGCCCACCACCACGCGGTTTGCGTCGGGGGTGCGCGTGTAAGTCGCCGTCGGCGTGCAGGTTGTCGCCGCGTCCATCCATTGACCCACGCTTTCTTCCCAGTAGTACAACTTCAACGTCCGTTCGTTCGCGCCGTTCAATTCAGAGTCGCCATAGCCGATGGTGATGGTAGCCGGGTTGAGGAACGTAAGGCTCGCCAGTTGCGCGCCGGATTGATATGCGCTCAATATGAACGCGTGCCCCGCCACACTGACGCCGGGACCGGCCTGCGCCGCAACCCGCGTGGGCAGTGAGGTGGACGGCGTGACCAAATTGGTGAAGGCCAGCGTGGTCGCGCCGGTCACCGCGCCCGCGGGGACAAAGATAGTCGTCGTGTAGCCCTGCGTGTTGGTGTAAATCAGTGTGCCAGGGCTGCCTCCGTCGAGCGGGGTCTGCAGATTTACGACCACGACCGTCCCCATCACCGCCGCCGAGCTTAGTGAGTTCGTAGCGGTGACAGTGGTTGTGTACGCGCCAATGGCGGGGTAGGTGTGCGTCACCGCCGCGCCTGCGCCGATCGCGCCATCGCCGAAGTCCCAAGTATAGGCCACGTTCGTGCCAGCAGTGACCGTGGCCGTGAACCACGTGACCGCGCCGAGCGTGGTGGGATTGACGACGATGGCGCTCAACCCGGCAATGGGCGTGTCGAGCGCGACGACTTGAACGATGGTCGTCGCGGTTACGCTCCCGCGCGAGTTGGTGGCCGTGACGACGGCGGTGTACGCGCCGAGCGCGGGATAGGTGTGCGTAGTGACTGAAGTCGCTACTACGATTGTGCCATCGCCGAAGTTCCAGGCGTAGGCCACGTTCGTGCCGGGGCCGATGGTCGCAGTGAACAGCGTCGCATTGCCGAGCGTGGTCGGGCTACTGCTCGAAGCGGCGAGGCCGCTAATCGCTGCATCCACGACTTGAACGGTCGTGGTGACGGAGGCCGAGCCGAGCGAGTTGGTGGCGGTGACGATGGCGGTGTACGCGCCGAGCGCGGGATAGGTGTGCGTAGTGACTGAAGTCGTTGCTACGATTGTGCCGTCGCCGAAGTTCCAGGTGTAGGCCACGTTCGTGCCGGGGCCGATGGTCGCAGTGAACAGCGTCGCATTGCCGAGCGTGGTCGGGCTACTGCTCGAAGCGGCGAGGCCGCTAATTGCCACAGCCACCGGCACGGTCGTCGTCACGGATGTGGAGCCGCGCAAGTTAGTCGCCGTGACGATAGCGGTGTACGCGCCGACGGCGGCATAGGTGTGGGTAGCGGCTGGAGTCGCTACTAGAGGCGAACCATCGCCGAAGTTCCATAAGTAACTGACTCCCGTGCCAGCGATGATGGTCGCGGTGAACCGCGTGGCATTGCCGAGCGGCGTCGGGCCGTTGTTCACGGCGCTCAACCCGGCAATCGGGATGTCCAGAATCGGGATGTTCGCCGCCGCGGCGACGTTGCCGACCGTGGCCGTGACTTTGCCCGGGCCGGCGATGACGCCCGCTGTGAAGGTCGTGGTTACTACGCCGGCGCCGTTGGCGGTAGCGCTTACCACGCTCAGCGTGCCGAACTTCGAGGTGAACGTGACGACTTGGCCGGAGAGCGTGAAGCCATTGCCGTCTTGCACCGTCGCAGTAATGTGGCTCAAGCTCGCGCCGTCGGCGAGGAGCGTGGTCGGCGTGACCACGAAACTGACGAGGGCCGGTTCACCCGGGACGAAGAGGAGCGTCGAGGACTCGGGGCCGGTCTTGTTCGTTTCGACATTGCCGGTGTTGTCTTTCGCGAGGGTGAAGAAGCCATAAGTGTGCCCTGGTTCGCCCGGATACACGATGGAGGCTTCGGCGATGTCGGCTTGCGCCAACTGGAAGGCCGCGCCGTCGCGCGAGACGTAAAGATCCACCGCCCTGAGGCCGGAGCCGCTGGCGTCGTCACTGCTCTGCCAGTTCAGCACGATTTCATTGCCTACGGTGCCCGCCGGGAGCGCGGTGAGCGCGGAAGTGGGCAGGCCGCCGTCGAGGGTGTTGAAGATGGGCGGCGTGTCGAGCGGGTCGTTGGTGTCGAAGACGATGCGCGCTTGAGCATACACGACGCTCGCGGCCTCGGCGACGCGCGGCACGGCGGCGGCCCGGATGATGTAAGTCACGAAGCCTTCGCCCTCGCCATCGGTCACGTTGGGCGGCAAGTAGCCCGCGCTGGCGTCGGTGGGCGGCGCGCCAGTGGCCGGG
>Ga0315281_10009425_pt1 | contig 13547 bp, 11 predicted proteins | sample YL17G07_0_MG_FD_204540 | JGI IMG/M metagenome (GOLD analysis project Ga0315281, IMG submission 204540) | Sediment microbial communities from Yellowstone Lake, YNP, Wyoming, USA - YL17G07_0 | ecosystem: Environmental > Aquatic > Freshwater > Lake > Sediment | place: USA: Wyoming | collected...
CCCTTTCTTGAGGATGACGAGGGAAGGCCCCATGCCGAGGATCTTTTTGCCGGCCCTGATGAGATTCCGCTCGTTGGTCAGCATCCGGATCTCCTCGTCGTTGACGAAAAAAATATCCACGCTCTTGAGCACGCGGAGGAGCGTCGCGGGCTTGCTAGAGATCCAGAGGCCGATCGTATCCATGGCGACAAGCTTGGGCTTTTCAACCTGGAGAAAGATATTTTCCTGGATATCGGGATCGATATTGGCCAGGAAGATGATGTCGGCTTTTTTGTAGGACGCCGGGATCTCGGGCCGAAAATTCTCGAAGACGTTGAGATCGGTCCTGACCGTCTCGCGCTGGTTGGGGTCGTAGCCGTAGCGTCCCTGCCAGTGAAAGGTCTTGCCCCCGGGAACGATCTTCAATCCTCGAAGGTCAATGTTCCGCTTCTTCAAAAAGCTGATCGTGTCCCTTGGAAAGTCCTCTCCTACCACGGCGACGATCTTGGGCCGGGTGAAATAGCTGGCCGCGAGCGAGCAGTACGTGCACGAGCCGCCGACGATCTTTTCCTTCCGTTCCCAGGGCGTTTCGATCGTGTCAAAAGCGACCGAGCCGACGATGACTAAGCTCATGATGGTCCTCGCTCATCTGGATGATGCGAATGAAGCAAGGAACAGATCCTGTCGCCGATCAGCCCCGACCGGCGACACCCCTGCCCCTTCAATTCGCCCTTTTTTCGCAGGCTACGACATCCCTTACTTTATATATCTATCTATGATCAGCTTTAAATTCTTTTTCACTGCCTGGGGAATCAGTCCGGGATTTGTCACGATCGTATTTTTGAGCGCGTCGCGGCAATCGCAGGCGCCTTCTTTGTAGGGCGGGAGCGTCGCCACCGCCTTCTTGATGATGGCCTTGGCATTGTGAATGTTCAGGCCCAGGTTCTTGAGGATGAGCCCCACGGACACCGATTCTTCTTCGGCGTGCCAGACGTCGTAATCCGTGACCAGGTTCATGGTCGAATAGCAGATCTCAGCTTCACGACAGAGCTTGGCTTCGGTGGCAGCCGTCATGCCGATGACGTCGCAGCCCCAGGACCGGTAGATCTTGGATTCAGCCTGGCTCGAGAAGGCCGGGCCTTCGATCGAGATGTATGTCCCGCCGAGGTGGGCCCTGATCCCGAGCCCGGCGGAGGTTTCATGCAGGAATTTCAAAAGCGCGGGGCAGACGGGGTGGGCGAAGCCGATGTGGGCCGCGATGCCGCCGCCGAAGAACGTGTTCGCCCGCCTCGTCCGGTCATAGAACTGGTCGGAGAAGACGATGTCGCGGGGCCGGATCTCTTCTTTGAGCGAGCCGCACGAATTGACCGAGATGATCCGTTCGACGCCGAGCATCTTGAAGCCGTAGATATTGGCCCGGTAATCAATGTCCATGGGGAGGAGGCGGTGCCCGCGGCCGTGGCGGCTGAGAAAGGCTACGCGCCTGCCTTCAAGCGTTCCGATGATGTAATCATCGGAAGGATCGCCCCAAGGTGTCTTGATTTTATATTTTTGGAGGCCTTTGATTCCTTCGATTTCATACAGTCCAGTTCCTCCCAGAATTCCGACTTCAACTTGGGGCAATTTCACCCGCTTTTTCGCAGCCATCCGTCCTCCTCGATTAAAGTACTGATATATAATTTATCCCCGCTTAAGTCAAGGTAAGCAGCCGTCCCGTCTCCCTAAGACATCGGCACGGCGTCTGGTCATCTCTTCGTGCAAATAAACGATCCGATATATCCATGTCGACGATCTATTTTTTCGATGGCAAACCCACTTTTGATCAGCACGCCTTCGATAGTCCAATTAATTTGGAGGGCGAATACGCTTCGCGGTTCCCCCTCCAAATTGACTTCGGTTCGGATCGCTAAGAGTTTGACGAGATCGGCGAAAAGATGGAGAATAAAGACGAGGAACCATAAAAATTGTCTTATGGCTGTCCCTAAGGAGAAAAGGCCATGTCCAAATCATCCATGGATTATCCCATGAGGTCGAATATTCTCGTCGTGGACGACTCGCTGAGCAGCCTTCGACTGCTGGCGGGGACACTCAAGAAACAAGGGTATAAAGTCTGTTCCGTCCCCAGCGCCAAGCAGGCCCTCAAGGCGGCTGAAAGTGATCCTCCCGACTTGATCCTGCTCGACATCATCATGCCGGAGATGGACGGCTACGAAGTCTGCCGACGGCTCAAGGAAAACAAGACATTGAAGGAGATTCCGGTCATCTTTCTCAGCACTCTCAACAGAACCAAGGACATCGTGAAGGCCTTCTCCGTCGGCGGCGTCGACTATGTGACAAAGCCGTTCAAGATCCAGGAGGTCAAGGCCCGCGTCGAAGCCCAATTGAAACTGCGACAGTTCCAGAGGGATCTCGAGAAACACAACCGCCAGCTGAACGAGCTCGTCCAAGAGCAGATTAAGGAGATCTCCGACTCACAGATGGCCACGATCTTTTCCCTGGCCAAGCTCTCGGAATCCCGCACTGACGAAACGGGAAAGCACCTGGAGCGCATTCAGACATTTTGCCAGCGGCTGGCGGCCAAGTTGAGGGAAGACCCGCGCTTTAGAGGACAGATTGATGAGGCGTTCATTACAGCCATTTTTCGCGCGAGTCCGCTGCACGATATCGGCAGGGTCGGCATTCCGGACTATATCATTCTCAAACCCGGAAAGCTGACGCCGGAAGAATTCGAGGTGATGAAAACCCACACGCTCATCGGCGCCCAGACGCTGGAGGCCGTCCGCCTCCAGCACCCGAAGAACACGTTTGTCGGCATGGGCATCGCCATCATCAGGTGTCATCATGAGAAATGGGACGGCAGCGGCTACCCGCTTGGCCTGTCCGGAAAGAGCATCCCTCTTTCTGCACGCATCATAGCGGTGGCCGACGTCTATGACATCTTAAGGTCGAAACTCTGTTACAAACAGCCCTTCGGCCATAATGAAAGCGTGGAAATCATCCGCCAGGGCAGCGGCATCCACTTCGATCCCCATATCGTCAAAGCCTTTCTTGAGCTGCAGGATGAATTCCGAATGATCCGGGAGAAAATGGAAGAGTGAATGGAAGGCCTCTATCCAAAATAGAAATCGAAAAGACGGAGTTTCCTGAATCCAAGACTTTTTATACATTTATTCATACGGATGATAAAAGTCACATATATATACGGAAGCGGCCGTCAAAGGAAATTGAGATAAATCTGGTTTTTGATTTATTTAATAAAGAGGGCTATTACCTTTATGAAGTTGAATCCGCATGCTTTCCCCTTAAAATAAAAAATGGTTATCTTTATACGGTGAAAGCGGATCCAAACACGGGATATTATAGAATCAAAAGATACAGGATCGGAAACTGGGATCAGCTAAAAGAGAGAATCCAAGAATAGAAATTCAATCCCGATGCTGTAATTTCATCGCATTTCAATCCATTTTACGACCCCATGATCGTCAGGCAGCTGGAATATGGGCGTAGATCGCATAATATTCTTGAAGGCGGGAATATTTGTCATTTGATTTGTTCCGCCTCTGACCGCATATCACTTTCAAATGCAAGGGGGACACAAATGCAAGGGGGACACAATACTCTGTCCCTGTCTGGTCGGTAGCGCCCCAAAGAACGATACCGTCGAAAACCGCCAGGGACAGGGTATCATGTCCCCGAAAGTGATATACGGTCAGGTTCCGCCTCCTTTGATTTTTCCCCCGGAAAACGGTATTCTATTGTTTTTAGAAGAGTTAGACCATGGACATAAACGCCATCAAAACCGCGGCGGAGATCCTTAGGGATTCCGGACATATCGCCGTCCTTACGGGAGCCGGCATCTCGGCCGAATCCGGAGTCCCGACCTTTCGGGGCGAACACGGCCTCTGGAAGCAATTCCGGGCCGAAGAGCTCGCCACTCCGGAAGCTTTTGCCCGCGACCCAAAGCTCGTCTGGGAATGGTATGACTGGCGGCGGGGAATCATCGCCAAAGTCGAGCCCAACCGAGGCCATTGGACATTGGCCAAGTGGGAAGAAATTTTTCCCGAATTCACCCTTATCACCCAGAATGTGGACGGGCTCCATGCCAAGGCCGGCTCAAAAAATATTCTCGAACTTCACGGCAACATCTGGAAAGTCCGGTGCACGAAAGAAGAGGCCGTGACGGAGAATTATGCCGTCCCCTTGAATGAGATCCCGCCCACCTGTCCTGTCTGCGGGGCCATGCTCCGGCCGCATGTCGTCTGGTTCGGGGAGTCGCTCGATGCGGATCTTCTTGGACGCGCCTTTGGCCTGAGCGCAAGCTGTGACGTCATGCTCGTCATCGGCACTTCGGCCTTCGTCCAGCCCGCGGCTTCGCTTCCGCTCCGGGCGGCCGAGAACGGAGCCAAAATCATCGAGATCAATCCCGCCCCGACGCCGCTGACATCTTATGCCGATATCTCTTTGCTGGGCAAAGCGGGCGAAGTCCTGCCGGCCATTGATGGGTTATTACAAAAGGAATAAACGACGATGAAATACATCTACTTCGAGGCCAAGGCCGGGTTGAGCGGAGACATGATTCTGGGCGCTTTGCTCGACCTCGGGATCTCCCCCGCCCGTTTCAAGGCAAAAATGGCTGAGCTCAGGCTCCCTGTCCGCATTGAGATCAAAGAAACCGAGCGGTCGCATTGCCGCGGACTCAAGGTCGATATCCATATCAAAAAGCACGATTCCCACCCCCGCAAATGGAAAGACGTCGCCGCCTTCATAAATAAGTCCGGCTTTTCCCCGGCCGTTAGGGACCGCGGCCTGACCATCTTCAAGAATCTCTTTGCCGCCGAGTCCAAAGTCCACGGCTGCCGCTTTGAGGATACCCACCTCCACGAAGCCGGCGCCGACGACGCCCTGGTCGATGTCCTCGGCTGTTTGTGGCTGGCCGAAGAACTGAACATCGGCGAATTTTTCTGCTCACCTCTCAATGTCGGCGAAGGCTGGGTGAAAACGTCCCACGGCGTCCTCCCTGTCCCTCCGCCCGCTGTCAGTGAGCTTCTTAAAGGCATCCCGGTCTATTCCGCCCACGCCCGAGAAGAACTCGTGACCCCGACCGGCGCGGCCATCGTCAAAACGCTCGTCAAAAAATTCATCCCCTTCCCCGAACTCACCTATGAAAAGATCGGCTGCGGCGCCGGCAGGCGCGACCTCCAAGGCCTGCCCAACATCCTTCGCGCCTTTTACGGGGAGAAAGCCCTTTTTTGTCCGGACAAGCAGGTCTTTATCATCGAAGCGACGATCGACGATTCCAGCCCCCAAATTCTGGCCGCCTTCATGGACCGCGCGTTCGAGCTCGGAGCTCTCGATGTCTATTTCACGCCCGTCGTCATGAAAAAGAACCGCTTGGCGACTAAATTGACCCTCATGGCCGGGTCTGATAAAATAGACAGCCTGATCACGGCCGTTTTTAAGGAGACGAGCTCGATCGGCGTCCGGTATTTTCCGGTCGAGCGCCGGGCGCTGGAACGGACAATCAAGAAGATCCGGCTGCTGGGAGAGCCCGTCGGGATCAAAATCTCGACTCTCGGCGGGGACGAGGTCAACGTCCAGCCTGAATTCTCGGACTGCCTGAACCTCGCCCGCAAAAAAGGCCTCCCCGTGAAGGATGTCCTGCGCCTGGCGCTCAAGGAATTTTCGAAAAAAGGCTGAACGACGATGGTGAAAAAGAAAACCCAAACGCTGGACCTCGAAAAGATCGAAAAAGGAGTCCGCCTCATCCTGGAAGGGGTGGGCGAGGACCCCGAAAGGCCCGGGATCAAGACGACCCCGCAGAGGGTGGCCCATATGTTCGCCGAGATCCTCGGCGGGATCACGGAAAATCCCGAAAAGCACCTCCGCGTCATCCAGAACGAAAAACACGACGAAATGGTCCTGATCAAAAACATTCCTCTCTACTCGATGTGCGAGCACCATATGCTCCCCTTCGCCGGGGTGGCCCACGTGGCCTATATTCCCAAGGGAGGCCGGATCGTCGGCCTGAGCAAAATCGCCCGGGTCGTGGACAATCTGTCGCGGCGGCTGCAGATCCAGGAGCGCCTGACCAAGCAGATCGCCGACCTGATCAACGAGCACCTCAGGCCCCTTGGCGTGATGGTCGTGATCGAAGCGGAGCACATGTGCATGTCCATGCGAGGCGCGAAGAAACCGAAGTCCATCACCGTGACGTCGGCCGTCCGGGGCTCGTTTCGGACGAGCGCCGTTACGCGCGCCGAAGCGATCTCTTTGATCAGAGGAGGAATGCCCGGTGGCAAAGAAGTCTAAGCCAACTTTTTACATAACGACGCCGATCTATTACGTCAACGATGTGCCCCACATCGGACACGCCTACACGACGATCATCGCCGACACGCTCGCCCGGTTCAAAAAGCTGGCCGGATACGATGTGTTTTTCCTCACGGGAACGGACGAGCACGGCCAGAAAGTGGAGAAGGCGGCAGTCAAAAAAGGCCTGACGCCCATCGAGCTGGCCGACAGGGTCGTAGTCCGGTTCAAAGACCTGTGGCAGGCGCTCCGTATCGAGCCCGACTTTTTCATCCGCACGACAGAAGCCTTTCACGAGCAGGGAGTCCAGAAGCTCTTTAAAAAGCTTCTCGATAAGGGCGACATCTACAAGGGTACGTACCAGGGCTGGTATTGCGTTTCGAACGAGCATTTTCTGGCTGAAGATGTTCCTTTAGAGAAAGAAGGACACAAGATCTGCCCCGAATGCAACGTTAAAGCGGCGATCGTCAAAGAATCGACCTATTTCTTCAAGCTGTCGGCCTACCAGCAGCCCCTTCTCGATTTCTACGAGCGGAACCCGAACTTCGTCCGCCCCCAGGTCCGGATGAACGAGGTCGTGAGCTTCGTGAGAGGCGGACTCAAAGACCTGAGCATCACCCGGACGACAGTCAAGTGGGGAATCCCGGTGCCGGGCGATCCCGCCCATTCCATTTACGTCTGGTTCGACGCGCTCCATAATTATCTGACGGGGATCGGATACGATTGGGACCTCGGGCGCTTTGAAAAATATTGGCCGGCCACGGTCCATCTCATCGGCAAGGACATCCTGCGTTTCCACGCCATCTTCTGGCCGGCGTTTCTCATGGCCGGAGGTTTCTCTCTGCCCGGATGCGTCTTCGGCCACGGCTGGTGGCTCAAGGACGACACCAAGATGTCCAAGTCCAAGGGCAATGTGCTGGACCCGTACGTCATCATCAATGCTTTCGGGCCCGATCCGCTGCGCTACTTCCTGCTCCGGGAAATTCCGATCGGAAATGACGGGAATTTCTCTCATGAGGGCTTCGTCCACCGGGCTAACTCCGATTTGGCGAACGATCTGGGGAACCTCGTCCACCGGACGCTGACCATGGTCCGCAGCTATTTCCATGGAACGCTCGCGGAACGGGGCGAGGAGCGAGAGAACGACCGGAAGATTCGCCAAGATTTCACCGGCCTGAAAGAAATCGTTTATGCTCATTACGACGGCACCGCCGTGAACAGAGCGCTCGAAGAAATTTGGGTGTATATCAACGCCGTAAACAAATATCTTGCCGACAATGAGCCCTGGAAACTGGCCAAGGACCCGGGGCAAAGACCGCGCCTCGCCCGCGTTCTCTATCAGGCCGCGGCCGCTATCCGGGGCGTGAGCTATCTGCTGTTTCCGGTCATGCCCGCATCGGCCCAGAAAGTCTGGGAATTCTTGGGTGAGAAAGAGCCGATCCAAAGCCGGCTCTATTCCGAGCTCGACTTTGACGGCCTTGCGGTCGGGCAAACGATGAAAGAGCCGACGCCTTTGTTTCCCAGGGTTGACCTCAAGGAATTTTTAGCCGAGGAGACAAAGCGAGAAGAGGCGAAACAAACCGCCCCATCGTCATCGGCAAAAACGGAGGGAATCATGGACTATATTTCATTCGATGAATTCAAGAAAATGGACCTGCGCGTGGCCCTTGTCCTGAAGGCCGAAAAGGTCGAAGGGGCCCAGAAGCTGATCAAGCTCCAGATCGACATCGGCACAGAACAGCGGCAGATCGTCGCCGGAATCGCCGAGACTTACAAGCCGGAAGAATTGGTCGGAAAACGGCTTATTGTCATCGTCAACCTCAAGCCGGCCGTCATCCGCGGCATCGAATCCCAGGGCATGCTCCTGGCCGCGGTCTTGGACGATAAAGCCATCATCCCCTTCTTCGAAGGCGACGTGCCCCCCGGCACCAAAGTCAAATAGTTTTCGAGCTAAAGATATTTTTGGAGGCGGGAGACGGGAACGGCTCCTGCCCGGAGAAGCCGGGGTCGATCTGAAGCCAAATCCACGATCGTCGAAGGCAAGCCGCCGGCCGTTGGACCTCCGTCAATGACGAGGTCAACCTTCCCTTTGAATATCTCGATAATGTCCTCAGGTCTTGAGATCTCCCCTGTCCCCGAAAGATTGGCGCTCGTCGCTGTTATGGGCGCGTTGAGATGCCGGATGAGGTCTCTCAGCCAGGGCGCATCCGGAATGCGCATCGCAAGCGAGCCGCCCGGACCCAGCATTTCCTTTGGGAAAAGCGGTCTAGCCTTGACGACCAAGGTCAAAGGCCCCGGCCAGAATTCGCGGCTGAGCGTCCAAAAGAGCGGCGGAAGCACGGCCGCGATCTCCTCCGCCATGGCGATATCCGCGATGACGACCAAGAGAGGCTTTCCCAGTTCGCGTTCCTTCAGGCGGTAGACTTTTTTTACGGCGTTTTCCGAAAAAGCCAAGACACCCAGGCCGTAAAATGTCTCCGTCGGACAGACCATGACGCCATCGTTTCGGAGGACATCGGAAATCAGCCTGAGCTCGGCCAGCCCTAAGCTTTCTCGGTCAATTTTTAAAATACTGGTTTTCATCGGCCTATCAGGCACCCTCCGGCACGTCCATAGTAAGAAGAGGCCTGTAAAAAGTCAAACATCGCTGCTTTACAAGCGCTGGAGGGCGGTTTAAACTAATAGACCGGGACCGCCTGGAAAGAGGACAATTGACCCCTTTTCGCCACATCCCCCTGGTCCGGCTGCCTGGATATTCGGCCTCGCAATTTGGCATAGTTTTTGCATAAAAACAAGTGAAGGAGAAAGACGATGAAAAAGAAGATCACATTGGCACTGACTGCCTTGTTCGTGATTTCGGCCCTGGGCTATTCGAATACCTTTTCTCTTAAAATGAATTACGTTATCCCGCGCGCCCAAAGCGGTCCGAGCTGGCAGGACAGCTTATGGACCATCGAATTCGACAACATGGACTTCACCAAATCACATTTCCAAGGAATGTCGCTGGGACTTTCCTATGAATATTTCCTCACGCGGGAGCTCAGCCTTGAGTTCTCCATCGACGCGTTTTACCACAAGGATAATTCTGGGCTCTACAGGGATTATGTCGGTTTTGAGTTGGACAATGAATGGTGGGCAGTCCCCTCCGAATATGATAAATATATGGATGTGGACACATTTTCAACCGGTCACCGCCTGGACATTTCGATCACGCCGGTCCAGCTTTCGCTGAAAATCGCTCCGTTCGGCCGGCGGAACAAGCTCATTCCCTATGTCGGCGCCGGCGTGGGGGTGTATTTCTGGAGCGTCCGGATGTCTGGCGATATGATCGACTTCAACGACGAATACGTCTATGAAACCACCCAAGGAGACGAACTGCCGGTCTATCCAATCTACGAGGTGGATGCCAGGGAAGGGGAGAACCTCGGGAAGGTCAGCTTTGGCTATCATGTTCTCGGCGGTCTCATGTTTTCCTTGACAAACGCGTTGACGCTCGACATCGGGTTCAAATACCACATGGCCAAGGGCAAGTTCACCGAGGGATTCGAAGGCTTCGCTCCCTTTGACCTCGGCGGTTATCATATCTCTCTGGGACTCAATTACTGGTTCTGAAAACCTGGCCTCATAATTTAAAAATCGCAAACGCAGGAGTCGGATGGTGAAAAAGAAAATTCTCGCCGCGATGATCGTCTTCTTGACGGTCGCCGCGCTGGGCTATTCGAACATCGTTTCATTCAAAGTGAATTACTTCATTCCCCGCGCTCAAAGCGGTCCCGGCTGGCCGGATAGTCTCTGGACGAGCGAATTCGAAAATATGAATTATAAGAAATCAAATTTCCAGGACACCTCATTCGGCTTCGCCTACGAATATCTCCTGACCCAGGAGTTCAGCCTCGTGTTCGGCCTCGACACCTTCAGTAAGAACAAATCTGGATACTACAAAAATTATGTCGGCATTCAATTGGATAGCGGCAACTGGGCGTTTCCCAATGCTCACCAAGGCGATTTCGCGCCAATGCACCGCCTGAACATTTCGATCACGCCGGCCCAGCTCTCTATCAAAATCGCTCCATTCGGCCGGCGGAATAAATTGATTCCCTATGTCGGCGCCGGCGTGGGGCTTTATCTCTGGAGTATCCGCATGCAGGGCGATATCATTGATTTTAGCGGTGGTGAAGACTTTGTGGACCTCAGCGGCAACAATATAACGGGCTATCCGATCTACCAGGTAGATGCCCTGGAAGGCGAGAACTTCGGGAAAATCAGCTTCGGCTACCACGTCTTCGGTGGACTCATGATCCCTGTGGCGAACAGGCTGACGATCGACTTCGAATTTAAATACAGCAGCGCCAAAGGCAAGTTCACCAGTTCGTTCCAAGGCTTCAGCCCCTTCGACATCGGCAGCTATCAATTCTCGCTGGGGATCAATTATTGGCTCTGACGCCTTCCCTGAAAAAGGCCGGGGGCAGACGCCGTTTTATATTTCTCGATGATTGCTGAATATTTTTCCACTTCGGCCTGATCCTTTCGCTTCATAAAGCCGCTGCGGAGAGGCCCAGGAGACAGAGAATCAAGGCCTTATCGAATATTCAGCAGGTGGGAATGACGACGCTGATTAAGAGATCTTCTGAACGGCGACTTTATCGCTTTTATTGAAGGGAATCTTGAAACTCCCCCATAGGGAGTTGACCTCGACTTCGCCCGAGAAGCGCACAGCCACGGGCGGCTGTTCCAGGCCGTCGTAGACGGCTTTGCCGACCTCGAAAAAGTCCAAAAGCAGAGGAATGGCGAAGGCTCTTTCGCCCCGGCTCTCCACGGCAATCCCCTGTCCGACAGCCCCTTCGGAAACGGTCTTGCCCACGAAATCCAGTCTGTAGGTTACTCGATCGATTTTAAAGGAAAATCCGTTCGGGTTCTTCAGCGCGGCCTTAAAAACGAGGTTCGCCCCGCCGACGGTCAGGTCCTTGGCCTCGACCGGCAGGATTCGCATCTCGAGCTCGCGGTAGATGGGAAAATCGCCGGAAAAGGCGACCGGAACCCTCTTCTCTTTCTTCTTTCCGTCCTGAAAAACGATACCGCCGGTGAGAAAGCAGGCTGCCTGGTCTTTTGCCCGGACATCAGGCACCGTCTGAAAAAGATATTCATACGTAACCTTGACCGGCAGGGCGATGAGAAGTCCGCTTTTGGGCTCGACCCTGATGGGCTCATCCAGCGACGTCTTAAGGTTCAGGTATTCCGTCTCATTGATCACGACCCGATAGTCATATTTGGTGAGAAACAGGGGCGCGGACAACGTGTTGTATATGTCGAGGTGAAAAACGAGGGAGAGGCCCTCCGGCGTGAGGTTAAGGATCTTCTTCTCCCGGAGGGAGATCTCGACATCATATTTTTGGGAGGACGCCGCAAAGCCCGCGACAACGGCCCACGCACTCATCAGGGCCGCAACGAGAATTGCCTTCTTCACCAAAATGTTCCTTTATTTATTTTGAATTTTACAGTTTACACCAAGGCTGCAGCGGGGTCAAACGAACATGAGCATTTGTCATTAAAGGCCTAAGGGAGGTCATGAGTACAGGTCGAGTTCGCATTTAAAATAAAAATTGCACTTGGCCCCGGCAGTTCCTATAATTAAGCCCTTGGAACCCATGAGAAATCTGGAGGCCGATTTCCGCGACAAGAAGCTCTTTGTCAAGCTTTTCGGCAAAGACGTCTATGCCGTCGGCGGCTTCGTCCGGGACCGGCTCCGGGGTATCCATTCCGAGGATGTGGACATCCTCATCACCCGGCGCCCGCTCCAGGATATCGTGGCCAGGATCGAGCCTTTCGGCAAGGTGGACCTCGTCGGGAAAAGCTTCGGGATCGTGAAGTTCACGATCAAAGGGAAATCTTACGACGTTGCCCTGCCCCGCAAGGACCGGCCCAAGGGCGAAGGGGCGCGCGGCCACAAGGACATCCTGGTATCCGCCGATCCCTACCTCCCCATCAAGGCTGATCTCGAACGGCGGGACTTCCGGTTGAACAGCATTGCCTTGCGCCTCGCGGACGGGAAGCTCGTCGACCCGTTCGAAGGCGCCAAAGACATCCGGGCCAAGCTCATCCGCGTGACGAACCCGAAAGCGTTTCCCGAGGACCCGCTCAGAGTCCTCAGGGCGGCCCGCTTCGCCTCGGTCCTCAGTTTTGCCGTGGACACCTCGACCTACGAGCTCGCGAAAAACATCGACCTGACCCGCCTCAGCGTCGAGCGCGTCAACGAAGAGGTCTTCAAAATCCTTCTTTTTTCCGAGCGCCCGTCCCTAGGGCTCGAGGAGCTCTTTAAATTGGGCGCGCTGCGCCAGCTCTTTCCCGAGCTCTATGCCCTGACCCTCATCATCCAGGATTCGGTTTTTCATCCCGAACAAGATGATTTCGGCCACCATACGGTCTGGCACCACACCAAACTGACCGTGGACCAGGCACGCCGTCTCGCCGTGTTGTTCAAGCTCGAGCCGGCCAAAACACTGGCTTTTCTCCTGGCGGCCCTGTATCACGACGTCGGGAAATCGGAGACGACCCAGTGGGAGTTCAAGCGGGGCCGGATGGTGATCACCAGCGCCGGCCACGACGGCGCCAGCGAGCGGCTCGCGAGGAAGATTTTCGGCCGGTTCAAGATCTTCTCCTGGAACGGCTATCCCCTCCGGAAGACCGCGCTCATGCTGATCAAAACCCATCACCGGGCCGCGGAGCTGTGGCAGAACCGCGACACCGTCACCCGGAAGGCGTTCAACAAGCTGGCGGCGGACACGGACGGCGAGATCGAGCTCCTCGCGTATCTTGATGCCGCGGACCGCGGCGGGCGGAGGGAACGGCCCATCAGAAGCCTGGACCGGGAGGGAAAGTGGCTGCTCGGGAAATTCGAGGAGCTCCGCGTCAACAAGGAGACGATCAAACCTCTCATCATGGGGAGGGACCTGATCAAGCTGGGAGTTGAGCCGGGGCCGGACATGGGGAAAATATTGAGCGAGATCTATAAACGTCAGTTGGACAACGAGTTTGAAACCAAAGCCCAGGGGCTTAACCTCGCGAGGAAGCTGATGGCCGAGGCATCATGAGCAAGATCCTGGTGGCCGGTGGGGCGGGGTATATCGGCTCTCACACCGTCAAAGAGCTTCGGAGACAGGGTTTCGACGTCGTTGTTTTTGATAATTTATCGACCGGACGGCGAGAATTCGTCCGGGACGCGGAGCTCATCGTCGGCGACCTCGAGGTAAAAGACGATATTC
>Ga0315281_10009426_pt1 | contig 13546 bp, 13 predicted proteins | sample YL17G07_0_MG_FD_204540 | JGI IMG/M metagenome (GOLD analysis project Ga0315281, IMG submission 204540) | Sediment microbial communities from Yellowstone Lake, YNP, Wyoming, USA - YL17G07_0 | ecosystem: Environmental > Aquatic > Freshwater > Lake > Sediment | place: USA: Wyoming | collected...
GCACCGTGCTCGGCAGCACCACCATGGCCTGCATCAGGCACGCCGGGCTCCCCGTGCTCGTGCTCGGGCCGGCCGGCGTGCCGGCAACTCCTGTCCCGGCCGCCTGACGCGCGTCGTCCGCCCGTGCTCCTCCTTGTGCCGGATTCGAAACCCCGGCCGCCTCGACAAGCGGAGAGCGCGCCGCTACCGTTGCCGCGCCGCTCGGGGCGTGCGCAAGCGCGACTACCGGGCAGACGCCGGAGGTTCAGCGTGCCAGAAGTGCAAACAGTGAAGGGTGCCATCCAGACCGCTCAGTTGGGGGCCACGTTAATGCACGAGCACGTCTTCGTGCTGAGCACCGAAATCGACCAGAACTACCCCGCCGCCTGGGGCGACGAGGAGCAGCACGTCGCCGCCGCCATCGCCCGGCTCAACGAGCTGAAGGCCGCTGGCGTCGACACCATCGTCGATCTCACCGTCGTCGGCCTCGGCCGCTACATCCCGCGCATCCAGCGCGTCGCCGCGGCCACAAACCTCAACATCGTCGTGGCGACTGGCCTGTACACCTACAACGACATCCCCCACTTCTTCCATTTCCGCGGGCCCGGCACGCTGCTCGGCGGACCGGAGACCATGGTCGACATGTTCGTCAAGGACATAACGGAAGGCATCGCCGGCACCGGCGTGAAGGCCGCCATCCTCAAATGCGCGACCGATGAGCCCGGCGTCACCCCTGGCGTTGAGCGGGTTCTGCGCGCTGTCGCGAAGGCCCACCGCGCCACCGGCGTACCGATCTCCACCCACACGCACGTCCACACCCGCCGCGGACTTGACCAGCAGCGCATCTTTGCTGATGAGGGCGTCGACTTGGGCCGCGTCGTCATCGGTCACAGCGGCGACTCGACCGACATCGCCTACCTCGAGGAGATCATCGCCAACGGTTCCTACATCGGCATGGATCGCTTCGGAATCGACGTGCTCCTGCCGTTCGAAGACCGCGTCAACACCGTCGCGAAGCTCTGCGAGCGTGGTCACGCCGGCCGCATGGTGCTTTCGCACGACGCCGCCTGCGTGAACGACTGGCTGGACGCCTCCGCGCTCGCGGTCATGACGCCGCGCTGGAACTTCCTCCACATCTCGCGCGACGTGCTGCCCGCCCTCAAGCAGCGCGGCGTCTCTGACGCGCAGATCAACCAGATGCTCGTCGAGAACCCGCGCAAGGTCTTCGAGAAGCAGGGCGCCTACTAAGCCGTCCGCGCCTGGTCGGCGTTGGCCCTATCGCCCCTTGGGTCCCAGCGTGCCCTCGAAATAGCGGCGCGGGTTGGAGATCGTCATCAGGTCGATCGTCGCCTGGTCCACGCCCGCAGCCTTCAGGCGCGGGATGATGTTCCTTATGAGATGCGTCGGGTTCCAGTCCTTCAGCGCTTCCAGCATCTCGGGCGTCCAGTCGAAGCCCCGGCCCAGGAGCGTGCACACCGAGTCATGCGAGAGCATGATCCGGTCCGCGTGCCCGAGCCCGATGAGGCCGAGCAGCGCAGCGACGCGCACGTCGTCCGAAGCCGAAATGCCGAACCCGAGCCGGTCGAACGAAAGCCACGCGCCCCGCTCCAGGATGCTCAGGTGGTAGCGCAATTGGCCATTGCCGCAGGAGTGGCCGATAGCCACCCGGTTGAGCGCCACACCCTGGCTGGCGAAGATGTCGAGCTGCTCCAGGCCCATCGGCCCGTTCTCGTCCGTGTGCGTGATGATCGGCGCGCCGGTCGCTACCTGCGCCTTGCCCGCCGCCCGGTGCGCCTTCGCTTCCTGGTCGGTCACCTGCCCCGCCGTCGTGGCCGTCTTGATGATCCCTGCCTTGATCGACGTATGCGCCATGCCCTCGGTCAGGTCGCGGATGAAGATCTCCGAGATCTGCTCGTCGGACAGCCCGTGGAAGTACGCCGGGATGCCGAACTCGTGGTGGTACAGGCCCGTCGCGCCCACGATCCTCATCCCGGACTTCTGCGAAGCCTCCGCCAGGAACTCCGCATCCCGTCCGATGTCCATCGGGCAAGGGTCGACGAACGTGCCGACACCCAGCGCCTTCAGCTCCTGCAGCCGGTCAACGGCCTTCGCCATCTCCTCGGCGCGGTTGAAGTTGTACAGGTTGTCCCATTGCCAGCCCTGCCAGCCGATCAGCAGATGCTCGTGGATGAGCGTGAAGCCGAGGTCCGCCGTGTCGACGGGCCCGAGTACCGAGTTGATTCGTGCCATTCTTCTGCTCCTCGTGGCGCCAGCCTGCCGACTGGTGGCCGGTCGCTCGCCTGGTGGTTCGTGGGGACTGGCCGGAGTCGCAGCGATGCTCGCTCGCCGTCCGCTTGACGATGGCGTTTCTAGCACCGGTGCAATGGCCTGTCAAACTCGCATCCTTCCGCTCGCCGTCAGTCTGGCGTGGCAGCCGCTTGACAGGCAGCCGCGCAGTCGGTTGCATACGGGCCGCGGGATGGATCAGAGACCGCGGGCGTCGCCTTCGCGCGGTCCGGCACAGCGCGGCTGCCGTGGGCCCGCCTCCGCGGGGTCCAGCTCGTGCGGCTCCGGGCCGCAGCTGCGCCGAAATCGCCTATCAATCCGGGGAGGCTCACCCCTCACCCGGGAGGGACAGAGAAAGGGACACCTTGGAAGACTTCCGGTCCATCGGTCGGCGTTTGAGCAACTGGGGCAAATGGGGCCCTGAAGACGAAAGAGGCACCACCAACCTGATCACTCCGGAGCGTTTGGTCGCTGCCGCAAAGTTAGTCAATAAAGGAAAGATCTTCGACCTCGGCATCCCCATGGACGCCAACGGCCCCCAGCCCGGCGGCGGGCGCATCAACCCCGTCCATCTCATGTCCGAAACCGGGCAGGGACAGGTCTTCCCCGGCGGCTTCCGGTATGCGGACGACTACATCTTCATGCCGCTGCAGGGCTCGTCCCAGTGGGACAGCCTGGCTCACGTCTACTACGACGACAAGCTCTACAACGGCTTCCCCTCCAGTGGAGTCGGCCTCCACGGTTCCGAGCACAACTCCATCGACAAGCAGGCGAAGGGCATTGCCGGCCGCGGCGTCCTCCTCGACCTCGTCGCGCTCAAGGGCGTTGAGTGCCTCGAGCTGGGCTACGCCATCACCCCCGACGACCTCGACGCCGCCGCCAGGCGCCAAAACGTCCAGGTCCTCCCCGGCGACATCCTCCTCTTCCGCACCGGCTGGCGCCGCAAGTTCCTCGCCGAGAAGAGCCCCACGGCCTTCATGGCCGGCGAGCCCGGCCTCGGCATGGCCTGCTGCGATTGGCTCCACCAAAAGCAGGTGGCCGTCGTCTGCTCCGACAACTGGGCCATCGAGGTCCTGCCCGGCGAATTCGACGACGTCGTCTTCAACGTGCACATGGTGTTGATCCGCGACATGGGCATGACCCTGGGCGAAATCCTCGATTTCGAAGAGCTCGCCGCTGACTGCGCCGCCGACGGCGTCTGGGAGTTCTTCTTCTGCTCCCCGCCGCTCAAGGTGACCAACGCCGTGGGGTCCCCTATCAACCCGCTCGCCATGAAGTAGCCCGGTCCGTGCGGCCCCCGGTTCGATGCCACCTGCAACGAGCCGGGCCCGCGACTGTATGTCACTTATGTCTGAATGAAGTGATTGCCGTTGACAGTCTTTACTGAGCGGTCGATACTCCGGACGGTCAGAGCGCGAACTAGTTAGAGAGGGATGGATAGCATGGGCCACGAGGACAACTACTGGATTCGTCGGATGGGTTCCGGCCGGTTGACCCGGCGACGCTTCGTCGGAGGGGCTGCGCTTTTGGGTGTCGGCGGCGCGGGCCTCGCCCTCGTCGGCTGCGGCGACGACGACAGCACATCGAAGACGCCCACGGCCGCGGGCGGCGGCGGAGCCACGGACGTCTCCTCGCTCAAGAAGCTCCTCGACCTGCCCACCGGTGCAGCAGCCGGCGAAGGCTTGACGATCAACGTTGGCGCCGTGCTCGCCCTCAGCGAGTCGGGCTCATACTACGGCGGCATCATGTCCAAGGGCATCGACCTGGCCGTCGAGCAGATCAAGGCCTTGGGCGGGCCGACCTTCAAGATCACGTACAAGGACCATAAGTCGGGGAACGCCGAGGCCGGTGCGGCCGCGGCCCGCGAGTTGGGCATCGCCAAGACCCCGCTCTGTCTTGCATCGTACGGTGCCGACATCGGCTCGATGCTGGCCGGCATCGAGCAGTACAAGATGCTCACGCTCGACGGTGGCGGCGGCACAGGCACGGCGTTCCAGAAAAAGCCCTACTTCTACGGAACCCGCGCGATTACCCCGGATGACACGTTCCCGGGCGTATACCAGTACGTCACGGCGAAACTCCCGAACGTCAAGAAGGTTCAGCTGGTTTATTGGGACCTGCCCGAAGAACTCATAAACCCGAGCGTGGAACTGCTGAAGGCCGCACTCGCGAAGAACAAGCTCGAATACCTGGGTCTGGAGAAAGCCCCGATCGGCACCAACGACTTCTCCACACTGCTCGCCCGGCTCAAGCAGAAGAATGCCGACATGCTCCACATGGCCGTCTACGGGCTGGACCCCGGCTTCTTGATGAAGCAGCTCGACACCTCAGGCATCAACGCCGTCGTCATGGGCTCGGAATTCACGCCCGACGCGGCCAAGGTCGCCGGCGCCTCCTACAACAAGTACATGTTCGCGTACGACTTCTTCGACATTGATGCGCCGAGCAACCCTTGGGGGAAGCTCTTTGTTGATTCGTTCAAGAAGAAGTACCCAGACGTCGTCCCGGACTTCTACGCCGCCAACTTCTACGAGAACATGTTCACCACCTGGGAAATCGTGCGCCGCGTCATTGCGAAAAAGGGCGACGTCAACTCGGGAGATCAGCTCAACGCCGCCCTCCAGGAGAAGACCGTGTTCCCGAGCGTGTACGGCGGCGACTCTGCGAAGGCGGGCGTCATCGCGATCGACAAGGACACCCACACCGTGTCCAAGCGCTCGATGGGCGTCTTCAAGATCAAGGACGGCAAACCGGCCATGGCCGCCTCGTTCGACATCGGCGGTGCAGACTTCAAGCTCGTAGGCTAAAGCCAACCGCGTAAGGACAGATTAATGCGGCGGGTCCGCTCGGGCGTCCGCCGCATTAATCTGTCCAAATCTGCACTGGCCAGAGGGACGACACGTGGACTGGACACTTTTCCAGCAACTGTTCGTAAACGGGATCATCACGGGGAGCCGGTACGGTGCGCTCGGTGTGGGGTTCGGCCTGATCCTTGGGGTCACCGGCCGCTTTCACTTCGCGTATTCAATCAGCTACGTCGTGACGGCCTACGCCGCCATCATCGCTGCAGACCACGGGGTGCCGTTGCTCCCGGCGCTCGTGGTGGGTCTCGCCGCTGGGGCTGTGCTGGCCATGCTCATTGAGGGCTTCGTCTACAGGCCGCTGCAATCCAGTGCCCCCACCATGGCCCTGCTCGCCATCTTCATCTCCTCCCTCGGCCTGGTGATCGTGGGGCAGAACTTAATCCGCCTCGAGTGGGGGTCTCGGAGCAAGTTGCTGGACACCGGCTTCACGGTGGAAGGGCTGTCCATCGGTGAGTCCACCTTCACCTCGCTCGACGTAGTCATGGTTTGCGTGCTCTGGGCGGTCATCCTCGGCGTGTGGGCACTAATTCGCTTCACCCAACCCGGCAAGATGATCAGCGCCGTCCGGGTCAACCCGGAAATGGCACGGGTGGTCGGGATCGATTCGGGTCGCGTCTACCTGGCTGTGTTCGCAATCGGCTCAACCGTCGCCGGCGTCGTCGCCCTCCTTTCGGCGATGAAGTACGCTGCCCTCCCCGATATGGGCGGCCAGCCAACGTTCCTGGCGTTTGTCGTGGCCTTCCTTGCCGGCGTGGGCGCGGGACCGTTGCGGGCCGGGCTCACCGGCCTGGTGGTGGGCATGGCGGAAAGCTTGAGCGGGCTCTGGCTCAGTTCCCAGTGGTCACCTGTCGTGGTGTTCTCCTTGCTCTTCCTCTACGTCGCGGTCAAGCCGCTTTCGCTAGGGGTCACGTTGCCGACCATCGCGCGCAGGCTCCGGACCGCCGGGGCGAGATAGGGGGAACGGGTGGAGCTTCACTTGTCCGGCCAGATGCTGTTGCTCGGGATTGGCGAATACCACCTCGACATCTTCAATCAGATGTTGATCTTTGCGATCCTGGCGCTGTCGCTCAACCTCCTCATTGGGTTCGGCGGTCAGGTCTCCGTCGCACATTCGGCGCTCGCGGCCGCCGGCGGCTACGGGGCGGGCTACCTCTCCGCCGAGTACGGAGTCCCTTACATCCCCGCTGCCCTGGCAGGCGTTGGATTCGCCGTCTTGCTGGGCACAGCCGTCAGCATCCCGGCCCTCCGCCTCTCCAGCGACTACGTGATCCTCCTCACGCTGTCGCTCTCCACCGTGTTCGTCACCCTCCTCGTCAGCCTCCCGTATTTCGGTGGGAGCTATGGGCTCCTCGGCATCGAGGGGGTCAGCGTGTTCGGGAACGAAATCATCCGCCCCAGCGAATTCGTGCGGATCCTCTTACCCGTTCTCGTCGTCGTGTTCCTGTTTACCTGGCGGCTCGGCCAGTCGCCCTTCGGCAGGCTGATCAAGGGTATCCGCGAGGACGAGATCGCCACCCGGTCGCTCGGCAAGAACATCTTCATGTACAAGGTGGCGCTCTTCGCCATCACGTCCGGGATCGCCGGCCTCGGCGGCGTCTGCCTCGTTTACTACAGCCAGCTCGCGTCCCCGACCCAGTTCAGCTTCGATGCTGTGACCACCATGATCGCCATGGTGATTATCGGCGGCATGGGCAACCTCTGGGGCTCGCTGCTTGGTGCGGCGCTGGTGATCGTTTCGAGGCCTTTCCTCGAAAAGCAGGTCAACGCCGACCCGGAACAGGCCTTCCTCCTGCAACTGGTGATCTACGGCACTGCCCTGGTGGCGGTCATGCGTCTGCGCCCGGCCGGGATAATCCCCGAGGGCGCGTCTATCAAATCGGGACTTATCCGTCTCAATCGCTTCGTCACTCGATCGGGCGGTCCCGCTGCCCAAACCGCCGCTGAAGCCGCAGATGCCGGGCTCGCAGCCTTGATGGCGCGCCACGCCGCCCGGCCGCCTTCCCGGCCCGGCGCCAGCGGCGAGGACATCTCACAGGTCGAATCTGCCGTCGAGGTCACAGGCCTCGTCAAGCACTTCGGCGGCATCCGTGCCGTAGACGGCCTCGACTTCCGCCTCGCGGCCGGGCGCATCACCGGCCTTGTGGGCCCGAACGGCGCCGGCAAGACCACGGTCTTCAACCTCATCACCGGCGCCATCCGCCCGGATGCGGGCGTCGTCCGGCTCAACGGCGTCAACATCACGAACATGTCTCCCCATGGGGTGGCCCGCCGGGGCATGGTCCGCTCCTTCCAGGACGTGCGCACCCTCCCCCGCCTCACCGTGCTCCAGAACGTCATGCTTGCCGTCCCCGGCCAGCCTGGGGAGAACCTGGGCAGTCTCTTCTTCCGCTTCCGCCACACCGCCAGGGTCGAGAAGGAAGCGCGTGACAAGGCGATGGAGACCCTGCGCTTCGTCGGGATGGAAGGCAAGCTCGCCTTCCCCGCGGGCGCCCTCAGCTACGGCGAACAAAAACTCGTCGCGCTCGCGCGCATGCTCGCGACCGGGGCCGACGTCCTCCTCCTCGACGAGCCTGCTTCCGGGATCGATCAGAGCTGGCTCGATCCAGTCCTCGACGTCATCCTCCAACTGCGGGAGATGGGCAAGACCATCTGCATCGTCGAGCACAACCTTCACGTCGTGGAGCGCCTCGCCGACTGGGTCTACTTCATGGAAGCCGGTTCCGTGACCGCCCAGGGAACCATGAAGGACCTCATCAGCCAGCCGCGCCTGGCAGAGGTGTATTTCGGAAATGCCTGACGTAACAGCCGTCGAACCTGCTCCAGCGCCCGCGCGTCGCACCGGCGACTGCCTTGTCGTCGAGGGGCTGAAGGCGGGCTACAACAAGCGCGCGGTCGTGTTCGACGCGAGCCTCCGCGTGGGCGAAGGCGAGATTGTCACGGTCGTCGGCCACAACGGCTCAGGCAAGAGCACCGCGCTCCGCTCGATTTGCGGCCTGCTCCGCCCCCTCGGGGGAAAGGTCTCCTATCGCGGACGCGACGTTTCCCACGTCGGTTGCGCCCAGAAGGTCGGGCTCGGCATCTCCTTCATCCCCTCGGAGCGCTTCACCTTCGGCCAGCTCAGCGTGCAGGACAACCTCCGCCTCGGCGGCCTCCACGTAAAGTCCGCCGCTGAGCGGGAAGAGTCGCTCGCGAGCGTCTTCGAGATGTTCCCCGTGCTCCGTAGCCGCTCGCGCCAGATGGCTGGCACCATGAGCGGCGGCGAGCAGCGCATGCTCAGCCTGGGCATCGCGCTCATGTCCCGCCCGAAGTTGCTCCTCCTCGACGAGCCCTCCCTTGGCCTGGCGCCCGCCGTCGTCCAGCGCATCATGGACCTCGTCAAGGAGCTCGCGGAGCGTGACGGCCTCTCCGTCCTCCTCGTCGAGCAGAACGTCGCCCAGGGCTTGCGCATCGCGGACCGCGTCTACGTCATGCGTGGCGGCCACATCATCGTCGAAGAGACGGCCGAGAAGATGCGCCAGCGCGGCCAGCTCTGGGACCTGTTCTAGAGCGCCCCTACCGGCGCGGATCCACCAGCACCTTGATCTCGCTGTTCGGGCCGAGCAGCCGCTCGAACACGAGGTGGGCTTCGGACGCCGGCACCACGCTCGAAATCAGCGACGCAGTCCTGATCGTCCCGCGCTGCATCAGCGCGATGGTCGCCTCGTAGTCGGCGCGGCTGTACGCAAACGCCGCCCGCACGGTGACCCGCTTCGTCACCCACGTCGATGGCCGCACGGGCGCCGGGTCGAACGCCGCGCCCACCATCATCACCGCCCCACCGGGCTTTACCACGTCGACGGCCTGCTGGAGCGTCGCCGGCACCCCGGCGGCGTCGAACACCACGTCCGGTGCTCCTCCAAGGTTCTCGGCAACGCCCGCCGCGAGGTCGTCCAGCGCACGCGGGTCCAGCGACACGTCCGCCCCCAACTGCCGTGCCAGCTCCGCCCGCACCGGTGACGGCTCCAGCACGACAACCCGGCGCGCTCCCGCCGCGATCGCGCACTGCAGCGTGTAGAGGCCAATCGGCCCCGCGCCCAGGACTGCGACCCGGTCGCCCACGCGCATCCCCGAGCCGCGCACCGCGTGCAAGCCGACGGCCGCGGGCTCGACCGAAGCCGCCTGCTGGTCGTCCAGGTCGTCGGGCACCCGCATGAGCCGCCCCGCTGCAATCTTCGCCAGCGGTCCGTAGCCGCCCGCGCCCAGCGAGTCGCCCGCCGCCCGGACGGTGCCCGCCCGTGCCATGTCGAGGCGGTAGTGCTGATAGCAGAGCTCCGGCTCCCCGCGCTTGCAGAACACACAGTTGGCGCACGGGGCCATGGGCGCACCTACAACGCGGTCGCCCGCCTCCCAGCCTTTGACGTCGCGTCCCAGCTGGACGATCGTCCCGCCGTACTCGTGCCCCATGACGATGCCGTCCGGCGCCATCGCGCTGTCGTACAGGTGCAGGTCCGACCCGCAGATGCCGCAGAGCGACACCTCCACAATGACTTCGTTGGCCGCGATGACCGGCTCCGGGACGTCCTCGTAGCGCATCGAGCGCTGACCGTGCAGGACTGGTGCGCGCATGGGTTACCGCCTTCCCGGCGCGACGAGCACCTTCACGTTGTCGTCGCCTTTGGTACCAAGCTCCTGGCACACCGCGTCCAGTTCAGCCAGGCTGATGATGCGCGTAATCATCGGCTCCGCCCGGATGAGCCCCGCCGCGAGCAGGTCGCGCGCCGTGCGGAACAGTTCCATCCCACCCAGCGACGCCTTCACCTCGCACTCCTTCCCGATCAGCGTCAGAGGCGAGACTTCGTCCGACTCCATGTTCACGCCCGGGACCACGACCTGGCCGCCCGCACGCACCCATTCGATCGCCTGCTGGAGCGTCCCTTGCGCACCCGCGCATTCGAAGATCACGTCCGGGCCCCCGGCCGGGCAACGCTGCAGGAACAGTCCCGCCACGTCGTCCTCGAACGGGTTGAGCACTCCCGTCGCCCCCAGCTCGAGCGCCTTCGCGCGTCGGCCCGCGGAGGGCTCGATCACCCAGGCCGAGGCCGGATTCTGCAGCAACACCGACTGGAGCACCAGCAGCCCGATCGGGCCTGCCCCGATGATGGCCACGTCGTCTCCCGTGCGCACCCGGCTCGTGCGGGCCGCATACAGGCCGACCATCGCCGGCTCGTTCAGCGCCGCCGCGAGGTCGGTCAGGCCTTCGGCTGGCTCCAACACGGCGGTATGGGTGAGAAGGTACTCCGCATAACCGCCCGCCAGCCCGGTGTATCCGAACACCTGCCAGCCCTGCTCGCAGGACCGGTAGAGCCCCGCCTTGCAGCTCGCGCACGCGTCGCAGGGGACCGCCGAGAGCGTCGTCACGCGGTCGCCCACCTCGAAGCCCCGTGCCTCCGGGCCGAGCGCAACGATCTCCCCGACGATCTCGTGTCCCAGGATCGCCCCCAAAGGCAGCGTCCCGGCCCGCAAAGCGTGGAGGTCCGAGCCGCAGATGCCGCAGTACGTCACGCGCAGCAGCGCCTGGCGGCCGGTCGGCACCGGGTCTGCAATCTCTTCGACGGCAAAGCGGCCGCCTTCGCGCAGGACCGCCGCCTTCATCTGCCTACCCCTCGATGCATCGTGGCCGGACTCTATGGAACCCCAGCCCATCGGTCAACGTACCGGCGGGCTCAGGCCCTGGGCATCGCGTCTCCGAGCCGTGAGGTCGCCGTAGCAGTAACCCGTCGTCCCGCCAGCGGCCGTCTTGCTCGTGCGGTTGCCGAAGGTGTCGAAGGCGTAGCTCGTCGTGCCGCGGCCGGGATAGGTGGCTGTCGTACGTGTACGTCCAGACCTTGCCCAGCGGGTCGGTGGTCGTGAGGACGTTGTGGTGGCTGTCGTAGGTGTAGCTCTTCTGCACCGTCCCCCATGTGTGCACGAGTGGACCCCGGAAGAACCCGCCCCCTTCAACAGCCTGCTAATAGATCGAGCACTCGCTCACGGTCACGCCGGCCACCACCATGCCGTCGCCCGGCAGACTGTATACGGCGATGGCGAAATCCTTGCGCGCGAGGCAGCGGACGGGCGATTCGTCAAGCCCCGGCGCGGCGTCGTGGGGCACGAGCACCTCCTGCTGGGCGGCGGCCAGCAGGAACGCGAACACGAGCGAGGGCCGCGGATAGGTGAGCTCCAACCTGTAGCCTGCCTTCGCCTCGGTGTGGTACTGCCTCCAGGATACGCACATGCCGCCCGGCCCGGTGATGAAAAACAGCTCGCCTGACGAGTAGCTTCGCGTCTTGCAGAGATCGTCGTCCGAGGTTGGGCCGCAGGCGACGGCCACCTGCAACAGCGCCTCCATCGTGGACGCGTCCTGCACGGCCAGGTCGAGATGGGCATTGGCACTGGCGGCGCAGCCTGCCGGTCCGTAGGGAGAGAGGGCACCCGACAGCACGACGAACCTGCCGGCTGGCTGCTGCACAGGGGCGGTCGCGCTGAACCCGCCGAGCCGCGCCGACACCACCACCGCCCCACCAGCGTTCGTCCGCATCTCCAGGCAGATTGGATCACCCAGCGACAGCGCGAGGCGCTTCGCTTCGTCTCTTGGTGCGGCTCGCGCGCAGGAGGCTGTAGCCCAGGGTGGCGGCGAGTTCGCGACCAGGAGCGGTTGCGGCTCCGGCGTAGGGGTAGGCGATGGCGCGCTCGTGGGGGAAACCGGTGAAGTCGCCGCGGAGGCGGGCGGGGAGGCCGGGGCACGTCCCTCGCCGCCACAGGCAGCGGTGGAAAGGCCGAAACATATCACCAGCCCTCCCACCATGAGGGGCAGCCTTACGTAGGCGGGCGGCCGCCGCGGTTGCGCCGGTCCCCAGCTCACTTTGGGGTGAAGTGCCAGTCCGGTGGATGGCCCTCGGGGAATTCCCCGCCCGTTGGATAGATGCCAAGACCGATTACCATTGCGTGTGCTAGCTCGGACGGTGACTCCAGCACGGCCTTCGACACGTAGAGAGCGGTGGTGATCTCCATGCACACCTCCCCGTCGCAGAGTTCCTCGTAAGCGACGCGGCCCACGCCTGAAGGACCGAGAACGAGGGCTGCCTCCTCGGAGTCCATCACGAAAACGAAGGTGCTGATGGACGACGGCTGTTTGACGGCACCTTTAAGGGACGGCAATGCAGGGTCCCTGGAGATTTCCTTCGGGGGCGCAACATATCCGCCCGGGCATGACCCTGTGACTTCGTGCCCAACGCGATCAAGCCCAAGTGCAACGCCGTCCGCAGTGGCGATATCCGCCTGGTCTGTGACGCCAACGGGCTGAGCCAGGGCTTGCCGAGCTTAGCAGGGTGTTCAAAAAGCCAGTATATGACTTGGACACAGCGACTCCGCTCAAATAGCACGGTCCAAATGGGTTGTCGTCGAGTCGCTCCAAATCGGGGCCTAAATCAGCACCCTGTTAGGGCGCCGCAGGCCCTGATGAAACGGCCTTCCTCAGAAGTTGCCCAAACGAAGCCCGCGACGAGCCCGCGACTTCTGACCCGAACGGGTTCAACGCCTCTACCTCGATGAGCCCGCCGCGCACGAAGTAGATCCCTGTCGCAGCGAGCGGCTGGGACGTCCCATCTCCAGCTTCGCTAAGAATCAGGACGACTTCATCGCCAGGGAGCAGAAGCTCGTCTGCGTCGAGGTACACGAGCGTTCCATTGTCGCCCTGGCCTCCGGGCAACGGTCCGCCCGTCTGAGACACGTTGATCGACGAAACGTCATCCCCCTTGAGCGTCGCGATAATCTGCACGGTGGCTGTCGAACGAGGCGGCCGCCCATCATCGAAGCCAGCATAGGACACTCGAGTGACCATCCCGTGCACCACCCTCGCCGCCACCGCGACGGCCTCACTGATGTTCTTTTGCCCGGCTATATAAGCGCTCTCTATCGGGGCCCTCGAGAGCGAGCGTGGATCTCGCCCCGAGTTTGTGAACTCCACTACGAAGTCGCGTTCGGCTCGGTGAGTCTCGTCCACTAGCGCTTGCTTCTCTTCGTCCGACCAACCCGCCACCAGATTCACGAACTTAGACTTGTCTGGGCCTCCGGCGGCTGCTAGCACCGACGCCCATCCCAACGCAGCGGTCGCCACCAGCGCAAGTCCCAATAATAGCCAGTCTCGTCTTCTGGTCATGGCAGTGGTTCTTTCTCTGAGTGCGTTCAGTTGGTCGCGTAGATGCATGACACTCCCTTTTCGCCCGTGCATCCCGCGTCGGCGGCGATGTCGATACTCACGTCCACGCCGTTCAGGCTCTGGGGAGATAGCATGACGGACGTACTCTGAGATGTGTGCACAAGGCCGAGAGTGTGGCCAAGTTCATGTTTCGGCACGGCGAATCGGTAGGTATCACAAGGAACCGCCTGGAGCTGCTTAG
>Ga0315281_10009427_pt1 | contig 13545 bp, 7 predicted proteins | sample YL17G07_0_MG_FD_204540 | JGI IMG/M metagenome (GOLD analysis project Ga0315281, IMG submission 204540) | Sediment microbial communities from Yellowstone Lake, YNP, Wyoming, USA - YL17G07_0 | ecosystem: Environmental > Aquatic > Freshwater > Lake > Sediment | place: USA: Wyoming | collected...
CAAACAATGGTTTTTTGTCGAAATACCTGTACGTGCGGCCTTTCATATTGTAGTTCTCGAAAGGAGGCAAATCGTCTACGGACTGATAAAAAGTCACGGGTAATCTCCCACCGGGATTGTAGTCGCCAAACAACACATTAGCCAACGCTGTGCCGCCTTCTTGACCCGGATACCAGAGTTGGACGATAGCCGTGATGTTTTCTTTTTCCCAATTGACTGAAAGAGCGCTGCCACTGGTGAGTACGAGGACTATGGGCTTTCCAGTCGCGTGAAGAAGTCTGAGCAAGTCCTCCTGAACCTTGGGAATGTCGAGATGTGTCCTGTCCCCGCCCATGAAGCCGTCATAGTCAATGGGCATTTCTTCGCCTTCCAGTTCCCCGGTAATTCCTCCCACAAATACAACAGCATCTGATTCTTTTGCGAGTTTGACTGCAGCCTGAACGCGGCTTGATGCTTCCTTCGATGTATTGCCTTTTCCGATAAGACCGCATCCCATTTCATAAACGACCCGGATATTCGTGCCAGCTTTCTTCCGTATTCCTTGCAGGGGCGTCACGTATTGTGAAGGCGTACCGTTGTAATTTCCCAACAACATAGCGTACGAATCAGCAGTTGGTCCAATGATGGCAATTTGTTTCAAGTTTTTACTGAGAGGCAGCGTATTCTGCGAGTTCTTCAAAAGCACGATCGACTCTTGAGCGGCTCGGAGGGAAAGCCTCCTATGCGCTTCTGTGTCGTTTTCTTCAATCGGTATTTTCGAGTATGCGACCATTTCAGGAGGGTCAAACATGCCGAGTTTAAACCTGGCCATAAAAAGCCTTTTCACGGCAATATTGATTTGCTGTTCGCTCAGGAGCCCCAGCTTCACCGCCTCCTGTAACGCAGGTGTGTAAGCATTGCCACATTCAAGGTCTGTTCCGGACCTCACAGCCATCGCCGATGCCTCTGCCGCGGTTTCAACGATTTTGTGCCGCATGAAGATATCATCGACGGCGCCGCAATCGGAAACGACGTAACCTTCGAAGCCCCAGTCACTTCGCAAGATCTTGCGAAGGAGTTGGTTTGACCCGCAGCAAGCCTCGCCCAGGTATCTGTTGTAGGCGCACATCACGGAGTAAGCGCCGCCTTCCTTGATACAAGCTTCAAATGCTGGCAAATACGTGTCATAGAGATCACGGTTGTTCGTAACGGCATCGAACATATGTCTGGTTGGCTCGGGACCGCTGTGCACTGCGTAATGTTTTGGCGTAGCTATGACCTTCAAGTACTTGGGGTCATTTCCTTGCAAACCTCGGACGAACGCAACTCCCATTCGTGCCGTGAGATAAGGATCCTCGCCATATGTTTCATGGCCGCGACCCCAGCGTGGGTCGCGAAAAATATTGATGTTGGGACTCCAAAATGTCAGGCCCTCGTAGGTGCCTCGTTTACCTTTGCGAACGAACTCGTGATGCTTGGCCCGCGCTTCGGTTGAAATCACATCGGCAACTTCGTGCATCAGGTCTGTATTCCATGTAGCGGCGAGCGCAATGGCTTGGGGAAATACTGTGGCAGCGCCGGCACGGGCGACGCCATGCAAAGCTTCGTTCCACCAATCGTACTCCGAGATTTGCAGGCGGGGGATGGCCTTCGCACTGTTCACCATTTGGGAAACCTTCTCTTCGAGGGTCATTCGTCCGACAAGATCGTCGACTCGTCTCTCAAATGGCAGGTTGAAATCTAGATAATCGGGCTTCTTGTCGAGCTTCTGGGTGTAGACGAAACTGCATGTAAGCGCAGTCACCCAAACGACGAGTCTCATGCGTCCTCCGTGTGAAGAACGAGCGGGAAAATCGAGTTGACGTTCAGAGAAAATTAGAGCATTATTGGTCACTCGGTTGGGCATGTTGAACAGTCAAGCAAAAGTAGAGAAAAGATGTCTGAAAACAAACCGTTAGCGTGTAAACGAGTCAAAACTTGAACCCGAAAACACTCATCTTACCTCTTCTTCTCGCATCCGTCGTCGTCATGGGTCAGGACAAGATTCAGAAGTTTCGACCCGAACCCAAGATTGAGCACGACGCTCGTATGAGCTGGTGGCGGGAAGCACGCTTTGGACTGTTCATTCATTGGGGGCTGTATGCCATTCCAGCGGGCAAATGGAAAGGAAAGACTGACCACGGCGAATGGATTCGGGAACAAGGAGAAATTCCCCTGGAAGAGTACGACAAGTATGTCGGACAATTCAACCCAATCAAGTTCAACGCAAACGAATGGGTTCGTGCGGCAAAGGATGCAGGGATGAAATATATCGTTATCACGTCGAAGCATCATGACGGCTTTTGCCTTTTTGATTCGAAGGAGACAGATTTCGACGTCATGTCGACGCCGTTCAAACGCGACATCCTTAAAGAACTGTCGGAGGCGTGCAAACGTGAGGGAATCGTGCTTTGCTTCTATTATTCCATCATGGATTGGCATCATCCTGATTATTTGCCACGGAGAGAGTGGGAGACCACGCGTTCATCCGAAAGCGCCAAGTATGACCGGTATGTGGAGCATCTGAAAAGGCAGCTTAAGGAGCTCGTCACGAATTACGGTGCGATCGGCGTTCTGTGGTTTGACGGAGAGTGGGAAACGACATGGAGCAGCAGCTACGGCATGGACCTCTACAATTATGTGCGAGGCCTCCAACCATCCATCATCATCAACAACCGTGTGGGAGCTGGTCGTGCCGGCATGCAAGGACTCACGAAAGAAGGCGAATTCGGAGGAGATTTTGGCACTCCGGAACAAGAGGTTCCAGCCACTGGACTGCCCGGCGTTGATTGGGAATCCTGTATGACGATGAACCAGCATTGGGGTTACAATAGCCGTGACGATCATTGGAAGTCTGGACCTGAACTGATCCGCATGCTTGTCGATGTTGCTTCGAAGGGTGGTAATCTCCTTCTCAACATCGGACCGACAGCCGAAGGGTTGTTTCCTCCCGTAAGTATGGATCGCCTGCAAGAAATCGGGACCTGGATGAAACAGAATTCAGAAGCCATCTATGGGACCAAAGCGAGTCCGTTTCGAGATCTCTCATGGGGTCGCTGCACACAAAAGGAATTGCGGAATGGGACTCGACTCTATTTACACGTGTTCCAGTGGCCAAAAGATGGCAAGATCGTCGTTCCAGGTTTTCAGAATAACCCGAAGCAGGCTTTCCTTCTTGGCGATGTCCGTAAGAAGCCGCTGATCGTCACGCGTTTAGAGGATGCCGTTGTGATTCAGGTTGGACCGAAACAATTGGATCCAACGAACACAGTCGTTGTGGTGGATGTGGACGGCCCTCCCGCCATTGTGGAACCTCCATCGATTGTTTCTGACCACAACATTTTTCTCGAAAACATCGACGTTGCCTTCACAACAGAAATGAAGAACGCTGAAATCAGGTATACACTTGATGGGAGCGTTCCGTCGAGCACATCGCCCATCTCGAACAGCCCGGTGCGGCTTGGCGAGAGTGTCACTGTGATTGCCCGGTTGTTTCGGAGCGGGAAACCGGTGAGCGGTGTTTCCCGTTCGACGTTCACAAAAGTGGTGGGAAGACCGTCCGACCGCGTTACCGACGTCATGCCCGGAATTCGTTACGCGTATTTTGAGGGAGGCTGGGATTGGGTACCAGATTTCAGCTTGCTGAAGCCGGTGAAGCAGGGGAATGTGGCCAACTTCGACCTTTCACTCCGTAAAGAGGAGGAGCGGTTTGGCTTTGAATACCAGGGATACATCCGCATTTCGAGAAGCGGAATTTACACCTTTTACACTGTGTCCGACGACGGAAGTAAACTCTTTATCGGTGATTCACTTATTGTCGATAATGATGGCAGACATGTTATGGTGGAAAGATCAGGGATCATAGCGCTTGCGGCCGGCTTTCATCCGATCAAAGTGAGGTTCTTTGAACGAAATGGTGAACAAGGATTGCAGGTTTTGTATAAGGGTGCCGGAATCGAGAAGCAACAGATTCCGGATTCTGTTCTTTTCCGCCCGAATAATGAATAGTCTACGGAGAAACGGGTCATGAACACGAAAACAACAATCGGGATTATCATCGGGAACAGGGGCTTTTTTCCGGCTCACCTTTGCGAATCTGGGCGAAAGGAAATCTTGCGGGTGCTGGAGCAAGAGGGAATGAATACGGTGTCCCTGCCCACAGACGGAACAAAATTTGGTGCGGTCGAGAGCTATGCCGACGCGCAGAAATGTGCCTCGTTGTTCCGCTCTCGGCGCGATGAGATCGACGGCGTCCTTGTGACGCTACCGAATTTTGGCGATGAGCGAGCCGTGGCTGATGCACTCCGCCTCTCGGAACTCAATGTTCCCGTGCTCGTTCATGCTTTCAATGATGAGTCCGATAAAATGACGATCAAAAACCGGAGGGACAGCTTCTGTGGAAAAATGTCTGTTTGCAACAACCTTCGTCAGTATGGAATCAAATTCTCACTGACCCGGCTGCACACGGTCGAGCCGGCGAGTGAGTCGTTTCTGGAAGACCTTCGAGGCTTTGCTGCAACATGTCGGATTGTGCGGAATTTGAAGAACGCGCGAATCGGCGCTTTGGGTGCACGTCCGGCTGCTTTTAACACAGTTCGCTACAGCGAAAAACTCCTGGAAGCTTCAGGCATTTCCGTTGAAACCCTTGATCTTTCAGAGGCGCTGGGCTGGGTTCGGGCAATGAAAGACTCGGACAAACCTGTGCAGGACAAGCTGTCGAGTATAGGAGGTTACACGACTGTGAGCGGTATTCCAAATGAGAGTCTCATGAAAATGGCAAAGCTCGGCGTTGCCATTGACCGCTGGGTTCAGCAAAAGCATCTTTCCGCAACTGCGATACAATGCTGGACTTCTCTTGAGGAGTTTTACGGTGTGGTGCCCTGCACACTCATGAGTATGATGTCGGAATCGCTGATGCCCAGCGCATGCGAAACGGACGTCGCCGGGCTTGTTGGTATGTATATTCTGCAATCGGCTTCGAATAAACCGGCTGCCTTGCTCGATTGGAATAACAATTATGGCAACGACCCGAACAAGGGAGTCGTGTTCCATTGTTCCAACCTGCCCAAATCGTTCTTCAGCAACCAAAAAATGGATTACCAGGAAATCATTGCCGGAACTGTGGGGAAGGAGAATACATTTGGGACGATCGTTGGCAAGATCGCTCCGGGTCCGTTCTCGTATTGCCGGGTCTCCACCGATGAGCTGCGCGGCAGGATGACGTCGTATGTCGGCGAGGGCGAGTTTACAGGCGATGCGGTCGAGTCGTTCGGCGGATACGGAGTTATCGCGGTTCCCCGGTTCCAAGCGCTATTGCAATATATCTGTCGACAGGGATTGGAACACCATGTTGCCGCAACACGCGCAAAAGTCGCAGGTGCGATCGAAGACGCATTGACGACGTACCTTGGCTGGGAAACCTATCATCATCGTTAACTCTCGAAGGAAGGAAAATGATTCTTCTCGACTGGCTGGTCATCGCGCTGTATTTCATCGGGTTGCTGGGTCTGGCGTGGTGGGTGATCAAAAAAGGAAAAGATACGACGACCGATTATTTCCTGGCCGGGAGAGACCTCGGCTGGTGGATCGTCGGAGGTTCGATCTTTGCGTCGAACATCGGGTCGGAGCATCTCGTCGGTCTTGCGGGCGCCGGTGCAACAAGCGGCGTTGCGCTTGCCCACTATGAGCTCCATGCGTGGTGCCTGTTGGTACTCGGGTGGGTCATGGTTCCGTTTTACATCCATTCACGTGTCTTCACGATGCCGGAATTCCTGGAAAAGCGTTTCTCTGCAACGGCGCGCTGGGTGCTTTCGGTCATCTCACTCGTCGCATACGTCCTCACGAAGATCGCCGTCGGCATTTTTGCGGGGGGAGTCGTGTTCGGTGCGCTTCTGCCCGAGATGCAGCTTCAAGTCGGCACCATAACGTTCGACAGTTTTTGGATCGGTTCCGTCATTGTTGTGCTTCTCACGGGACTTTACACGGTGCTTGGCGGAATGCGCGCCGTCGCTTACACCGAAGCTGTTCAAACAGTGATACTCATTCTGGGGTCAGTTCTCCTGACATTTTTCGGTTTGGAAAAACTCGGCGGCTGGAACGAGCTTCGCTCTGCTCTGGGCCCCGAAATGTTTAACCTCTGGAAGCCGCTTGTTCCGGCGGGTATGGAGGGCACCTGGGCTCCCATAAAGGAAACGGGAAAGATCGCATGGTATTTCAACGGAAATTACCCGTGGCTCGGGATGCTTTTCTGCGCACCGATCATCGGACTCTGGTATTGGTGCACAGACCAGTATATCGTTCAACGTACCCTCGGAGCACCCACGGAGAAGGAAGCGCGTCGCGGAAGCATCGCGGCGGCGTTTCTCAAGCTTCTCCCGGTTTTTATCTTCATTATTCCGGGGATGATCTGGCTTGCGTTGGCAAAGACGGGCAAGGTGCCGGAATTTTCCGGTATGGTGGACGCATCGGGAAAAGCTATTGCGGAACAAGCTCAAGCGTCATTTCCGTTGATGGTTCAGCACGTCGTTCCTGCAGGCCTCAGGGGACTCGTCGTGGCGGGATTACTCGCGGCGCTGATGAGCTCACTCGCAGGAGCTTTTAATGCATGTTCGACTTTGTTCACAATAGACTTCTATCAGAAGATGAAGCCGCAATCGACTCAGCATCAGCTTGTTTGGATAGGACGAGTTGCCACGACGATTCTCGTTTTGATCGGCCTTCTCTGGATCCCGGTGATTCGCGGCGGCAAAGGCCTCTACGATTACCTGCAAGGAGTGCAGGGGTATCTCGCTCCTCCCATCTTTGTCGTGTTCTTTTTCGGAGTGTTCATGAAGAGGCTGAATGCGAAGGGATGCCTCTCCGCCTTGATTGTCGGTTTTCTTCTCGGAGCATTTCGCCTGGCGGTGGATACACCGGTGACTCTTAAACTGGCCGGATTTGAAAACGGGTATACCGAAGGTTCTCTGTTCTGGATCGTCAACAATACCTACTTCCAATACTACAGCCTTTTCATCTTCCTCGTTTCGGTGCTCGTCATGATTGTTGTGAGCTATATGACAGAGGCACCATCGGAAGTGCAAATCAGGGATCTCACCTATGCAACGATGTCCGAGGACCACAAGGCCGAAACCAGATCAAGCTGGAACAAATGGGACGTTATCAATTCCTGCATGGTTCTTTTCTTGATTCTGGCCGCCTACCTTTATTTCACGGGATAAAGACATAAGTACCCGATGAGCAAGAATTATTCGGTCGGACTCGATTTCGGGACGAACTCGGTTCGGGCGCTCGTGGTCGATGTTTCCAACGGCCGGGAAGTTGGAACGGCAGTGTGGAAATACGAGCACGGCAAAGATGGAGTCATCCTCTCACGCGATCCGAACCTTGCCCGACAACATCCAGCCGACTACGTCAAAGGCGCGGAAGCAAGCATTCGCAAAGCGTTGACTGACGCGAAGCGTCATGTGCGGGGCTTCAAACCTGAGCAGGTGATCGGGTTGGGCGTCGATACAACAGGCAGCACACCTTTACCGGTGGACCAGGATGGCAAGCCGGTGGCCTTCCACAAGGAATTCTCAAAGAATCCCGACGCGTTTGCATGGCTGTGGAAGGATCACACGAGCGTGGCCGAGGCTGCTGAGATCACAGCTCTTGCTCACAATATTCGGCCGCAATATCTGTCAAAATGCGGCGGCGTGTACTCGAGTGAATGGTATTTCAGCAAGATGCTTCATTGTGCGCGCACCAACAAAGATGTCTTCGACGCTTCGCACTTTTGGCTGGAAATTGCTGATTGGATTCCCGCGATGCTCACCGGAACGGAACATCCGTCAAAGCTGACGGTTGGCGTTTGCGCTGCCGGGCATAAAGCAATGTATCATGAACAATGGGGAGGATACCCGGATGCCGAGTTTCTGAGTCAACTGGACCCGCACCTAGCAGAAAAATGTTCGCATTTGCCCTCGAGGGTGTCGACGGTTGAACATGCGGTTGGCGGATTGACAAAAGAATGGGCAAAGCGGACCGGCCTCACGGAAGGTACTCCCGTCGCGGTTGGCGCATTCGATGCTCATCTTGGCGCGATTGGCGCCGGTGTCGCAACAGGTACGCTTGTAAAAATCATCGGGACGAGCACTTGCGACATCACCGTCGTTCCCTCGGATATTCCATTGCAGGATATTCCTGGATTGTGCGGGATTGTCGAGGGCAGCGTGTTGCCGCATTTTTATGGACTCGAAGCAGGCCAATCGGCCGTTGGCGATATTTTCAACTGGTTTGTGAATTACATCCGACCTGCCAAAGATACACATGCGTCGCTTGCTTCCGCGGCGTCGAAGCTGAAAGCAGGAGAGTCAGGGCTCCTGGCTCTCGACTGGAACAACGGAAATCGAACGATTCTGGTCGACCAGAGACTGACGGGCATGTTGGTGGGACAAACCCTCTACACCACACCGGCCGAAATTTACCGTGCGCTGATCGAGGCGACCGCCTTCGGCGCGCTCATGATTATCAACCGTTTGGAGGAATACGGTGTCCCGGTTGAGCAGGTGGTTAATTGCGGAGGGATAGCGGAGAAGAATCCACTGGTGATGCAAATTTACGCGGACATAACAGGCCGCCCGATGAAAATCAGCCGATCGGCTCAAACCTGTGCCCTAGGTGCGGCGATTGCCGGTGCCGTGGCAGCTGGAAAGCAGGCGGGCGGGCACGCGAGCGTTGAGGATGCCCAAAAAGCCATGACCGGACTCAAGCCCCGCACGTTCCAGCCAGATCAATCCGCCCACGCGACTTACAAAGAGATTTTCGGACTATACCGAACGCTCCATGACGCCTTTGGCACAAAAGAATGGAGCGGGAACCTCCACGATGTGATGAAACAACTGATCGACATCCGCAACCGGGTCAGAAAGTGAGCAACAATATGCTTCAGGAACTCAAAGAGCAAGTATGCGAGGCAAACCTGCGGTTGGTTCGAGAAGGGCTTGTCACACTCACATGGGGCAATGTGAGCGGGATAGACCGAAACGAGAATCTTGTAGTCATCAAGCCCTCCGGAGTATCGTACGCCGAAATGAAACCGGAGCACATGGTGGTCGTCTCGTTGAAAACCGGAGAGGTGATGGAAGGGAAGCTGCGGCCAAGCTCCGATACGCCGACTCATCGCGAGCTCTATAAGGCTTTTCGGGGAATTGGCGGGATTGCGCATTCTCACAGTCCTTATGCCACCGCCTGGGCCCAGGCGCGGAAAGAGATACCGGTGCTCGGCACAACTCACGCCGACCATTTCTACGGACGAATTCCCTGCACACGAGTTATGAAGAAAAAGGAAATTGAGGACAATTACGAGTTAAATACAGGTCGTGTGATTACAGAGCGCTTCTCAAAACTGGATCCGCTGGAAATCCCGGCAGTCCTGGTTGCCAGCCATGCGCCGTTCGCTTGGGGCGCTACGGTCGATGAGGCTGTGAAAAACGCCGTGGTGCTCGAGCAGATTGCGCGGATGGCAATGGAAACGCTCCGTGTCAACCCGAAATCACAATCGATGAGTGATGCTTTGTTGCAGAAGCATTTTCAGCGGAAACATGGTCCGCAGTCTTACTATGGCCAGCCGAACAATCCAAAGAAATGATAAAAGCCGTCATATTCGACCTGGACGGTCTTCTGGTGGACAGCGAACCGGTGTGGTTTCGTGTGAGAGCGGAAATGTTCAAGAGGTTCAGTAAAGCCTGGACGAACGATGACCAGAAAGCGCTGATGGGCCGCAATACGGTGGCATGGATTGACTATGTGGAGAAAAAGCTGGAGGGAAGACTGTCACGCGACGAGATCGTTCGAGAGACTCTCGACGGCATGGTTCGGTCATACCAATCCGGGGAAGTCAGGGTCATGCCTGGCGCTCAAAAAGCCCTCGACTATTGCGGAAAAAAGAAATTGCTCGGACTCGCATCGGGTTCACCCAGAATTCTGATCGAGGCTGCTTTGGAATCGAATGGCTGGAAGAAGCTTTTCAGGGAAATCCTGTCAAGCGACGAAGTCGCTAAGGGTAAACCCGCTCCAGACGTGTATCTCGAAGTTATGACGCGTTTGAATGTGAAGCCAATGGAATCCGTCGTGGTCGAAGATTCCGGAAGCGGCATTCTTGCGGGGAAGGCGGCAGGTGCGAAGGTGATTGCCGTTCCGAACGAGCATCTGATGCCGGCGCCGGAGGCTCTCGCGAAGGCAGACGTGGTGATCGATTCGCTCAACGAGGTTGAGAGGGTGCTGGGTTCGTTGGGTTAATATAAGCCGCTGATTGAGTTGGATAATGCGTTTGCTCCATCTTCGCGTGTAAAATCTGCATTTAGAGAGGTCGGCCGAAAATAGTTGTCGAATGCTTCGAATATCGATCGATGAGTCTGCCGCAGGGATTGAAGTTGATTGAGGATATTGGAAGGATGTAAGGCGGAGACGTTGCGGAGGTTGATTGCTGGACGAGTTTCTATTATCCGAAGAAATTTAAGTTTTGCCTTGGTTATCTAGTAGCCTTGGGGAAAAAAGCCTCTGCATTTCGGCAGGGCATATGGTTAGGGTTGCTAGAATGGCATGTCACTTGCTTCCAGGAAGCCAGTAGTCGCCTCTCTACCGATTGCTGTGAGTGCAGTGCTGGGATTCCCAAGCAAACGTCTCGACATTTCAAAAGCCCACTTCTTCAACAGAGATACTGATGAAGTTATCTAAGCTCACCCGCAGTTATTCTCATTCGCACGAGTGCGCCTGGAGTAGTCCCCCGCCCCCGCCAGACCGCTTGGCGGGCTGGCGAACGACCGGTCTTGTGCGCCAGAAGGGAGTCGAACCCCTAACCCTCAGCTCCGTAGGCTGATGCTCTATCCAATTGAGCTACTGGCGCAACAACTCGATCACACTCGCCTTAATGTAGCGAAAACTTCTGAGCTTTTCAAAGCTCGCTCAAGCATCCCTTCTCATCTGTTCAAGTAACTCCCGCATCAATTTCCTCTGGAGATTTGAGATTTCTTTTGATACACTTCTTTATGAAATACATTTGGAAACCACGAAGCATACTCAGGACGATTCTATGAAACACTTCCTTGTTCGGGCATTGACGATACTTGCTTTCCTTCACGCAGCCAGTGTGGGCCTCAGGGCTCAGACGAAATTGAGAATCGCTGTGATTCCCATGGGGACGACGCATGTTTATTGGAAATCCGTAGAGGCCGGTGCGAAAACGGCAGGAAAAGAACTCGGGGTGGAGATCATTTGGAAAGGGCCCATCAAGGAGAACGATAGAGCGCAACAGATCTCGATTGTCGAGCAGTTCGTCAACGAGGGTGTTTCTGGGATTGCCCTCGCGCCGTTAGATCATGCAGCCCTTGCGCGCCCGGTGAGCTCAGCAAGGCAAAAACACATTCCTGTTGTCATCTTCGACAGTCCACTCGATGGAGAAGCGGGAAGAGATTTTGTAAGTTTCGTTGGAACCAATAACAAGCAAGGAGGGATTGTTGGCGGGATGCACCTTTCAAAGCTGCTCGAAGGCAAAGGCAAGGTTGTCCTTCTGCGTAATGCGGTTGGGGCAGCAAGCTCCATGGCGAGGGAAGATGGTTTTCTGGAGGCGATTTCCAATTCCAAAGATATCATCGTGACGGTCAACAATAGATATGCAGGTGCAACGGCGGGCGAAGCAAAAACAGTCAGCATGAACTTACTTGATAAACTGAAGCAAGCGGACGGCATTTTTTGTCCCAATGAATCCACAACCTTTGGGATGCTCCTTGCCCTGCAGCAGAACAATCTGGCGGGGAAGAAAAAGTTTGTCGGGTTCGATACTTCACCTCCGCTTGTGGAAGCGCTGAGAAATGGAGAGATTGATGCACTCGTGGCACAAGACCCGACGCGGATTGGATTTGAAGCGGTGAAGACTGTTGTAAGCCATATCAAAGGCGAAAAAGTGAACGGCAGAATTGACACCGGAGTGCAACTTATCACACGGGAAAACTTGAGCGACCCGAAAATCAGAAAACTACTTGGCACTCCTTGAAAAGTCGGGAATGGAAGAGATGAAACCTCAAGCTCTATATCTTGAGATGAGAGGCATCCGCAAGTCTTTTGGAGCAACACATGCCTTGGATGGTGTTGACTTACGAGTGCAGGCTGGCGAGGTGCTCGCCCTCGTGGGCGAAAATGGGGCAGGAAAGAGCACTCTTATGAAAATCTTCTCGGGTGTCCTGCGTCCCGATGCCGGAAGCATGAAGCTTGACGGCAAGCCCTACACTCCCCGCAATCCCCACGACGCACGATTAGCCGGCGTTGCCATGGTCTATCAGGAACTTTCACTCGCACCCCATTTATCCGTGACCGAGAACATTATGCTCGGCATGGAGCCTGCCAACCTGGGTGTCGTGAACAGGTCAGAAGCCCGGCGACTTGCGATGGATGCTCTTGCTCAACTCGGGCATTCGGATATCTCTCCCACTGTTCCCGTCGGCCGGCTCTCCGTTGCCGAACGACAAATTGTCGAAATTGGAAGAGCTCTTGCGATTGGATGTCGCGTGCTTGTGCTCGATGAGCCCACGAGCAGTCTCAACGCCGAAGATATCGAGCGTCTCTTTGTTCTTATTCGCCGGCTTCGCGATCAGGGCAAAGCAATTATCTATATCTCCCATTTTCTGGAAGAGGTGAAGGATATCTCGGATCGATTCCTGGTTCTTCGGGACGGCAGGAGCGTGGGTGAAGGCAAAACGAAGTCAACTCCTCTGAAGCGTGTTGTGACACTCATGGTCGGACGAGAAGTAACGGATTTCTATCCGAGATCGCGAAGAAAATCCGGAGAAGTGATTCTCGGGGTAAAAGATTTGACAGGGCAGTCAAAGCCCATCGCAGTATCTTTCGAGCTTCATCGGGGTGAGGTGCTGGGCATTGCCGGACTCATGGGCGCGGGCAGGTCAGAACTTCTTCGCACGATATTTGGTCTGGAGCCAATTCGCCGCGGTGAAATCAAGCTCGGAGCATATTCCGGGTCTGCTTCACCGTCGCATCGCTGGATACAAGGAATGGGGATGGTGAGTGAGGATCGCAAAAACGAAGGATTGGCGACGGGGATGTCCGTTGCGGACAACGTGACTCTCTCCCGGCTGACTGGATTCGGCCCCGCCGGTACGGTTTTTCCGCGACGTCAGAATCAGTCGGCAAGCACGTGGATTGATAAAATGCAAATCAAATGTCAGGGTCCCCGCCAACCCGTGGTCTATCTGTCGGGAGGCAACCAGCAAAAAGTTGCCATTGCCCGTTTGCTCCATCATGATGTCGATGTGTTTCTGCTGGATGAGCCGACGAAGGGAATCGACGTTGGGTCAAAAGTCGAGATTTATCGACTGATTGATGAATTAGCCAAACGTGGAAAATCAATACTGTTTGTCAGCAGTTACGTGCCTGAGTTGCTCGGCGTCTGCGACCGGGTGGCGGTGATGAGCCGCGGTCAATTGCACCGTGCGCGTCCCGCCAAATCCTTCGATGAACGCAAAGCTATGATGGAGG
>Ga0315281_10009428_pt1 | contig 13545 bp, 13 predicted proteins | sample YL17G07_0_MG_FD_204540 | JGI IMG/M metagenome (GOLD analysis project Ga0315281, IMG submission 204540) | Sediment microbial communities from Yellowstone Lake, YNP, Wyoming, USA - YL17G07_0 | ecosystem: Environmental > Aquatic > Freshwater > Lake > Sediment | place: USA: Wyoming | collected...
CGATACGGGTCTGCTGTTCGGCCTCAACACATACTTGCCAACCTAGACACTTCCCAATCATTCTTCCCTCTTGCCAACGTGAATTCGTCTCCTTTCCGTTCCATTCCCCCTCTGTTTCTACATGCGACCACGAAGTCTATAGGCATTCGCCATAGCTTACGGAAGGACTCGAACGGGAAAATTGCGGGCAGCCATCAAGCTGCGACAGCCTTCTCGCCTCTGCCCACGTGTGTGTCGACTTGATCAAACAGGGGAACTGAAATCAGTGCGGAGGTTCGGCTACCTGTAGCCCATAGGTAATGAGGTTCGTCGCAGTGTTCCATCGGCGCTTGGAATTCAGGATCACAAGGAGAAGATCGCTCCCGTTCTGAGAGACCTTAGCGATGAGGCACCGCCCGGCTTTGGAGGTAAATCCGGTCTTGATCCCTTCGACGCCTGGAATACGTCCTAGCAATCTGTTCGTGGTGTGCAAGACATACGCACGATGACCGTTGACAGGGGTGATGGTCGCGCGTTCCTCACGGACCAACTGCCGAAAGATCGGCTGATCGAGGGCGATGACACTCAACGCGGCGAGGTCTTCGGCCGTCGAGTAATGGTCAGGGTTGTCGAACCCACAGCCATTACTGAAATGCGTATCAGCTAAGCCGAGGGTCGCAGCCTTGGCATTCATGAGAGCCACAAACTGTGCTTCGTCGCCACCTACGTGCTCTACCGCTGCAAGACAAGCATCGTTCGCGGACACGATCAGCATGGCCTTCAGCAGATCTTCCAACCTAAAGACCTGCCCGGCTTTCACGCGCAAGTGCGTCTTATGCGCCCGTGCGGCATTGGGACTAATCGTGACAAAATCATCCAACTGACCCTTTTCCAGAATGACTAGGGCCGACATGATTTTCGTGAGGCTGGCAGGGGACATTCGCTTCCCCGCATCGTGTTCATACAACACGCGCCCACTCTTGAGTTCCTTGAGAAGAATGCCATGGGCTGGAGCGACTCGCCACGGAGGGAACCGATGCGGAGCAATCGCCGTTCGAACAGGAACAGATTGAGCCGCTACACTCTTCGCAAGAGCGATGGTTGGAGTGAGGGTCTCGGTGCCGATCAACAGGAGACCGATGAACACCCCGGCAGCGCAGACAAGAAATAGTGGCCGATGAGATCTCCCGCAGTCTCTTGTCGTCATGAACGCGTCGCTCCTACTCATAGTGTAAACGATTCCCGCACTTTCCCTCCGCGAAACCCACTGTCAATTACTTTATGGAAAAAGCGAAGCAGGTCGGCAAGGTCGATCCAAAACCCGCAATTCAAACAGCGAGCATAGAGTCGCCGATTCACCAGCGTATAGTGACGCTCGACCATCATGAAACCCTTACATCTTATACAGTGCATCGCCGAGTCTATCTTCAGATTCTACGTCTACCGGAGTCGATTCATCACCAATGCCAAGCAACCTGCCAACAATCCTCCACCGAAAATTGTGGTGCCAAACGAGAGGTACGCGCTGGCCCCGCTGCCTGGTGGGGATCCGTCGAGCAGGTCTCGGACACCCCCCTGTACCATAAGCACGGAGAGGGTGAGCAGTGCGCCAATAGCAAACCACCATCTAAAGGATCTCACTGGTGTCCCCGAAACAGAGCGCCGTAAGGCCTAGCGGAGGCGACCCTCGGCCACTGTAGCCGAGGGTCGGTAGGCTGTCAAGAAGACTGCCTTTTGATTCATTCCACCTCTCGACAGGCGCCGGCACGCCTCATGGTGGTGGCGCGACGGGAGTGGACACCGCTTTCAATCCTCGATGGAGAAAGACGGAGACGCTTCCATTGCCGTTATCCGCCGTCACGAGTCCAGGCTCTTCAGCCTCCTTCGTTGTGACGCGAAACGTCGCAAGGGCGAAAGGGCCCGGTTTTGTCCGATAGTTTCTCGGCGGATATTCGAAGGTCCCATCGCCCCGGCCAAAGAGAATGGAGAGATCGCTCGACTGAAGATTGACGATGGCCACATCGGTGCGACTGTCGCCGTTGAAGTCGCGAGCGAACCCAAAATTCGGTCCTGCGTCGGCACCCGAGTCGTGCCCTGGCTGGAAAGTTCCATTGCCTATCCCGAGAAACGTTGTAAAGCTATCTTGCTGGCCGTTGATCACAAGTAGGTCAAGTATCCGGTCGCGATTGAAGTCGGCGAAACTCACCCCGAGCGGTCGCTTCCCCGTCCGATAGTCGGTGGGAGGGCGAAATGTGCCGTCGCCATTCCCCGCCCAGATGGAGACCGCATTCGACATCGGCCCTCCGTTTGTCACAGCCAAATCGATCTTCCCATCGCCATTCAAGTCGGCCATCGCCACAGACGTGGGCGTATCGCCATATTCGTACTGCGCCCCATGGGTGAACTCACCGGTACCGGTTCCCAGAAAGACTTTAATCTTGTCGTTCCGTAACGCGACCACAAGGTCGGGCGCCTGATCGCCGTTCAGATCGTCGCTGGCAATGGCGATGGGAGTCCGATGCACGGGATAGCGCGGCCCTTCTTCGAATTTTCCGTCAGCCCGGCCGAAGAGTACGGCCACTTCGTCGCCCCCGGAACAGGCCAAGACCACATCAGGATAGGGATCGCGGTTGAACATTCCGAGAGCGAGCGAACGGGGTTCTTTACAGACATTCAGTTGGACTTGATCGCGAAAGGTACCGTCACCGTTACCTAGGAGAATCGAAAGAGTGTTGCTGCCGATGTTGGTTGTGATCAGATCGGTAAAACCGTCCTGATTGAGGTCAATGGGGGTGACGGTCGTCGGGTTCTTACCTACCTTGTAACTGGCAAAGTAATAAAAGAGATCTGGTGGGGCGTAGGGGTCTTGCTTGGTACAGCCGCTCACCATAAGCAGGAAGAAACTTGTCGCCACGACCACAAGATTCCAGGCTCTCCATCTGTTGTTGCCATCAGCGTTTCTGGTCACGCACCACTTCTCGATCGAGGAACCAGCGACGTGATGATTCGTCCGCATGAACACGCGCCCCTCAACCAGGCCTTTCCGCCGAAATGAGCGTGGCCAGTATACAGACCACTGCTTTCTCCTGGCAATCAATCTACCTGTGCAACGATCCACGCTAAAACGCAGTTTTCCTCGATCCTAGCCCGTTCTGCGACGGCTTTGAAAACGGGACCGAGGTTGAGGTACAATGCCGCTCTTGGTAAGGAGGACTCCATGAGCAAGACGATGAAGATTGAGTTGTCGATGTACGGAATCGCTGAAGTACTGCATTGGTGTCATGACCGCAATAAGGGCCGTGTCCCAGGGGTAGACACGGCAGGCTTCGATAAGATGAAGACGCTCTTGGCTGAGAAGCCGCAGTCAGGTGATTACTTTACCCTCGATCAGTTTTGGAAGAAGAGGGTCACCTTGGACCTGACCGAAGATGAAGTGGCAACAATTGATCGCTGTCTCTATGATATCCCCAATTTCGATAGCGAGCCCCTCCCGCAAATCCGACACAAGTTTTGGCCGCAACAGACGGCTGCACTCTGATTGAACAGGGGCCGTCCTCAAACGGCCCCTGCTTCTACCTCATAGCGATTCGCCCAGCCTACTCGTCCAAGACGGGGCCGAGAGCCGCGCGAAGAACCTGTAGCGTTTTGATGCGAGCTTGTGGGAAGAACTATCTGGCTGGAAGAAGAAACTGCCCTTGCAGGATGCTCAAAAAGTCCGTCCGGCAAGACCGTAGCGAGTGAAGACCGTAGGAGGTACCGACCGCACTTCGTGTAGCCGTTCGCCCATTCAATGGATCTTGGCGAATGGAAAAATCCCCCCAGCACTTCCTCCCTCAGAGAGCTTCAATCGGTACGTTGAGAGTTTGAACCGAAGCGAGAACGAAGCTGGCGGCTTTTTTCAGCATCCTGCCGCTAGAGCGTCCCTTCTCCCTTGAGATACCTGCGAAAGCGGTCCATCAAGTCGGCACCGAGTGTCCCACCTTCCGGCTTCTTCACATCCGGATCGGCAAAATGTCCACGAATTTCTTGAAGTCGTTTTTCCGCCTGCTCATTCCCCTGCAGCCGTTTGGTCTTCTCCAGCGCCGTATCGAACGCCTCAAAAGTCAGTTCATTGTATCCGAAGGAACGAATCCGTTTGACGGCTTTCATCATGGCCTGATTACGGAAGGTCGTCAGATGTTCCGAGTCGATCTCCTTGAGCCCAAGTTTTCGCGCTCGGCGCTCGGCGGCCTTACGGATTCCGCTGCGTACGAAATCCGGAGACGTCTGCAGCCGCTTCCATGCCTCATCGGTCCACGCGACTCGCTCTTGGGGTGCGTCCCATAATTGAAGCAGTGTCGACTCGTCGATCCGCGGCACCCCTTTCTCTCTCGCCAAATCCTCCGTATCCCGCTTGAGCATATCTGTGACGAATTCTACGGCAATCGGCGGCGACTGTTTCAATTTCTCGTGAAGTTGAGCCAACGCCCCCTCGCTCCACTCCATCGGATGACCCGAGGCCTCACGGAGGTCGCCCAGCGCCTCCACCTTTTCGAAGAGTTCGACGTTCACCTCAAGATGGCCTCGCTCCCGGGCAATCTCTTCGGCAATTTGCTTGATCATATGGCGCATGAATTCCGGAACCGTATTCAGCCGTTCCTTGGCAGAGGCAGTCCAAGGAAGACGGCCTTGCGCCATTTGCTCAGCCGCGTCTGCCAGGCCGGACTCGCCGCCCATACCACCCATCATTTGGTTTTTGAACTGATCGAGCATCTCCCCCGTGATCTCCGCACAGCCAAGCTCTCGGGCTTTTTTTTCAGCCAGACGGCGAACCATTCCGCGCAAAAATAGCGGTGCCCGCTCTAGACGTTTGGAGGCCTCGTCCGTCCAGCTGACATCCATCCCAATCGCATCGTGGGAATTTGGTGAGCTCATGATGATCGTCCCGTTATGACTGGTTCAGGAGTTCCTTCAATTCCTTGCCGGCTTTGAAAAATGGGACCTTCTTAGCAGGGACCGCCACCGTCGCACCGGTCTTGGGATTTCGCCCTTCCTTCATCCGCCGAGCCCGCAGCCGAAAACTTCCGAACCCTCGAATCTCCGTCTTATCGCCGTTCTTCAATGAATCGCGCACACAGTCGAAAATCGTATTGACGACGACTTCCGCCTGCCGCTTCGTCAAGGTCGTGATCTGCTCGGATACGCGCTCGATAATTTGGGCCTTCGTCATATTGGGCTCCCCTTTCGTGATGATCAATCGACCTCTACGCCAATCCGACCCTGCTAGAACGCCATGAGATACTTGAGTCCGACCCCGGAGTGAAAATCTAACTTGGGGAAGAGCCCCGATATTCGCGATTCAATCAATTCTCTAATCGAAAACCGTCGGCGCGGCTCAACCACTTTCGGCTCGCCTTCGATACCAGCCACATCCGCCGCAAGCTGGATGGCAGCTTCGAGATCACCCAGGTCGTCCACAAGTTTTGACGCTTTAGCCTGGCGGCCCGTGAAGATTCGACCGTCCGCCAAGGCCTGCACCGCCGCCACCTCAAGCCCACGCCCTTCCGCCACCGCCTCGATAAACTGTTGATGGACATCGTCCATGACGGATTGGAGCAACGCCTGTTCTTCATCGCTCATCTTCCGGAGTGGAGATCCCACATCTTTGAATCGTCCACTTTTGATCACAACACCTTCTACCCCGATCTTCTTGAGCAGCCCTTCGACGTTAGCCATCTCCATAATGACCCCGATGCTCCCCGTCAACGTCCCTGAATTGGCCATGATCCGATCGGTCGCCACCGCAATATAGTAACCACCTGACGCCGCCACCGTACCCATAGAGGCAATCACCGTCTTGTTGCTCTTGTTACGAACCCGCTGGACCGCATCGTGGATTTCTTGCGACGGCACGACCCCGCCACCGGGGCTGTCGATTCGCAATACGATCGCCTTTATGGAGGGGTTGTCGGCAAAACGCTTCAGCTCGCCGATCGTGGATTGCGCATCCACAATGACTCCTTCAATACGAATCAGTCCAACCCGATCCTCCATCGAAAAGTCGAGGTCGGGGAAAAACAGGTTCACCAAAAAGAGGAGACCCAGCCCGATGCCGAGCACCCAAAGCGCTCGACGCACTATCCCTCGCTTGGCTGGCCTACCTGTTATCTCGTCACTCATGGTTCTGTTCGCTCACAACGCCGAGGGCGCGAAGGCCCCCGGCGCACACTGAATCCTGACGCATCGAACCTACTTATCGTCCTCGGCCTGGTCTCGCTTCCGATTCTGCTTCACAGCACGACCCAAACTTTGGTCCAACGCACCTTGCGTGGCATGGTATTCATCGACCGTTCGGCGATCAGAATCCATTTGATGATCGCGCAGGCTGAGCGCAATCTTCCGTTCTTCACGATCGACCTTAATGATCTTGGCCGTCACTTCATCCTGCAGTTTGAATTTCTCTTCGAGCTTGGCCTGCGGGTCGAGACCAGCTTCGCTGATGTGAATCAACCCTTCGACGCCCCCATCCAATTCGACAAAGATGCCGAAGTCGGCGACCTTGCTGACCTTCCCGACCGCCACATCCCCGACCGCATATCGGTTCGGAATCTCATCGTCCCATGGATCGCTCTTGAGCTGCTTATACCCGAGCGACAGCCGCTCCTTTTCCTTGTCGATCCGCAAGACTACGGCCTCGACCTTCTGTCCCTTCTTGAAGAGTTCAGAGGGATGCTTGATATGTTTTGTCCAAGACATATCGGAAATGTGGATCAATCCATCGATGCCCTCTTCGAGTCCGACAAATGCGCCAAAGTCAGTGAGACTCTTCACCTTCCCTTCAATGCGCGTGCCGATGGCGTATTTCCCTTCCACCATATCCCAGGGGTTCGGAGCAGTCTGCTTCATGCCTAGGGAGATCTTCCTGCTAGCCGAGTCTACATTTAGCACCGCCGCTTCAACCTGATCCCCGATGGATACGACGCGTGACGGATGACGCACCTCGTGCGTCCATGACATCACAGAGACATGCACCAGCCCCTCGACGCCGGGCTCGAGCTCGATGAACGCCCCGTAGTCGGTCAGGCTCACGACACGACCTCGGACCCGGGCGCCGATCGGATACTTGGCAGCCACGCCGGTCCAGGGATCTGCGCTCTTTTGTTTCAAGCCGAGTGAAATACGCCCGGTCTCTCGATCGTATTTAAGGACACTCACTTCCACCTTGTCGCCGATGTTGAACATTTCAGACGGATGGCCGACACGACCCCAGGACATGTCCGTGATGTGGAGCAACCCGTCGATGCCACCGAGGTCGATGAATGCCCCGTAATCCGTGATGTTCTTCACCACGCCTTGAATCAATTGCCCTTCTTTCAACGTGGAGAGCGTGGTCTTCCGTTTCGAATCCCTCGTCTCTTCCAAGAGCACGCGCCTGGACACGACGACGTTGCCGCGCCGATGATTGATCTTGATGATCTTGAGAGGGAACGTGCGTCCAACCAACCCGTCAAGATCTCGCACAGGATGAAGGTCGATCTGCGAGCCCGGCAGGAACGCCTTCACACCGATATCGACCATCATGCCGCCCTTGATCCGCGCCACGATCTTGCCGTCGATGCTTTTGCCGTCGTTGAAGAGCTTTTCCAGCTCCTCCCAAATCTTCATCTTGTCGGCTTTTTCTTTTGAGAGAACCAGATTGCCGTCGTCGTCTTCACACTCCTCGATATAGACTTGAAGCCGATCACCCACCTTGATGTTCTGAAGTTCCTCGGTGGAGAACTGATCGTTCGGAATCATCCCTTCGGACTTGTAGCCGATGTCCACGACCACCTTGTCTTTGGTCACGGCGACGACGCGGCCCTCCGTAATGGTGCCCTCTTCGAGGTTTTTGAATGTCTCCTCGTACAAGGCCGCTAAGGCCGCTCGGTCTAGTTGCTGGTCACTCGATGGCGAAACCGTACTCATGGTGTGAATCCTACTCTTCCGACCGGAGTCGGGTGCTGATGGTTATACACCGACATTCACTCAGCCTTGCGCATGTCGGCACTGGACTGCTGGGTCGGAGACTCGACGGCACCTAAGGAGGCGATGCGATCCATTACGGTGCGACTCACCTCCTGATAAAACTGCTTGGCCTCTCCACTCTCTCTATTCTGGGGAAAGGTGAGAGCCTCTCCATAGAAAACGGTCACGGGATGGAAACGCGGCCACATAGTTCCCGACGGCAGCACATCGTACGTACCCTTGAGATAGGCTGGAACCACAGGACATCCGGTTTGCGCCACAATCACACCAATCCCTGGTTTGGAGGATTGTAACCGGCCGTCCAGGCTGCGACTGCCCTCAGGAAAGATCACCACAACCTTGCCTTCCTTGATCAGAGTGACCGCCTTACCAAATGCCTCGCGATCCAACCGGCCGGTCCGCAGGGGAATCCATCCCAACCATTGGCAGATCGCCTTGAGGCCTGGGACCGGAAATAGATCGCTACGTCCCAAAAACCAGGCCCGCCGTCGCATTCCACAGCCCAGGAGGGGAATATCCAGATAACTGGCATGGTTCGCCGCGACGATGAACCCACCGGTCCGCGGAACTGCGCCAACGACTCGATAGTGAAAACAGAGCCAGCCGATGGTCCGGCAGAGGACCCACAAGATCCCGTAGACGACCGAACTCACAGTTTGGCCGCAATCACTGCCATCATCTGGTCCACTACATCGGCAGCGGACAAGCTCGACGTGTCGATAAACCTGGCATCCTCAGCAGGAACCAGTGGGGCGATCGAACGGGAACGGTCTCGCGTATCGCGGCTTGTCAAATCGGCGCTCGTCTCTTCAAGTGCTCCGGAATGTCCCGCGGCAACAAGTTCCCGATGTCGGCGCTGTGCCCTGACAGTCGGATCCGCTTCGAGAAAAAATTTCACGTCTGCCGAAGGGAACACCTTCGTCCCCATATCCCGCCCCTCAGCCACCACCGCTCCGCCTTGTCCAATTTGTCGCTGTAGGGGCAGCAACCAGGCCCTGACTGCGGGCATTGCGGAGACCACCGAGGCCGCAGACGACACAGCAGGTGTTCGGAGATCGCCGCTCACGTCTTTGCCATCGACCAACACTGCTGCAGCTCCCTGATGGAACTGCATCTGGATCGACAAGCTGGGCAACAGCGCAGCGATCGCCTCGGCATCCGACGGATCAAGACCCGACTCAATCACGGCCCAGGCCGTCGCCCGATAGAGGGCGCCTGTGTCAAGATACAGATAACCCAATTGAGTGGCCAACAACTTGGCCACAGTGCTCTTGCCGACACCAGCCGGACCATCGATCGCGACGATCAGCCGTCTCGCCTGTTTTTCCTCTGCAACACGTCCCACGTCGTGGCCCCGCATAATGGCCGTCACCGGCACCCGCCAACTAATTCCAATAACGTGTGATGAAAACCTGGGAATGATGTCTCAATACAGGCCGTCTCGTCAATCAATGTCGGCGCCGAAGCGGTCAAGCCTGCGATGGCCAATGACATCGCCACCCGATGATCTCCATGACTGTGTCCACGTACGGCCTGCAATCGGCCGTTATCTTCCGCTGTGCCAAGTCCTTGCACAACCATCCCATCGGGCTTTTCTGTGATCTGCGCCCCCATCGCGCGTAATTCTGCCGACACCGTCGCAATTCGATCGCTCTCTTTGACCCGCAATTCTTCGGCCCCGGAGATGACCGTTTCACCCTCTGCGACTGCCGCCGCGACACATAGGATGGGAAATTCATCGATCGTCTGCGGAATCAACTCAGGCCCGATTGCCACCCCACGCAACCGTGCCGACTTCACCCGGATATCCGCAACCGGCTCCCCTGCTTCTTCGCGCTTATTGAACAGTTGAATATCCGCGCCCATTCTCGTCATCACATCCAACAAGCCGGCCCTGGTAGGATTGACTCCCACCTGTTCAATCGTCACATCAGAACCGGGGACGATGGTCGCTCCCACAATGAAAAATGCAGCGGCGGAGAGATCGCCCGGGACGACCAACCGAGGCGCCGCATTCCACCCGACCGACGGTCGCCCATCGATCAGCAGGGTAGTCCCTTCCCGTCGAAATGCAATACCGAAAAACTGGAATAATCGCTCCGTATGATCCCGTGAGAGACGCGGCTCTGTGATGCGGGTCGTCCCTTCGGCAAACAAAGCTGCGAGCAATAACGCCGACTTGATTTGCGCACTCGCCACCGGCGAAGCATAGGTGATCGCGCGAAGGCGGCTACCCCTCACGGCTAAGGGCGCAAGTTCACCGCCCTTACGTCCGGCGATGATCGCCCCCATTTCCCGCAACGGCTTGACGATCCGCCCCATTGGGCGGCGACGAATCGATTCGTCGCCGGTCAGAACCGTAAAAAAGTCTTGCCCCGCCAGCAGGCCGGTCAAGAGGCGAATACCCGTCCCGGAATTCCCGCAATCAATCGGCCCGCTCGGCTCGGTCAACCCCCAAAGTCCCTTGCCATATACACGTAACTCCTCGATCGATTCATCGATGCGCACCCCAAGACCCTGGAACGCGCGCATCGTATTGAGACAATCTTCGCCTCGACAATACTGCGCAACCGTGCTGACCCCATTCGCTAAGGCTGTCAGAATGATGGCGCGATGGGTGATCGACTTATCGCCCGGAACGGAAATCGTTCCCTGTAAAGGCCTGCCTGGTGTGATGGTCAACGACGCCATAGGTGTACTATGCGGAGACGGTCGATCGAGCGGAAAGTTTCTCTCGTTCCTGCTTTGCCCGCTCAAGTTCCTTTTCGATACCTGCGGCATCGCCCACTCGAATGAGCTGCTTCAACTGGCCCAACGAGCGCTCATAGGCCTCAATGAACGTGACCACATTGTCGCGGTTCCAAAGGAAAATATCGCGCCACATTTCAGGGGAACTGGCGGCAATCCTGGTCGTATCCCGTAACCCGCCACCCGAGTGGCTTGCCAGATCGAGGGAGGGAATTTGTTGATCGCGAATCTCGGCCAGGGCATTGATCAAGGCAAAGGCCGCCACATGAGGCAAATGACTCACCGCCCCAAGAATCTTGTCATGCAGATGGGCATCCATCGTGAGCACCACTGCGCCGGTTTCCTGCCACATCGTTCGGACCTGCTCAAGCGCCTGCAAATCCGTGGCCTTCGTCGGCGTCAGGATACAGCGCGCGCCGATAAAGAGTTGATCCGATCCGGCCGCCACGCCCGTCTTTTCCTTGCCGGCTATGGGATGGGCCCCGACAAAATGAACTCCGTCCGGCATGGCTCGCTCAGCCTGTTCCACCAACAGACCCTTCACGCTTCCGACATCGGTCACAATCGCCCCTTTTTTCAAACAAGAAGCCCACTCTGTCAGATGCCGGTCATAGGTGTCGACCGGAGTGGCCAACACGACCAGGTCGGCTTCCCTCACTCCATCTTTGGGATCGACAACATAGCGATCGATCGCGCCCATCTCGACCGCGGCTTTCAAGTTTTCGACACGTCGCCCAACCCCGATAACCCTCGTCGCCAGCCCTTTTCGGCGAAGAATCATGCCGAGCGATCCGCCGATCAGCCCGACACCGATAATCGCGACCTGGGTAAAATGCAGCGCCATTCTTCAAACCGGACCGAGTCCGTGCTTCAACCCTGAGTCCTTGAAGCACATTCTCTCAGATTACAGTTCCCGACCAATCGCGACTGCGATTTTTCGCATGTCATGCATCAGTTCTTTGAACTTACTCGGCTTAATGGATTCTTCACCGTCGCACAGCGCACATTCCGGGTTTGAATGGACTTCGATCAGAAGGCCATCCGCCCCCGCAGCCACTGCAGCTTTCGACATCGGCGCCACCAGATTCCACTTGCCGGTGGCATGGCTGGGATCGACGATGACCGGCAAATGCGACAGCTCTTTTAAAGTCGGAACCGCGGCGAGATCGAGCGTATTGCGATATTGCGTCTCAAAGGTCCTGATCCCCCGCTCACACAACATGACGTTCTGGTTCCCGCGGGACATGATGTATTCTGCCGACAGGAGGAATTCCTTGATGGTGGCCGAAAGCCCACGCTTCAACAGCACCGGCTTGTCGTAGGCCCCAACCTCCTTGAGGAGTTCAAAGTTCTGCATATTGCGGGCGCCAACCTGGATGATGTCGGCTTTTTCGAGAAACAATTCGATGTCGCGGGTATCCAGAATCTCGCTGACCACCGGCAGCCCGGTTTGTTTCTTCGCCTCGACCAGATAGTCTAATCCTTCACGCCCTAACCCCTGAAAGGAATAGGGCGACGTGCGTGGTTTATAGGCGCCTCCCCGCAAAATACTTGCTCCAGCCGCCTTGACCTCGTGGGCAATGCCGACCGTTATTTCGAGCCGCTCCACCGCGCAGGGTCCCGCCATGATGACCAGCTTGTTGCCGCCGATCTTCACGCCGCCTACATCGATAGTGGTACCCTCACGCTTAAACTCCCGGCTGACAAGCTTCCAGGGTGCGAGAATCGGCAACACACTTTCAACGCCCGGCAAGGCCGTAAGCGGTTGGTTGTGCAGGATCCGGTCGTCACCGATAACTCCAATAATCGTCCGCTCCTGACCTGTCGATAGTTGCGACTTCAGCCCCAGCTCGCGAAGCCGATCAATAATGTGGTCGACTTCCCGTTCGCTTGCCTCTGGTTTTAATACGATGATCATAATGCCCTCACCCTGCGCTCAATGCCGATGGAGTACCCGCTTGAGCGCAGACAAGAATTCCCTGTTTTCTTCTTCCAGGCCGATGGTCACTCGAACCATGCGCCCCTCGATATGACGAACGATGATGCCCTCCCTCAGCATAGCCTCAAATACCGCGCGGCCGTCTCGTCCGACATCGACATACACAAAATTCGCTTCGCTCGGGATCGGCGCAAACCCGAGCGCGGTCAATCCCTTGACCATCTGCTCCATCCCGGCTGCATTCACCGCCCGACTCCGCGCCACATGTTCCTCGTCGCCGAGCGCGGCGAGCGCGGCGCGCTGCGCCAGACTGTTGGCGTTGAAGGGCGGACGAACTCGATTCAAGAAATTGGTGATCTCCGCTGTCGCCACGCCATACCCGATTCGCAATCCAGCGAGGCCATAGATTTTCGAAAACGTCCGCAGCACGATCACATTCCGCCCTTGCTTCACATAGGCCATGGAATCCGGAAACTGCCGACTCCGGACATACTCGAAATAGGCTTCGTCGAACACCACGACGACATGCTCCGGCACACGCGAGAGCAGCAGTTCGACCTCATCGGATGACACCATCGTTCCGGTTGGATTGTTTGGGTTACAGAGAAACAGGAGTCGCGTCCGGTCGGTAATGGCATCCGCCATCGCCTGAAGATCGTGCCGCCACTGCTTTAATGGGACGATGACGGCCTTTCCATGGGCTGCCGTGACCTCCATTTTGTAGATGACGAAGGTCTGATCGGCCATCACCCCTTCATCACCAGGAGCCAAAAACGTCCGGGCGAGCAGGCCCAAGATTTCATCCGATCCGTTCCCGAGAATGACCTGATCCGGAGTCACCTTCCAGCGATCCGCCAAAGCTTCTCGCAGGCGAA
>Ga0315281_10009429_pt1 | contig 13545 bp, 15 predicted proteins | sample YL17G07_0_MG_FD_204540 | JGI IMG/M metagenome (GOLD analysis project Ga0315281, IMG submission 204540) | Sediment microbial communities from Yellowstone Lake, YNP, Wyoming, USA - YL17G07_0 | ecosystem: Environmental > Aquatic > Freshwater > Lake > Sediment | place: USA: Wyoming | collected...
TAGAAATATGATCAGAAGAATCGCTATTTTGATTTTCTATTCCCTCTCCCACCGGGGGAGGGCTAGGGTGGGGGAGTGCACTTGGAGCAAGTTAAAACTTATTGGGTAAGTTTTTAGCCTAACATAAATACTAGCCAAAACGCCCAGTAATATAGTCTTCAGTCTCTTTACGCTTGGGGTTGGTGAACACAGCACTGGTATCGCCAAACTCGATCAACTCACCCAGGTACATATACGCGGTGTAGTCTGAAATACGGGCGGCCTGTTGCATGTTATGCGTGACAATGACGATGGTGAACTCCTTTTTCAGTTCGTCCACCAGCCTTTCAATGTGTGCGGTTGAAATGGGGTCCAGTGCGGAAGTGGGCTCATCCAGCAATAAAACTTCCGGTTTTACCGCAATGGCGCGGGCAATGCACAGGCGTTGCTGCTGGCCGCCCGAGAGACCCGTACCGCTTTGTTTTAATTTGTCTTTTACCTCATTCCACAAGGCCGCTTTTTTAAGAGCCCACTCAACCCGCTCGTTCATATCATGCTGGTTTAAATTTTCGTAGAGCTTCACGCCAAAGGTAATGTTGTCGTGTATCGACATGGGGAAAGGCGTAGGCTTCTGGAACACCATGCCGATCTTGGCGCGCAGGGTGTTGAGATCTTGCCTCTTGTCGAGCAAATTTTGGCCATCCAGCAGAATTTCTCCGGTGGCTTTTTGTTTGGGATACAGCTCGTACATGCGGTTAAAGGTGCGCAGTAAAGTAGATTTTCCGCAACCGGAAGGCCCGATAAAGGCGGTAACCATTTTCTCGGGGATGGTCAGGTTGATATCCTTTAACGCCTGGTCATTGCCATAGTAAAAGTTGAGGTCTTTGATGACCAGCTTGGAAGTGATCGTTTTTTCAGCATTCATCTTATTGCATCCTTAATGAGTCGTTGCTTGCTGGCGGAACAGAACCCGCGCAACAATGTTCAGCGTCAGCACGCTGAGTGTGATCAGCAGGGCGCCAGCCCAGGCTAGTTGCTGCCAGTCAGTGTAGGGGCTCATTGCAAACTGGAATATCACCACCGGCAAATTCGCCATGGGCTGGTTCATATCGCTGCTCCAGAACTGGTTGTTCAATGAGGTGAACAGTAGCGGTGCTGTTTCGCCGCTGATACGTGCCACAGCCAGCAACACTCCGGTCAGGATACCTGCACGCGCAGCCCGCAAAGTGATGGAACTGATAATTCTCCACTGTGGCGCACCGAGGGCGGCAGCGGCTTCGCGCAGATTATTGGGTACCAGACGCAGCATGTTTTCGGTGGTGCGGATGACGATAGGTATGACCAGAATGGACAGCGCAATCGCACCCGCCCAGCCGGAGAAATGCTGGACCCGGATTACATATATTTCATACACAAACAGGCCAATAACGATGGAAGGTGCAGACAGCAGTACATCGTTAATAAAGCGGGTAACAGGTGCCAGCCAGCCACGCTGCCCAAACTCGGCCAGATAAGTGCCTGCAAGAATACCAATAGGCGTGCCGATCAGGGTGCCGAGTGCGGCCATCATCAGGGAACCGGCAATGGCATTGATGAGTCCGCCATCGCTGCCCGGTGGAGGGGTGGTTTGCGTAAACACGGCAAGCGACAAGCCGGGTATGCCATATTGCAGCAGTGTGAATAAAATCCAGCCCAGCCAGAATAAACCAAAAGCCATGGCGAGTACTGAAACTCCCAAGCTTAATATATTAATCATCCGGCGGCGTGTATAGAGGCTGAACATATCAGGTCACCTTTCCTTCACGTTGCGCCAGCCTGTAGAGCATAAAGCGGGCAAGCGTTAACACCACAAAAGTTATGAAGAACAGTATCAGGCCCAGCTCGATCAGCGCAGAGGTGTAAAGCTCACCCACCGCCTCGTTGAATTCATTTGCCAGCGCGGAAGAAATGCTGTTGCCCGGCATCAGCAAAGATTCGCTGAGCGAGTGAGCATTGCCGATCACAAAAGTCACTGCCATGGTTTCCCCCAGCGCGCGTCCCAGCCCGAGCATGATGCCGCCAACCACGCCAATCTTGGTGTAAGGCAGCACCACGTTCCACATCACTTCCCAGGTGGTGGCGCCCAGCCCGTAGGCAGATTCCTTGAGCAGGGCGGGGACCACTTCAAACACATCGCGCATGACCGAAGCGATAAAAGGAATAACCATAATGGCCAGGATAATCCCGGCGGTGAGCACGCCTATGCCCATCGGTGGCCCGGAAAAAAACGGGCCTATCATCGGCATGGCACCAATATGGTCGTTGATCCAGGGCTCAATATAATCGCCAAATAAAGGCGCAAATACAAACAGACCCCACATGCCGTAAATAATGCTGGGTATTCCCGCCAGCAACTCTACTGCAATGCCCAGCGGGCGGCGCAGCCAGCGCGGTGACAGCTCGGTGAGGAACAAGGCAATGCCAAAGCTGACGGGCACTGCAATCAGCAAGGCAATGCTGGCAGTCACCAGCGTGCCGACGATAGGCACTAGCGCGCCAAATTGTTCGGTAACGGGGTCCCATTCCGAACTGCTTAGAAAACCAAAACCGAAGGCTTTGATAGCAGGCAGGCTGCCGATTACAAGCGAAACAATAATGGCCGCCAGCAACAGGAGCACAGAAAATGCCGCAATGCGCGTGATGACACGGAACAGGATATCCGGCCAGCTCTGTAGCTTGTTGCGTGCGTAATGTAAAAACGTTGGCATAGTGAATAAGCGTTAACCAATAGCCTCAAATGAGAAAACAAAAAAGAAGCCTTCTTGAAAAAGGCTTCCTGAATTATATCTTGAAAACGGGCTTTCTTTTTGCGTTACTTATTTCCAGATAGCTTTGCCATCTTTTGATTTAATCTCTTTTTTCCACGCTGCACGCACCAGCTTCTGCACTTTATCGGGCATGGGGACGTAATCCAGCTTTCCGGCCATTTCACTACCGTTGGTATAAGCCCAGTCAAAGAAATTCAATACAGCAAGCGCTGATTCGGGTTTGTCCTGCACCTTGTGCATCAGGATGAATGTAGCACCAGTGATAGGCCAGCTAGCTTTGCCTGGCTCATTGGTCAGCAGCTCGTAAAAACCCGTGGCCTTTTCCCAGTCTGCGCTGGCGGCAGCAGCCTTGAAGCTGGCATCGTCTGGTTTAACATATTGACCCTCGCGGTTTTTCAGTTGCGTGTAGGTCATTTTGGTTTGCAGCGCATAGGCATATTCAACATAGCCGATGGAATTTTTGATTTGCTTGACGTTATTGGCAACACCCTCGTTACCTTTGCCGCCGATGCCCACTTTCCAGTTTACCTGTGTGCTTTCACCAATTGCGGTTTTCCATTCGGGGCTGACCTTGGACAAGTAATTGGTAAATATAAAAGTGGTGCCCGAGCCGTCTGCGCGGTGCACCACGTTTATTGAGGTGTCTGGTAGCTTGGCATCCTTATTCAGTGAAACGATAGCCGGATCATTCCATTTCTTGATCGTGCCCAAAAAGATGTGGGCCAATACTGGGCCATCCAGTTTGAGCTGCCCGGGCTCGATGCCGGCAACGTTAATAACAGGAACGACCCCGCCCATCACCGCTGGAAACTGCATCAAGCCATCTTTTGCCAGCGCCTCCGGCGTCAACGGCATGTCCGATGCGCCGAAATCAACTGTCTTGGCAATAATTTGCTTGATACCGCCGCCTGAACCGATAGATTGGTAATTCATGCCCGTGCCGGTTTTGGCCTTGTAAGCCTCGGCCCATTTTGCATAGATAGGATAAGGGAAGGTCGCGCCAGCACCGGTAATGTCGGTGGCCATTGCAGTGCTAGCTGATATAAGCGCTGTTGCGAGGCTTATGCTTTTAATCAAGGTATTGAGTGTGGTCATGATTGCTCCATAAAGTTAAAAATTTAACTGCCAGGGACTGCATGAGTAAGCCAGTGGCGGCATATTAATAAATATTTGTTACACAATTATTACACAGGCTGTGCGCGAATACAGAGCGATGCGGGGTTATACAGTGCGTTGCTCTTGATTGTTGTACCAGCCATGACTTCGATTCGCTATTTTCACCACCAATAGCATCAGCGGCACTTCGATCAAAACGCCAACAACAGTTGCCAATGCTGCTCCGGACTGGAAGCCGTATAGGCTAATTGCAGTAGCAACTGCCAGCTCAAAGAAATTGCTCGCGCCGATGAGAGCCGAGGGTGCGCCTACACAATGGGCAACTCCTAAACGGCTATTTAGCCAGTACGCCAGACTGGAATTGAACAGCACTTGAATCAGGATGGGGATGGCCAGCATGGCTATAACCAGCGGTTGTTCCACAATGGCGTTTCCCTGCAAGGCGAATAAAAGTATCAGCGTCAATAGAAGCGCACCCATGGAATAGGGGGCAATATGAACCATAGACCGCTTAAAACTTTCCTCACCCTTTTTCATCAGATGTTTGCGCATTAGCTGTGCAAGGATTACCGGCACCACGATGTAGAAAACAACCGAGATAAACAGTGTGTCCCAAGGCACGGTAATGCTGGCCATGCCCAGTAGCAGCGCTACCAGCGGGGCAAAGGCAAAGATCATGATGGTGTCGTTGAGGGCAACTTGCGACAGGGTAAAGTAGGGATCACCCTTAACCAGGTTACTCCACACAAACACCATGGCTGTGCAAGGTGCGGCAGCCAGCAGGATAAGGCCGGCAACATAACTATCGAGTTGATCCTGGGGTAAGTAATCGGCAAACACATGACGGATGAACAGCCAGGCCAGAAACGCCATTGAGAAGGGCTTCACTGCCCAATTCACAAATAGCGTCACTCCGATGCCCCGCATATGCGCTTTCACCTGATGCAATGCACCGAAGTCGATACGCAACAGCATCGGGATGATCATGATCCATACCAGCAGGCCCACGGGTATGTTCACCTTGGCAATTTCCAGGCTGGCTATAGCTTCAAACAGGGTAGGCTGGAATTGGCCGAGCATCACGCCTGCAATAATACATAGCCCAACCCATATGGTTAGATAACGTTCAAACAGATTCATTGTTGGATTCCGATTAGTCTTTAATGTGCCCGATTTCTTCGAGCTTTTGCTTTAGGGTGAGTTTGTCTAGCGACTCAATGGGCAACTCCATAAACAATTGTATGCGGCGGGCCAGTTGCGCATAAGCTCTTTTAAAGGCGGCTCGCCGGGCTTCATCGCCGTCAACATGCGCAGGGTCTGGAATGCCCCAGTGTGCCGTGGCAGGTTTACCCGGCCATATCGGACAGGTTTCTCCGGCGGCGTTGTCACACACGGTAAAGATGAAGTCGAAATTTGGCGCGTCCGGCAGGGCGAATTCGTCCCAGCTTTTACTGCGCAACCCCTCTGTGCTAAAACCCTGATGCTGCAAAAGTTCCAGTGCGCCCGGATTGACGCGTCCGGCAGGCATGCTGCCCGCGCTGTATGCCTTGAGTTTCCCCTTGCCCAGACTATTGAACAGCACTTCGCCCAGGATACTGCGTGCAGAGTTGCCAGTGCATAACACAAGAATGTTATATTTTTTATCGTCCACTTGATTTTCCCTTAAAGACTAAATTAATTTTTCAGACCCTATATTTTGCATGTTAATTGTTAAATATTTGTTACAGAAAATTATTGTTGCTGGGCAGAAGTACGGCGAATATTGATAAGTTACCTGTCATAAATGTTTAATAAAAGTATCATATGCTGGCTCCGATTTAAAAAAACTGTTAACGAAAAAACTAAAAAATAATAATTTTTGGAGGGTATATATTTATGAAAGCACGGGTTTTGATTGTATGCGGCATTCTTGGTGTATCAAACAGCATTTTTGCCGTAGAGATACATGGAGCAGGGGCCACTTTCCCTGCATTGGTATATCAAATATGGGCAAAAAATTATTCAGTGCAAAAGGGTATGGCAGTGGACTATCTCCCAGTGGGCTCGGGTGAGGGAATTAAGCGCATTAAGTCAGGTGAAGTTGATTTTGGTGGCTCTGATATGCCATTGGCATTAGAGGATTTAAGCAAATCCGGACTCATGCAGTTTCCCATGTTGATGGGATCAATTACGCCGGTGATTAATGTGCCGGGTGTGTTTATTGCGCAACTCAAACTGGATGGCCCGACACTGGCCGCGATCTATATGGGAAAAATTTTAAAGTGGGATGATCCTGTACTGCAAGCTTTAAATCCCAATCTGCGTTTGCCGGATTTGCCGATCAAAGTGATCTATCGGGAAGATAAATCCGGTACTACATTTAATTTCACAAATTACCTTACCAAAGTAAGTTCAGACTGGAGCAGGAACTATGGTGAGGGCTTAAGTGTTAAATGGCCTGTTGGGCTGTCTGCCAAAGGAAATGCAGGTGTTGCTTTAAGGGTTAAAGAAACATTGGGGGCGATTGGGTATGTGGATTATGCACATGCAATGGAGCAGCATTTAGACTATGTGCAACTCCAAAACCGTGATGGATTTTATGTGCGCCCCAATGCCGGAAGCACCCAGGCAGCAGCTGCTGGGGCCCAATGGGATGACAAAAATGGCTTTTACCAGATTTTGACCGATGCACCAGGTGAAACGAGTTGGCCTATTGTGGCCACGACATTTTTGCTTGTACGCAAGGATGCAGACTTTGAACAAATTAAACAGGTCTTGAAATTTATTGATTTCAACTATCGCACTGGCGAGCTGTCGGCGATGTATCTGGATTTTGTGATGATGCCAAAACAATTGATGCATCAGGTTCGCGCGTCCTGGAAAAACATCAGAGATAATTCGGGAAAATTAATCTGGAATGATAGGCGCGGGGTAAGCAGTAATATTGATTCCCCAGTCATTTTAAAATAATTCGGATATGTCGCACCCTGGAAAAAATCATGACATCAGGGCGTAATATTTATAAGCTAGCATGCGCTTCCTGTCTTTATACTTAGGATAAACATTGAGTATGCCAACATCTAAAATTCATCCGGCTTATAAAACTTTTATATTTGATAATCAGTGGCATTCCAAAGTGATAGGCGCGATTGTAGGTCTCGTGATGATTGCGCTTTACCTGTGGCTTTTGTCAGGGGTTGTAACATTGCTCATTAAGTTGTATGAAGCATTTTTAAATGGTTGGCTCAATGGCGCGGAAGGGATGATAAAGGACACGGTTATCATGCTTGCCACGCTGGAATTGATCAGGACACTTCAATCCTATCTGCTCATAGGACGTGTCAAGGTGACCTTCATACTTGATGTTGCCCTGGTTGTACTCATTGGTGAGCTCATTAGTCTTTGGTACAGAAAATACGAGGTCACTGAAGTGCTCCTGGGTATTTTTGTGGTTGCGGCGTTGGTAGCTTTGCGCATCATCACCACCAAATACTCGCCAGACAGCGAGAGCGAGATGCAGTGTTGAGTGTGTAGTAATGTAAGGCGTTAGCTTCGAAATCTTTTTTGACATCTACGTCTACCTGCTCATAAGGCTGAACTCATTGTAATGTCACCATAGATTTAGGCGGGCTCATGTTTATACCCATGTACTTGATATCTGTGACTGGGTAATCCCCCGTTAACACTAAAGCCTGGCAACCAACACCTATTGTCAAGATTGACCATTTACCCTTTCATCGGTAGGATGGCCGACTTTCGTGGTCGCTATGGGGATGAGATCAAATGCGTCGTAAATTAGTTGTTGGTAACTGGAAGATGTTTGGCCGCCTCGCGCGCAACAAGGCGCTGCTGGAGGGGGTTGCTGCGGGGGTGAAGGGGTTGGGCAATACGGATTGTGCTGTCTGCGTGCCTTACCCTTACCTGTCTCAAGCTCAGGCAGTCTTGCAGGGCAGTACTGTTGCCTGGGGCGCTCAAAATATGAGCAACCATGAAGAGGGTGCTTACACGGGCGAAGTGGCTGCGGGCATGCTGGTGGAGTTTGGTTGCAAGTACGTGATTCTCGGTCATTCCGAGCGACGTGCCCTTTATCACGAAAGCGATGAGACGGTTGCATTGAAATTTGAGGCGGCACTTAAAGCTGGCCTGAAGCCTATCCTGTGCGTGGGTGAAACACTGGAAGAGCGCGAAGCAGGCATTACTGAAGAGATCGTGGCGCGTCAGTTGGATGCGGTGATGAATCGCTCCGGTGTTAAATCCCTGGAAAAGGCAGTGGTGGCTTACGAGCCTGTGTGGGCGATCGGTACAGGCAAAACGGCTTCTCCAGACCAGGCACAGGCAGTGCATGCCTTTATCCGTCAACGGGTTGCGAAACAGGATGCGCAGGTGGCACAAGGCTTGTGTATACTTTACGGCGGTAGCGTGAAGGCGGCCAATGCAGTAGAACTGTTTTCGATGGCGGATATTGATGGTGGTTTGATTGGCGGGGCATCGCTGGTGGCCGAAGATTTTGTGGCGATTTGCCGCGCAGGAAAATAAGCAGTTAATTGGAGTATTAAAGTGGAAACATTGGTCTGGTTTGTGCATGTTATTAGCGCGGTTGCGCTGATTGTTCTGGTACTGTTGCAGCACGGCAAGGGTGCTGATATGGGGGCAGCGTTTGGCACTGGCTCTGCGGGTAGTTTGTTTGGCTCCAGCGGTTCGGCCAACTTTTTAAGCCGCAGTACCGCGATTGCGGCAACGATATTTTTTATTACCAGTCTGAGCCTGACCTACATTTATGCGCACCCTGGTGTGCAGGGTGCGGGTGTGATGGACAAGGTGGATGTTAGCAAGCCTGTGATAGCGCCGGACGTTGCGCCTGTGGTACCTGTTGCTCCAATTGTTACTGAGAGCGATGCAGGGGCGCTGAAGTCTAAAGACATCCCAAAGTAAAACGGAGACATTCCGAAGTAACAGCGGAGAGATTTAAAAATAAAATCCGGAAATATTCCGAATTAAAAAAAATAAGCGGAGTTGGCGGAATTGGTAGACGCGCAGCCTTGAGGTGGCTGTGTCCGTAAGGACGTGAGGGTTCGAGTCCCTTGCCCCGCACCAAATATCAAACTAAAGTTTTCTAGGCTTTTGTTGAATCGAATAAACTAGATTGTGTTGCATTACGTTGTGCGGCATAAGGGGAGAGATCTAATGTTGGAAAATTATTTTCCGGTTCTTTTATTTATCTTGGTAGGTCTGGCCATTGGCGTTATTCCACTGGTATTGGGTCGTGTGCTGGCACCCAACCGGCCGGATGATGCCAAACTTTCGCCTTATGAGTGCGGCTTTGAAGCCTTTGAAGATGCGCGCATGAAGTTCGATGTGCGTTATTACCTCGTTGCCATCCTGTTTATCCTGTTTGATCTTGAAATCGCTTTTCTGTTTCCATGGGCAATTGTGCTTAAGGAAATCGGCATGTTCGGTTTTGTTTCCATGATGGTGTTCTTGTCTATCCTGGTGGCAGGATTTATTTATGAATGGAAGAAGGGAGCGTTGGAATGGGAATAGAAGGCGTTCTTGAGAAGGGCTTTGTAACCACCTCCCTGGATACGGTGATCAATTACACGCGCACCGGCTCTCTGTGGCCGATGACTTTTGGTCTCGCGTGCTGTGCGGTTGAGATGATGCATGCAGCGGCTTCGCGTTACGACATTGCGCGCTTTGGTGCTGAAGTATTCCGTCCCAGTCCGCGCCAGTCAGACTTGATGATCGTAGCCGGTACGCTGTGCAATAAAATGGCACCGGCGCTGCGCAAGGTGTACGACCAAATGGCTGAGCCGCGGTATGTTATTTCCATGGGTTCCTGTGCCAATGGTGGCGGTTATTATCATTATTCCTACTCGGTTGTGCGCGGTTGTGACCGTATTGTGCCGGTGGATGTTTATGTGCCGGGCTGCCCGCCCACTGCAGAAGCCCTGATCTATGGGCTGATCCAGTTGCAGAACAAGATTAAGCGTACCAATACCATCGCTCGCTAGGACAGATATGGCCACCGATTTGAACCAGTTTATTACAGCATTGCAAGCGGCGTTTGGCGAGCAGATCGTTAATATGGAAAACAGGCTGGGCGAATTGACCTTGCTGGTGTGTGCAAAGGACATGCAGTCCGTGTTCACTCGTTTGCACGGCGATGCGCAGTTTGGTTTTGAGCAATTAATCGATCTGTGCGGGGTGGACTATTCGACTTATGGCAGCGATATCAGCGAGGGTGGTGCTTACTTCGCTGCTGATGATGCTGCTGCCAGTGCGCTTCGTCCTTCACGCTTTGCCGTTGTTTACCATCTGTTGTCTGTGGCAAATAATGTTCGTTTGCGCGTGAGAGTATTTGCCGAGGATGACGCCATGCCAATGTTGCCTTCGGTTATTCCCGTTTGGCCCAGTGCTAACTGGTATGAGCGCGAGGCTTTCGATCTCTTCGGAATCATTTTCACCGGCCATCCCGATTTGCGCCGCATCTTGACCGACTACGGTTTTATCGGCAACCCGTTCCGCAAGGACTTCCCTCTCTCAGGCAATGTTGAAATGCGTTATGACGAGGAGCAAAAGCGCGTGGTGTATCAGCCAGTTAGCATCGAGCCACGCGAAGTGACACCGAGGATTGTGCGCGAAGATAGCTACGGGGGCATGAAATAAAATGGCGGAAATTAAAAATTACACCATGAACTTTGGTCCCCAGCACCCCGCTGCGCACGGTGTTTTGCGCCTGGTGCTGGAGCTGGACGGCGAGGTGATTCAGCGTGCCGACCCGCATATCGGCCTGTTGCATCGCGCCACCGAGAAGCTGGCCGAGCACAAAACTTTCCTGCAATCTGTTCCCTATATGGACAGGCTCGACTATGTGTCGATGATGTGCAATGAGCATGCTTATGTGATGGCGATTGAGAAATTGCTCGGTATTGAGGTACCGGTCAGGGCGGAATATATCCGTGTGATGTTTGACGAGGTGACCCGTCTGCTGAACCACCTGTTATGGCTGGGTACGCACGGGCTGGATCTGGGTGCGCAGACCATGTATTTCTACACCTTCCGCGAGCGCGAAGTGTTGATGGACGCTTACGAGGCCGTTTCCGGCGCGCGCATGCATGCGGCCTATTATCGTCCGGGCGGCGTATACCGTGACCTGCCGGACAGCATGCCGCAGTATCAGGCTTCAAAAATTCACAATGCCAAAGCCGTTGCACGCATGAATGAAAATCGCCAGGGTTCGTTGCTGGACTACCTTGAAGACTTTACCAATACCTTCCCCAAGCATGTGGATGAATATGAAACCCTGCTCACCGATAACCGTATCTGGAAGCAACGCACGGTGGGGATAGGAATTTTGACACCCGAGCGCGCAAAGGCACTGGGCATGACAGGCCCGATGTTGCGCGGCTCAGGTGTGGTGTGGGATCTGCGCAAACATCAGTCTTACTCTGTTTACGATCTGATGGATTTTGATATTCCGGTGGGTGTGGAAGGCGACTGCTACGACCGTTATCTGGTGCGTGTTGAAGAAATGAGACAAAGCAATCGCATCATCAAGCAGTGCATCGCCTGGCTGCGCGCCAACCCGGGCCCGGTGATGAGCGAGAACCATAAAGTATCACCGCCTTCACGCGAGGGCATGAAGCAGAACATGGAAGAGCTTATTCACCACTTCAAGCTGGTGACCGAGGGCATGCACGTGCCGCCGGGTGAGGCCTATGCGGCAGTTGAACATCCCAAGGGTGAGTTTGGTATCTACATCATTTCCGACGGCGCGAACAAACCCTATCGTTTGAAAATTCGCGCGCCCGGTTTTGCGCATCTGGCCGCGATGGATGAAATGGCGCGCGGCCACATGCTGGCAGACGCGGTAGCCATCATCGGCACGCAGGATATAGTGTTCGGCGAGATCGACCGTTAACCGTTTTTGAGAGACAGACCGCTCATGTTATCCAATCAAATCCAAACTCAAATAGACCGTGAACTGACCAAGTATCCGGCAGACCAGAAACAATCTGCGGTGATGGCTGCGCTGCGTTTTGTACAGGACGAGAAGGGCTGGATTTCCAATGACGACATGGCCGATGTCGCAGCCTATCTGGGCATGCCGCAGATTTCGGTTTATGAAGTGGCGACTTTCTACCATATGTACAACCTCAAGCCCATGGGCAAGTACACGCTGACGGTGTGCACCAATATTTCCTGCATGCTGTGCGGTTCCTCCGAAACGGTCGCGCATCTCACCAAGCGCCTGGGCATAGGCCTGGGTGAAGTGACACCTGACGGAAAATACGGCTTGCGTGAAGGTGAATGCATGGGAGCCTGTGTGGATGCACCGATGTTTACTATCAACAATAAAAGATTATGTGGTCGTTTGACCAGCGAAAAAATTGATCAAATTTTAGCGGAGCTGGATAAGTAATGAACGCACCGATACTACTCAACACCTCGCATTTTGATCAGCCATGGACGCTGGAGAATTATCTTAAGGTGGGCGGCTATCAGGCGCTGCGCAAGATCATTGAAAACAAAATGTCACCCGACGACATCATTGCCGAAGTCAAGGCCTCCGGCCTGCGCGGTCGTGGTGGTGCGGGTTTCCCCACCGGGCTGAAGTGGACCTTCATGCCGAAGAATTATGAGGGTGACAAATATCTGGTGTGCAATTCGGACGAGGGTGAGCCGGGTACCTGCAAAGACCGCGACATCCTGCGCTTCAATCCGCACAGCCTGATTGAGGGTATGGCGATTGCCGGCTACACGATGAAAGTCAAAACCGGTTACAACTATATCCACGGTGAAATATTCGAAGCCTACGAGCGTATGGAAGCGGCCTGCGAAGAAGCTAGAAAAGCCGGTTACCTCGGTAAGAATATTTTGGGAGCAGGTTTTGAGTTTGACCTGCATAACCATCTGGGTTACGGCGCGTATGTGTGCGGTGAAGAAACCGCCTTGCTGGAGTCGCTGGAAGGCAAAAAAGGCCAGCCACGTTTCAAACCGCCTTTCCCTGCCAGCTTCGGTCTGTATGGCAAACCCACCACCATCAATAACACTGAAACCTTTGCCAGTATCCCCTACATTATTCGCGAAGGCGGCAAGAAATTTGCCGATATGGGCGTGCCCAACAGCGGCGGTATCAAACTATTTTCCGTTTCCGGCCATGTTAACAACCCCGGTAACTTCGAAGTGCCGCTGGGTACGCCGTTCAAAAAACTGCTGGAGATGGCAGGCGGCGTGCGCAACGGACATAAGCTCAAGGCGGTGATACCAGGCGGCTCCTCCATGCCGGTGTTGCCGGGCGAAATTATGATGGATTTGAATATGGATTTCGATTCAATTCAGAAAGCGGGTTCCTATCTGGGTACCGGCGCGGTGATCGTGATGGACGAAACCACCTGCATGGTGAAGGCGCTGGAGCGTCTGTCGTATTTTTATTATGAAGAATCCTGCGGCCAGTGCACACCGTGCCGCGAAGGCACTGGCTGGCTGTACCGCATTGTGCACCGCATTGAAAAGGGCGAGGGAAGACCGGAAGATCTGGACCTGTTGCTGAGCCTGTGTGAGAACATCGCCGGCCGCACCATCTGCGCGCTGGGCGATGCGGCCGCCTGGCCGGTGCAGGGTTTCCTCAAGCATTATCGCAGCGAATTTGAATATCACATCG
>Ga0315281_10009430_pt1 | contig 13544 bp, 10 predicted proteins | sample YL17G07_0_MG_FD_204540 | JGI IMG/M metagenome (GOLD analysis project Ga0315281, IMG submission 204540) | Sediment microbial communities from Yellowstone Lake, YNP, Wyoming, USA - YL17G07_0 | ecosystem: Environmental > Aquatic > Freshwater > Lake > Sediment | place: USA: Wyoming | collected...
CACGACTTACACGATTCCAAATTCTTTGGCCGCCCTAACGGCAGTTAAAAAGTATTGGCGCGTGAGAATCAACGGGCTCTATGCGCCCATCTTCTCGACGACATGGTCTTTCACGCCGTAAGCGCAACGAGAAATCTGTAATCAAAAGCGCCCCTGAGCAATCGGGGGCGCTTTTGATTTTGTTGAAAAATTACGACTTGACCGTGAGAATATCGTCAAGTTTAAGCTCGTCGTTCGCGTTGAATTTGGCGCATTCGTCATGCGTAAAACCGTAATTCAGGTTCACACGCCAACTCCCGCGCGCGATATAATGCCTTTTTGTTTAACCATAAACCCAAACAGAAAAAGATAAACAACTCATGGACAACTCAAATCTCTTAACCGGCAAAATTCTCAAACTTCACGGCTGGCCCGACGGAAAAATTATCGGCGTCGCCAAAGCCGTTGCGGAACAGCTTGCGCATCAAGGACTTGATCGCGACGCGATTCTGACGCGGCTCGACGCGGTGCGGCAAAACCCCGGCGTTTTTCTCGCCGATAGTTTAACGGCAGACCTTGCGCGCGAGTGTCTGCGCTTGGCGCAAAAAGCCGTCGCCGACGCGACGGATGAACTGCGCGAACGCTCCGTTGAATATCCCATCTGGGGACGCGAACAAATTGAAGCGGAATCCATCGCGCAAATGGATAACGCGATGCGTTTGCCAATTGCCGTCGCGGGCGCGCTGATGCCCGACGCGCATGTCGGTTATGGACTACCCATCGGCGGCGTGCTGGCGACAGACAACGCGGTTATTCCGTATGCCGTCGGAGTGGATATAGCTTGTCGGATGCGTCTTTCTATTTACGAAATCTCGCCTCACTTAATGGGACAAAAGAAAGCCATGTTTGAAGACGCGCTTTGGGAGCAAACCGCCTTCGGCATGGGCGCGCAATGGAAAGGCGGCAAGCGCGCGCAACACGCCGTCTTAGACGACCCCGCCTGGATTGCGACGAAGTTGCTCAAAACTTTGCAAGACCCCGCCGCGCGTCAACTTGGCACCAGCGGGACGGGCAATCATTTTGTGGAGTGGGGGACGTTCCGCTTGCATGAAGCGCTGTTTGGTTTGTTGCCCGGCGAATATCTGGCGTTGCTCTCGCACAGCGGTTCGCGCGCGGTGGGATTCAAAATCGCGGATCGTTACAGCAAACTAGCGATGGAGAAACATCCCAACTTGGATAAAAGCGCGCGCCATCTCGCATGGCTCTCGCTGGATTCGGAAGAAGGGCAAGAGTATTGGCTTTCAATGGAACTTGCGGGAAGATTCGCGGCGGCGAATCATTCCGTCATTCATCGGCGCGTCGCGCAGGCGGTCGGGTTGAAAGAAGTTGCCGTCGTGGAGAATCATCATAATTTCGCGTGGTCTGAAAAATTACCCGACGGCAGAACGGTCATCGTCCATCGCAAAGGCGCGACGCCGGCGGGCGCGGGCGTGATGGGAATTATCCCCGGTTCGATGGGCGACGCGGGTTATGTGGTGCGGGGTAGAGGCGTCAGCGAAGCGTTGGAATCGGCGTCGCATGGCGCGGGACGTTTGATGAGTCGCAAAGCGGCGCTAAATTCCATCAGCAAACTTTCGCGCGACGAATATCTCAAAGAACGCGGCGTAACGTTGCTCGGCGGCGGCATGGACGAAGCCCCGCAAGCGTACAAGCCGATTGATGCGGTCATCGCCGCGCAACATGACCTCGTGGACGTCGTCGGAAAATTCACGCCGCGCATCGTGCGCATGGCGGATGAAGCGGGGCGATTTTAATCGGTTTTACAACTCGCTACTTTTTTCCCTTCACCGCCTGCCGCGCGGTTTGCAACAACTCATGCGCGGAGCGCAACGTGCCTTCGCCGACTTCGCCGAGCATTTGCGCGAGTTCGAGCAAACGCGCTTCGCCTTCCAACGCTTCAACGCGAGTAAGCGTGCGATCTTTATCAATCAGTTTTTGCACTTGATAATGTTGGTCGCCGAAGACCGCGAGTTGCGGAAGATGCGTGACGCAAAAAACTTGGTGTGTGCGCGAAAGATTCCAAAGTTTGTGACCAACCACCATGCCCACGCGCCCGCCAATGCCTTGATCAATTTCATCAAAAATCAACGTCGGCACTTCGTCGGCGCTGGCTAATACGTTTTTCAAGCCGAGCATGAGGCGCGAGGTCTCGCCGCCCGAAGCTATTTTCGCCAGCGGCTTGAGTCCCTCGCCGATATTGGGGGCGATTAAAAACTCAACGCGGTCAAAGCCGTTTTGGTCAAAGGCAATGCGCGAATTATCGGACAACGGAATCCCGTTGGCGTCGGGCTTGATTTGAAAGTCCACGCCAAATTTTGCGGACGCCATTTTGAGGTCGTCCAATTCCGCTTCGATGCGCTGACTCATTTTCGTCGCGGCGGATTTGCGTTTTTCGGAAAGCGTCCCGCCTTGCTTGGCAAGTTTTTCCAACAACTTCGCTTCTTGCATTTCCAAATCGTTGACTCGTTCCGCCGCGCCCGTGATGGTTTCAAGTTGCTTTTTGGCGTCCGCGCCATAGGCGATAATCGCGGGGATGTTGCCGCCGTATTTTCGCGCCATTGTGTGAATCATATCCAAGCGCTCTTCGACAAAATCCAAACGCTTCGGGTTGAATTCAATTTCTTCGAGATAGTCGCGCAGGTTGTGAACGACGTCGGAGATGGTGTCGAGCAACAGGTCGGCTTGACTCGCCAACTCCGCTTGCCCCGCGTCAATCTTTGCGAGGGTCGCCAGCGCTTGCGCGGCTTGACCGATGAGGTCGGAGGCGGCGGGCGTTTCGGGCGAGCCTTCGTCTAAAATCGCCAGCGCCTCTTGCGCGTTCTGCGCGAGCGTTTCGGCGTTGGCTAACTTGTCGCGTTCTTTGCGCAACTCCTCATCCTCGCCAACTTTCAATCGCGCCGCTTCGATTTCTTCGGCTTGATAAGTGAGCATTTCAATGCGGCGGTCAGAATCCGATTGCGCTTTGCGAAGATCGTTCAACTCGCGGCGCAGATTTAATAGCGCGTGATAAGTTTGACGATAATCGTTGAGCGGCTTCTCCACTTCGGCGTAGCGGTCAAGCAAACCGAGATGTGCGCGCGAATCAAGAAGCGAGAGATGTTCGGCTTGCCCATGAATGTCAATCAGAATCGCGCCGAGTTCCTTCAACAATCCAATGTTGACCGTGCGCCCATTAATCCGCGCCACGCTGCGCCCCTCTTTGCGAATCTCGCGCATGAGCGTAACGTAATCGGGATCGTCCATGAGTTCTTCGCGATTGAGGATTTCGTGCGCCGCTTCTTTTTCGGGACCTTTGAGATGGAACACGGCTTCAACAAACGCGGCGTCTGAATCCGCGCGAACGAAGGTCGCGTCCGCTTTGCCGCCAATGAGCATAACGACGGCGTCGAGGATGATAGACTTGCCCGCGCCCGTCTCGCCCGTGAGGATGATTAATCCCGAGTCGAAGCGCAGGTCAAGTTTGTCTATGATTGCGAAGTTTTGGATGTGGAGTTCGGTCAGCATAAGGTATCAGGTGTCAGGTTAGCGCAATTGAATTCCTGCGAGGCGAGTGTAGACGGTGGAGGTGGCGACGGCGGCGTAGACGCCGAGCGTGATAAGCGGAAAGATGTTTCCCATAAATAATGAAATTATCGCCAACGGTAAAACGCCGACGACGACGCTCGCCGCGCAGACGATGAACAAATTCCGCGAGCGGCGCTTGCCCGTGACGCGCATAGCGACGTCCGCCATAAAGACGCCCGCGCCGCCCGCTACCGCCGTCGCGATAAATATCATGTAAAAGCCGATAAACGCGGAGATAAACGAAAGAAGTCCGCTGGCTAAAAAAGACAAAATAAATAACGCGCCAAATCCAAAAAGATAATCTTGCCAAAGCGCGGTGTCAAAGGCTTTTTGATGGCGCTTCACGCAGTCTTTACACAAGTAGCCCGTCGGCGTGCGTTGGGCGCAGGAGGCGCAAATTAGTCTTTCGCAACGCTTGCAACGGAGGCTGGTTTCGCGGTCAGGGTGGGCGTAACAGTAGGTGGTCATTAGGTAATTAGTAATTGGGTAATTAGTAATTGGGTAATTAGGATATGGCGTGAACTTTATAAACTTCATAAACATCATCGCCTCATAAACTTCTATCTCGGCAAGCCCAACGAATTTTCGTTGATGTGCGCGGTGATGTTGCGATAAAAATAGCCAGGGTCGCCAAAGCGGATAAATTGCGCGGTGACGTCGGCGACGGTTACTTTGACCGTGTCGTCTTCCATCAACGACGCGGGCGGTTGACCGTCCACGCTGAGGACGGCGTTCTCGCTTTTGAGGACGATGCTGACCGAAGCGCCTTCCGATAAAACCACAGCGCGGTCAACGGAAAGATGCGGCGCGATTGGCACGAGCAAGATATTCCGCAAATCAGGCGGGAGGATGGGACCGCCCGCCGCAAGCGCATAAGCCGTTGAGCCGGTGGCGGTGGCGGCGATGATTCCATCCGCGACGTAATTGGTGAGGCGACGCTCATCCACAAAAACGGTGAAACGCACGGGGCGCAGGTTTTGTCCGCGCGCGACGACGACTTCGTTCAGCGCTTTGGCAACGCCGAGCGTCTCGCCGGCGCGGATATGTTCGGCGCGCAACATCATGCGATTTTCAATCCAGCCTTCGCCGTTGAAAAGTTTTTCAAAATACTCGCGCCATTCGTGACGCTCGATTTGAATCAAAAATCCTAAGCGCCCCAAATTCACGCCGAGAAGCGGCACGCCGCTGGACGCGCATAAATGTCCCGCGCGCAACATGCTCCCGTCGCCGCCGACAGCGATGAGCATATCAAACTCGCCTTTTTTGACGCGGTTGCGAAGTTCCTCGTCGTACAACGAGCCGAAAGGCGCGTCCATGCCGCGCTCTTTCAAATAAGCGGAGATGGCTTCCGCCTCCGCGAAGGCTTCGGGCATTTTGGCGTAAGCAGTGACAACGGGGCGGGTGGGGGTGAAGGACATGGAGGTAATTATAAATTAGGTGATTAGTAATTGGTAAATGGTAATTTGGAGGCAAAGACGCCTAATTTACCATTTACTATTTACCAAGCTCTGCTCACACACATTCCGAAACCCGCACTTCGCGCACCGCCCGGCTTGGTCGTGCGAGCGCGGAATATTTTTATTCAGTTCGTCGCGTTTCATTTCGACAAGCAAATCAATAAGCGCTTGCTCCAACTCGCGGGTGTAGTCTATGGCGAAGTCGCGGTTTTGGTAGTGGATGATTCCGTAGGGCGGACGTTTGCGGTAGGTTTTCTCGACGAGTAGACAATACGCGGCGAGTTGATAAATATGCGAATCGTAAGGCGTGGCGGGCGCGACGCCTGATTTCACTTCGACGGGGATAATCTTGTCGTTTTGTTGAATGAGATAATCGGGCTTGCCCGTTAAATCCAACGCGGCGTAGAACAGCGGCTTCTCCACGTTGCCCCATCCGCGCGTGTCAGAGTAGATGACGCGCCCTTCGGGAAGTCCAGCTTCCTTGCGTTGAACGGCGGATTTGCGAAAGAAGAAGATGGCGAAGAGGAGGAGGAGGAGGGCGAGGTAGAGCATGGGGGGAAAGAGAGAGTAGAGAGTAGAGAACGGAGGCATTCCCTTCTCCCTTCGGGAGAGGGGCTAGGGGTGAGGGCGCGTTACGCGATTTTTTCGGCGAGGCGGATGATTTTGGCGAGGCGGGTGAAGGCGGCGCCGGAGAGTTTGTCGTTGCGTTTTTTGAGGGTTTTGATGAACGCCGCTTGCGTGGATTCATTTACGGCGGGCAAGGTCAATTCGGCGTATTGCGGAACTTCGCTGGGGTTGCAGGTTGATAAATGAGCGAGCAAATCGGGGAAGATGGTTTGGCTGTAATCTTCATTCGCGGACGCGGTATGCGCCAACGCGGAAACAAAACGCTCAACGGCGACGTCCGTTCCCGTCTCTTTGGCTTTCTTGATTTCATCCAAATTCTTGAAGATAAAATCAGGGTCAACTTTGGCGATTTCCGCAAGGGCGGTCATGGCGCCGTCTATCATGTTTTTCTCTTTGCTTTTCAACAACTTAATAAAGTCGGCGGCGTAGGGCAATATCAGCGCGGAGTCAATTTTGCCGAGCTCGTACATCACATGGACGCAATCGCCGTGAATGTTTTTATTTTCATTCCACATATTCGCGGCGATTTCACGAATGTCAGCCTTATCTTCGCGCGAAGCAAGTTCGCGGGCGAGGTCGAGGTTGGGGGTTCTGTCGCGGCGGGTTTGGAGGTAGGCAAGGCGGTGGAGGTTAGACATTTTACGACTTCTCTTCCACGATTTTTATTTCTTCTTCGCTCAAACCGTACAACTCATAGACCAATTTATCAATCCCTTCATCCGCCGACTTGATTTGTTTTTCCAGCCGTTCCTTTTCACGCGGATTTTGCGCGGACGCGAGAGTCTTATGAAACGACAGCATGGACTCAACCAGCAAGACAATTTTATCGTGCGCGGACTTTTCGACGGGGTCGTTGAAGTTGATTGCGCGAATGGGAAAACGCTCAACGTATTGCGCTCTAAACTCATAATAATTTTCTCCCATTCCTTCAAGGCGAGCGCAAATTGAAGAGAAAAAGAAATTTGCTAATGAGGAATTCAGTATCCCTAACAAGAATAAAGAGGCTGTTGGAAGAACAAACAATTTGTCATTTATTAAAAAGCCTTCGTCATCAAGCGTGAAGCGCGGTTCAGGCGCAATAATTGGATAAACGATTTTTGGCTTGGCAAGAAGGGGAAGTAAAGAGACGGATGGCTGTTGCAACTCATACCATTTTTGAGAAGCGGCGCGATTATTTAATTCTGATCGAAAAGTCTCTAAATGGCGTTTCACGGGTAAGTAATTATTGGGGTCTTTGTCAGGATGTAAATAAATAACGAAACGTTTTTGGTTTTGTAGAGAGTAACGTTTAACATCTTTACCAAAGAGAATAGGGCGAATGACGTCTGCGGTTGATTTGTTTTTTCTAATAAAGCTATTGCGAGTCTCTTCGTTTATTACAAAGGCTTCATTAAGTCCAGTTTTTATACCGAACAACGGCAACCATTCAAACGATTCTCGCAAAGGCGGAAAATCATTTTTCAACCGCTTCAACAAACCTGATTTGTCTGCGGAAACGAGTTCCCAGGGAGATTCTGTAAGTTGTCCGCTTGCCAAATGTTTTTCTGAACGATTGGCGTACTCGCTTACTGATAATATTCCTTGTTCAATTTGTTCAAATTCTTCTTTTGTAGGAAGAGGAACATATCGTGTCGTATCATTTTGTTGGGAGTTCAAACGGCTAAAAAACAAAATAAACGTTCTGACTGTTGCGCCCTTAAAGACATTTGCGCCAGCAAAATCGGCAATTTCATGGATGACAACATTTTTTTGAAGTGTTGCGCGAAGCGGTTTTCCATATTTCGCAACGGAGAATTTGTTTGAGACAATCGTTCCTACAATGCCAGAATCATTTATCAGCCTTGACGCCAACTCAACAAAATAAGTATAAAAATCGGCTCTTTCCTCGTGCGCGTTATAGTGATTTTTTAAATAGGTTTTTATAGGTAAAAATTCTTCCATTCGCACATACGGCGGATTTCCAATCACCACGTCAAAACCACCCTGCGCGAAAACTTCGGGGAAAGCCTCTTGCCAGTCAAGCGCGTTGATCCGAATTCTTTCTTCTTGGCTGATCATTTCTGAAAATTCGCTAAAATAATCTTCGCCAACCAGAGAATTTCCGCATTTGATATTGTTCCCCAAATCAGGCAACAGGCGATTCATGCCTAAAGTCAATTGTCCGTTCAGGTCTTCCAGCACTTTGAGTAACAACGAAAGTTTGGTTACTTCAACGGCTTGCGGGTCAATATCCACGCCGTAGATGTTGTTGAGCAAAATCTCTTTCTTCTTCGCCGTCGTTAACCGCCATTCCCCTTTAACATCCACAACGCTGTCGCGGATTACACGCCCGCCTTGCGAGTCTTCTTTCAGCGCTGACTTTCTTTGATATGTAACCGATTGATAGATAGCGGGAGATTTTCCGCTTGCCCATTTTTCGGGGTCATTCTCTACGTACCATTTCAAATGCCAGTCAAGCAAATATTGATATGCGCCAAGCAAGAAAGTTCCCGAACCGCAAGCGGGGTCAACGACCTTAAGTTTTGCAACTTCTACGGGAGTTAATTTCTTTGAACCGCGAAGCCCGCTAAGGTCGCTAAGATTTTTTAAATCTTTCGCGTTCTTCGCGCTCTTTGCGGTAAATTGTTCTGGGTCGGGATTCAACAATTTTCCAAGCGTGTTAATTACGATATAGGTCACGATGAAAGTCGGCGTATAAAACACGCCGCCCGCTTTTCGCACTTCGGGCTTTTCCTCCACCTTTGCGCGATGACCGTCGGTTAATCGAATGACCTTTCCCAAAAAGCGTTCATACACCTGTCCCAAAATATCTGAAGGGATGTATAAAAACGCATACGGGCTTTTGGGATAATACAAATTAAGAATGACGTCTTTGAGCGTCTTGTCGTCAAGGTTTAAATTTAACGTCAAGTCGTCGGCGCGGCTGACTTCTCCTGCTTCTTTGGAGAAATGAAACAAGCCCGAATTATATTTTGTATCCGCCCGTTTAAATAACGAACACAATTCTTTATAAATATTTTCTTTGTTCGCAATGTCTTGAAGTTGATTCTCCGGCTCGATGCTGCGTTCTTCGCAAATTCGCAAAAAGATAATGCGGTCAATGATCATTTGCACGGCGTAATTCAAGCCGCTGACGTCAAGCCGCTCGTTATTTGAAGCGATATTCTTTGCGAGTAATTCGCGCCAACGCTCAATCTCTTGCAGAAAATCATCGTCTACATCCGCCGTGCCTCTTTTGCCTTTAATGCTTTTGACATACGCACTTAAAGACCCCGCGCGGACGGCTTCGGGAGAAAAGAGACTGGCGATTTCGTCCCATCGCTCGACGTATTCCTTGTAATGAAAAAGAGATTGACGACTGACTTCCGCCTTTTCCCCGTATTTCGGCTTAACACGGCAATCGTACACCGCGAAATGCTCAAAGTCGGTCAGGATGTTAATGGGAATTCTTGCGCTCCAGCCATAACGCCGAATTTGAAAAGCCGCGTCCAAATCGGATTCAATTTTTACGGCGGGCTTCTTCGCCTCGACTAGAAAATCAAATTTTTCCGCGACGGCGGAATCTCTTTTTATGCGAAAAGCGTAATCCGCTTTCTTTTGTTGTCCGTCAATTTCAACTGAAAATTCATGCGCCACTTCCTTTTCGGTTTCGCGCGCGCCTTGAAGATTATCTACATCCCAACCCAGCGCGGTAAAAAACGGGTTAAGGAATTGCAAGCGCAACTCTGTCTCGTTCTTGGTTGAACGATACTCGTCTAAATTCTGCTCGAAAGTTTCAACTAACTTGTGAATGGATGCGGGAGCGGTGGTTTTCATTTGAGACGTCATTCTCTGATTTTACCCGATATAAAAAATGGACAGCCCAACCTAAATTTGCGCCGCGCAATAAGCTACCAGCAGCAGAATCGCCGCGAGGAGCAGAATCATGCCAAAGGTTTGCAGGAGAAGCGCGGAGAGGGTTTTGCGTCCGTGCTGGCGATGCAGTTCCGTTCCGGCGGCTAACTCGGCTTTGTTCTCGGATTCGACGCCGTCTTTGCGATAACGCCATGAGCGGCGGCAATATAAATAATTTCCAATGTCGGAGGCGCGGATGATGGACATGGCGGAAGTATAGCACAAATATTCTAAGAAAAACAAAAACTCCCGAACTAAACTTTCGGAAGTTTTCAACCAAGCGACTACTCAACTACCTAACTAATCTACCCCCATCGCCACGCCGTCCCATCTTTGCTGTCTTCAATTGTCACCCCAAGTTCTTTCAACTTGTCGCGGATTAAATCAGACGTCGCCCATAATTTTTGCTTTCGCACTTCGCCGCGCACTTCAATCAACAAGTTGATAAATTCTTCCGCGGCGGCGGAGCCTTGCTTCTCTTCGAGTTTCAAACCCAGCGCCGTCGCCAACTCGCGGAAAATATTTTGCGCGGATTTAAGTTGCGCGTCCGTCGCGGCGTTATCTCGCGCGGTGTTAATCGCTTTGACCAATTCAAACAACGCGGCGACTGCGCCAGCGGTGTTGAAGTCGGCGTCCATCGCTTCGAGGAAATTCGACTTCGCGGATTCGGCGGCGGCGGCGAGGGTGGCAAGCGCTTCGGGGGCGAATCCCTTCGCGGAAGGCGCCGCGCCGCGCAGTCCAGATTTGAGGCGCTCGACGCTTTTCTGCGCGGCGTCCAATGTCTCATCCGTAAACAGAAGCGGCGCGCGATACGTCCCGTGCAAAACCAGCATACGCATTACGTCGGCTTCGCGCTTCGATAAAAATTCTTTGATGCTGACAATGTTGCCCAGCGACTTGGACATCTTCTCGCCGCCGAGTTGCAACATGCCGTTGTGAATCCAATAACGCGCGAAAGGCTTGCCCGTGTAGCATTCGCTTTGCGCGATTTCGTTTTCGTGATGCGGAAAGATGAGGTCGTTGCCGCCGCCGTGAATGTCAATTTGCTCGCCGAGTTCCGCGAGATTCATCGCGGAGCATTCGATATGCCAACCGGGGCGACCATGCCCCCACGGACTCTCCCACGAGATTTCGCCTTCCTTCGCGGCTTTCCACAACGCAAAATCCATCGGATGCGTTTTCGCTTCTTCAACTTCGATGCGCGCGCCCGCTTGCATGTCTTCGAGTTTGCGCCCCGAGAGTCTGCCGTAGTCGTCGTCGCTGGTGACGCTGAAATACACGTCGCCGTTGGATGCGGCGTAAGCGTGACCTTTTTCAATCAAGCCCGCGATGAATTGAATAATCAGCGGCATGGTCTTGCTGACTTGCGGATTCGACGTGGCGGGCAGGACGTTGAGGTCTTTGAGGTTTTGGGCGTAATCGTCAATATAGCGTTGCGAAAGTTTCAGCGGGTCTTCGCCGAGTTGCTTGGCGCGGTTGATAATTTTATCGTCCACGTCGGTGTAGTTCATCACATGCTTGACCGTATAGCCGCGATATTCCAAATAACGGCGGATAATATCAAAGACCAGCGCGGACATGGCGTGACCAACATGCGCGTCGTTATAAACCGTCACGCCGCAGACGTACATCTTGACGACGTTGGGTTCGAGGGTTTCAAATTCTTCGGTCTTGCGGGCGAGGGTGTTGTAAATTTTTAGCATAAATTGTCGCAAAGATTAAGACGCGGAAGTTGCCGCAAAAAAGATCGCTTGATATTAGACTTTATCGGTATATCTATCCAGAAAAGTTTTTTCCAAAGCCTTTACCGCTGAGACGCTAAGGCGCGGAGTTTTCCCACAGGGGGCTGCGCCTAAAGATTTTCCTCAGCGGTGAAATCTTTTTAGGGCCGCGGAAAGAATTTATCTGACGAACTATAATAACGTAAATTTTTTGGGGGACGCTGATGCAAACCGCTTTTTCTGGTAATTCGCCGAAAAAATCCGCGTTTATCTGCGTTTTCCGCGTCCCAACCTAATTTTCGATAAAGTCTATTTATTCGTTTAAACTCATTTCTCAAACACCCACGCGTCTACGGCGCGCGTCCAATCTATCAATTCTTCTTGCTTAAACCAAAGCGCGACTTCGCGCTCACCCGTTTCGGGTTTATCCGAAGCGTGGATTAAGTTGCGTCCCACTTCAAGCGCAAAGTCGTGGCGGATTGTGCCGGGCGCCGCTTCCACCGGTTTGGTGACGCCAACGGTTTGGCGCACAGCCGCAACCGCGTTGGAACCTTCCCACGTCATCGCCATCACCGGCGCGGAAGTGATGTATTGGATCAACCCGTCATAAAACGGTTTGCCTTTATGTTCGGCGTAATGCGTCTCCGCCAAAGATTGGCTGACTCGAATAAATTTTGCGGCGACCAGTCGCAGTCCGCGACGTTCAAAGCGGGCGATTATTTCGCCAATCAGTCCCCGTTGCACACCGTCGGGTTTTACAAGCACAAGCGTTCTTTCCACAGAAATTCCTCCAAAATAAAATATCAGTAGTTCACGAAATCCTTGCGTAGTTTGCGCTCCTAGCGCAACGCTTTGCGTGGCGTTAGAGAACGCCAATTACGCGCTTTCGGGATGTACTGAATATGTAAGTCGGACTGCCTAGTCCGACTTACGAATTAGCGAATTAACTCTTCCGCCTTATTATAAGCGTCAAGCGCTTCTTTCAAACGATTGGAGCGCATATACGCGTCGCCCAACGTTTGCAGGACGCCAACTTCCACAGGATAGCGAGTAATGGATTCTGTTAAATCGCGGATCGTCTCTTCGAGATGTTTGCCCTTTTTGATGAGCTTGCTATAATGCGCCAACGCGGCTGGAATGTCGCCTCGATCTAACGCGCCTTTGGCTTGATCCAACGCGACAGTTCCGCCCGGACTTTCCGGTTGACGCGTTTGCGCGGGCGCGGCGGGTTTCTTCTTCCTAACCGGTTGCGGTTTTTCGGCGGGACGTTGCGCAACCGGTTTCTCCATCGGCGGTTTGGGCGGCGCGGGTTGTTTGGGTTGAGACGGCTTCGGCTCCGCAAGTTTCCAATCAGAAGGCGCAGTCGGCTTGGGTTGCGCTTCTACTTCATCGCTCATCCACGCTGGAATGTCATTGCCAAGTTGCGCAGGCGTTGCTTCGTCCACTCCCTGCAACCAATCGGGGAGGTTCTCTGCCAGAGGCGCCGAGGCGGCTTCTTCGGTCTGCGCGGGAGCGACAGATTTTTGTTCAATAGATTTTTGCCAGTCGTCTTCGGCTTCATCCTGAACGTCAACGCCTTGAGCGTCGACGTCGCTTAACCAATCGGGCAAATCCAGTTTTTCCGGAACGGGTTCTTTTTGAGCCAGCCTTTTACGAATACTTTCTTCTTTTTGAGGATCAACGCTCGCCGCGCTAGACGGGGCGGATTTGGCGTCCGCTAAAATAGAATCGGGCGTTGGCAATTTGTCGAAGGGCAGTCCGGGTTCGTTATCCAAACCGCTCAACCAATCCGTGAGATCGTTTTGAGCCGCATACGGTTCGGCGCTTTGCGCGGCGGCGTCTTCTTCGTCGCTCAACCAATTGGGCAGGTCGTTTTTTTGCGCGACCAGTCCTTCTTCCACAAAATCAAATTGACCGCCCGCGTTGCGCGGTTGCGCATCGTCGCTTAACCATTCAGGAATTTCGCCGCGTTGAAAGTCTTCGCCAAGTTGTTCTGGCTGGGATTGAGAATCGCTCAACCAATCAGGAAGGTCTTTGGCGTCGCTCGCCGGCTTGGCGGGTTCGGCGGCGGAAGCGTCTTCAAAATCAGCGAAGAACTGCTCGCCGATGTTCATCGCGTTTTCCACCGGCGCGGATTGAATAGGCTTGGCGGGTTCGGCAGTGGAAGCGTCTTCAAAATCGGCAAAGAATTGCTCGCCAATGTTCATTGCGTTTTCCACCGGCGCGGGTTGAGTCTGAGATT
>Ga0315281_10009431_pt1 | contig 13544 bp, 9 predicted proteins | sample YL17G07_0_MG_FD_204540 | JGI IMG/M metagenome (GOLD analysis project Ga0315281, IMG submission 204540) | Sediment microbial communities from Yellowstone Lake, YNP, Wyoming, USA - YL17G07_0 | ecosystem: Environmental > Aquatic > Freshwater > Lake > Sediment | place: USA: Wyoming | collected...
CGGAAGTTGTCTTTGCCACGGCGTGGCGTTCGAGATTGACGGCACCGTCATCGACCTTCTGTACTGCCACTGCTCCATGTGCCGCAAGGCCCACGGCTCAGCCTTCCGAGCGCGTGGCAAGGTGAAGGCATCGGAGTTTCGGTGGATCAGAGGCGAGGAGATGGTTCGCTACTACGAGTCATCGCCCGGTCAACACAGAGGGTTTTGCTCTGCCTGCGGCTCGAACCTGCTCACCAAGTTCGACGAGAAGCCTCGCGTCCTGGGTCTGGCACTCGGAGTGCTCGATGATGATCCAGTGAACCGTCCCATATGCCATGTCTTTGTAGGCTCCAAGGCCCCCTGGCACGAGATCACCGACTCTCTTCCCCAATTCGAGCAACTTCCAACCGGGCCAGTCACGCCGAAAGATGCCGCCTAACCTTTCCATCGAACGGACAGCCCACGGCAAGCATCGCACTCCGAGCAACCATCGCAATCGCGCGCCAGTGGGCTCGGACGTTAGAGCGCACTATCCGGATACAGTGGTTCTGGCTATAATCTAGCCAGAATGAGATTCGAGATACTCCTTGCCCCTGAAGCCGTTGAAGACCTTCGCAAATTGAAGGCCGGTGAACGTGCAGCGGTAAAGGAAGCCCTCGAAACCCATTTGAGATACGAACCAACCAAGACTAGCCGTAGCCGGATCAAGCGCTTGCGCGGTGTCGCGCGACCGCAATACCGGCTCCGCGTCGAAGAGGTCCGTGTGTTCTACGATGTTTCGAGTTCGACCGTCGAGGTACTGGCGATCGTGCCCAAACCGGAGGCCGAATCATGGCTGGAGCAGTTCGGAAGTTCAAAGTGAAAGAAGTCCCCCTTTCCGAGGTTAAAGATGACCTATCTCGCTTTCTTAGGGAAGCAGAGACGCAGGACGTCGTCATCACACGCCACGGCAAACCGGCCGGAGTACTGATCGGGTTCAAGTCTGAGGATGACTGGTTCGACTACCGGCTCGAACACGACCCTCGGTTTATACAGCGCGTCGAGCAGGCTCGCGCAAGCTTCCGTGTGGGCCGAGGCGTCAAACTCGAAGACGTAAAGTAATGGTGCGCTCTAACCGCCCAATCAACGCGGACGCGCGCGCCAGCGCCGTGCCTTGCGACGGTTGGTGGGCGCGCGCCGGTTACTGGGAACGTTATGCCACAGGATAGTCCAACCTTGACATGTCTTATATGATATAGGCACAATGTGGCATGTGGCGCATCGAAGAGCACCGCCGCGTCGACAAGCAGCTGTTGGTGGCGCCCCGGGAGATCCTGAAGCGGTATGAGAAGTGGAAGGACATCGCCATGCTTTCTGGGCCTCCGGGCCTTCGGTTGATCGGAGGGTTCGACGACGAGTCACTATCCGGGAAGTGGGATGAACATCGGTCATCACGACTCGGGTTGCAGTACCGAGTTTTTTACCGCACGATACCCAGCGAGCAGCTTTTCCAGGTGGTCTCGATCACCGCACACGACTATCGGAGGCCGTAAATGAAGCAATTTCGTTCCGCGAAGAAACGCATCAATGTCTCGGCCGGCGAATCCGTGCGCATTATTCGCGAATTGCAGGGTCTTAGCCAGAATCAACTCGCGCAGCGTACGGGCATTCCCCAGGCCACTCTTTCGGCGATCGAGAACGACCGTGTTCGCCTGGGCGTCGAGCGCGCAAAGGTGCTCGCGCGAGCCCTCAAGTGCCATCCCGCCGTGCTGGTCTTCCCGGGATGGGAAGATCATCTTCAAACGGCGGCATAATCGGGTACGCTTCCCAAACTTTCCCTTCCCTTGATTGATTTTGGCAGGAACCGAATTCTGGCTTTGGTGGGCGGGGTGGTCGTCGCGTCCGCAGCGGCGTGGTTTGGCTGGCAATACTTCGAGGACACCGGGCCGCCCCCGGCTGCGCTGAGTAAACCTCAAGCCCTCACGGCAGCGAAGGCGCCCGTGGCGGCCAGAGCCGCGGCACCCGCGGACACGGGCGCGGCGCGGGACAAGCTGATCGTGGACGCGCTGATCGCTTCGGGAATGAAGCACCAATTGGACCAGCTGCCGCAACAGATCACCGCCGGCGTCAGGCAATCCGGCGCGCAGCAGTCGAAGACGCCTCCCGCCGTCCTCAAGGCAATCGAAGATGCCGTCGCAGGATCGTTTACGGCACAGGGATTCCAGAACCGTGTAAGCGCCGACCTGAAGAAGAACTTCGATCAGAAGCGCCTGCAGGCGCTACTCAAGGATTTTTCCACTCCGGCGGCGAAACGCATGATCGAAATGGGACAGGCTGCCCCGTCCCCCGAGGAACTCGCCCGGTTCGCACGCAGCGCGGCCGCTGCCCCGCCTTCGTCCCTGCGCGCGAGCCTCATCAAGCGCATCGATGCCGCAATCAGGGCAGGCGACCTGGCTGTCGATGCCGCGCTCTCCTCCATGAGGGCGGTCGCACTGGGCCTCGCTGGCGATGGGGTCGGGAAAACCGCCGCAGTCATGATTTGCGCCGAGAAATACCGCTAAGCCAAGTAGGTCGGCAGTCGCAGCCCGCCCACCGGCCAGCGTAACTGCGACCGCCCCGCCCGCGGCTCCGCGCGCGGGCACCCTACATCACGCGGTGGGTGAGCGCCGGCAGGCTTTGCCGCACGCGGGCGATCTCGGCGTGATCGATCTCGGCCGTAATCACGCCCGGCCCGCTCGCAAGCACCGCGAGCACCTTGCCCCAGGGATCGATGATCATGCTGTGGCCGTGGGTGTCGCGGCCGTTCTTGTGATGGCCGCCCTGCGCCGGGGCGAGGACATAGGCCTGGTTCTCGACCGCGCGCGCGCGCAACAACATCTCCCAGTGAGCCTTGCCGGTGGTGGCGGTGAACGACGAGGGCACGAGGATGAGGTCTACCACCCCCATCTTGCGGTACATCTCGGGAAAGCGCAGGTCATAACAGATCGACAGCCCCAGCCGGCCAAACGGTGCGTCGATCGTCACCACCTCGCTCCCGGGCTCGATGCTGCGCGACTCCTGGAAGCGCTCCGCGCCCAGCTCAAATCCGAACAGGTGGATCTTGTCGTAGCGCGCGACGCGCCGGCCGGCCTCGTCGAACACGAGGCAGGTGTTCCTCACCTTGTTCGGGTCGGCGCACTCGAGCGGGACCGAACCGCCGACCAGCCATACCTTGTTCCTCGCCGCCGCGTCAGCGAGAAAGTCCTGTATCGGCCCGCGCCCATCGACTTCGCGCACGTCTACCTTGTCGCGCTCGCGCACGCCGAGGATGCAGAAATACTCGGGCAACGCCACCAGCTGCGCGCCTTCATCTGCGGCTCGCGCGATCAGTTCGCCGGCGACGACGAGGTTCGCCTGCACCTCGGGCCCGGATACCATTTGCACTGCCGCCACGCTGAACCTGCCTTGGGCCATGAATGTCCTTCCTATCGATCGGTCGTTGATGGGTGATGCCGGTTGCAGCCAGCGTTCGTGCCGCGATTCATTTCGCTTCGGCCGCGGCCCCGCCCTGCTCCCCGCGCGTCAGCTTCTCCACCTTGGGATCGGCCCAGGTGCCGGTCACCGAGTATTCGAAGGCGAAGGCCTGGCCCAGCGGATCCTTGAGCAGGCGCTGCGCCAGAAACGACGCAATCCCGGTGATCGGGTTGGCCAGGAGCACCAGACCCGCCACCGACAGGCTATCACCCACGCTCGGCACCACGCGCACCTTGAGTGCCTGCGTTTCCTGGGTGAGGTCGATGTTTCCGGACATCGCCACCTGCGCCGAAGGCCCCCGCATGCTGAAGTCCTGCGTGCGCAACACCCCCTTCGCAAGCGCGGCGGTGCCGGTGACGGTATCGAAGGCGAAGCCGTCGCTGAATATGTCGCGAAAGTCGAGCGTGATGCGGCGCGGCAGCGCCTGCAGGCTGAGGATGCCCAGCAGTTTGCCGATGCCGGGATCGATCTTGAGGAACTGCCCCTTCTCCGCAATCAGCGTTAGGTCTCCGGTCAGGCTCGGGTAGTCGATGGTTTGCGGGTTGCCGGCCCAGGCGAGCTTGCCCTGCAGCTTGGCGCTGCCACCTTGCATGCTCCCCGGATAGCCGAAGCGCTCCAGATATTTTCCCACGTCGCTGATTTCCAGCTTGAGGTTCAGGCTGGTGCGCTGCTGCGCGGCGACCCCCTGCCACAGCCCGTCGGCGCTCAACTGGCTTTCCGGAGTTGCCAGCGTCAGCTTGTCGATGCGCCAATCGCGCCCCTCGTTAACTGCCGCCAGTTCCAGGCGTCCGAGTTTCTTGTCGCGCGCAACCAGGTTGTCGGCGACGATGTCGAGTCCCGGCAATTCGGTCGGCGGTGCGTCGTCCGCCAATTTTCCGGGAGTGGGTTCGGGAAACGTGAAATGCGAAAGGCGCGCGCTCACCCGCCCCTTGCCCAGAGAGCGCCAGCGCACGTCGCCTTCCAGTTCGCGCGCATCGACGTTGGCGAGCCAGTCGCTGCCCTGAAAGCCGGCGCGCAGCGTGACGTCGTTGATGCGCTTGCCATAGACATCCAGCGCGCCGACTTTCAGATTGAGTGCGGCCAGGTGCGCCTGAGCACCCGGGGCGCCGCCGAGCGCGTGCAGCCACTGGTCCAGGTCGAGCGTGGCGGCGTTGCCGTTGATGGTGATTCCCTTTTCGGGAAGCCTGGGCGCTTCGTTGATGCCGGCCGCCCCGCGCTCGATCACCATTTTTCCGTCGGCGCGGCGGCGCTGTATTTCCATGCGCACGACCTTGCCGATATCCAGCGTATTGCGATCCGCAACCGGTGGCCCGGCCCAGCCGCCCACCTGCTCCTCGGCGACGACGGTGCGCTCGAAACGCAGCGGCAGCACTTCGGCCGGCGCCTTGCCGAGCGGCGCCGGCAGCGTCGACGTCATCCCCTGCAGGCCGGATTCCACCACGATGGTGGCGCCGCGCTTGCCGAAATTGACGGTCGAGCTCCACGCCGTCATGCCGCTGACATGGCGCAGCAGTGGTTGCTCCAGCGCCGAGCGCAGCAGCCCGGCGTTGAGCGTGCCCCGCGCGCTGACGGCGATGCTGCCGTCGCGCTGATTGGCGCTGCTGATCGCGACCGGACCGCCCAGAAACTGCGCGTTGACGGCGCGCATGCTCACGCCGCTGTCGGTGAAATCGAGCCGCCCCGTCAGCTGTTCCACGGACGGCCATTCCGTATCGATGCTGAGCGAATTGCCGATGAATTGGTAGTTGCCCGATACCTTGGTATCGGCCAGATGCGTGAGGGGCAGGTCGAGCTTGAGCTGCAGCCGGCCGTTGCCCGCCGCGCCCATATTCGCCGTGATTCCGCGGGTCAGACTGTTCAGCGGGCTCTGCGCGATGTACTTCAGGAATCCCGCGGTCGGGCCTTCGGCCTGACCGTTTACCGCGAGCATCCGCTCCGGCGTGAACATGTCCGGCAGCACCACATGCGCCTGGGTCACTCTCGTGCCGAGCACGCTCGCCTTGTTGCTCGTCACGACCATGCGCTTGCCGTCGAAATGCAGCTGCCCGTCGATGCCGGAGATATCCGGCCAGCCTTCGGCGTAGCGCAGAGTCCCGTCCACCACTTTGGCCGCAATCTGGAACACGCCGCCCTTCGCACTCTGAAACGGAAAGTCCTTCAGGTCGCCTTTCAGGCGCAGGCTGACGTCGCTCGCGCGCCCGGCAAGCAGCGCACCATCGAGCCAATCCAGAACGGACTTGTCGATGAAGGGAATGTAGCGCGCCACGTGGCGCGCGTCGGTGCGGTTCAGACGCGCCGTGAAATCGATCACGCCGGGCCCGTCCGCCGCAGTGGTGTATTTGCCGAAGGCGGTTCCGGCCAGGTCGGCGTTGGCAAAAGCGATGTTGGACAACTCGAGCTGCAACTCGCCCTGCGCGTGACTCCACGCCAGTTGCGCCGTAAGCGTGTCGAATTCGCGCTTCGGGTCCGCGAAAACCCGCGGCAGCTCTACGCTCGACCTGGTCGCATTGAGCAGCACCCTGCCGCCTTTTTCATTGCCATCGACGTTGCCGCTGATGCCCGAGAACCCGGGCAGCCCGGCATAGGCGCGCATGCCGAGCCGGTCGAATCGCCCGCGCACCCTGTAGCCTTGCGGGTTCAGCAGCGGCCCCTGCCAATCGAAGTGTATGTCGGCGACGCCGCCCTGTGGCGCGGCGTCGGCAAGCACCGCGCGCAGCCGCTGCGGCAGCGGCAGATACTCCCCGAGGAGTGCCAGCGGCTGCAGCTCCAGCGCGGCGATGCGCACTTCGCCGCGCTCTCCGCGCTTGTCGTCGCCCGGTTGCCATTGCACGGCAAACTGCGCCGGCGGCAGCGTCTCGCCCGATTGCAGTGCCAGCGTCACCTGCGCGCCGGCGATTTCGTAGCCGCCGCGCGCGCGTTTCGCCGACAGGCGCCCTTGCAATGAGCGCATCTCCAGCACGGGCAGTTCGGGTGCGAGACGCGCGTTGATGTTGCCCAGCGCCACGTCGGCGGTGGCCTCCTCCAAGCGCTTGTCGGCGAACCCCAGCCATAGTCTCAGCCCCCCCTGTCCGCGCTGTATTTCCAGCGGGTAGTCGAGCCACGCGCGCCAAGCCGCGAGGTCGGCATAGGAGAGTTCGGCATAGAGCCTGCCGTTCCAGGCCCGCAACTGTTCGAAGGTTTTGCCTTCCAGGTCGCCGCGCAGGTCAAGAGCGGCGGCGAGTTCGCGCGGCGGCTGAGCGCGCAAACCGAAGCGATGGTGGCTGCCCCGGTTTAGCATGACAAAATTAAGGTCGGCAAGAGACAGCACCGGCGCCTGGCGCAGCTGATCTTCCCAACTCACTTGCGCGTCGCGGATGATGACTTCGCGCTGCGCCAGCAGCCAGTTGACGAAGCCGCCACCCGCATCTTCGGGATTGAGCTTGACGCCGGCGACGTGGAGCGCGCCCGAGGTGTCGCGCCGCACATTCAGGTTGGGCTTGTCCAGGCTAAGGGAATTAAAGCGCAATTCGCCGAAGGCAAGCGAATCCCAGGATAGAGTGCAGGACACCGCAGGCAGCGACAGCGCGACCCGCCCTTCTTGATCGTACAGCTGCACGTCGGCCAGATCGAGGTAGGGGCGCAGGCGCTGCCAGCCGGAATCGACGCTGCGAATGCTGACGCGCTGGCCGATGTTGCGCGAAATGATCTGAGCGACGGCCTCTGGATGGTCCTCGATCTGCGGCAGAACCCAGAAGCGCAGCGCCAGCACTATCGCGGCGAAGCCGAAGTAGACTATGAGCGCGCCGATGCCGGCGATGCGCAGCAGCTTGCGCACCAGGCCGCGCTGCGCCCGCGCAACGCCGAGCTCCGCCAGCGGTGAAAAATCCTCCTCTGCCGGCGGCGTGACGCTAGTTGCGGTTTGGTCGGGCTGCGCCATCCGGAGGCGAATCTCCCATGCTGGTTGAGCGCGTTTCGGCGAAAGCCCTACAATGCGGGCGCGAGTCGAAAAAAAGAGACAATGTAGCGTCCCATTTTACCTGCAAAATATCCGTTGATGCCTCCAGATCAGGGTTTTCCACTATGCGCGCCGGCTGCGTCGCGCTACGCGCAGCGGCTGGCGCAGGCGCGGCCGGAGCTGCTGCGGGCCGCGCTCGCCGACATCGAGCAGGCGTTCGACGCCGTCGCCATGCGCGCATTCCTCGCGGCGCGGCCGGCCGGCGACGAAACGGAATTGAAGTGCGCACTGCGGCAGCTGCGCCAGCAGGTCATGCTGCGCGTGCTGTTGCGCGACTTGAGCGGGCGCGCGCCGCTGGCGGAGGTGGTCGCGAGCATGAGTGACCTGGCCGAACTGAGCCTGGGCCACGCGCTCGACCACCTGTGCGCCTGGCAGGAAGCGCAGTACGGCGCGCCCGCATCGAACGGCAGGCGGCAGGCGCTGATCGTGATTGGCATGGGCAAGCTGGGCGGACGCGAACTCAACGTCTCCTCCGACATCGACCTGATATTCGTTTATCCCGAGGAAGGCCAGACCGTATGCGACCGCGCAGGTCAGAAACCGCTGTCCAACCACGAGTACTTCACCCGCCTCGGACGCAAGCTGATCAACGCGATGGCCGACATCACCGAGGACGGCCAGGTTTTCCGCGTCGATATGCGCCTGCGCCCCAACGGCGATTCCGGCCCGCTCAGCTGCAGCTTCGATGCGCTGGAGAACTACTTCATTGCCGAGGGGCGCGAGTGGGAGCGTTACGCCTGGATCAAGGCGCGCGTCGTAGCGACGGGCGGCGGTGCGACTCTTGCCGCAGGCGGCCGCGATCTACCGGGCGAGCTCGCCGCCATCTCCCGGCCTTTCGTGTTCCGCAAGTACCTCGACTTCGGCGCGTTCGCGGCGATGCGCTCGTTGCACGCGCAGATCCGCGCCGAGGTCGCGCGGCGCGACTTGTCGGGGCACGTCAAGCTCGGCCCGGGCGGCATACGCGAGATCGAATTCATAGCCCAGGCATTCCAGCTGATACGCGGCGGGCGCGACCCGGAACTGCAGACCCGCCCGACCCTGGATGTGCTGACGTTGCTGCAAAAGAAAGGGCTGCTTCCGGCGGAGGCGGTGGCCGAGTTGCGCTCGGCCTACGATTTCCTGCGCCGCCTGGAGCACCGCCTGCAGTACCTGGACGACGCGCAGACCCACGAACTCCCCACGGACCGCGACGACCAGGCGCTGGTCGCGGCCGCCATGGGCTTTGACGATTACGCAGGATTCGTGGCCCGGCTCGACGCGCATCGCGAGCAGGTGTCGCGCCATTTCGACGGCGTGTTTGCGGGTCCGGCGCAAAACGTACATCCGTGCGCTCCGCTTTGGACAGGCGAGCTCGACGCAGAAGCGGCGCACGAGCGGCTCGCAGCGCTGGGCTTCACCGATACCGGCGCCGCGCTGGCGCGGCTTGCCGGGGCGCGCGCGTCGCCGCGCTATCTGCAACTGCCGCCGCCGAGCCGCGAGCGCTACGATGCCCTGGTGCCGCGCGTGATCGAACTCGCGCTCAAGGCCGGCGCGCGCGAAGCCGCGCTGGCGCGCTCGCTGGATCTGCTCGAAGCCATCGCCCGGCGCGGCTCGTATCTGGCGCTGCTGCATGAATACCCGCAGGCGCTGGAGAAGGTGGTGCAGCTCCTGGCGGCATCCGGATGGGCCGCCGCCTATGTCACGCGCCATCCCCTGCTGCTGGACGAGCTGCTCGACGCGCGCACTCTCTACGCGGCGCCGGACTGGAAGGAATTCGCCGACGGCCTGCGCGCGCAGCTCGCGCGCCACGAGGGCGACGCGGAGCGGCTGATGGACGTGCTGCGCGAAGCGCACCATGCCCAGGTGTTCCGCCTGCTGGCGCAGGACCTGGCCGGTCAACTCACCGTGGAAGTGCTGGCCGATCATCTTTCCGCGCTGGCCGACCTGATGCTCGCGATCACGCTGCAGCTGTGCTGGGTGCAGCTGCGCAACCGCCACCGCGACACGCCCCGTTTCGCCATTGTCGCCTACGGCAAACTCGGCGGCAAGGAACTGGGCTACGCCTCGGACCTGGATATCATTTTCCTGTACGAGGACGCCGACGCGCGCGCCCCTGAACTGTACTCGCGCCTGGCGCAGCGCATCAATACCTGGCTCACCAGCGCGACCCCGTCAGGCGTATTGTTCGAGACCGATCTGCGCTTGCGCCCCAACGGCGCGAGCGGCCTGATGGTGAGCTCGGTCGACGCGTTTCGCGAATATCAGGAGAAGGACGCCTGGGTGTGGGAGCATCAGGCATTGACGCGCGCGCGCTACTGCGCCGGCGACGCGGAGGTGGGCGCCGCGTTCGAAGCCGAGCGCGTCGCCATCCTGCGCCGCAAGCGCGACCCCGAGCCGCTGCGGCGCGAAGTGATCTCCATGCGGGCGCAGATGTTCGACGCTCACCCCAACCGCAGCGACCTGTTCGACCTCAAGCACGACCGCGGCGGCATGATAGACATCGAGTTCATCGTGCAGTACCTGGTGCTCGCGCATGCCCACCGCCACCCGCAGCTGACCGGCAATCTGGGCAACATCGCCTTGCTTAAGATGGCGGGGGAACTCGGGCTCATCCCGCTCGCCACCGCCATGACCGTGCGCGATGGCTACCGCGAATACCGCAGACTGCAGCACGCGGAGAGGCTAAACGGAGCGCAGTACGCGCGGGTCGAGCACGGGCGGCTGCAGGTGTATATCGAGGCGACGCTGGGCCTGTGGGAGACCGTGCTCACCGGCGAGCGCGGCCACACGAAAGAAACCTGAATGCCGCCCGACAAGACACGCGTCAATAATCCAGCCGTGTCCGGACGGCGGTGGGAATCGTTGGCGCTACTCGCCATCCTCGTGCTCGCGCTGACGCTGCGTATATGGGGCCTCGAGCAGAACGGTTGGGGTGCGGAGTACTACACCGCCGCTGTCCGCAGCATGGCGGCCAACTGGCACAACTTCTTCTACACGGCGTTCGACCCCGACGGATTCATCTCCGTCGACAAACCGCCGATCGCTCTATGGATTCAGGTCGCCAGCGTCAAGTTGTTTGGCTTTCATTCCCTGAGCGTCCTCCTGCCTCAGGCCCTCGAGGGCGTGGCCTCGGCATGGGTCCTGTTTCATCTGGTCCGGCGCCGTTTCAGCGCGCCGGCGGCCCTGCTGGCAGCCTTGTTTCTCGCCCTCATGCCGGTGTGCGTCGCAGTCAATCGCACCAACAACACCGACAGCTGCCTGCTGTTGGTGCTGCTGCTCGCGGCGTGGGCGCTGATGAAGGCGGCCGAAGAGGGCAATCGGCGTCAACTGATGCTGTCCATGGCCTTGATCGGCCTTGCATTCAACATCAAGATGCTGGCGGCGTTCATCGCGCTGCCGACCATGTTCCTGGTCTACTTTGTGGGCGCGCCAAAACCGTGGCGGCAACGTCTTGCCGACTTGATGTTGGCGGCCGTTGTTCTGATGGCAACCGCACTGCCCTGGGTACTCGCATACGAACTGACCCCGGCGGAACACCGGCCGTACATCGGCGGCAGCAGTCAGAACTCGATGCTGGAGCTCATGGTCGGCCACAACGGCATCGGGCGGTTCGTTTCACGAATAATGCCGTCCACGACTGCGCGAAACGAAGTGGCGGGCGCGCAGCCTCCCAACACGCCGGCGCAAGGCGATCCCGGTCCAGGTGAGGCTGCGCAGACCAGGCCCCGCGGCGTGGTGCCGCGCTTGTTCGTGAACGCCCCGGCAGGACCGCTGCGGTTTGCTGATGGCCAATTGCTTGCCCAAATTGCCTGGTTGTTACCCCTTGCGCTGATGGCGCTCGTGCCTGGCGCATTCCAGGACAGGTTCCGCAGACCGCTCGCCCCGGCGCAACTGGCCTTGTTTTTCTGGTTTTGCTGGATCGTCAACTATGCAGCGGTTTACAGCTATGCGGGCGGCATCATGCACTTCTATTACCTTTCGACCATGGCGCCCGCGCTGGCCGCCCTGGCCGGCATCGGCGTGGTGAGCTTGTGGGGTCATTACCGCAAAAAGGGTTCAGGCGCCGTCCTACTTCCCGCAACACTGCTGTTGACTGCCGCATGGCAACTCCATGTGCAGGCAGATGCCCTCGGCTGGAGCTTCCATGCCCTGCGCGAACCCTCAAGCGATTGGCTGGGTTGGCTCCACTTCGCGCTCATCGGCGGGACCTTTGCTGCCGTCGCCGGATTGCTCCCTGGGGTGTTCCGGCAGACTACTGGAAAGATTGCCGGGGGCCTTGCCAGGGGCGCGCTCGGATTGGGGCTCCTTGCCCTACTTGTAGTTCCAGTAGCGTGGTCATTGAGCAGTGTACTCGTCGCAGGCCATGGGGTGCTGCCTTCCGCAGACTTGTATCGCCTGGATCCAGCTGTCCGCGACGCCGACGCGCGCGTGCGCGGCAGGTTCGGCCAGTCGATCGACACATCGAGGCTAGTTAGATTTCTGCTGGCCAGCCGAAGGGGCGAGCACTATCTGCTGGCGACCTCGACCACCCACCTCGCCGCCCCGATCATCATCCAAACGGGCGAAGATGTAATGGCAAGAGGTGGATATCATGGACTCAATCCCGTCCTTACACCGGAGAGGTTCGCCCGGATGGTCGAGACAGGGCGGATCCGGTTTGCGATGCTCGGCGACGTGAGCCCCCTTTACCGAAGAATGGGTGCTGACGCGGCTGGCAAGCCGATCGCCGACTGGATACGCGCGAACGGCAGGCTCGTGCCACCCAAGCTATGGCGATCACGCGGTAGCGTTGGCCAGAGCGGCATGGAACTCTATGAGCTACTGCCTGAAGCCGGCTGGGTGCCGGCCTCTGGTGGTTGAGCGGAAGGCGAAGCCAGCCGTTCATCGAGAGCAAGCCACCAGGCGCTCCGCAACGACCGTATTCGGTTTTCTTCTTCCATGGCGCCGCCGCCGCGTTTGTTTCTGCGGGGAACCCCGTTGCATTCCGACAGGGCAAACACGATGTGGCGAAAATTGACCGCGGTCAATGCTGGATGCCGGTCCGGCTCGCTACGATAGCTCACCGAATCAGCCGGCCGCGCGGCCATCTGCCGACGGAGCGGGAAGTGCAACAGTTTCGCCTACGAAACCCCTTGATGTCCGGATACACAGGAGAAATCATGTCCGCAGGATTGGAACAAGCCGCTACAAGCACCGCAAACGATGCCTTGGAAATGACCGACGGATTTCATCTTGTCATCGATGCCCTAAAGCACAACGGCATTGACACCATCTTTGGCCTCATCGGCATTCCCGTCACCGATCTGGCCCGCCTGGCTCAGGCTGAAGGCCTGCGCTTCATCAGTTTTCGGCATGAGCAACACGCCGGAAATGCCGCCGCGATCGCCGGCTATATCACCCAGAAACCGGGGATTTGCCTAACCGTGTCCGCGCCGGGCTTTTTGAACGGACTGACAGCGCTGGCCAATGCAACAACCAATTGCTTCCCGATGATCCTGATCAGCGGCTCCAGCGAACGCGAAATCGTCGACCTGCAGCAGGGCGATTACGAGGAGATGGATCAGTTGAATGCGGCAAAACCGTTCGCCAAGGCCGCCTACCGTATCAACAAAGCCGAAGACATCGGCATCGGCATTGCGCGCGCGATTCGTGCGGCCGTGTCCGGGCGCCCGGGCGGCGTCTATCTCGACCTTCCGGCGCAGTTGCTGAGCCAGACGCTCGACGCGGCACGCGGCAGGAAATCGCTGGTGCGTGTGGTCGACCCGGTCCCGCGTCAGATCCCCGCTCCGGATTCGGTCAAGCGCGCGCTCGACCTCCTGAAATGCGCCAAGCGTCCGCTGATCTTGCTGGGTAAAGGCGCCGCCTATGCCCAGGCCGATGCCGACATTCGTGCGTTCGTCGAAAAATCGGGAATCCCGTATCTACCGATGTCCATGGCCAAAGGCCTGCTGCCCGACACCCATCCTCAATCGGCTTCGGCCGCCCGCTCTTATGTTCTGGCAGAAGCCGACGTCGTGCTGCTGATCGGCGCGCGCCTGAACTGGCTGCTCTCGCACGGCAAGGGCAAGACCTGGGGCGCGCCGAAGCAGTTCATCCAGAT
>Ga0315281_10009432_pt1 | contig 13544 bp, 9 predicted proteins | sample YL17G07_0_MG_FD_204540 | JGI IMG/M metagenome (GOLD analysis project Ga0315281, IMG submission 204540) | Sediment microbial communities from Yellowstone Lake, YNP, Wyoming, USA - YL17G07_0 | ecosystem: Environmental > Aquatic > Freshwater > Lake > Sediment | place: USA: Wyoming | collected...
GGCGCTGTCCCTGCTCGGTTGGTTCAACCTGGCAAGCCTCGGCGAAACCGAACAGTGCCGCGGCAACGGTTGCGTCAATCAGAACGACGACGTGTTTGGTGTCGGCCTGAGTCTCGGTGCCGGCTTGCGCGGCCTCTTGACTCCCGGCCTCTCGTTGGGCGGTGAGTTCGGCTGGGGCTTTCTATCCCTCTCCGAAGATCCGGCCACCGACGCCTTCGTGCACGGCGTCTTCGGCACGATCTCGCTTGAAGCGTCGATCGGAATCTGAACGCTTCGGCCAGGCCTCACAGCTCGCGCGTCATCTCGGCGAGCTTGCGGACCGTGTTGAGGTTTCGGCCGGTGCCGATGTCCGCGAAGGGCAGCTTGAGCTTGGAGCGGCCCATGCCGTCGGGGTAGTGAATGAAGACCTCGCGACCATTGAGCTTGATCTCTTCACGAGCGGGGATGACGATTTTTGCGAGCGCAGCGCGCGGCGGCGGCTCGGCCAGGAACAACACCAGGACTTGATTGGGTGCGGCCTTGGTAAACGGATTGCGCTTGACCACGTCTGCAAGCTCCGCCGAGGTGCGGATCAACACCGCGACCGGCTTGCCTATCTTATCGGCCAGTGCGCGTTCGAGCTTGGTGGTGATCGCTGTTTCGGCCAGGCGACTGTTGAAGACCACGTTGCCGCTCTGAATGTACGTCTTGACGTCCGAGAGACCGGCGGCTTCGCACAACGCCACCAGTTCGTTCATCGCCAGCTTGCCGGTACCACCGACGTTGATCGCACGCAGCAGCGCTGCATAGGCCGTCATGCACGCGATGATGCGACGAGACGCGCGCGGCCGCCAGGCCTGACGCGGTCGCGGCGGCTCAGCTCAAGCCGCGTGCGCGATCGCTGCGCTGAGCGTCGACGACCGCGTCACTGCGGCACTTCGGGTGGCGGCGGCGGTTCCACAGGCGGCGGAGGCGGTGGCGGCGGCTCGCACGTAAAGGACGCCACGAAGCTCTTCACACGCGGCGTGATATCCGGATCGGAGGCGCAGCGATTCACGCTGCCGGTTGCCCCGTAAAGCTCCACGGCGATCTCCAGGTACTTGCCCGGCTCGACGCCTTCGCGTGCCAGTGCATCCGCGATCGAGACGCTGTTGACCATGCTCGGTGCGCCGGCGAGCGGGATGAAGTCGGCTTTTTCGATGTCCTTGACGCGGTTCGCGGTGCGGATCTGAAACACAACCCAGGTCTTGTCCGGGGTCTCGACGTCCCAGGTTAGATCCGCCCAACCATTCGACGCGTGTCCATCGGGGCAGGCCAGCTCAAGCAGCTGCCGATAGCGCCCAGGACCCTGGTTCGTGGCCAGCTTCAACTGCACCCCGGTCATGTCGGAATAGGTGTAGGGACTGACCAAACCGGTCACTGCATCGGTGGCGACGGTGTTGTCGTTCAGAGTCGGACCGGGCGTGATCACGTGGGCGGTGGTGCCCTGTGTGATGCCCCAGACTTTGCCGGCGCCGTCGACGGCCACACCCTTGGAGCTGTCCGTGCCGGCCACGCCGAGCACCTGCGTCATCGTGTCGGCGTCCATGCGCACCATCGTGCTGCCTGTGCGTGCGCCCCAAACCCAACCGTTGGCATCGACCGCGATGCCGTGCACGCCGTTGGTCGTGGCGGGTGCGACGGCGAGCCGCAGATCCGCTGCTGCCGACGGATCGTAACGCTTGATCGGATTGTCAAAGCCGCCGAGCCATACGCGCTGACTGCAGTCGACCGTGATGCCATACGCCGCGCTCGCTGTGCCGGGCGACAGGCTGATGCTGCCCTTGACCGCGCCGTCGCAAGTCGCCGGGCACACCGTCGTGCTGCAGCTCGCGACCGAGCACGCGGCCACGTTGCAGCTCGCGTCATCGACGCATTGCTTGGTGTCGATGAAACCCAGACTACCGCCCCAATAATAGCCGCCGGTGTTCCACAGGATGCCGCGACCGTCGAGCGCGAGGCCGTACACACCACGCGGAGCGGTGGTGGTGAGCAGGATCTGGCCTGTCTCGCCGTCGAGCTTGAAGATCTTGCTCGTGGTGCCGCCGCCGACCCAAACGTAGTGCTGCTCGGGCGTGGTCGTGACCAGCGGAGCGCCGTCGGGCTGTGGTGTGATCATTGTTTCGCTGGGGATGTCCTGGGCGGCGACGCCGCGCACGACCTCATCGACTGCCGTGAACCACATCATGCAGTCGTCCTGGCCGAAGGCGAGCAGATCCCCCGGACCGCTCGAGGTGGTCACGACGCCGTCACCGTTCGTGTCTGGGCATGCGCTGCCCAGCGGCGAGATCTTGGTGACCCCCTTGCCGTTGCGGCTCCCCACATACGCATCGCCGGTGGCGGAGACCGAAGTGCGCGACGGATCGACCGCCCCCACGCGATAGCGCGCAACCTCGAGCATCGTGGCAATGTCGATCTTCGACACGGTGTTCTCACCGGTGTCCGAAATCCAGATGTACTCGGCCGTGGTCGGCGGGTCGCGCTTGATAATCAGCGCACCGTCCGGATCAAGGCCGACCGACTCGCTCGGATTCATGGTCGGGTCGAACGCATCGCCGCCGGTGCCTGCACCTTGCTCGAAGCATTCGTCGCCGCAAGGACCTGCTACCGGTTGGCTCTCCGGCGGAAGCTCCGGCGTACCGGCATCGGTTATGCGCTTGCGCGGAATCATCGGGTGGCTGGCGGTAGTGGCTTTGCCTCCATCGCCCGATCCGTTGGGCGACTCGGCACCGCCGTCGACGCGCTTGCCCGGCTTCGTGGAGTCTCCGCGCTCGTCGCCAGTCTTGTCACCGCTGCAGGCTGAGGCCACACACATCGCCACCGAGAGGATCAGCGTCGAGCGCTGCCCGAAAATTCGTACACCCATGTCACACGTCCCTTTCCGCGTTTCGCCGGCCACCACGCGCGACGAAAACCGAGTCCAGCGCGCGTCGGCTCACCTCCGCACGCGCTGCGCTCTCCCAAGCTGGGGACATCGTAACACGCCGACAGGCGCGCAGACCCCCTCACACCCCTTGAATTCGTGCTCCGCGAGCCAATGCTCGGCTCAGCGGTGTAAGCATGCGCCTACCAGACTGCCGAGGTTTGAGGATCGCGTGAGAATCCACCGGTGGCTCTGTGTTGCGAAGTGGGACAGTAAGGCGCGACGCGTTGCGAACTCCGATGAACCATTTTGGCACAGCCGAGCTCAGCCGACCCGACGTGCATGCAATGCCGCTCGCATGCAACGCAGTGCTCTGATACCGATAACCGATGCAGACTGCTTTGAACCGGCTGCGCGACGCGCGCTTTGCATTCCTTTTTGCAGGCGCCCTGCTGGCATGCACGGCAACCGACCGCATCGGGGACGCAGGCGCTTCGGGGGCAAACGACGGCATTGGTTCGGGCCGCAGCGGTTCCATCGGCGACGGCTCGGCGGACGCCTCGATGCTCAGCTGCGAGGGTCGCGCACAGCGCGCATCGCGGGCGGTGCAGGACGCATTCGAAGCGGCCGACCTGAGCTGCTCGCAAGCCTCGGACTGTGAGATTGTCTCGAACGATACCGACTGTCACGCGGCGTGTGGGGCGCTTGTCTCAAGCGTCGGCAAGAGCGCCGTGCAGGCGGTGATTGCGGCTCAGAACGCGGGCATCTGCGCGGGGTACGAGACCGATGGCTGTCAGCGGCTGATTCCGCCGTGCATCCCGCCCGCTGCAATCGGTTGCGTGGCCGGGCGCTGCGCATGGCTTGACGGCGTGCAGGCCGATGCGGGATCGCAGGACTCCGGCGCGCCCAATGACGGATGCCTGGACCGGGCGGTATCGTGGGGCCCCAACGGAGGTCGCGTCGCGTTCCAGGATCGATTCACGCTCACGCCTTGCCGAACCTTCGCGCAGGAGCGCATGGGCCTCGGCAATCCAAGCAGTAGCGGAAGTTGCCGGAACGAGGTCGCAACCGATGCCGTGGTCAGCCTCGATGACCTGAACGTCGCGCTGGCGCATGCCGACGTGCAGGCCGCTATTGCAGACGCGCCGCTGCTGTTCGGCCTCGACAGTCGGCCTGTTGACGGCACCGTGCTGCGGATCGAATTCGGCGGCGCAATGATCGACGTCGGTGCCGCCTGCATGGGCCAGGCTCTCTGCACACCGATTCCCGCCGGCGTGGCCGCGCTGCAGACAGTGCTCGAACAGCTGCAAGCACAACAACGCGCTGTGCCCGACTGCGACAAGCTGCCGTGAGCACGTGAGGCGCGTGTTCACGGCGGCGCCGCGCGTGATCGAAGCGGGGCGTTGATGTCGCCTACCGTCCGCGGATGCGGCTTTCATGCGATGCGGTTTCGAGCAGTTCGCCGATCGCTGCGCCCGGCATCGCGTCATGCACAGCGTCGCCAAACCGCACCAACTCGTGGATCGCGCGTCCGGCCTCGCCGTGCAGCGTGGCGGCCGCGGCCCACTTGTGCTGGTCCGGGTTGCGCGTCGCTAGCCGCAGCAGTGGGCGCAGCGCGCCGAGGTGAAGACCTTGCAGGTCGATGATCGGACCGGCCAAGAGCTCACGCGACGCACCGAGCACGAGCGCCTGCGGCATGCCGGATAGGGCTTCGCCGTCGCACACGCCCGCGACCAGCGGTGGTGCGTGCGCTCCGACGTCGGCGTGCAGAAACGATACTGAATGCTCGCCGGCCACCGCGCGCCCCCAGCGCAACGTTCGCAGCGGCAGCCGCCACGGCAGAATGTCGAACGTCACGCGATCGCGATAACCGCGTCCATGCAGCGCGCGCCCGCCGCCCGGCCAGTGCAGCTCGCCGGTCACGTCTGCGTCGGGGACCTCGACGGTCCAGGACAGCGCGCGCGCCCCCCTTGTGAGCAGAGGCCCAGGCGCAAACGCGGGCCTGCGCGCAACGAAGCGCAGCTCGCCCGAAAGTCCAGGTGTGCGAAAACGCAAACGCTCGCCTTCGATGTCCGCCTGCCCGCACAAGAGGCGCCCATCGGCGGGCTTGAATGCGCCGCCCTCGGCGCTGCCCGCGATGCGCGAACCGTCCGTGTTGAACAGCTCGGCGGTGACGCGCACCAGCGCCTTGCCCGCGAGCAACAGCCGCCCGAGGTACACGAGCAGCACCGTGCCGTCCGGCAGCAGCGTGTCCACGCACCACTTGTCGAGGTGGAACAGCGCGCGCGGTGGTTTGGCAGGCACCACGTGCGTGTGTACGTTGGTGGACGGCGGGGTTTTCAATGACATCGCGATCGGGTTCCGGCTTGGCGAAGCTACTGTACGCCACCTTGTTTTGCGGTGCGCTGCCGGCGCTGCTGTTGGCGTGGGCCCGCGCGACGGCAGACATCGTCCGGTTGCCGGCGGTGACGTCGCTGCCGCTTGGGCTGCTTGCGTGCGGCCTCGGCCTGTGGCTGCTCGCGGCGGGCATGCAGGCGTTGCTCGTGCATGGCGGCGGACTGCCGATGAATCTCGCGCCGCCGCCGCGTTACGTGACACGAGGTGTCTACGCGCTCACGCCGCACCCGATCTACGTCGGATTTTGTCTCGTGTGCATCGGGGTCGCACTTCTGACCGGCTCGGCGAGCGGCCTGTGGCTCGTCAGCCCGACCATGATGCTCGCTTGCACGGCTCTGGTGCTGGGCTACGAAGGTCCCGAGCTGCGCGCTCGTTTCGGCGACGCCGTCGTTCGTGCGAGCGTGCGCCTGCCTGCCGACGAGCCAAGTGCACCGAGCGCCGGCGAGCGCGCTGCGGGCTACCTGCTCGTGCTGCTACCGTGGCTTGCGCTCTACGAAGCGGTGCTCGTGTTGGGCACGCCGCCGGACGCGATCTCTGCACAGCTCGCGTTCGAGGTGCACTGGCCGGTGTGGTCGTGGACCGAACTGCCGTATGCAAGCACCTACCCGGCAGTCATCGCTGTGCCGCTCTTGGCGCGCACACGCCGCGACCTGCGGCACTTCATGCTGCGCGGGCTGCTCGCGATGCTGGTCGCCTTTCCGCTCTACCTCGCGCTGCCGCTGATCTCGCCGCCGCGTCCGTTCGCGGCAGATGGCGTCTTGGGCATGCTGCTCGGCATCGAGCGCACACTTGACGGTGCGGGCGCGAGCTTCCCGGCATTTCATGTGATCTGGGCGTGGTTGGCGGCTGATGCGCTGTGCGCGCGCTGGCCTCGCGCCGCGCTCGGCATCAGGGCGTGGGCGCTGCTGGTGGCCGTAAGCTGCGTCACCACCGGCATGCACGCGCTGCTCGACGTGCTCGGCGCACTTGTCGTCTTGCTTGCGGTCGTGAACGCTGCGGCGCTATGGGACGCGATTCGAACGCTGGCCGAACGCATCGCGGGCTCGTGGCGCGAGTGGGACCTGGGGCCGGTACGCATCATCAACCATGGCGGCTGGGCAGCAGCCGGAACGCTCTGCGCAATCACCCTCGCGTCGTGTCTAGCGGGCGGTGCGCTCGCGCCGATTCTCGTCGCTGCCGGCGCGGGCCTGGTCGGGGCCGCGCTGTGGGCACAGCTGATCGAGGGCTCGCCGCGACTGCTGCGTCCGTATGGCTTCTACGGCGGCATGCTGGGCGTCACGCTTGGCGCATTCGCCGCTCCGCTGTTCGGCGCGGACGTGTGGACGGTGCTCGCGGCATTCTGCGTCGCGGCGCCTTTCGTTCAGTCCTTCGGGCGTCTGCGCTGTCTCGTGCAAGGCTGCTGTCACGGCGCGCCGTGTGCGGCGTGGCTCGGCATCCGTTACCGTCACCCGCGTTCACGTGTGTGCCGCTTGTCGGATTTCGGCGGACTGCCGATTCACCCGACCCCGGTCTACTCGATCGCATGGAATGTCCCGATCGCGCTGTGCTCATGCCGCCTATGGAGTCTGCACGCGCCGCTGCATCTGATCGGCGGCGTGTATCTGATCCTGTGCGGCGTCGGCCGTTTCGTCGAAGAAGCCTATCGCGGCGAGCCGCAGACGCCCGTGTTCGCCAAGCTGCGCGCGTACCAGTGGGTCGCGCTCTGCACAGTGCTGCTTGGCGCACTGCTCACCGCCGTCGGCCGGAGCACGCCCGCGCCCACCGCCATCTGGAATCCGGCCTCGCTTGTCGCGGCATTCGGCTTCAGCGCGCTGACGTGGTTCGCGCTCGGCGTCGATTTCCCGCGCGGGAAGATGCGTTTCTCGCGCCTGGTGTGAGGTCTCGACGTTCGGGCTCCCACGGTTCGGTGTGACATGCGGACCACGTGCCAACACAACTTCGACCGAGTACCCTTGCGCGCGTCAACGTGATGGCCTGCGCCAATGGAACCCGATGCAGCTCCTGATCGACCTTGACGGCACGCTGACGGATTCGGCTCCCGGCATCGTGCGCTGCATTCAGCACGCGATGCATGCTTTGAATCGCGAGCCGTGGCCGCCGGAGCGCATCACGCCGCTGATTGGGGCGTCGTTACACGATGCGTTCGGCGTCGTGCTCGACACCTCCGATGAGGCGCTGATCGCACAGGCGACGCGTCTCTACCGAGATCGCTTCGCCGACATCGGACTGTTCGAGAACTCGCTGTATGCGGGTGTTGCCGAAGGGCTTCCGCAGCTGCGACAGGATGGGCACCGATTGTTCTTGGCTACCAGCAAGCCTCTTGTGTTTGCACGCCGGATCGTTGAGCACTTCGGGCTAGCGGCTCATTTTCACGGTCTCTACGGCTCGGAGCTTTCGGGAGAGCGAACAGACAAAGCGGAGTTGATCGCGCACCTGCTGGCGACCGAGGAGATAGGCACGAGCGGAACCTGGATGATCGGAGATCGCAGCCACGACATCCGGGGTGCACGTGCCAATGGCTTGCGCGTGGTGGCGATAGCATGGGGTTACGGAACATCGGTCGAGTGGGCAGAGGCCGATGCCGTGGTGCAGACAATGGCGGCGCTGCGGTCGTTCCTCGCCGCCAAGACAGTCTGAGACGCCGCGCGCTGGGCGCTGGGCGAGAACCGTCGCGCTTCAGAATTCTCTGCGCAGCGGGCGCCAACACAACGCCCACGCAATGCCCACGCAATGCCAAAACGCGAGGTGTTGTGCCTTGTGCAAACCGCGGACTACAGCATCTGTATGCAACTCAAACACGCTGTAGCGCTCGCATCGCTTGGCATTCTTGTGGGGCTCATCGCCTGCTCGGCCGAAGACAACGCCTCGATGCAGGTGCCGGTGTTCGTGGCGGGTAGTGGCGGCACGACAGGAAGTGGCGGCAGCGTGGGCCTGCCCGCACCGGCACCCATGATCGCGGCCATGCCCACCGCCGGCTCGGTCGCGCCTCCCCAAGGCGGTGCATCGGGCATGACCGGCGGTGGCGGCGCAATGATGCCGACGGGCGCCGGCGGCGGCACCGTCGACCCAGGCATGCCCGGCGCCGAGGACTATTCGCGTTACCAAGATCCGGGCACCGGCGCATGGCCCTTGGGCACGCCTGACGAATGCAAGATGGATGCGTCGCTGTTTACAGACTCCGGCATCGCGAACTACGCGGTGTTCCGTTACGGCAAGCTCTGCCATATCAAGGGCGGCGATGCGGTCGGCATGATGTACTCCGCAACCAAGACGCTCGGCGGCACGACCGCGGGTCGCGCTGCCTATCTCGCACGCGATGTACCCAAGACCGGTCCGGGCACCGGGCCGATCATGCACGAGGATCTCGGCACCGATTGGATCGCAGCGCCGGCCTATCCGCGACGCGACGCGCGCATCGCGCACGTGATGGGAATGGTTGCTGCGGCGTCGCCGAGCCTGGACGACAGCGCGCTCGTCTGGCGTTACGACACCGTCGGCAGTGAAGCGATCAACGGCATGATCAAAGCGACCGAGAAATGCGCCGCGCAAGTACCAGGCCTTGCGACGGGCTTCGTCGCGTTCATGCAGAAAGAGCTCTTCGACAAGATGGGTATGACCAATTCGAGCTACACCACGGCCCTGGGCATTGCATCGGGTTGGTCCGCAAACCTCTCCGACATGGGCAAGCTCGGCACGCTGCTGCTCCACGACGGTTGGTACGGAGGCGAGCGCTTGCTCTCGCGTGAATGGGTCTATCGAATGTCGCATCCCGCGTTCGAGAGCGCGAACACCTCCTACGGTCAGCTCGCATGGCTCAACCATCGCGGCAACGCAGCAGGCATCGGCGGCAACATCAGCACCGGTTCGAATGCCCCGGAGGGCGATCCGTGTGCGCCGCCGGCGTTCTGGCCTTCGTATCCGCATGGGCTTTCGAAAGCGACCGATTGCATGGCGACCGTCGGGACCTGCGATCAACAATTTGATGTCGGCGTGTTTAGCGCTCAGGGCCTCAACGGTCAGTTCGTCGTGATGCACCCCGGCCTCGATCTCGTGATTACCGCGCGCAACTTCAGCGGAGGCGATGGACCGATGGGCTTATGGAAGGCGATACGCCCCGGTGTCATCGCGAAAGATCCGATGTTCGCAGGCGATGAGACGGCGTTTTGCAATGCGTACGGGAGCGGCGGCTACGCGCCCGATCTGCCCGTGCCGCGCCATCCGTAGACCCGCTCCCGCTGACTCGCGGAAACCCGCCGGGGGCGTGACGCGCAAGGCCGTGTAGGCACCATTAAGCGCAAGGATGTGCGGATGCATGTTGGGAAGCATTCGCTCCTGTCGGTCGCCCAGGCGGCACGGGCCTGGCCGTGCTGGCACTTGTTGGTGCATTCTTGGCGGGTCATTGGCGACCGCAAATCTTCGCTCTTTGTGTCGGACCGAGTGTGCGGGTCATGATGCAATTGGTTAGGGTGTGCATGTGGGTGTCTTTCGTTTCGGCGACTTCGAATTGGATTCGACCGCCTATGAGCTGCGGTGCGGCGAGCAGGTGCTGCCGGTGCAGCCGAAGGTCTTCGACGTGCTTCGGCATCTGGTGGAGAACCGTGACCGCGTGGTCACCAAGACCGAGTTGCTTGAAAAGTTGTGGCCCGGAGAATACGTCACTGACACGGTGGTCAGCTGGAGCGTGAGCCACGTCCGCCGCGTGCTTGGACAGAAGCCGGGCGACAAACTCCCGATCGAAACGATTCACGGGCGCGGCTATCGTTTCCGTGCCGAGGTCAGCGTCGCGGGCACGAGCGACAGACCTGCGGCTGCGGTGCAAGCACCACCTGCGCCGGGCAGGGCGCTGATCGGCCGCGAGCGGGTGATGGAAAATCTCTCGGCGCGCATCCATCAAGCCGTCGCGGGACGTGGCAGCCTGACGCTGCTGACGGGTGAGGCAGGCATCGGCAAGACCCGTTGCGCCGAACAGTTGCTGTTGGAAGCAAGCAAGCTCGGCATGCGAACGCTCAGCGGGCGCTGTCCGCAAGAACCCGGCACGCCTCCGTTGTGGCCGATCGCATCCGCCCTGCGACGAGCGCAGCAGGACGGCACCGATCTGTTCGCACGTGCGCGCGCCTTCTTTGACGCACTCGAGACCAGCACCGAAAGCGAAAGTGACGGTGGCGCGGGACCGGCGGGCTTCCGCGCGATCGAACAGGCGGCCACGCTGCTGCGGGATGTGGCCGCCTCGCGTCCCACCATGTTGATGCTTGACGATCTGCACTGGGCGGACGTGAGCACGCTACGGCTGCTGGCGTTTCTGGCACCCGAGCTGCGCGAGATGCCGCTCTACATTCTGGCCACCGTCCGTGAAGGGGCGGAGGCAAAGGGTGGTGCGATCGAACAGGTGCGACATCAGCTGATCCGTCACGCGCAGACCGTCGCGCTGGGGCCTTTTGGCCGGGACGACGTTGCGGCGCTGGTCGAAACGGCGAGCGGCCGACGTCCCAATGCGGACCTCGCGGAGGCGATTCGTCGCGCGTCGGGCGGCGTTCCCCTGTTCGTGCAAGAGGTTGTGCGCACGCTTGAGTTGGAGCACGGCGCAGCCAAGTTCGATGCATTGCCGCCGGGCGCGGTGCGCGTGCCGGACCTGGCCCGTGACTTACTGCGCGAGCGTGTCCGGCGCCTGCCCGCACGAACCATCGAAGTGCTTTCGCATGCGGCGGTGCTGGGCGAGCACTTCGACCTCGCCTTGCTGGCGGCGCTGGTCGAGCTTGAGCCTGACGACCTGCTCGAGCACCTCGAGCCGGCGACGCTCGACGGACAGCTCACGGTCGAGGGGCCGCACACCTATCGCTTCGCCCACGCCATGTTCCAGTCCGTGCTCTACGACGATCTGCCGCCGCGGCAGCGCGTGGCGATCCACCGCAAGGCCGCGATCCTGCTCGGGGCACGCGTCGACGGCACGCGCCGCGGGGGCGAGATCGCGCGCCACTATTACCTCTCGCTGCCCGCAGGCCGGCACAGCGACGTGATGCGCAAGGCGCGCGCCGCGGGCGAAGAGGCGAACCGGCTCTTTGCCTTCGAGGACGCAGCGCTCTACTTCGGTTGGGCGGTCGAGGCGCATGTCTTTGCCGGAGAGTCCGATCCGAGGGGCCGCACCGAGTTGTTGCTGTCGCTGGCGAAAGCGCAGCGCTCGGCCGGGCGAACCGCCGATGCCGACAGGAACGCGGCGCAGGCGATCCATCTGGGCCTGCAACACGGACTGCATGACTTGGTGGTGCGGGCTACCGGGCTGCGACGTCCGACGGTAGGCATGGGGAGCGTACCCGACACGCTTTCACGCTCGGCGCTTGAAGCTGTGCTGCAACAGACCTCGGAGACCGACCCGATCCGAGTGAGCGCCATGGCGCAGCTCGCATTCTTGCCGCCCTACGAGGCGGATCTCGCGCGCAGCCGAACGCTGAGTGCGCGCGCGGTGGAGTTGGCGGAACGCCACGGCGACCCCGATCTGCTGCTCGAAGCGCTGCGCGCGCGGCTCTTCGCGCTGAGCGATCCTGCCGAAGTTGAATCGCTGCTCGACGTCGCCGAGCGCATGCTCTCGATCAGCGGCGCAAAGAGCGCGAGCTGGTACGTCGGCGAAGCACGCACCGCCCGGTACAACGCGTATCTGATGTGCGGCCGCATCGAAGAAGCCGGCGCACTGCTCGACCGCATGACGGCGGCCATCAAGGGTCCGTACTTCGGCGAGGCCACGTTCTATTGCGCGCGCTTGCAGGCTCAACGCTTGTTCCAGAACGGGCGCTTCGCGGAGGCCGACCAGCGCTGGAAAGAAGCCTACGAGCAGGCCGCGCGCGCGGGCGTGTCCTACGCGGAGCCGTTCTACCGTGCGCACCAGTTCAGCGCGAAGAACGTCCGTGAAGGCGCCAAGGCGGTCGTCGAGAGAGCGCGCGCGGTGCTCTCGGTTCGCGGCATCGTCCTTCCCCCGGGCATACGCGCGAACCTGTGCCAGGTGGCCGCCGAGGCGGGCGATCTTGAACTCGCCACAGCCCAGCTTCAGCGGCTCGGCGATCCGGCGGAGCTACCGCGCAGCATTGGCTACCTGCACACGGTCGCGAGCATCGCCGTCAGCGCCGCGGTGCTCGTCGACCGACCGCGCTGCGAGCAGTTGCGCGACATCCTCACGCCGCACGCCGACCTCAACACGCCCGACGCGATGGGCGCGTACATCGGCTCGGTCTCACACTTTCTGGGCCTGCTGCATGCGGCCCTCGATGAGCACGAGGCGGCCGCGCACTTCTTCGCGCAAGCCCAAGACCGCAATCTGGCGATGGGCTACCGAGTGGGCGTGGTCCGTACGGGGCTCGCACACGCTGCTCTGGAACTGCAACTCGGCCAGCGCCCGCGCGCCACGAAGCGCTTTGAGGCAGCGCGCGCCGAGGCCGTGGAGCTGGGCATGGACTGGGCCGTGGCGAAAGCCGACGAGGCGCTCGGCACCTGATCTCGCTCGCGAACCGACCGGTAGCATGTGCGGTTGCGGGCGATGACCTTTCGGCAGATGCGCGCTTTCGACGCTATGCTGCGTGACCATGAAGATCCTGGGCGTGTGCGGCAGCCTGCAAGCCGAGTCATCCAACTTGACGCTGTTGAGACGCGCTGTGGTGCGAGCACCACCGGGCACGGTCGTCACAATCTTCGATGGCATCCGGGACCTGCCCTTGTTCAATCCGGATCTCGAGGGCACCGGAACCGCCGCCGCCGTCACACTCTGGCGCGACGCGATTCGCAGCCATGACGCGGTCTTGATCGCGACGCCCGAGTACGGACACAGCCTGCCCGGCGCGCTGAAGAATGCGATCGACTGGGTGATCGGCTCGGGCGAGTTGTACCAAAAGCTCGTGGCCGTGACCGCGTCTGCCCCCGGTCAAGGGCGTGGTCAACGCGGACTGAACGCGCTGTGCACGACACTGCGGGGCGTCAATGCCCGCATCCTCGAAGGCGAACCAATCGTCCGCGGCCAATCGTTCGACGCCGAACTCCAACTGCTCCTGCAAGTCCTGACCGAAATGCAGCAGCACTGAACCCCGATGCTCCATCGCAACCAGCTCGTCGTGACACCTTGCCAACGACGCAACCACAACCGATCGCCACACGACCGCCCTGAATCCGCGCCAACAAGAGCCGACGGCCTCGTTCTAGTAAGTAGCTGATACTATTCGGCTACTTACGGAGCGGGAGAAGGGATTCGAAGTACTGGCGCAAGACGCAGTTCTGTGTGGTTTCACGC
>Ga0315281_10009433_pt1 | contig 13543 bp, 15 predicted proteins | sample YL17G07_0_MG_FD_204540 | JGI IMG/M metagenome (GOLD analysis project Ga0315281, IMG submission 204540) | Sediment microbial communities from Yellowstone Lake, YNP, Wyoming, USA - YL17G07_0 | ecosystem: Environmental > Aquatic > Freshwater > Lake > Sediment | place: USA: Wyoming | collected...
CTGACCTTCCTCCTCAGCTTCACCGGCTACCTGCTCCCGTGGGACCAGCTGGCCTTCTGGGCCATCACCGTCGGCACGAACATCGCCGGCGCGGCGCCCGTCCTCGGCCCCAAGACGCGCTTCTGGCTGCTCGGCGGCTTCGAAGTTGGGCCCCAGTCGCTGATCCGCTTCTACACGCTCCACGTCATCGGCCTGCCGCTGCTGGCCGCCATCTTCATGGCCATCCACTTCTGGCGTATCCGCCGGGATGGTGGCCTCGCCCGGCCCCTCTAGGCCACCAGTCGAATTCGAAGCTCGGATAGGAACGCCATGGCCACCGCAGTAGTCGCCCGACCGGTTGCCCGCCCGCAGGCGCGTGCCCGCGACGAGGAAGTGCTCGTCTGGCCGGACCTCGTCTTCGTCGAATTCATTGCGGCGATGGTGTTCACGATCACGATCTTCGCCCTCTCCTACCTCGTGAACGCGCCACTGCTGGACCAGGCCAACGCCGATGTCACCCCGAACCCTTCGAAGGCGCCCTGGTACCTCCTGAACCTCCAGGAACTGCTCCTCCACATGAACGGCGCCATGGCTGGCGTCATCATTCCCACCATTTGGCTCGTCCTTCTCGGCGCCTTCCCCTACTTCGACCGTGATACGGACGGCCAGGGCAAGTGGTTCGGTACCGAAGGCGCAGTCCGGCTCACCGTTGTCTCGGCGCTCGTCGGCTTCGTGGGCACGTGGCTGCTCATCCTCTGGGACTCCGGGCGCATGGCCCAGATCATCCACATGTGGACCGGCCTCTCGGGCGGCGACCGCTTCCGCTTCCTGGAGAACGTGCGCTCCATCCAAACCCAGTTGCCGTGGCCCGATTGGTCCCGGCACATTACGTACCTCCCCTTCAATCTCCGCATCCTCGATGAAGGCCCGGGCGCTGGCCCTACCACCTTCCAGAAGCTCGACTTTGTCGCTTTCCTGGTGGAACAGGGCATCCCGATCGTCGCGATGGTTGGACTCGCCACCACGCTCATTTACTCCCTGTGGCGGATTGGCTGGGTCTACTCCCGCCGTGACGCGCTCATCGTCCTCTTCAGCGCCTTCGTTGGCGCGTACGGCGTACTGACCCTTTCCGGCACGGCCTTCCGCGGGCAGGGGCAGGTGCTCCAGTGGCCGTGGGACGTGAAAATCAGTGAAGGCATCCCGGGTCAGGAGTAAGACACGCCGCTATGACACAGGCAGAACAGGCTTCCGGGGGTGCACGTGGGCGCCGCGTTGAACACGCGCGCCAGGTTGAAGCCCGCAAGATCGCCCGCCGTTCGTTCCTCCGGGTCGGCGTATTCGCAGCCGTTACCCTCTCGGTGGGCGGCATGCTCGCCGGCTTCCTCGGCTTCTTCAATCTCCGCAAGCCAACCGGTTTCGGGAAACCCGTCACCGTAGCGAAGTCCGGGATCCCCAAGGCAGGCGCCGATCCTGTCCGCGTGTCCGAAGGCAAGTTCTGGCTGGCCAACCTGGTTGGCGCCCAGGGCGACGTACTCGGCGCGGGCGGCACGGGCGGGCTCCTCGCCCTCTACTGGAAGTGCCCCCACCTGGGCTGCACGGTCCCGTGGCGCGCCGACTTCGATGGTGGCGCGGTGAACTTCCCGGGCATCATCGGATGGTTCCGCTGCCCCTGCCACGGCTCCACCTATTCACGCGCCGGCATCCGCGTCTTCGGCCCGGCGCCCCGTCCCATGGATACCTTCCTGCTCACCGTCAACGGCGACGGCTCGATCACCGTCAACACCCGCGCGATTACGAGTGGCGCGGCAGAACCGGCAAACCCGCTGCGCGCGGTCCCGTACAACGGCTAGGCGGAGGATCGGTTGAACACCCAGAAACAAATTGTCCTGATCGTGGCGCTGTCCTTCTTCTTCGTGGGCGGCTGCGCCGCGTACAGCGCAATTGACCTGCCGATCCGCTCCGGCCGCCAGTCCGAATTCTTCCAGTCCGAATCCGTCGAGCGCGGAGCGCTCCTCTTCGCCAATAACTGCCGGACCTGCCACGGGATCAAGGGCCAGGGCGCCGTGGGCCTTCCCCTCAACAAGCCCGAGTTCAAGGACCAGGACCCGCTCGTCCTCAAGAACAATCGTGACCTGCTCCAGCGCACGCTCTACTGCGGCCGCGCCGGAACGCTCATGCCCGCCTGGCTCAACACCAACGGCGGCTCGCTGAACCAGCGCCAGATCGACCACATCATCGACCTGATCACTGAACCCATCGACCCGGCGCTCCTGGACGAAGAAGGCAACCCGACCAGCAAGGGCTGGCTGCAGGCGGTCGAATTCGCCCAGAACCTCAACCGCGCGGGCGCGGCGATCGTCGGCGGCGATAGCCTCGATTCGATTGCCAGGGCGCACCGCACGGGCCTCAAAGAACTCTCTGACCTGAACGGCGGCCTGGGTGCGGATGAGACCCTGAAGCAGGGGATTACGGTCCAGCTTCCCGCTACCAGCGGCTATCCCAAGGGCCGCACTCACAAGGTACTGAAGAACAACGAGACGCTTGCGAAGGTCGCGGAAAGTGAACACGTGGGCGCCGCGATCCTGGCCGACCTGAACAAGACCGCCTACACCCTCGATTCGAAGGCGAGGCTCACCCTGCTCGGCGCTGAAGGGAAGGCCGTCCCCGGCCTCTTCCCCGGCGAGAAGCTCGTCCTACCCGATGGTGCGGCCTACGTCGTGCGGTCAGGCGATACCCTCGACGCTATCGCGAGCCAGCACGGGCTCTCGGTTTCGGACATCCAGGGGCAGAACCGGACAGCCGTCGGCTCGCTTTCGAAGACCGACCCGATCGACTTTGAAGCCAAGCTGGCCCTGCCGTCCGGCGCCTCCGTCATCGCGAAGGCCGGCCAGACTCTGGGCGCAATCGCCACGGCCCACGCCGTCAAGCCGGAAGACCTGGCCAAGGCGAGCAACATCGCGGCCGATGCCGTGCTTAAGGGCGGCGAGAAGCTGACGCTCCCGAGCGCCGCTCGCTACGTCATTCAGCGCGGGGACACGCTTGCCGGCGTCGCCGAGGCTCACGCCATCTCCGTTGACGACCTTGCGAAGGCGAACAGCCTGAAGGCCACGGACCGGATCTCCCCGGACGTGGTCCTCCAGCTGCCAAAGGTCGACAAATTCGTGATCAAGGGTTCGACCCTCGAAGAGATCGCCGCCGCCTACTCGGCCGTTACGGCCGAGTCCCTGGGGAAGGCCAACGGTGTCCCCGCGAACGCGGTCCTCCGTGTCGGGCAGTCGTTGAAGCTCCCGGCTGATGCGGCCGGTGGCGCGCCGCCCGATTCCAAGAACGCCGGCACCGCCTGCGTTGAACACGCTGTTCCGAACAGTGTATTCAAGACGCTCCCCGGCGTTGGTTCGCCGGCCGCCGAAGCCAAAGCGCCGACCGACGTTTCGACGAAGGTGGGCATTGACGCTCACGCGAACGACTGGACTGTGACGGCCGATGGCAAGGCTCAGGACGCGAACAAGGGCGCTGTGCTGGTGAAGAAGGGGACCGCGATCGATTTCAGTGTGATCCTTGGCCTGCACACGATCACTATCAACGGCAAGAAGGAAGTCGCACTCTTCAACGTTGGCGACAAGAAGACCATCACCTTCAACGACGTTGGCACGTTCAAGATCACCTGCGATTTCCACCCGGAGATGCTCGCCAACGTGTTCGTGCAGTAGCGGCAGAGTGCCGGGCGCGCGGGTTTGACCTCGCTCGTACCGGCTGTCTAGGATCCCGGTACAGGTGAACATAAGGCCCACCGGCTCACGGTACGGCCGCTAGCAAAGGGGGAAGGCTGAGTGCCAGCACAGACCGGTAAACGATATATCTGCCCGAAATGCGGGTCCGAATTCATCGTCACCAAGGGTGGAGATGGCGAATTGACCTGCGGCGGCACGCCGCTCGAACTGAAGAAGTAGAGGTAGGGCAGCGATTGGCAGTGCAACTCGGCAAGCGCTACAAAGACGAACAGACCGGTATCGAACTCCTCGTGATCAAGCCCGGCAACTGCGAACTACAGGTCGATGGCCGCGCGATGGAGCTCATGCAGCCGAAGGTCCTCCCTTCGGCCGACTAGCCCCTGCCTCCTGAGCAACGGCGAAGCGGGACCCATTCGGGCCCCGCTTTTTCGTGCGGCCTGCCGTGGGCTACCATTCAGGTGTGAGCATCGAGCGCGCGATTGAGGGCAAGATCCAGGAGGCAATGGCTGCGGGCGCCTTCAGCGGTCTCCCGGGTGAGGGCAAGCCCCTTCCCAGGGTTGAAGGCGAAGAGTTCGCCGGCGACATGTGGCTCGGGTTCAAGATCCTCCGCGACGGCGGGATGGTGCCGTCCTGGCTCATGACCGCCCGCGAAATCGAAGTCGCGCTCGCAAGCCTTGAGGCCGTCGACCGCCACCACGCCGCGACAGTGGCCCTGGCGGCGGAATCCGGCGATTGGGAACGCTACGCGGCCTCGCTCCGCTTCTACCTTGCCGAATATGAGAACCAGGCGCGCGCCATCCGCAAGAAGCAGGAGGCGTGGAACATTGCCGCGCCCGGAATCCGCAGCCAGCGCCCGCCTATCTGGGTGGAACACCACCTCGACCGCCTGAGCCAGCGCCTCCGCGAAGCTGGTGCACCCGCATGGCTGACAGGGGAGGTCGCGTGATGCCGGGGCTCGAAAGCAAGATCCAGGATCACCTGCACGACGCGATGCGCGCCCGCGACGAAACGCGAAAGTCAACGCTTCGGATGCTCACGGCAGCGATAAAGAACGCATCGATCGAAGCCCGCAAAACGCTCGACGATGATGCGGTTACCACCGTGATCCAGAAGCAGGTGAAGCAACGGCGCGAAAGCATCATCGAGTTCCGCAAAGGCAACCGCGAAGACCTCGCCAGCAAAGAAGAGGCCGAGATGGTAATCCTCGAAGCCTACCTGCCGGCGCAGGCCGATCCAGCCGAAATCGAAGCTGCGGCGCGCCGTGTGGTCGCCGAAACAGGAGCCTCCGGCCCGCGCGATATCGGCAAGGTGATGCCGCAGCTGACCCGCGAGTTCGCCGGGCGGGCCGATGGCCGCCTGATCAGCGAAATCGTCAGGGGCCTCCTGGGCAGCTGAACGAAGCCAAGCGACACCTCGTGTTTGCTATCATCGCCCACGAATGACCGTGCTTCGCAGACCGGCCCGACCCGTTGTCTCCCGCAAGCAGGCGCTGGTGTTCGGATTTGTGCTCGCGGCTGCCGTGGTCCCGCTCGTCATCCCGGTGGTGCCGGGTGGCCAGTCGCTCGCGGAAGGTGATCGCGCTCCCAGGCGGCTGGAGGCGGCGCAAGCGGCGCAGTATGTCTCCGATGCGCTCACCTCCGCCGCCCGGGACGAGGCTGCCAAGACTGTGGCCGATGTGCCCCTGCCCGTAGACCCGACCGTCCGCCTCCAGCAGACCGAACGCGAGGATCGCCTTCTCGATGCCGCCCGCACCCTTCGCCAGACCGGCGTGAGCGCACAGCAGCAACTCACGGATCTCGGGGCGCTTCCAGCGGCTGCGCCCCTTTCGCTCGCGGGCCGCTCCGCGCTCCTCTCACTCGACCGCCCCACTTTCGATGACCTCCAGGTCCGCGCACAGCGCGCGCTTGCCGATGTCTTCCAGAAGCCGATCCAGCAGAACGAGATCCTCATCCGCATTGATGAATACCTTGGCCAGCCCGGTAACCAGCCGGCGTCCGTGCCGGAATTCACGGCGCTGCGGGAGCTCCTCCGCGTGTTCGTGGTGCCCAACTTCCAGGTGGATACCGAAGCGACCAACCGCCGCCGCGAAGACGCCCGCAACAACGTTGCCCCGGCGATCGTCAGCTACACCGCCGGGCAGGCGATCGCCAGCGAAGGGCAGGAACTCCGTAAGGCCGATATCGAGGCGCTCGAGGCTACAGGGGTCATCACCAACGGCTACGACGCTTACGAGATTGCCGCCGGGGTCGCAATTGCCTTCGGCTTCGGCTGCCTGCTCGCAGTTGCGCTGTTCGCCTTCCAACCGTTTCCTGCGCCCGCCCGGCCCTCGCTGGCCGTCACGGGCATCGTCGTCGCCGCGCTTCTACTCCTCGTACGCGCGATCGTCCCGGCGGTCACGCCTGACCTGGACCAGCACGCGCTCCAGTTTGCGGTACCTGTGGCTGCCGCGGCGATAGTCGTGGCGGTCCTCGGCACGCTTGAATTCGCGATTGTGGCCTCCGTCGCAATGGGACTGGCCGCCGCCATCATCGATGCAGCCTCGCCCGACCTCGCGGGCGCGTCTTTCGTCGGCCCCCTGGAGTCTGTAGAGATGGCTGCGGTCTATATCGCCTCGGGGGTAGCCGCGGCGTTCGTCCTGCACCGCGCCGAGCGTATCGGCCGGCTCGCTCTCGCGGGCCCCGCCGCCGCCGGGGGGGCGGGCCTGGTGATGCTCATCTTCTGGCTGATCGGGGAGCCGCGTGACAACGCCTCCCTGGGGTGGATTGCCGTCGCGGCGGGTATCAACGGCGCAGGATCGCTGCTGCTGGGGGTGCTCGTGGTGTTTCCGGGCGCTCGGATCGCGCATGTCGCAACCCGCTTCCAGCTTCGCCCCCTTGCCGATGAACAGCACCCCTTGCGCCGCCGACTTGAAGCTGAGGCCCCCGGCACCTACCACCACAGCCAGATGGTCGCCGCGCTCGCCGAACGCGCTGCCGAGCGGATCGGCGCGGACGTGCTCGTCGCGCGCCTCGGGGCGTACTATCACGACATCGGGAAGCTCGCGAAGCCCGGCTATTACATCGAGAACATGCTTGATGGCGCGCCCAACCCCCACGACTTCCTTGCCGCCGACGCGAGTGCTCGCGCTATTCGCGATCACGTCCAGGACGGCCTCCGGATCGCGCGCCACTATGGGTTACCGTCGCTGATTCAAGATTTTATCCCGCAGCACCACGGCACGCGGCTTGTGAGCTACTTCTATCGCCGCGCCGGCAGCCCCGAAGTCTCCGCTGCCCGCGAACCGTTCCAGTACGCGGGGCCGCGACCACAATCCAAAGAGGCGGCCGTGGTGATGCTCGCCGATGCCTGCGAAGCGGTTGTCCGCGCCCGCCAGGCCAGCGATGGAGCCTCGATGGACCTCTTCGTCGACGGGATCGTCTCGGAGCGGCTGCGTGAAGGCCAGTTCGACGAATGCGATATCACCATGCGTGACCTACAGGAGGTCGCCGACAGCTTCAAAACAACGCTCCGGGCGATCTATCACCCCAGGATCGAGTACCCGGCGGCCGGGCCGGAGGAGATCGCGCAGCTCCGCGGCGGCCGCGCCGCGAACTGAGCGGTCCCGCTCAAGGGGCCTCGCCGGGTATACTGAGAGCGTCACCCAAACCGGCCGGAGGCGCCCATGCGATTCGCAATCATTCGCTTCCCGGGCACCTGGAGTGACCGTGACTGCCAGCACGTGCTGCGTGATGTGCTGGAACAGCAGGCTGACATCCTCTGGCACCGGGAAACTGACCTCAGCGGCTACGACGCGGTCATCCTCCCCGGCGGCTTCTCCTACGGTGACTATCTCCGGACCGGCGCCATCGCCCGCTTCTCGCCCGTGATGAACGAAGTCGTGCGCTTCGCCGAAGCTGGCAAGCCGGTGTTCGGCATCTGCAACGGCTTCCAGATCCTCTGCGAAAGTGGCCTGCTGCCCGGGCTGCTGATCCGCAACCAGAGCCTTCAGTTCCGCTGCGAGTGGGTGCATCTCCGCCGCGAAGCCAATGATTCGCCTTTGCTGGCGGGCATCCCCGAAGGCGCCGTGCTCTCCATGCCGATTAGCCACGGTGAAGGTAACTACTACGCCGACGACGCCACCCTCGATGCGCTCGAACAGGCTCACCGGGTCGCCTTCCGTTACTGCGACGCTGCCGGCCAGGTGACGGCGGGATCCAACCCGAACGGGAGCGCCCGCAACATCGCCGGCATTGTGAACGAGCGTGGCAACGTCCTGGGGATGATGCCTCACCCCGAACGCGCGGGCGAACAGCTCGTTGGCGGCACAGACGGCAACCGCATCTGGGAATCGCTCATCCGCGAGGCGTTGACCGTCACGGCGTGATTGTCCGGGCCCGCCTGTGCTGCGCCGGGTGCTTCAGTCTGGTATAACCGGAGCCGATACCCACCCAAGAGCGAGCCCAGCGCCGGCTCGCCGCCATTCCGCGCAAGCCGCGGCTGGTCAGACACCTGGCGCCTGTGGGCTCGCTCATGACGACACCGACCGACACGTTCATCATCCAGCGCATGGGCGCCGAAGAAGGGCCCCTGACCTTCGCTGACCTTCAGCTCCAACTTCGCAACGGCTCGGTGAAGCCCGAGACCCTCGTGAAGAAGGCCGACGGCGGGCAGTGGTTCCCGCTGCAGGACATCCCCGGGCTCGTTTCCGAAAAGCAGTGGCTCGTCGCCCTGCTGCTGTCTGTACTGGCAGGCACCCTCGCGGTCGACCGGTTCTATCTCGGCCAGATCGGGCTTGGCATCCTCAAGCTGCTGACCTGTGGTGGGATGGGCATCTGGGCGCTAATCGACATCATCCTCATCGCCACTGGCAAGATGACCGACTCGAAGGGGCTTCCGCTCCGCAAATAGAATCCGAAGGCGGGCGGTTGCCGCCTGCTCCTTTCGGGCGATGCGGTACCATGCCGGGGTGCCCCTTCTCGAAACGTTCGCGCTCACGAAGAGGTATGGCGCCGCCGTAACCGCGCTCGATGCGCTCACCGTTTCGCTCGAACCGGGCATCATCGGCCTCGTCGGCGCGAACGGCGCTGGCAAGAGCACGCTCATCAAAATCCTGCTCGGCCTCCTCGAACCAACCAGCGGCTCGGCCAGTTTGCTCGGCTTCGATGTGCTTGGCCAGGGTCCTGAACTGCGCCAGTACGTGGGTTACATGCCCGAGCACGATTGTCTGCCAATCGATATGACCGCGACCGATTTCGTGGCGCACATGGCCCAGATCAACGGCCTCCCGCGCGCCGCCGCCCGCGAACGCACTGCCGAGACGCTCCGCCACGTTGGCCTATTCGAAGAGCGTTACCGCGAGATGCGCGGCTACTCCACGGGCATGAAGCAGCGCGTAAAGCTCGCCCAGGCCCTCGTCCACGACCCCCGCCTGATGCTCCTCGATGAGCCGACGAACGGCCTGGACCCCGAAGGCCGTGATGAGATGCTGGACCTGGTACGGAGGACCGGCACCGAGTTCGGTATCGCCGTGATCATGTCGTCGCACCTCCTTGGCGAAATCGAGCGCGTCTGTGACCACCTCGTACTGATCGAAGGCGGCCGGCTCCTGCGCTCCGACGCTATCTCTACCTTCACGGCACGGACGGAGGTGCTCGCGGTTGAAGTTGAAACGGGGGCCGCTGACCTCGCTCAGCGGCTTCGCGCACACGGCATACCCGTGAAGGAAGAAGGGCGCCAGGTGCTCGTCGGCCTGAAGGACGACGCCAACCCCTACGACGCCATCCGCGATGCCGTAGTGGACCTGGGTGTGGGTCTCGTGCGCATTGAGCAACGCCGTCAGAGCCTGGAAGACCTCTTCCGGACGCCTACGCCCGAGGAAGCCGATGCCGCTGCCGTCTGAACACGTCGCCGGCAACATTTACGACCTTGGCTACCGCCGCTACGAAGGCGAGCGCCGGGGCCGCGCCTACGCGGTCAGGTCGCTCTACTTCCAGAGCCTTCTCAGTGTCTTCGGCATCGGCCGCCGTGCATCCAGCAAGATAATCCCGTTCAGCCTGGCCATCATCATTCTGCTCCCGGCTTCGGTGCAGCTTGGCCTGGTGGCCCTTGCCACGCGCGATGTTGGCGTCGCCAGGCCGGAAAACTACTTCCGCTTCATCCAGCTCATCCTTGCGCTGTTCTGCGCGGCGGTTGCGCCAGAACTGGTGGGTCGCGACCAGCGCACGCGCACGCTTTCGCTCTATTTCTCCCGTTCATTGCTTCGGTCGGATTATGTGGCGGCCAAGCTCGCGGCGCTCGTCAGCGCGGTGCTGATCGTCCTGCTCGTGCCACAGGTCCTGCTCCTCGCCGGCGGCGCCCTCGGCAGCAGCGATAGCTGGGGCTACTTACAGGACCATTGGGACCAGGTGCCCCCGATCCTCGGCAGTGCCCTGGCCATCTCATTGCTCATGTCCAGCGTCTCGCTCGCCATCGCCGCCCAGACAGCCCGGAGGGCTTTCGCGACGGGAGGTGTGCTTGCCTTCTTCGTCTTGTCGACATCGGTGGGGAGCGTCGTGTTCGCGACCACGAGCGGCGACTACCGGCGCTATTCGGCCCTGCTGGACTGGTTCACGATGCTCGATGGGCTGACGTTGTGGTTGTTCCGGGCTCGGGCCGGTGCAGCCTCAGTGAACGCGGAAGCTGACCTCTCCGGCTGGGTCTACCTTGCCGCCGCCGTCGCGATATCGGCAGCCGGGCTTGCGCTGTTGTTTCAACGGTACCGCAAGGTGCCGCTATGACCGCCGCGGAAGCAGCGCCCGCGATCCCAGCGTCCGCGGCCTCGCCCACGATCGAGGTTCTCAACGTCTCGCGCTGGTATGGGAACGTCGTTGCCGTGAACGATATCAGCTTCTTCCTCGGGCCCGGCATCACCGGCCTCCTGGGGCCGAACGGCGCGGGCAAGTCGACCCTCCTCCACATGCTCGCTGGCTTTCTGAAGCCTTCGAATGGCGATGTACGGATGTTCGGTGAGCGAATCTGGCGAAACGCAGCCCTCTATAGCCGTCTCGGGCTCGTCCCTGAGCGGGAGGCGGTCTATCCGTTCCTCACCGGCTTCGAATTCGTGGTCCTGAGTGCTCGTCTGCACGGGCTCGCCGACCCCAAGGCCGCCGCCACCCGGGCCATCCGCGAAGTGGAGCTGCAGGACTCCCAGCACCGGGCCTCAGGCGGCTACTCCAAGGGCATGAAGCAGCGGCTGAAGGTCGCCGCCGCAATCGTCCATGACCCACAGGTCCTCCTCCTTGATGAGCCGTTCAACGGGGCGGACCCGCGCCAGCGCCTGCACCTCATGGACATGCTCCGCAGGATGGCTGCCGAAGGCCGCACCATCGTCTTCTCTTCGCACATTCTTGAAGAAGTCGAACGCCTTGCCGAAAACGTCCTGGTGATCGTCTCCGGCCGTCTCGCGGCCTCAGGCGACTTCCGCGAGATCCGCCGCCTTATGACTGACCGCCCACACACATTCACCATCCGTTCCAGTGACAACCGGGGACTCGCGGCGGCTCTGGTGGGCGACCCGTCCGTCTTCGGAGTCGAATTGAGCAAGGATCGGCTCACCGTTCAGACCGCGGAGTTCGGCGCGTTCACACTCGCGGCCCCACGCGTCGCCCGTGATGCTCGCGTCACCCTGTTTGAATTCATCCCGACCGACGAGTCGCTTGAGAGCGTGTTCTCCTACCTGGTGCGCCGATGATCGTCACCATCTTCGTGTTGACGCTTCGGCAGCTGCTCGGAAAGCGTCGCGCCGTCCTCATGGTTGGGTTCGGCCTCCTGCCCGTGCTGGCTTCGGTGCTCCTTCGCTTGAATCTTGATGAGAGCACAACCGATTTCGACATTGCACGCTGGACCGCACTCGTGCTGATGAATGGGCTCATCGTCACCACCTTGCTGCCGCTGGTCGCACTCGTCTTCGGCACGTCGGCTATCGGCGGAGAGATCGAAGACGGGACTGCCGTCTACCTGCTGGCGAAGCCGGTCGCGCGCTGGAAGATCGTCATCGCCAAACTGCTGGCGGCCTGGCTGGTAACCGCGCTGCTCGTTTCCGCCTCCGCGGCGATCTCGGGTGGGATCGCCATCAACGGCTCCGAGGATCAAGGCATCGTTACTGGCTTCGTGCTCGCGACGATACTGGGCTCGCTCGTCTACACCTGCCTGTTCATGCTCCTCAGCATTGTGACCAGTCGGTCGCTCATCATCGGGCTGATCTACGTCTTCTTCTGGGAGAGCATCGTTACCGGCCTTTTCCCGGGTACTGAGACCTTCAGCGTCCGCCAGTACACCATCGGCTTCGCCCGCCTCGCCTCCGATGCCTCCACGCTCGTCTTCGATGCCCGCCTCGATGGAAACGAGGCGCTGGGGCTCATGGCGGGCGTGAGTGTGGTCGCGATCCTTCTCGCCGTGCGCCAACTCCAGCGATTCGAAATCGGCGAGTCCACCTGACGCTGGCCCGCGTCAGGGGCCGGGCTGCGTCCCGTACAGGATCCGGTGACTTGATCGCGCCAGTTCGTCTCGAAACTCCTCGAACGTCCGCGCCGTGAGCGCCCGGTTGGCCCGTCGTTCATCCTCAAGCGTCGCTGCGGGGTGGCGTCCGGCATCGTGGCCCGGTCGGATGAGCAGCTCCCCCGGCATTGGCTGTAATACGGAACGGACCACTTCCCAGAGCGCCTCAACTGCTCCGCCGTCCGGGCCGGGCCGACCGAGCGCGCCGACGTGGATGGTGTCGCCCGTGAAGAGTTGGTCCTCCGCCCGGATGCAGATCGAGCCAGCCGAATGTCCCGGGGTGTGCACCATCCTGAGCGTGGCTTCGCCCACTCGCTCCTCCGCAGTGTCCTCCATCGCAGTGATGGAGCCGCCGTAAAGACGGCGCAGGTCGGCTGTCTCCGCCTCGTGCGCGATCACCCGTGCGCCAGTACGTGCCACCACCTCCTCCACCCCGTGGGCGTGATCGTGGTGGGCATGGGTGAGGATCACGGTTGAGATGCGAAGTTCACGCCGTTCGGCCGTCGCCAGCATGGCTCCGACGTCCCACGCCGGGTCGATGACAGCCGCCTCGCCGGTTTCGGCGCAGCCCAGGAGATAGCTGAAGTTCCAGAACGGCCCATGCTTGAACGGCACCACCACGAGCCGCGGCGAATCGGTGTCTGGCACCGCCTACCCGCCCGCCAGCTTCACGCGGTACCCGAGCGCTTCCAGCCGCGTGCGTAACCGTTCGCGGTGGTCTCCCTGTATCTCGAGGGTCGAGCCCGCGCGCGCCCCGCCGGCGCCACAGAGCTGCTTCAATTCCTTCAGGAGCGCGTCCAGTTCCGCCTCGCTCCCCGCGAGGCCGGTGATGGTGGTCACCGTCTTGCCGCCACGGTTCTTCTTGTCCCGTTGGACGCGCACGATCCCGTCGACCGGGGGCCCTGAGGGCTTCGCGGGGGCCGCGCCTTCGACTTTGCGGTTGTGCGGCGTGAACTGCTCGCGCACCCGCCCCCCATCGGTGGAGTACACCAGCCGCGAATCGGGACCGGGCCGGTTCAACTCGCCTTCTTACCGACCTTGAGCCCGAGTTCGTGCAGGAGCCGCCGGTACTCACTCACGCCGGTGAGCGGAAGCCGGTTCTCGCGGAGTTGCCGCGCGACGTCCGGGCGGCCGGTGCTGTAGCCCCGGCGTTCGAGGATGCCCAGTTCCTGGACGGCGATCGCGAAGAATTCGTCGATCCCTCGTTCATCGTGGCTCATGCGGGACACGGCCTTCGCGCGGTCGGCTTCCACGTTCGCGGTCGCGCCGCCGCCGAGGTGTGCGAGGAACATCTCGAAGTCGTCATCGCTCATGGTCTC
>Ga0315281_10009434_pt1 | contig 13540 bp, 9 predicted proteins | sample YL17G07_0_MG_FD_204540 | JGI IMG/M metagenome (GOLD analysis project Ga0315281, IMG submission 204540) | Sediment microbial communities from Yellowstone Lake, YNP, Wyoming, USA - YL17G07_0 | ecosystem: Environmental > Aquatic > Freshwater > Lake > Sediment | place: USA: Wyoming | collected...
GCATACGCGCTTATTGAAAGAGATAAAACACAACCCGCCGCCTGATTTTTACAAAAATTGCGGTTCCGAATTGAATTCAACATTGCTTTTGATTGAGCAGGATGCCGGGTCAAGCCCGGCATGACGGCAGATGAAGGACACCATGACTAGCGGCAATAGGTTTCGCGTATGAACAGCATGGACACTAACCCCATCAATGAGAATCCCATCAGGATAGCAATCCCGGCCTGATAGTCGCCAGGCCCCGGCGCGGTGTGCATCCCGACATGCGCATGATCAATCGCCCATCCTACCAAAGGTTGCAAGATCGCCGTGCCTAAAAAGCCGCCGATGTTCACCACGCTAGTGGCCATGCCGGATAGCGCGTGGGGATTCACTTCTTTGGCGCACGACCAGCTTAGGGTAAAACTCGGCGCGCACAAGCCCATCAGAAAGAACACCAAAAGGCTGACGGAACTGCTCATGGCCAAGCCGAACAGCAACGGTAGCCAGCACAGGCAGTAGGCAATTCCTCCCGCGATCATCACCGGTTTGCGTCGGCCAAATCGATCGGAAATCATGCCAATAAAGAAAGCTCCGATGGCAAAACCGGCCAGTAACAGGGTGGTGTGACCGGTGGCGGCTGTCCGATCCATGCCGTACACATCGCGCAAGAATGGCACTGCCCACAATCCACCAAACGCAAACAGCGAGCCAGCCAAACCCATGTTGACCCAAAAACCGGGCCAGGTCGCACGATTCCTCAATACGATCATCAGTCCGTCATACCAGTGTCCCTTGTGCTTCGGGTGCGCGGCGTTGCCATCAAGTTCGCGCAGGCTGGGTAAACCGACCTTGTTCGGGTGGTCGCACACCAGCCACCAGGCCAGCGCTGCCAGCAGCAACGAAAACGCGCCCACGACAACGAACACACTGCGCCATGAAACATAGACCAATGCCCAGGCCAGTGGGGCCGCAGCCAGCAGCGAACCCATATTGCCGAGCAGGATGGTGGCGCCGGTTATCGTGGCGAAATGCCGGTCATGAAACCAGACGGCATTGAGCTTGAGGAGCGAGATGAAAGTAACAGACACTCCCAACCCAACCAGCAAACGACCGATGGATGCCGTAGAAAGTGTGTCCGCCATGCCAAATAACAATGAACCGACACCCGCAATCACACCGCCCATTGCCACGACACGCCGCGGCCCCAGCGTGTCGGCAAGAATGCCGGTGGGTATCTGCATCAACGTGTAAACGTAAAAATAGGTTGCCGATAAACCGCCCAATGCTGCCGCGCTGGTTTGGAATGACAGTTGCAGATCGCCCGAAATCGTCGCCGGTGCAAAGCGGTGAAAGAACGAAAGCACGTACGCTAGCCCGACGATAACGAAAGCCGTCCAGCGCAGGTGAATGAGTTGGTGTTTCTGATGAGGGCTCAACATGGGCGCTAGCGCTGAAAACTCCGGTTGACTGTTTGAATTTCTATCGCAGATAACCCATCGGGCCATAAACCCGTCATTCCTGCTTTCGCAGGAATGATGGTATCAGGTTAGTTTTTCGCAACCTTGCTGATGCGGGAAACATATCATGTTGTGCGCGAATGAATTCGTTCCTGACAAATACTGCAACCGCGATTTGCAAAGTCACTCACGGGATCACCTTCCGGTTGCGCAGCGTGTCGATGATTTCCTGAATCACTCCCGGATCGTCGATGGTGGAGGCCACGGTATATTCTTGGCCGTTTATAATATTGCACAGGGTCTTGCGCAGTGTTTTGCCGGAACGTGTCTTGGGCAGACGGGCAAGAATGATCGTGTCCTTGTAGCAGGTGATGGAACCGATGTTGTTGCGCACACTGGACAGCAGTTGTTGGTGCAGTTCAGCCTCTGAAATCGTCTCCCCTGACTTGAGTATCACCAGTCCCATCGGTACCTGCCCTTTGATTTCGTCAAAGCGCGCAATAACCGCACACTCCGCCACTGCGGGGTGGGTGGCAATCACCTCCTCGATTTCGCCAGTTGACAGGCGATGCCCCGCCACATTGATCACATCATCCACGCGGCCCATCACGAAAACATAGCCCTCATCATCGATGTATCCGCCGTCGCCGCTGGCGTAGTAGCCGGGGAAAAAACTCAGATAACTATTGCGGAATTTGTCGCTGTCGCCCCACACGCTGTTCAAACAGGCGGGTGGAAGCGGTAGCTTGAGCGCGATAAAGCCCTGCGTGCCGCGTGGAACTTGGCGTCCACTTTCATCAAGAATATGCACGTTGTAGCCTGGCACCGGCATGGTTGAAGATCCGGGTTTGATCGGCATGGGCTCGACACCCTGCAGGTTTGCGGTAATGGCCCAACCGGTTTCGGTCTGCCACCAGTGGTCCACCACAGGTTTGCCACTGTTCACGCTAAGCCACTCTTCGGTCGGCGCATCGAGACGTTCACCGGCGGAAAATATTGTTTGCAGCTTGCCCAAATCATACTGCCTCATCAGCAACGCTTGCGGGTCTTCCTTTTTCACCGCACGAAATGCGGTCGGTGCTGTGAACAGGGCCTTTACGCCATATTCGGCACAAACGCGCCAGAGTGCCCCCGCATCCGGTGTCATGATTGGCTTGCCTTCATACACCACCGTGGTGCATCCGTGCAGCAATGGGGCGTAGACGATATAGGAATGTCCTACTACCCAGCCCACATCCGAAGAGGCCCAGAAAACATCCCCGACTTCAACATTGTAAATAGCCTTCATACTGTACTTGAGCGCGACCGCGTGTCCGCCATTCTCGCGCACCACACCTTTGGGTTTGCCAGTAGTGCCGGAGGTATAGAGGATATACAGCGGGTCGCTGCCTTTGACCGGTGTGCAACCAACCGGTTTGGCTTTGGCCAGCAGCGACATCCATTCATGGTCGCGCCCGGCAATCAGGTGCGCGACAGCTTGCGGGCGTTGAAAGACGACGCAGCTTTGCGGTTTGTGTTTGGCCAACTCGATGGCCTTGTCCACCAGCGGCTTGTATTCGATGACGCGTTTGACCTCGATGCCGCAGGATGCGGAGAGGATGATCTTTGGGGTGGCATCGTCGATGCGCAATGCCAGCTCGGGCGGCGCAAAACCGCCGAACACCACGGAATGGATCGCACCCAGCCGCGCCACGGCCAGCATGGAGATCACCGCTTCCGGGATCATCGGCATATAGATAATGACGCGGTCGCCCTTTACCACGCCCAGTCCGGCCAGCATCCCGGCAACACGGGCCACCGCGTCGGTCAACTCGGTGTAGGTGTATTGTGATTTGCTGCTGGTGACGGGGGAGTCGTAAATCAGGGCAAGTTGGTCGCCGCGCCCGTTTTTTACATGATGATCAAGCGCCATGTAGGCCGTATTCATCTCGCCGTCGGCGAACCAGTAACCGACACCTTCCTCATCGAGAGAGAGAATCTTCTGCGGGAACTTGTACCACTCCAGAGCTTCGGCCTGCTTGCGCCAGAAGCCTTCCGGATCATTCATCGAACGGTCGTACTCTTGTTGGTAACTCATCTCGACTTCTCCCTGATAGTGCAGTCCATGCGGGCAAACAAACCTTTTGCCACAGAGTACACAGAGATGACAGTATATGCTTTTCAGCAAGGCGCTCTGAAAGTAAGCGCGGCATTCTCTGTGTTCTTTGTGGCTAACAAAGGTTATTTAGGGTTAAAACAAACATCAAAAACTGTCCCCCGGAATACGTACCCAGCCTTCCATCAGCACGCGTGCGCTGCGGCTCATGGTGACTTTCTCGACTTTCCACTCGCCACCGTTCTTGCTGGCGGCTGCACCGACTTTCAAGGTGCCGGATGGATGCCCGAACGTGACCACATTGCGTTCACCGCCCCCCGCGGTCAGATTCACCAGCGTACCGGGGATCGCTGCGGCCGTACCGATTGCAACGGCTGCCGTGCCCATCATGGCATGGTGCAGTTTGCCCATCGACAGGGCGCGCACCAGCAGATCGACTTCAGAAGCACTGACCTTCTTGCCGCTGGATGCCACATGGTCAACCGGGGGTGCAACAAAAGCGACCTTCGGGGTATGTTGGCGGGTTGCGGCTTCTTCGGGGGTTTTGATCAAACCCATGCGCAATGCACCCGCCACGCGGATCTTCTCGAAACGCGCCAGCGCTGCCGGGTCGGTATTGATGGCTTCACGCAGTTCGGTACCGGTGTAACCGATATCAGCCGCATTCACAAACACGGTCGGGATGCCGGCGGTGATCATGGTGGCCGGGAAACTGCCGACACCGGGGACATCAAGCCGGTCAACCAGATTGCCGGTCGGGAACAAGCTGCCGCCTTCTTCACTGTCATCGGATGGATCCATGAACTCCAGTACGATCTCCGCTGCCGGGAAGGTCACGCCATCCAGCTCGAAATCACCGGTCTCCTGTACCTGACCATTACTGACCGGTACATGGGCGATGATGGTCTTGCTGATGTTGGCCTGCCAGATGCGTACGGTGCAGACACCATTCTGCGCGAGTCGTGCGGCATCGATATATCCGGCATGGATCGCGAAGGCACCCGCACCTGTGGACAGGTTGCCGCAGTTGCCGCTCCAGTCGACAAAGTCTTTATCGATGGAGATCTGGCCGTAGAGGTAATCCACGTCATGACCGGGGCGTGAGCTTTTCGACAGGATCACGCACTTGCTGGTGCTGGAGGTCGCGCCCCCCATGCCATCGATATGCGCGGCATAGGGGTCGGGGCTGCCGATCACGCGCTGGAACAGCCGGTCACGCGCTTTGCCCGGAACCTGTGCGGATTTCGGCAGGTCTTCCAGTCGGAAGAACACACCTTTCGATGTTCCGCCACGCATATATGTGGCGGGGATTTTGATCTGCGGGATTTTGCCCATCATGCGGCTCCTTCGAGGAAGTCTTGCGCAAAGCGTTGCAGTACACCGCCCGCATTGTAGACACGTACTTCAGCAGCAGTATCCAGACGGCAGGTGACAGGGATACGCACCGCTTCGCCATTCTTGCGGTGCATGATCACGGTCAGGGCGGCGAGTGGCGTAATGTCGCCTTCCACATCGTAGGTCTCGGTACCGTCGATGGTGTAGGTCTTGCGGGTATCGCCCGCCTTGAACTCCAGCGGCAGAACACCCATGCCGACCAGATTGGTACGGTGGATACGCTCGAAACCTTCTGCAACGATGGCTTCCACACCGGCCAGACGCACGCCTTTGGCCGCCCAGTCACGCGAAGAGCCTTGGCCGTAGTCGGCACCGGCCACGATGATCAGGTTCTGCTTGCGACCCATGTAGGTTTCGATGGCTTCCCACATGCGCATCACCTTGCCGTCCGGCTCGACGCGGGCCAAAGAACCCTTTTTCACTTGTCCATCGACCACGGCCATCTCGTTGACCAGCTGCGGATTGGCAAAGGTGGCGCGTTGCGCGGTCAGGTGGTCACCACGGTGCGTCGCATAGGAGTTGAAGTCCTCTTCCGGCAGGCCCATCTTTGCCAGATATTCACCGGCGGCAGAGTCGGCCATGATCGCGTTCGAAGGCGACAGGTGGTCAGTGGTGATGTTGTCCGGCAGTACTGCAAGCGGACGCATCCCTTTCATGGTGCGTTCGCCAGCCAGTGCGCCTTCCCAATACGGCGGACGACGGATGTAGGTGGACTTCGGACGCCAGTCGTACAACGGACTCTTCGCCGCTTCGATCACGCCCAGGTCGAACATCGGGATGTAGACTTGCTCGAACTGTTCCGGCTTCACGCAAGCAGCAACGATGGTGTCGATCTCTTCGTCGGCAGGCCAGATGTCTTTCAGCATGACCGGTTTGCCGGACTTGTCGGTACCCAGTGCATCTTGCTCGATGTCGAGACGGACAGTCCCCGCAATCGCGTAAGCAACCACCAGTGGCGGGGAAGCCAGGAAGGCTTGCTTTGCATACGGGTGGATACGGCCGTCGAAGTTACGGTTGCCGGACAGTACGGCGGTGGTATACAGGTCGCGGTCAATGATCTCCTGCTGGATTTTCGGGTCGAGTGCGCCGGACATGCCGTTACAGGTGGTGCAGGCAAATCCGACGATACCGAAGCCCAGTTTTTCCAGTTCCGACAGCAGGCCCGCTTCTTTCAGGTACAACTCGGCGACTTTGGAGCCGGGCGCAAAAGAAGTCTTGACCCAGGGCTTGCGCAGCAGACCCAGTGCGTTGGCTTTCTTCGCCAGCAGCGCCGCTGCAACCACGTTACGCGGGTTGGAGGTGTTGGTGCAGGAAGTGATGGCAGCGATGATGACGGCGCCATCCGGCATCAGACCCTGTACTTCTTCGGTCTTGCCTGCTGCCAGCTTGGATTCATCGGCAATGCCGCGCTCATGCAGGGCGGAAGTCGGCAAACGACGATGCGGATTGGATGGGCCGGCCATGTTGCGTACCACGCTGGACAGATCGAATTCCAGCACACGCTCGTATTCGGCGGCAACCATTTGATCCGCCCACAGACCGGTGGTCTTGGCATAGTTTTCCACGAGGGCAACCTGCGCAGGCTCGCGACCAGTCAGTTTCAGGTAGGTGATGGTTTGAGCGTCGATGTAGAACATCGCCGCCGTCGCCCCGTATTCTGGACACATGTTGGAAATGGTCGCGCGGTCGCCGATGGTGAGGCTGTCCGCGCCGGCACCGAAGAATTCGACCCAGGCGCCGACCACCTTTTCCTTGCGCAGGAACTCGGTCAGCGCCAGAACGATGTCGGTGGCGGTGATGCCGGGCTGGCGCTTGCCGACCAGCTTCACGCCGACGATGTCCGGCAGACGCATCATGGAAGGGAGGCCCAGCATGACGGTTTCGGCTTCCAGACCGCCGACACCAATGGCGACCACGCCGAGGGAATCAACGTGCGGGGTGTGGGAGTCGGTCCCAACGCAGGTATCGGGGAAGGCAATGCCTTCGCGCGCCTGGATCACCGGGGACATCTTTTCCAGATTGATCTGGTGCATGATGCCGTTACCCGCAGGGATCACGTCAACGTTCTTGAACGCAGTCTTGGTCCACTCGATGAAGTGGAAGCGGTCCTCGTTACGACGGTCTTCGATCTCGCGGTTCTTGCGGAATGCATCCTTGTCGAAGCCGGCGGCTTCCACGGCCAGCGAGTGGTCGACGATGAGCTGGGTCGGTACAACAGGGTTGACCAAGGCAGGGTCGCCGCCCTGGTCGGCAATCGCATCACGCAGACCGGCGAGGTCTACCAATGCGGTCTGGCCGAGGATGTCGTGGCAAACGACGCGGGCGGGATACCACGGGAAATCGAGGTCGCGCTTGCGTTCGATCAACTGTTTCAATGCATCGGTCAATGCTTCCGGTTCGCAGCGGCGCACCAGTTGTTCAGCCAGCACTTTGGAAGTGTAGGGCAGTTTGGCATATGCGCCGGGCCGGATTGCTTCGACTGCCGCCGGGGTGTCGAAATAGTCCAGCTTGCTTCCAGCCAAAGGCTTACGGTATTGGGTATTCATAATGTCCTTCTGTGACAAAGTGGTCGATCTGGATGCGGATGCGGGTGCGGGAAAGGGTGGCCGTTCATCTCTACATTGGCGCTCATTTATATTTCCTTAACCCAAATAATCCATTAGAAAAAAACTGCGCCGGTATGACGGCCTAATGGATTATTTGGGTTTAACGGTTTTCGATCGGCACCCAGGCCAGATTCTCCGGCCCGATGTAGTTGGCACTGGGGCGGATGATCTTGGCATCCGTGCGCTGTTCTATCACATGCGCTCCCCACCCGGTCACGCGCGAAATAACGAATAGCGGCGTGAACATATTGGTCGGCACGCCCATCATGGCGTACGACACGGCCGAGAACCAGTCCAGATTGGGAAACATGTTTTTGGCTTCCTTCATCACACTTTCCAGCCGTTCCGCGATATCAAACAGGCGCAGATCACCCTTCTCCTTGGCCAGATTGTGCGCCACGCGCTTGATCACCTGGTTGCGCGGGTCGGAGATCGTATAGACAGGGTGGCCAAAGCCGATAATTGTTTCCTTGCGCGCCAGGCGCTCGCGAATACCCGCCTCGGCAGCCTCGGCATTCGCATAACTGCTCTGGGTGCGAAACGACTCCTCATTGGCGCCGCCGTGTTTTGGTCCGCGCAATGCGCCGATTGCACCGGTGATGCAGGAATACAGGTCGGAGTTGGTGCCCGCGATGACGCGTGCGGCAAAGGTGGAAGCGTTGAACTCATGCTCCGCATAGAGAATCAGCGAGGTATGCATGGCTTTCACCCAGGAAGCTTTTGCCGGAACACCATGCAGCAGATGCAGGAAATGCGCCCCAACCGAATCGTCATCGGTCTCCAGGTCGATGCGCTTGCCGCTGGTGCTGTAGTGGTGCCAATACAGCAGCATCGATCCAAAGCAGGCCAGCATGCGGTCAATCAACTCGCGCGTCACGGCATCGCTATGCGTTTCGGGTTCTTGTTCGCAAATACCGAGTATCGAGCAACCGGTGCGCATCACATCCATCGGATGCGCGTTTGCGGGTATCGCTTCCAGGCACTGTTTCACAGCTTGAGGCAAACCGCGCAGCGATTTCAATTTGGCCTTGTAGGCCTGCAATTGCACATGATCCGGCAACGTGCCGTGGATCAGCAAATGGGCGATTTCCTCAAACTCGGACTGTTCGGCAAAATCCAGGATATCGTAGCCGCGATAATGCAGATCGTTGCCGGTGCGCCCGACCGTGCAGACCGCCGTATTGCCGGCGATTGTGCCTGAAAGTGCAACGGATTTTTTTGGTTTGGGTATTGCGGTGTTCTGTTCTGTCATGACTTGATTCCTTTTTGTGACGGCCTAGTCGGCACCCTTCTCGGCGAACAACCGGTCGAGTTGTTGCTCATAGGCGTGGTAGCCGAGATGGTCGTAAAGTTCCATGCGCGTCTGCATTTCAGACACGACGTTCTGCTGGGTGCCGTCGGCAAGAATGTGTTGATAAACCTTCAATGCCGCTTTGCTCATGGCTCGAAATGCCGAAAGCGGATAGAGCACCAGCTTGATGCCCGCACTGGACAGCTGTTCTGCGGTGAATAGCGGCGTCGCACCAAATTCGGTGATATTCGCCAACACCGGCACGGAGATCGCGCGAGTGAATTCGGCATATTGCTCCAGTGTTTTTATCGCTTCCGGAAAGATCATGTCGGCACCCGCTTCCACGCATGCCTGCGCGCGATCAATCGCCGACTGCATCCCTTCAACCGCCAGCGCGTCGGTGCGCGCCATGATGACAAAACTATCGTCGGTGCGCGCATCCACCGCAGCCTTGATGCGATCCACCATCTCGCCCTGGCTGACGATGGCCTTGTTGGGGCGATGCCCGCAACGTTTCTGCATCACCTGATCCTCGATGTGAAAACCCGCCGCACCGGCCTGTGCGATTTCGCGGGTGGCACGTGCGATATTGAATGCGCCTCCCCAACCGGTATCAACATCGACCAGCAGCGGCAGGTTGCTCACGGCAGTGATGCGGCGAGCATCCTCACACACGTCGTGCAGCGTAGTGATCCCGAGATCGGGAATGCCGAGCGAAGAGGCGGCCACGCCGCCACCCGACAGATACAGCGCCTTGTGGCCGCTGCTCTGCGCAAGAATGGCGCAATACGCTGTTACCGCACCGACCACCTGCAATGGGTGATTCTCCTCGACTGCGCGTCGCAGCCTCTGTCCGGGTTTTACGTCCGAGTGTTTCATGCTTCCTCCTTGTCCATCATCACGCTGATACTGCGCCACGCACCCTGTATATGCCGGCGCATCAGCATCTCGGCCAATTCGCCATCGCGCTGCGCCAGTGCATCGACAATCTGGCGATGCTGCTGCAACGCGGGACGGGTGCGCTGCGCATTGCGACTGGTGCGATAACGGCACATGCGCAGCAACTGATATTGTTTGTTGCCAAGCAAATCCATCAACATCTCATTGCGGCTGACGCGCACGATCAGATAGTGAAAATCGAGGTCCCCTTCATTTTGAGCATAAATCTTGCCGCTCTCTTTATCGATCTGTTCTTCATGGCGATCCAGCAATTCACTCAACTGGGCTAACTCATTCCCTGTTATTTGCGTTGCGGCAAGGCGACAAGCCATACCTTCCAGCGCCTCGCGCACGGCATAAAGATCGGAAAGTAGCTTGCGATCCAGCACCACCACACGTGCACCCGAATTGGGAATGCGTGTCACCAGACGCAACCCCTCCAGATGGCGCAAGGCTTCGCGTAACGGCCCCCGCCCCATGCCAAATCGCTGGGACAGTTCGGCCTCGTTCAGTTTCTGCCCCTGCGCCAACTCACCCGTCACGATACTGTGTGCCAGACGGGTCGATGCGGTATCAGCCAGCGTGCCTTGCTGGTAAGGGTCAAATGACATAAGATATCACTCATTGTCGACAATGTTTGGAAAATACTAACATATTTCAGAAATTAAACGCAATATATTTGCAATATGTCGACAATGTTTCTCAAAACGAGGTTGGGATGATGTCAGCGAAATACTATTTTTACGCAGAAGTGGACAAAGTTTGAATTCAGAAAGCCTTGTAGATCATTCCCTTTGGATGCATAAAAACACTGTTCCATTACTAGCAGCCTGTCGGACTTAAAGGAAATCGGCTGCAAAATTGGCGGAACGGGTCATATTTCGTCGCTTTTTTGGGCAATAGAATAACTATTGCCCTGCAAAATCGCCAAGCGGGGTAAGCAGGCATTTCGCCGCAAGGCGAAAGCTCGCAAAATCTGCCCTCGTTTGTCCAATTTTTGCGAGCAGCCGCTCTGCGGCTTGCCTGCGAGAATCATTGCGCTACGATTCTTCAAGTCCGACAGGCTGCTAGGCAAATGTCAATTTTTATCGTTGAACCCATACAGAAGCCCCGGATTTCGCCTGACCCAACACGCGAAAAGACAAGAAATTTTTCGCCACACACTGCCCCCGCGCCGAACCGAACGCAAAAGCGCACCCATAGCGAGAAAATTTCTCGTCACCAGAGGATGTGCTGATCGAACTCGAACTCCTGTGCAGCCTGCGCCGACATATCCCATTGAGAGTCGTTGCCTGCCTGCCGATGCGCTGCTTCCAACTCCCACAGTGGCGGCCCGCAAGCGCGGGCAACTGGGTGGATTCACCGAAGTGATCCAGAATCTTGCGCACGCTACTGCCCTCAGTGATGAAAGCAATGATGCGCATCGGCGACTGGCAGCTTACGAGCAGATCAATCTCTACCTTCAGTGGCCAATCCTGCCGCATGTTTTGCGATCACGCGATCGATGAAGTCTCTCAGGAATCCTTCCGTCTGCGCGCTGTAAAAACGGTCGATTTCCATGCCGTGGCTATATGCTACGACGGTGGGGAAGCCGCGCACCTTGTGATGTCCGGCGATCTTCATGTTTTCGTCGGCATCCACCAAGCCCAGATAGAACTGGCCGTTGTAGTCGAACACTTGTTTGTGCAGCAGCGGCGCCAGCACTTTGCACGGCGCGCACCATTCGGCGCTGATGTCCATCAATACCGGCAGTTCATGTGAACGTGCCACCACCAGTTCGTCGAAGTTGCTTTCTTCGACGTTATAGGAAAAATCACTCATTCTGTTGCCCCTGTTTGTCGGTTATGCAATAACGGCCTGTTCATTCACTCGGCCAATAGCGGGTCGCAATACCTTCACCCAGATCGGCTTCGATCAGTCTGCGTCGCACTTCCAGCAACCGTTGTATCAGCGCGGGTTCCTGCCGTGCATAGGCTTCGGCATCCGGGATGCGGCTCACCACCACGCCGAGCAATTCGGTGATGGCGTTGCCGATGGAGTTCTGGCTGATGGTCACGATCAGCTTGCCCGCATCATTGCGGTAGATCAGCTGCTTGAAAGCGGGTTGCCAGCGGATGGCATTGGCGTATTTCGCATCCACGATGCAGTGGTCGCGCACCTTCTTGGCGGTCTTCATGAAATCGTTGTTGAACAACAGTACGGTCTCCACTTGTTCCGGAAAATACACATCGGGCAGCATGGGCGCATTGTGTGTGGAGACCTGCGAGAAGAAGCTGCGGTAGAAGTCGATGAAGCCTTTCAGCACCTCGTCGTATTCTTTCCAGAAATGCACGTCTTTGAGCGAGGCGGCCCCGCCCTGGATTTCCCAGCTCGGCAGGCCCTGCGGGTAGCCGGTGAGGCCGATGCATGCATCGGCCTCGGTTGCGGGTTTGAGGATTTTCAGATTCAGCGCCTTGTCGAAAAACTCGCGATACACATCGCGCATATAGGCCTGAAACAGGCTGTGCTGTCCGCCGTCGGTCAGGTTGGGGTTGTCGGCTGCGGCCAGTTTGGCATTGCACAATTCTTCCTTGGGAAAAACCACAAAGTGGTTGTGCAGCATGCGTATGCTGGGTACGCCGGGCGAGGTGAGCGGCCAGGTTGCATCCAGGCTTGCCTCGCCCGCCAGAATGAGGGCTTCTTCCGGGTCGGGATACTGCTCAAGCATGTAATCGATGATGATCTGATTCATGCGGTTCCATACATGTTTCACGTTCTCGGCCACCTGAGTTCGCCGCACCGGGCGTCCCAGCGGGTTGAGGATGGTCTTGGAGGTATTGTAGATGATGGAGCAATCGAACTCGGTGCTGTGCCCCAGCGCCTTGCGGTACAGCAGCAAGTTCTCCGGGTTCAACAATAAACCGTTGTTGTTCACCAGATCGTTCAGGTTTTCCGTGCTGTTGAAAAATTCGTTGTGTTTCATCCCCTCCGGAACTTCCAGAGGAATGGGGCGGAAAGGAGTGACGGTTTCGCGCGGGCCGGTTTGCAAAGCCAGAATCATGCTGCGCTTTTCACTTATCATCCTGCTCGTACATGCCGTCGGCTTCCGCCGCACGTTTTGCGCGAGCCTCCTCTTCGAGTGTTTTGAGTTTTTCCTGGGCGCATTCCATGCGCTTGGCCGCCGTTTCTTGATGCATGGTGATGGTGTTCTCGCCGAACAATACCTGCTTGAGGAATTTGAAGCCGAACAACATGAGTTCGGTGTCGTCGGTGAGCAGTTTTTTCATCTCGTCAGCGGGCAGGTCGTAGAGTTCGGTGAAGCCTTCGCTGACCACGAATTCGCGGAAGCGGTCGGTGTCGTAGCACACCATAAAGAAGAGTTGCAGGCTGCGTTTGGTGGGCTTGCCGACGCTGGGGCCGGAGGATTTTTTCTTGAGGATAAGTTGCCGCCAGCCGCGCGCGAGTTCGTCGTATTCCTCCACGCCCTGTTCCTTGCGGTATTCGTCGATGGACAGGTGGCGCGGTTCAAAGTGGCCTTTGCAGTGGTCTTCCTTGACCAGCGCATAGGAACTGGTGTCGGTGTATTCGTCCTGTTTGCGCATGGAGAGCAGGGCGACGGGGTAGTAGCGACAGGCGGTGGGGCGGTCTTCATACACGCCGCAGCCTTCCGGTTGCATGAATTGGCACGCGGTGCTCTTTTCGGCGGGGCGCAACTTCACTCCCGTGATGCCGCCCGGTTCCAGTTCGTAAGGCACGGTGTATTTGTGCAGAAACTCACCGGACGAGAGATCCA
>Ga0315281_10009435_pt1 | contig 13539 bp, 12 predicted proteins | sample YL17G07_0_MG_FD_204540 | JGI IMG/M metagenome (GOLD analysis project Ga0315281, IMG submission 204540) | Sediment microbial communities from Yellowstone Lake, YNP, Wyoming, USA - YL17G07_0 | ecosystem: Environmental > Aquatic > Freshwater > Lake > Sediment | place: USA: Wyoming | collected...
TTTCTAATCCTTCACAATTCTTGCAGGCATATTTATGACGAATGTTGCAAATTACTTGTATCTTCGCTGGCACTATATCTAACTTCTCTGAAACATCTGATCCTATGCGACTTAATCTGCTTCCACAAGCACAGACTTTCTCTTCTTCACTTATATCATATATCTTTTCAATGCGGGGAAGGTCTGCATGGAGATGTCTTCTACCGCCTTTTATACGTTTATGCTCTGGTATCGTTATTACTTCTGGCGCACTCTCAATCTCTTCTGCCAGTATCAAGATAGACCTTGAGATTTGAAGATGGCCCAAACATCAATATTGCTCAAGCGTCTTGAGGAGTCGGTCAAGGGTATCTGGATTAAAATTATCTGTGATTTCTACAGTATATCTTTGACCTATCCTTAAATTTAAAACAGGATTAACTTCATTTTCAATTTGAGAAACTATACGTACAGGTATAAATCCTGATTTCTTTGTGCTTATGCGATATTTTACTTCCCAATTTTCAAAATTCCTCAGACTCAAATCGTGTTGATTACAATAATCTTTACGGCTTAGTCCGCTATTTCTAAGATTATTGATATGATCAAACCAGAATTTGCGCTTCTCAATTCTTGATAATCCTTTTGTGTTTACTGTCATAATAATCCTCCTATTTATTTTGTTGGATCATTATGGCTGATTAATTTTATTTTGGGAAGATGGGGCTAACTTGACGCTTACGAACTAATTGAAACTGTTTTAAAGAATCTTTACCAAAAAGACATAAGTCCTTGCCTAAGCACATGCCCAAGCTCGGCAAATCAGAGCACGAATGACTCAAAAAAACAGAGTAATTCCGACAAGCCTATTTCTACACACTAAAATTTCACGTAGTTTATTTTCAATTGATAGAGCTAATATTTATAAATATTTATCTCCTATTCCTCAACAATCTGCCCCTTAAACGCATCTGGCGATAATACGCAGACACTATCCACTACGCCATTATCTGGATAGATCATACATCTATATGACGCTGTCTTTCCGTAATTCTTTTTGAGATTTTCCCATCCCCTTTCATATAATCTACATTCATCATTAAAACATACGTAAAAATATTCAACGCACCAGCCTAATCCATCTCCAAAATTAAACGGCGGCGGCAGGGTTTTAGTCATCTTAGTTCCGCAATGCGGGCAATCTGGCGCTTCTTTAATCTTCATTTCCATTTTCTTGTCTCCTTAAGAGCATTTTAGATTTATGCTTTTAGAATAAATAAATCTTTTTTTCTTTTTTTAAATCATAAATCTAAAATCATAAATCTAAAATTCTTTTTTATTCCTATGATAATCTTGGATTGTTTTTATTCCCATTTCCTTAGACTTGAGTTTGGATATTGCGAATGAAGCAGCCTCTGCCCCTGAAATGGTTGTTGTATAAGGCACCTTATATTGTAAGGCTGTTGTCCTTATTGCCAGAGAATCCTTTTTTGCCTGAGCCCCTTGTACTGTATTTATTATATAACCAATCTCTTTGTTTTTTATAATATCTACAATATGAGGTCTTCCTTCTGTAACCTTGTTTATTATATCTACAGGAATTCCCTGCGCCCTCAAATCTCTTGCAGTGCCTTTTGTTGCGACAAGCGAAAAACCATTTTCTATAAAAATTCTTGCAGTCTTGGCAATAGCCTTTCTATCTGATCTTCTTACACTGATAAGAATCTTTCCGCTAAGCGGGATGATATTGTAGCTTGCGGATTGAGATTTTGCAAATGCAGTCCCAAAGTCATCGTCTATTCCCATGACCTCGCCAGTTGACTTCATCTCTGGACCAAGTATTGTGTCAACTCCAGTAAATTTATCAAATGGAAATACTGCTTCTTTTACAGCTACATGTTTAATCTCAATATCCTTTGTTATCCCAAGACTCTTAAGCGTCAACCCTGTCAAAAGTTTAGCCGCAACCTTTGCCATTGGAAGACCAGTTGCCTTGCTGACAAATGGCACTGTGCGAGACCCGCGTGGATTGACCTCAAGTATAAATACAGTATTATCCTTTACTGCAAACTGCACATTCATAAGTCCTATCACGCCAAGCTCAAGCGCAAGCATACGAGATTGAGTCTTTATCTCTGCAATAATAGAAGCTGACAGAGAATATGGCGGAAGCGAACATGCTGAATCTCCTGAATGTATGCCAGCCTCTTCAATATGCTGCATCACACCGCCAATGATTACGTCTACACCATCACATAAGGCATCAACGTCAACCTCAATTGCCTCTTCAAGATAATTATCTATCAAGATAGGACGAGGCAGAAAGATGCTGACACCACTATTATATTCTTTATCACTATTCATTACAATACGATTTTTTGAGGCTTCAACAAACATTGCCTTAGCCATATACTGACGCAGAGTGCCCTCTTCATAGACAATCTCCATTGCCCTGCCTCCAAGCACATAAGAGGGACGCAGCATTACAGGGTAACCAATCTTATTTGCGCTCTCAACGGCCTCATCTATGGTTTTCACTGTATAACTTTCAGGCTGCATAAGTCCTAATTTTGTAATCAGCGTGCTAAATCTCCTTCTATCTTCTGCCCTGTCGATTGCGTCAGGAGTTGTGCCAAGTATCTTAACTCCAGCTTCCTCAAGCGATATTGCGAGCTTTAACGGCGTCTGTCCTCCAAATTGCAAGATTACCCCAAGCGGGTCTTCCCTTTCAATTACATTTAATACATCTTCAAGGGTTAATGGCTCGAAATATAACCTGTCTGCCGTGTCATAATCCGTGCTTACAGTCTCTGGATTACAATTTATCATTATAGTCTCATATCCAAGGTCTCTTAACGCAAAGACCGCATGAACACAGCAATAATCAAACTCTATTCCCTGTCCTATCCTATTTGGCCCAGAGCCGAGTATAATAATCTTTGTACGATTTGAAGGAGGCACTTCGCATTGAGACATCTTTTCTGTAGGATGCCCGTCTATTAATCTATAAAAAGGTCTTTCGTATGTGGAATATAAATAAGGAGTTGTAGTTTCAAATTCTGCAGCGCATGTGTCTACCATTTTATATACAGGGACAATACCGTATTGCTTTCTTAATATCCTGACATCTCCCTCGCTTTGTCCTGTCAACTGCCCAATTGTCCTGTCTGAAAAACCAAACTCCTTTGCCTCTTGTAATAATTGAGGATTAAGCGGATATGATGAGCCTGTAATTATTTTTTCAAGGTCAATTATCTCTTTGATATTATGTAAAAACCAAGGGTCTATCTTTGTGCGGTCATATATTTCATCAACTTCTATCCCTAAACGTAGAGCCATTGCCACATCCCAAAGCCTCTCTGGCAGCGGTTTAGTCAGCCTTTTTTTGAGAATATCCACGTCATATGGAAGGTTGTCAAAGCCATAGGTATCTGTCTCAAGGCTGCGGATAGCCTTATGGATAGATTCTTTAAATGTCCTTCCAATTGCCATGACCTCTCCAACGGATTTCATTTGGATAGAGAGCAATGCTTCAGCCTCAGGGAATTTTTCAAAAGTAAAACGCGGTATCTTTGTTACTACATAATCTATGGTTGGCTCAAATGATGCAGGCGTCTTTTTGGTTATATCATTGGGTATCTCATCAAGCCTAAGCCCTACTGCAAGTTTAGCGGCAATCTTTGCAATTGGAAAACCAGTTGCCTTGCTTGCAAGGGCGGAGCTTCTTGAAACACGCGGGTTCATCTCTATTATCAACATCCTTCCGTTTTCAGGATTTATGGCAAATTGTATATTGCTGCCTCCAGTATCAACGCCAATCTCTCTAATAACCGCAATTGCGGCATCACGCATTCTCTGATATTCCTTATCTGTAAGGGTCTGAGCAGGAGCCACTGTAATGGAGTCTCCTGTATGAATGCCCATAGGATCAAGGTTTTCTATTGAGCATATTATAACCACATTATCCGCAGTATCACGCATCAACTCAAGCTCATATTCCTTCCATCCAATGACAGATTCTTCTACTAAAACCTGATTTATTGGGCTAAGATCAATGGCTATTGCAAGCAGGATATTAAATTCCTCTATATTATAGGCAATGCTTCCGCCAGTTCCTCCTAATGTGTAAGCAGGTCTAAGTATAACTGGAAATCCGATGTCTTTTATTACTTCAAGCCCAACAGTCATGCTAGAAACAGCAACGCTCTTTGCAACCTCAATACCTATTGAATTCATAGCCTTTTTAAAGAGGTCGCGGTCTTCAGCCTTACGTATTGCCTTAATATTTGCGCCGATAAGTTCTACTCCGTATTTTTCAATAACGCCTGATTCCCAAAGCGTAACGGTCAGATTAAGGGCAGTTTGTCCTCCCATTGTTGGCAGTATTGCATCTGGACGTTCCTTAGCTATTATTTTTTCAAGGATGTATGGATTAAGAGGCTCTATATATGTGCAATGGGCAAGTTCAGGGTCAGTCATGATAGTTGCTGGATTTGAGTTTACCAAAACCACCTCATAACCCTCGCTGATAAGAGCCTTACATGCCTGAGTCCCTGAATAATCAAATTCACAAGCCTGCCCTATTACAATTGGGCCTGATCCAATTATCAGTATCTTTTTTATATCAGTTCTTTTTGGCACATTCTTTCCTTTGGTAAATTTTAGATTTATGATTTTAGATTTAAAAGCATCTAAATAAATCTTTTATCTTTTTTTAAATCATAAATCATAAATCATAAATCTAAAATTTACAAAAATCCCTTATAGTCTTAACAAGTTCTTGAGTTTCGTTTAAGTCAGACGATGAGAATATCATGAAATTCCCTTGCGGGAAGACTAGTAATATATTATAAAAATGTTCAATAGACCCTAAGTCAGGCATTGGAGCGCCATGGGCGAGGGATATTTTCTTTACAAACTCTATGCCGTCTTGATTTTGAGGTTCAATCATTTTATGGTCAATCATTATTTCACTTAGAGAAGATAATCTTCTCTCTTGAATCTTTTTATCTATTATACAGCTTTGAGTGATTGTAATCAAGTTATTATCTTTATTAAACACAACAGTCATTTTATGCTCTTTAAAAACAAAAATTCGGATAATTGGGAATAACAAAATAAACCCCGCGCCTGCTATTATATAATTTAACCAGTAGAGTTGGCAAGCATACGATTCATAAATTAAATAAATTGACGATATAATAAAGGCTGCAAACATTGATGAGAGTTCTTTAGTATATATCCCGCTGTGAAGGACGCTTCTTCTTTCAGCCTTAAAGCTTGAAGTAACAAGACACAGTGTCTCAATGGATGCTTCTATCTTATATCTTAGATTATTATTCAATTTATTTTTTTACGTATTATTATAGCACAGAGATTATAAAATCGGGCAAAAATCTTGGTTTGACTCATAGAAAGTTTTGATTATAAAATAATTACATTTATTATAACCTATGATATAACAACTCCTAAGAGCAGTCACTTTGATATTTTAAAATAATTAATCAAGTAATCCTTTAAGAGAAGGCGGTGTATTATATGGAAATAGCGCTTTATAACAGAAAAACGCTTATAAAAGAAACAGAAGGCTTACCTTTTGAAAAAATAAAGATAAAAAGAAAGTGTTTTCTTGACTTTACTATAGCTTAAAGATATAATAAAATCCGCACAGTTTCTTCATAGATTGAGAAACATATTGAGAACTATATTAAATGTATTATTGATTGCAGTTCTGGTTTTGGCAATAGTATTGTTAATTAATCATGCCAATAACCCAGTTATAGGTACGAAAAAAATAAAAATCGTAACAACTCTTTATCCATTATTTGATTTTGTTAAAAAAATTGGACAAGATAAAGTTGAAGTCATGCTTATACTGCCACCATCAGTTTCTCCGCATAATTTTGAACCAAAACCAAGCGATATTGTAAGGATTAATCAGGCGGATATCTTTATTTATACTGGAAGATTTATGGAACCATGGGCTGAAAAGATTATCAATGGGCTGGAGAATAAAAAGCTCTCAGTTATTGATTCAAGCATAGGCATAAAAATGATACCATCTGTTTTTCACGATGAAGACGAACCTATTGGTTCAATTGACCCGCATATCTGGCTTGATGTTGATAATGATAAATCTATTATCCAGACAATTACACAAGCAATAGTTGACAAGGATAAGGTCAATGCCGATTTCTATCAAAAGAATGCCGATATTTATAAAGGAGACCTTAGAGATATTGATAATAAATATATAAAAACGCTTTCTAATTGCAAGTCACATGAAATCATCTACGCAGGGCATTATGCCTTTGGATACATGGCTGCTCGATATAATCTGAAATATTTAGCAGCGCAAGGGGTCTCTCCAGATGCAGAGCCAACTGCCAAAGACCTTATTCACTTGATTAAACAGATAAAGAAAGATAAAATAAAAAATATATTTTATGATAAATTATCAGATGGGATAAATTTGGCTAAGACATTATCTAAAGAAACACATACAGGATTGATTTCGCTAAACTCAGCGCATAATATATCAAAAAGTGATTATTTAGACAAACAAACCTCATTTTTATCAATCATGCAAGACAATCTTGTCAATCTAAAGATTGGACTTGAGTGCAGCGAATAACTATGGCAACAATTATTGAAACTAAAAATATTTCCGTTAATTATGGACATACACAGGCATTAAAGGATATATCCATAACTATTGAAAATGGTGATTTTGTAGGCTTAGCTGGACCAAATGGCGCTGGCAAGACTACCCTTATCAAGGCAATCTTAAAGCTGCTTCCAATCTCTTCAGGCATTATTGAGTTATTTGGAATAGGACTGAAAAGATTCAATGATTGGGGTAAAATAGGTTATCTCCCTCAAAAATCCTCAACCATAAACCCGCTCTTTCCTGCAACTGTAGATGAAGTTGTAATGCTTGGATTATTATCTCAAAAGAAATGGCCTAAGAGAACGCATCAACAAGATCAAACAAAGATAAATGAAATTCTTGAACAATTAGGAATTATAGACCTTAAAAAAAGAATGCTCTCAGAGCTTTCAGGAGGTCAGCAGCAAAAGGTTCTGCTTGCGAGGACGCTTGTTTCAAAACCTCAGATTTTAATCTTTGATGAACCTTCAACTGCCCTTGACCCTGAATCAAGAGAATCTTTTTATGCCTTGATGCAAAGATTAAATAAAAATGACGGCATCACAATAATTTTTATCACTCATGATACTAGCATTATTGGCTGCTATGCAAATAAATTATTATATATTGATAAAAACATGATATATTTTGGGATGTTTTCAGATTTTTGCAAGTCTGAGGAGATGAATACGTATTTTGGAAAATATGTGCAGCATTTAATTTGTCATCAGCATATATAAAAAAAAGGAATTCACCGCAGAGGCACAGAGACGCTGAGAAAAGATTTATATATAATTTTGTTAATTTATTATCTTCCTCTGTGTGCTACTGTGCCACTGTGGTGAATAGTTTTCTTTCAGGAGAACATGTTAGAGTTTTTACAATATTCATTTATTCAAAAGGCATTTATTGCAGGGTCATTTATATCCATCGCGTGTTCTACGCTTGGAATATTTTTGGTTTTGCGCAAGATGTCGCTGATAGGCGATGGGCTTTCGCATGTTGGTTTTGGGGCGATTGCCGTTGGTTTATTTTTTGGCATTTATCCTTTATTCATTGCAATTCCTTTGGTAATGATCGGGTCGCTTCTAATCTTAAAAATTACTGAAAGGGCTAAGGTCTATGGCGATGCCGCCATTGGTATTATCTCTGCTGTAGGCATATCTGCAGGCGTTATTTTGGCAAGTCTTTCATGCGGATTTAACGTGGATTTATTTAGTTATCTCTTTGGCAATATCTTATCAATCAGTAATGGAGAGGTAATATTATCAATATTATTATCCTTTATCGTGCTTTTAATGATATATTTTTGGTATTGGGATCTATTTTCTGCTACCTTTGATGAGGAATATGCAAAGACTACTGGTGTTAAAACTAATTTCATAAATATACTTTTAACCCTTTTAACGGCAGTAACTGTTGTATTATCTGTTAAGATGGCAGGAATTATGCTTGTTTCAGCGCTGTTGATTCTGCCAGCGGTAACTGCCTTGCAGCTAACAAATGGTTTTAAATGGGCTATGCTAATAGGCGGCGTTGTTTCGTTGATTTCTGTATCTGTTGGAATCACTATTTCGTTTTTTATTAACCTTCCAACAGGCGCAACTATTGTCTTGGTAAATGTGTTGTTTTTCATAATATCACTAATAAATAGTAAAAAATAAAACAATTCTCATGGCTTTGAGATAAATGATGTTAATACTATGACAGATGAAAACAGCAGAAATGAATTTTTAAAGGAGTCCTTTCGCTCAATATTCTCTATATATTCAGAGTTTAAGGAGGCGGCTTCTTTTAAAGTCAAGGATATTCATTTATCTCTAAAACCATTTCGTCCTCCAGGGGCAATTTCAGAGGAAGAGTTTTTAAAGGCTTGCACACGATGTGATCAATGTATTAAGGCTTGTCCTCAAAATGCAATCATGAAGATTATTAAGCTTGGCTCAAGTTTACATCTTACACCAATAATTAATTTTCATCAGACTCCTTGCAAGTTATGTGAAGACCTTCCATGCGCTAAATCATGCGCTGCCGGCGCTTTAATTGAAGTTGAATCTATTAGAGACGTCAAGATAGGTGTAGCGCGGATAAATAAGAATCTTTGCCATAGCTGGCTTGGTCAGGATTGTCAATTTTGTTTTATCAGCTGCCCTCTCACTGGAGAAGCGATTATTAAAAATGAGGATGGAAAACCTGTAATTAATGAAAACCTCTGTACAGGATGCGGAATTTGTGAGTTTATATGTCCTGTGAGGAATTCAGCGGTTATGATTTTTAATCTTGAGGACAAAGCCCCATAATGTATTGGTATTAAATGATGAATTATATTGATGATACGATTGCTGCTATTTCTACTCCCATAGGCGCTGGAGGCATTGGGATAGTCAGGCTGAGCGGTAAAGATGCCTTTAGCATTGCTGATAAAATCTTTGACGGTAAAAAAATACCTTCAATGATGCCAAGCCATACCATTACCTACGGAAATATTATTGATATTGATAAATCAATAATAGATGAAGTCTTGCTCACAGTAATGACTGCCCCAAAGACTTATACAGTTGAGGATATCGTTGAGATAAACTGTCACGGAGGGCTTTTAATGGTTCGAAGAATCCTTGAGCTTTTATTAAAATCTGGCGCAAGGCTAGCAAGCCCTGGAGAATTTACAATGAGGGCATTTATAAACGGCAGGATTGATCTAGCTCAGGCAGAGGCAGTTGCTGATATTGTTAATGCCTCAACTATTGAGAGCGGTAAAGCTGCCTCAGATCAATTAAACGGCAGATTATCGCAGGCAGTTGAGAGGCTCAGAGAAGAATTAGTCGATGTTATAAGTTATATTGAGGCATATATTGATTTCCCTGATGAAGATTTTTCTATAGACGAAATTAATCTCAAACTTAAAGATATCTCAGACAAACTTCAATCCCTCTTAGATACATATAAAACAGGCAGGTTTTTTCGTGAGGGTTTAAGTATTGCCATAACTGGAAAGCCAAATGTCGGGAAATCATCCCTTCTTAATGCCTTTATTAAGCGGGACAGGGCTATTGTTACTGAGATTCCCGGGACTACAAGAGATACCCTTGAAGAGATGTTAAATATATCTGGTATCCCTGTAAGGCTTATAGATACTGCCGGAATCAGACCAAGCAGCGATATAATTGAAAGTGAAGGCATTAGACGAAGCCTTGAAACTATCAAAGAGGCAGATATTGTCATTGTTTTATTTGATGGGAGTATGTCAATGACCTTAGAAGATAAAGAAATGCTAAATATCGCAGGAACAAAGGCTCTCAAGGTGATTAATAAATCAGATTTGAAGCGGTATATAGAAGATATACCGCAGGCAATCAGTATTTCCGCAAAAACTGGCGCTGGACTTAGTCAATTAAAAGAAGCTATAATCTCTAAGGCGTCACTTAATAAATGTCCCCCAAATGGAATAATACTTACAAACATTAGACATAAGCACGCAATTGAGCAAGCCCTTGATTGCATACATAGGGCATTAAATTTGTCGCCTGCTGAGTTGGTTGCGCTTGAAATAAGGGAAACATTGGGATACTTGGCTGAAATTATTGGTGAAGTGACAACGGATGAGATATTAAATAATATCTTTAGTGAATTTTGTATTGGTAAATGATATAATACTAAATATGGAATATAAAATATTATGTGTAGATGACAGCCCTGTAAATCTTGCAATCTTAAGCGCAATGCTTAAACATTGGGGGTATGAGCCATCTCTCTTAGAGGATGGAGCAAAGACCATTGATTTGCTTAAACAGGGAAATATTGATCTTGTGCTTCTGGATATCTTGATGCCTGGCAGTGATGGTTTTGAGATATGCAGGATGATCAAGGCAGATGAATATCTTAGGCACATACCTGTTGTCCTTTTAACAGGATTATCCTCAAAGGAAGATAGAATAAAAGGGATAGAGGCAGGCGCTGAGGATTTTATCACAAAACCCTTTGATAATGCTGAAGTGCTGGCTAGGATAAAAATGCTATTAAAGATGAAGCGTCTTAATGATAATCTTAATATTGCTTACAGCAATATGTCAAGCCTTGCCCACTTTGGCGAGGATATGTTAAAGAATTATGACCCTTTAAGTTTTGAATTTATCCCTATGCTTGACAGCGTGGTGCTTCAGATAATCAGACAGAATTCTACGATGATGGATAAGCCTGAGATTGTTATTATTGGAATCTATGATGACAGAAGAAAAGACTGGCTTTGGTACAAGTATAGTTTTAATCATTTATCTGGCGGGGGGCCAAGAAGGTCCCTAAGGCGTATAGAACTTGAAATTAAAATACATGTAACACTGGATCTTCCACAAAACGGACAATCAAAATTACTTTATCAGAATATTAATGACCTGCGCGACTCTGAATTTTCAAGTTTTTTCAAACTGCTTAAAAAAGTCGAGATAGACGTTGTCAATCTTGTATGTTATTTGAGTAAAAATGTGACAATATTTACGCTTAATTATGGCAGGGATGTGATTAATTATGATACTGCGGTATTAAACAGTTTTGTAGTGCAGAGTTTATTTTTTAGGTCACTATCAATGCACGTCAGGGATATTGAAGAGGGTTTTGGCTATCTAATAAAATCCCTTGCAGTTGCCTCTGAGGTCAATGATGAGGATACTGGAAATCATATATTAAGGGTAGGGAGCTATTGCGGAGAACTAGCTCAAAGTCTTGGAATGTCTCAGCATTTTGTAAGAACCATTAAACTTCAGGCGCAGCTCCATGATGTTGGAAAGATACATGAGCCGTCCTCTATCTTGAAAAAGCCTTTAAAGCTGACTCCAGAAGAATGGATTGAGATGCAGAGGCATACTATTTATGGGGCAAAGATAATTGGCGATCATGAACGATTATCAATGGGCAAGATTATCGCCCTAACACATCATGAGAGATGGGATGGAAGCGGTTATCCTAATGCCCTAAAAGGAGAAGATATTCCTATTGAAGGAAGGATAATTAATCTTGCAGACCAATATGACGCCCTAAGAAATTCTCGTCCTTATAAAAATGCAATTGATCATGACACAACCTGTAAGATAATAATAGAAGGTGATGGACGAACCATGCCCCATCATTTTTGTCCAGATGTATTAAATACCTTTATCAAGATTAGCGCAAGATTTGAAGAATTATATAATGAATTAAGAGGGTAAATACTAGTGAAAAGTGAAAAACTAAAAATGAAAAGTTATTAAAGAAAAGATTTTATTTTTAAAATAAGATTAAATGTTTTTCACTTTTCACTCATAAAAACGTAGTTTTTTATGGAAGGAGACATATATTGAAGATAGCGGTAACAGGTTTCTCTAACTGCGGCAAGACAACAGTATTTAATGCCTTAACTGGGCAGAACATCCCAACTACAATTTATACAGGGGCAGTAGAGGATCCAGTGATGGGGGTTGTAAAGGTGCCTGATGAACGGGTTGACAGGCTTTCAGAGATTTTTGCCCCCCTTAAAATCACATATGCCACAATTGAATTTATAGATTATATGGGTATTACACCAGGCGATCATGAGCGTAACCGCAAGGTATTTGAATTATTTAAAGATGCGGATGCCATAGTTGAAGTGGTTAGGGCATTTGACGATTTATCTGTTTTGCACCCTGAAGGATCGGTTGACGCAGTACGTGATGCGGATAATTTTGAGATTGAGTTAATGCTTTTAGACCTAGAATTAATAGAAAAGAGACTTTTAAGGATGGAGGAATCTCTAAAAAAGGGCAAGAAAATTGAGCAATCCGAAAGACTGATTCTGATAAAGTGTAAAGAAGCCCTTGATAATAATACTGCGCTTCGTAATATTTCTTTCGGTTTAGATGAATTAAAGGCTATAAGTCATCTCCAATTTGTATCTATTATGCCAAAGATAATTATTGTAAATATATCTGAAAATAATATAGATAAGCGCGCGTCAATAGTGACATTGATATCTAAAAAACTTGGATTTGATGAAAATAAGATCATTGCCCTCTGCGGCAAGGTCGAGATGGAGATTGCGCAGCTATCTAAAGATGACGCAAGGGAATTTCTCTCTGAACTTGGAATAGAAGAGCCTGCAATGTCTAGGGTTATTAAAAAAAGCTATGAATTGCTTGGTCTTACATCATTTTTAACCGTTGGCAAGGAAGAGGTCAGGGCTTGGACTATACCAATTAATTGTCCTGCCCCACATGCAGCTGGCAAGATACATTCAGATATTGAACAAGGATTTATTAAGGCTGAAACTATATCTTACGATGATTTCATTGCTACAGGCTCAATGCTTGAGGCTCGTAAAGCTGGACGACTCAGACTTGAGGGCAAAAACTATTTAGTTCAATCTGGAGATATTATTGATTTTAGGTTTAATGTTACAAAACAAGGTAAATAAATGAGACTCTTGCAAAAGTAATAAAAAAAGCATATTTATAAGATATATTACTCAATAGTGTTCAGTAGTGCGATTAGTTCCTATTTACCCAAATTTGATATCTCTGTAACATTAAGACCTGTTAACACTGAGATCATATTGGGTTCCATCCCTGAACTTAGCATTTTCTTAGCTATTACAAAATTTGCTTCATTTATCCCCTCCTGCCTACCCTCCTGTCTTCCCTGATCCAAGCCTTGCTGTATCCCTTCCTGCCTTCCCTGATCTAAGCCCTGCTCCATTCCTTGCTTTTGAGCTAACGAAATGGCGCCTTGTTGAATATATATATAATCTAATTTCTTATGTTGGATTTCAAGTTCAGCTTCAGTCATTCCTGCTCTGTTTACTATGTCAAATGCCTTCTTTATCTCTATCTCTTTATCAAAGGTCTCTGGGATATACTCAAGGCTGCCAGCATTCTTTATAAAATATATCCATTTATCTGTTATAT
>Ga0315281_10009436_pt1 | contig 13539 bp, 11 predicted proteins | sample YL17G07_0_MG_FD_204540 | JGI IMG/M metagenome (GOLD analysis project Ga0315281, IMG submission 204540) | Sediment microbial communities from Yellowstone Lake, YNP, Wyoming, USA - YL17G07_0 | ecosystem: Environmental > Aquatic > Freshwater > Lake > Sediment | place: USA: Wyoming | collected...
CGCCGAGAGTGATGATGTCCATGCCGATGAGCACGTCCATGCCGTGCAGCTCACCGAGCACCGCGGTGACCTCTGGTATGACGACACCATTTGGTAGTCCTATCGCGACATAGAAGGCCGGTCGAACGGTCTCGCCGCCGTAGGCGCCGATCACCCGTTGCACCGTGTAGGGCTGCAGCCCACAAGCATCGATGACACTCTGGGTGATCACGGATCCAGTTGCACCGGTATCCCAGAGGCCGACGAACTGCGAAAATGGAGGTCGCTGGCCCGCCGGCATCGCCGCCGGATCGAACGCCGGGCAGACGTGACAATCGGTGCGAAGCGCGTTTAAACGCCCGTCGGCCTTGGCGACAAGTGCATGAAAATCCGGCCTCTTCGCCATCGGACGGCGTGCGAGAGCTACGCGACCCGAGAGTGGAAGACCTGTGTGTAGGCGCCAGTGCTCAGCGAGACCCTCTGGACGAGGAAGGTCCCAAGCTCATGGGACTTCTGTGTCTCCGTGATGGCCTGCATCTCGTCCGAGTGAACGCCAATCACCTTCTGGTCTTTGATGACGATGACCTTGCCGTCGTACTGTTTGACGGACTCGGTTTGATTCGCGAGGTAGTACTCGAACTCGCGGGGCTCCGCTCTTGGCTAGAGCGAGCGACCGGGAGAAGCCGACCGCCATGCTGTGAGTCGCGCAGAAGAATGATGACCGCGGCGGGCAAATGGTACCGCCACCTGACCTGGCACTGACGAGATTCGGCTCGTGAGACGCCACCACACGTTGACGACCTGTATCCTTTAGGCTACCTTGCATCCGATCGAAGTAGTTGAGACCGACGCCTTCAGCCGTTGGCTCGATGATCTGCGCGACGATCGCGCCAGAGCAAGAGTACTGGCTCGCATTCACCGACTCGCATTTGGTAACGCTGGAGACGCCCGACCCATCGGTGGCGGTCTTTCGGAGTTGCGCATCGACCATGGCCCCGGATACCGGATCTACTTTGTCAGGCGGGGCCCGACGCTCGTGATACTGTTGGCCGGCGGGGACAAAGGATCGCAGTCGCGCGACATCCTTCGCGCCCGACAATTGGCGAATGCACTGGGAGGTCATCCGTGAAGAAGGCAACGCTAAAGACAAGGCGCTGGGACGCCGCCAACTACCTCAAGACCGAGGCGCAACGGGTCGCGTATCTCGAAGAAGCACTTGAGGACGGAGACCCGACTCTCGTCGCTGTGGCCGTCGGGGACATCGCCCGCTCCGTTGGAATGAGCACCGTCGCTCGAGACGCGGGTCTCGGCCGGGAGAGCCTGTACAAGGCACTGTCGCCCACCGGCAACCCAGAGCTCGCAACCATCCTCCGCGTTCTTCAAGCTGTTGGGCTCCGGCTTCACGCGCGACCGGCCTGACTGAATCGGCCCGGGGTTTTCCGGAGGCTCGGTTCATTGAGTACCAAAGTCGGGGAGTCGACCAGGGCACGGTGGAACTGCTCCTCGTACTCCGCCGGGGGGACGTAGCCCAGCGGTTCCATCAAGCGCTGACTGTTGTACCAAGCCACCCACTCGAGCGTGGCGAATTCGACATCGTCCAGGCCCTTCCACGGGCCCACTCTCTCCGAACGAAACGGGCGAGAGTGAGTCAGCGACCTCGCTTTCACATAATTGGTAGGTCCAAATGCTTTTCGCAATCCTGAGGGGTGAAACTGTCAACGTTCAGTAGAAGTGTCCTCGGCGTTAGTTCAGTAGACTTGTCCTCTTGGTTCAAGAGTGAAATGCAGTGACAGAGGCCGCCGGTGCTGTGGGTCCGGCTCACGGGTGAGCCGGGGATGGTGGTCCGGCGGGAGCATTCTGCTTTGATCATTCCCTGTGACTATTTCTGGTGACCGAGCCATTCGACCGGCACGGGGCTCCACGGTCCGTCACCCGCGCGATAGCGGAGCGCGAGCGAAACGCCGCCCCCGCCCTGGAAGAGGCGAATCGTCAGTGGATGGTAGCCCGCACGTAGCGCGATCATCCCCGTTTTCTCCTCGGCGCCGTGGAATCCATCGTTGTCGACGACGACGAGATCGCCGATCGACAGCGAGCTTCCGTCGTCGGACGTGAGGCCGAAGGTGTAGATCGCGGCCGCCGGGGCACGGATTGCCCCAGAGAGCCGAATCGCGAATCGCTCCGGCCGTTCATCGCCGCGGAGGGAAACCGCAGCGACAACGCCACCCCGCACCGGCCGGAGGCTGTCGATCGCGCGGACGCTGCGAAGCGACGCCTCATAGTAGGAATACGTCAACCCCGGCATGACCTCGGCCGCCTCCAGCCGCTCGGCGTCGCGATACGTGGTGCGGCGGATCATCGACGACCGCGGCGCCGTCGCGTGACCGTTCGACATGAACGCGCGCGCGGTGACACGAACCCCGGTGCCCGTGACCGGAATGTCGAACGGCGCACGCGCTCCGACGCTCTTCCTCTGGATTAGGGAGACGGCGGCCCTCATCAAGAGGGCTGTGCGCCACTAGCATGAGTTACGAAACGCGACACTAGTCCCACGGCACCACCTGTTTTTCAACTACACATGGGACTCACCCCGAATCGGACTTCGCTCCTCCTTGGGTCGGGCACGGGTGTCATTATCGCGGCATTCCTGGGAGGGATCGTTACGGTTTGCTGTTTCGCGGCTTGGGACCCAGATCGACGTCAAGAGTCTGCACACTTCCGATACCGGCCACGTTCGTCAGGGGTGCCTTTCGAAGGCGTTCAAGGAATGCCTGTTTTGTAGCGGATTCCTTGTGAAGCTCCGGTCCCGGGTTCAGATATCCGCTCGGCGTGCGCTGCAAATCAGCCGTGGGCGACTCACCGTCGCGCATGCGCAGCGCTCCAACCGTGGCGAACGCGATTACGAGATCCTCGCTCGTTGCATACGGATCGACCAGCACGACTTGTTGGGGAACTTGGTGAGAGCGCCGCAGCACCCTGACGTGTGCACCCGCCGGCAGACTTGAGGTGACAGCCAAGGTCACGTCTGATCTCGTTGTGGCCACCGTCGCGGTACTCACCGCCAAAGAGAGTCCCGGCTCGAGCGCGGCGCCATATGTTAAGCGCGTGTCTAGGCAGACCTCGCCCATAAACGCATACTCCTGATCTACCTCGTTCCAGTGCCACCAGTAATAGGTGTTTTCGTCGGCACAAACGCCGCCCTCACCGGTATCCCCAGCGGCCTCGTACACGTCTGGATGATCATCGTCAGACGTGACGGTGAGCGGGGCGGAGCCGGAAGACCCGTCGCTGCAGCTGGCTGTGATTGTCGTTATCCCTGGCTGCCCCGACAGGGCATTGTAGTAGCCCCCCAAATCCTGAATCGTGGCCACGTCCGTGTTGCTGCTCGTGACCGTCAGGGCACAGCCGGACGCCGGAAGATGGGACACCGTGACGTTCGCCACGCTGTTGGGCCCGATCGAGCTTGGGCTGACGGAAACCGTCAAATACTTCCGAAAGCATACGGCTCTATCGTTCGATTGTTGGTGGCCCTCAATTTCCCCAAGATCGAAAATTCCAATGGAGACTCGATGCGACGTCGTCCCCTTGATTTCGTGGCCCGCTGTATTGCAGTTAGGCGCGGTGAACGCAATCGCGGCGTAATGAAATGGCGTGAGGCCGAAGTTCGAGGTAGTGCGCGGATTACCGTAAGTCGCTCCATTGTCCGTGAGAAAGGTTGTCGTGTTGTGGTGGAATATGCTGAAGGTTTGCTGATATACGGTCCCCGTCCCGCCAATCGTGAGTGTGGTGTACCAATCAAAGAAACACCCGTCCAGGTTACCGTTGAGAAAGCAGGGCGGCGGCTCCATTCCCTCGTCTACTAGCTCGGCTTCCGCAGGGCGCTGGCTGTTGTCAAGCTGATGGAGTCTCTCCAGCAGTGCTGCCAGATCTGATACCGCCCGCTGACGTCGCGCTTGGATGACCGCCGAGTCGCCGCCACGACCGAGCGCTTCTTGGAACCCACCTCCATAAAGCAAGAAGTTGATGGCGGAGATCGCCTGCTCGAGGGCAGCACGAGGGTTGCTGGCACTCGAGGGACGAGCCCGAACCACCTGCTGCTCCGGGGAGGAAAGTCCGTCTCCAGCACAGGAGACTGCGCCCGACGCCATGAGGACCAACCACATCACGGTGGTGAACAGCGCTCGTTTTATCATGGGCGGTGGCCCTGGAGAGGAGGAATGAAGGCGAAATACGAGGGTGGAACGATGTCGAATGACTGTAGCATTGGATCAACGTTTCGTCCGGCACGCCGGTCGAGTCATGAGGACCATATGCGCAGGAGTCCCTGGATGCGGCCGGACTGCAAAGACCGCAACAAAGCCGGCGAACGTGGCTCCAGCGCCCGAGAACGTCGCAACCTGATCGTCCGGAAAGAGTGACCGCTGCGCCACTACTCCGCGGCTATCAACGGTCACTTCGAACGTACGGGGAGAAAGAGCGAGAGTCCCCACTAGAACGCTGAGATCACCACACGGAGTCGATGCCACAGAGAACGTCGACGATCCCGGTGGCAAAGGCACTAACGCGACGGGAACCGGTTGGAGCGATTCGCTCAGGCGAACCACACGAAGGGTATCGAGACCAAATTTCCGCGGAGCGGATTCGCCCCAGACCAACAAGAGGCGCTCCTCTGTTCGAATGAATTGCGGGTGTACCGCTGTCCGGCCACCCAGTCGGCGCACGACGACGGGCTTGGACCAGGTCGCCCCTGAATCGGTGGAGAGCAGCACGGTGACACCGGTCGTATCGGAAGGTTCGAAACTGTCGCCGACGAACGCGATCACCACGGAATCTCCGGAGACGTGGAGAGCGGTGGCGTCGTGTAGCGAGGCGTACGGGATGTGTTCCGCCCGCCACCCCGCTGCGTCACGGTGAAGGTGAGCCACCCCTGTGTTTTGCCCGCGGATGGCCCAAACAACGGCATGGAGCGCCCCCGAACGATCGATCGCAAGGTGGCCATCGTCCTTGGTCCAACTTAGGGCGGTCGCCCGGAATATCTCCTCCGGAGTGGACCAGCTGGCGTGGGTGAATACAGAATGCCAGAGTGTCGTCTGGAGACCTCCGGGCCAATCAATAACATCGTGCCTCGTGGAATCGAATTCCGCCCAAACCAAGTGGATCTCGCCATTCGGAGCGGCGACAATTTTGGGATATACGAACTGAAAGCTTCCCGCGGGCGCGGAGATCACACCGCCCGAAAGCCGGCTGAGATAGATCGGCCGGTCGCCGACGGACGTACCCTCTATGGGATAGAGATTTGAGGCGACATAAACGGTGTCCCGGAACGTCGCAAGGATCGGCCAACGAATTAGCCGATTCGCGGGGATTCCCTCGAGAGCGATGGGTGGTGTCCACGATGGGAGGGCCACAGCTGAGGGAGGTCCCTGCGCAGCGCAGGCCGTGCCATCACCCGCCGATGGTACCGCCAAACAGAGGCCTGTGACGATCCAGCGGCGCAACCGAAACAGAGGTTTTCTCGCGGATGCAGCATGCGCTCCGATGCATTCCATATCTGATTCCCCTTATCCCTTCTCTCCAAACGAAACGGCCGAGAGTGAGTCAGCGACAGAGGAAGTCGCTGCCAGACGGAGCTTCGCGAGGACGAGCTTCCTCATCGCGATTACCCCGTCGTCGGGATGCAGTTCAAGAGCGATAGCTCGAGCCCGGCGATTGAGAACGTACGAACCCCAAAGATGCGCGGTCTCGCTTTCACATATTGGTAGGTCCAAATGCTTTTCGCAACCCTGAACGGTGAAACGGTCAACGTTCAGTAGAAGTGTCCTCGGCGTTAGTTCAGTAGACGCGTCTTCTTGGTTCAAGGGTGAAATGCAGTGACAGAGGCCGTCGGTGCAGTGGGTCCGGCCCACGGGTGAGCCGGGGATGGTGGCCCAAAGCAGGAGCATTCTGCGGTTGATCATTCCCTTCGACTATTTCTGGTGACCGAGCCAGTCGGCCGTCACCGGGCTCCAGGCCCCGTCACCGGCTCGATAGCGGAGCGCGAGCGAAGCTCCGCCCCCGCCCTGGAAGAGGCGAATCGTCAGTGGATGGTAGCCCGCACGTAGCGCGATCATCCCCGTTCTTTCCTCGGCGCCGTGGAATCCATCGTTGTCGACGACGACCAGATCGCCAATCGACAGCGAGCTTCCGTCGTCGGACGTGAGGCCGAAGGTGTAGATCGCGGTCGCTGGGACACGGACCACTCCAGAAAGCCGAACGGCGAATCGCTCCGGCCGCTCGTCGCCGCGGAGGGAAACGGCGGCGACAACGCCACCGCGCACCGGCCGAAGGCTGTCGATCGCGCGGACGCTGCGAAGCGATGCCTCATAGTAGGAATACGTCAACCCCGGCATGACATCGGCCGCCTTCAGCCGTTCGGCGTCGCGATACGTGGTGCGGCGGATCATCGACGACCGCGGCGCCGTCGCGTGACCGTTCGACATGAACGCGCGCGCGGTGACACGAACCCCGGCAGCCGTGACGGGAATGTCGAACGGCGCATGATAGACCTCGCTTGTCAGCGTCGGATCCGTTCCGTCGATCGTGTACCGGATTTCGGCGCCCGGAATCGGCGAGTGGAGCCGAATCGTGGCGTGGTCATCGAGGGTAACGCCGTCGGCATCGAGTCCGTCGACGGTGGGCAGCCGGTAGTTGACGCCAAGTTGATCGAGCGAACGCAGCGCATACGGAAGTCGCGCGAAGAAGCTGTCCCAGTTCCGCGATGCCCGCGGCGACCACGTGACCTCGGCGAGCGCAATCGCCCGTGGATACGCCATGTATTCGATTGACTTCGCCGTCGGTAGATACTCCGTCCAGACGTTTCCCTGCGCGCCGAGGACGTGCTTGGCTTGATCCGCGGTCAGCGAGTCGGGAATCGGTTCGAACGAATAGACGCGCTCGAGCGGGATCAGGCCCCCGATCGCGAGCGGCTCGAACGCAGCGTTGCCCTGATACGCGTCGAGGTAGAGGTGCGAGTTCGGCGACATGATGACGTCGTGACCCTGGCGCGCGGCGGCGATCCCACCCCCGGAGCCGCGCCACGACATCACCGTCGCTTCGGGCGCGAGCCCGCCCTCGAGGATCTCGTCCCAGCCGATCAGTCGGCGGCCCCGTTTGATGAGCATCTGCTCGACGCGACGAATGAAGTAGCTCTGGAGTTCGTGTTCGTCCTTGAGACCTTCGCGCTTCATCACCCCCTGAGCGAGCGCGCTTTCGTGCCAACGCTTCTTCGGCGCCTCGTCGCCGCCGATGTGGACGAACCTGCCCGGAAAAAGCTTCGTCACTTCATCGAGGACGTCCTCGACGAACGTGAACGTCTGCTCGCTCGGGCAGAGGATGTCGTCATCCACGCCCCATATCGTGCGAACCTCGAACGGACCCGGCGTGCAGGCGAGTTCGGGATACGCGGCCAGGACCGCCTTCGAGTGCCCCGGCATCTCGATCTCGGGAATGATCGTGACGTAGCGGGCCTGGGCGTAGGCGACGACGTCCCGAATTTCGTTCTGCGTATAGAAGCCGCAGTACGGCACGCCGTCGCCGACATAGGGCTCCGTCTTTTTTTCGACGAGGGTCTCGCGGCGGCAGGCGCCGACGGAGGTAAGCCGGGGATAGCCCAGTATCTCGATGCGCCAACCCTGGTCTTCGGTCAGATGCCAGTGAAAAGTGTTGAGCTTGTAGCGCGCCATGAGATCGATGTAGCGCTTGACGAATTCCGGCGATGAGAAATGGCGACCCACGTCGAGATGGAGGCCGCGGTAGCTGAAGCGCGGCGCGTCGTTGATGGTGACCGCATGGACAATCGGGGCGCTGGAACCCGGACGCCGCGGCTCGGCGTCGACCAATTGTCGATAGGTCTGAAGACCATAGAAAATTCCGGCACCGGCGGGGGCGGTGATTTCGACACCCGACGAATTGATTTGCAGGTGGTACGACTCGCCCGACGCCGCAACTGCGGCGACGATGCGCAGGCTGACGCCGCGAGGTGACGGTTCGGCGCGGGCGCTGACCGTGGCGGGGCGATTGAATGCCCCGCGGGAAATATCCGCCGCGAGCTGGCCAAGCTGGCGGAGTTCCGGGCTTGCGGGATCGGATAGCGAAACGACGATCGATTCGGGCGGGGTCCATGAGTCCGCACCGAGCAGCGTTTCCACCGGAAGCGGGATGACCGGCGAGTAGACGACCGGCTCAGGTATTGCGGGCGGGGTCGAGGGACGACAACCGACTGTCGCGAGCGCGCCGAGCATGGCGCACGTGAAGATTCCTGGCCTGTTCGAGTTGGTCATGCGCGGGATTGTACGGCTGTGGTCACCCGCCGGAAAGCGTGTCCGAAACTTTTGCGCCCGGCGGGCAGGGTTTTGGCTGGGCTGCGGGGCGGATCGGTGTGAATCGTCGGGCATGCCGAGTAGACAAATGCCGAGCCGAGGAGGTAGGGTATGGGTATGGCGATCAGCATCCCGCGGTACACGATCGACGATCTGGACCGGATGCCTGACGACGGCAACCGATACGAGCTGCTGGACGGAATGTTGCTCGTGACGCCGCCGGCATCGTTTGGACACCAGTTGGTCGCGACGTCGCTTGCCGCTCGTCTCATCGCCGCGACAGGACCGAGCATCGCAAAAGTCGTCGGACCAGGTGCCGTTCGCCGCGGTAACAACACGCATCTCGAGCCCGACGTTCTTGTCCTTCCGGCGCGTTTCTCCGGGGAAGAGAAATGGGACGAGATCGACGAGCATTGGCTTGCAGTCGAGGTGCTCAGCCAATCATCTCGGATCTACGACCGGGAGTTCAAGCGCGATGCGTACCTCGCACTCGGCGTGCGCGAGGTCTGGCTCGTGGACACGGAAGGGCGGACCATCGAGGTATTTCGCGAATCGGGGCGGGGAGAGTTGGTGAGTGACGTGGTCCGGTGGCGCGTTCCCGGATTGGATCGGATCGTGAGTGTTGACCTTGCCGAGCTATTCGGGACGGCCAGCTAGTTATTCGGGACGGCCAGCTAGAATGAAGGCCTCAACGGCCGGCGGACCCGACCCTGCTCCCTCGTCATGCTTGAAGAACACATACGTGTCGCTCCACGCCTGTGCCTTCACCACCTTCGCCCACTCGGCGAGCATCGCGGTGTCGTAGTCGAATCGGTGGAGCCGCAGGTATCCCCACGACGCCGTTGCGACGACTGGGGTCTTGAATTCGGGCTGCTCCGAGATACAGAACGCGACGTTGTGCTGTTTCAGCACGGCGTACACGGCGTCGTCGAACCAGCTGTCGTGGCGAAACTCGACCGTATATCTGCGATCCGTCGGTAACCGTTCGACAAACGCGAGCAGCCGATCGAGATCTTTCTTCAGATTGGGCGGCAACTGAAAGAGAATCGGACCGAGCTTTGACCCCAGCGCCGCCGTGTTCTTGAGCAGATAGTCAGTCGTGTCGAACGACTCCGGCTTGAGTCGCGCATGGTGGGTGATGCGCTGACTGGCTTTGATCGCGAACGTGAAGGCCTCGGGGACCTGCGCCGCCCAATCGAGCAGGACATTCTCCTTTGGCAACCGATAAAACGTGTTGTTGATCTCGACGGTCGGAAACGTGCCCGCATAAAATGCGAGCATCGCGTCGTCCTTCATGTCCTCGGGGTAGAAGGTGCCCTTCCACTCCTTGAATGCGTAGCCGCTCGTTCCAGCGAGCAGCCTCATGAAGCCTTGCGTCCCTTTTTGCTCTTGGCGTCCGCCGTGGCCTCGGACGCGGCCTTCGCGGTGCCGAGGCTCGCCTTGAGCGCCTCCATGAGGTCGAGGATCTTGCCGCCGGAATCCGCGGCCGCCTCGGTCGTGATCTCTTGCCCATCGATCTTCTTCTTGATCTGCTCCATCACGCGCTCGCGGACGGTGTCCTTGTACTTGCCCGGCTCGAAGTTTTCGTTCGACGTCTGCTCGATGAGCTGTTTGGCCAGCGTCAGCTCCAGCGGCTTGATGTCGCCGTCCGGGATCGTCACCTCAGTCGTCGGACGGACCTCGTCGGCGTAGTGGAGCTGCTCCATCACGATCACGCCATTCAGCGGGCGAAGGAGAATCAAGTGCTGCTGCCCCCGCGCGGCGTACTGGCCGAGCGCCGCCTTGCCGGTATCCTTGAGCGCGGCCGCGAGCAGCCGGTAGGCGCGATCGCCGCCCTTGTCGGGCCCGAGATAGTACACTTTCTCGAGATATTCCCGGTCGACTTTGTCCAGCGGCACGAACTCGTTGACGTCGATCGTGCTCGTGGCCTTTTCCTCGAGCGCCTTGAGCTCTTCGGTGGACAAGATCACGTATTGATCCTTCGCGAACTCGTAGCCCTTGACGGTCTCGTCCCGGCCGACGACTTCGTTGTTGTCCTTGGGGCAGATGTATTGCTGCTTCAGTCGCGACCCGCATTTCTTGTGCAGCATGTTGAACGAGACGCTCGCCGTGGATTCGGACGAGGAGTAAATCTGTACGGGAACGGAAACGAGCCCGAAGGAGATATTGGCGGTGCCGATTGAGCGAGCTGGCATAAAGGGGGAGGCTGGTTTCACGAGGGAGCCCTTCGGCTCCGCTCAGGGTGAACTGCGCGGTCGACCGGACTGGTGTTCGCGTTTTTTCGCGAATTACAGATCCCTCGGTTCGGTCGTGAGGACATAATGGCGTCTCCCCACGACGGTCCGCTACCCGGGGACCCCCTTGCTCCGTACCGGGCAAAGCGGTCGGCGGACCGCTCCCCGGAGCCGGTCGGGACGGTCTCGCCCCTCCCTGGCCGGTCGTTCGTGGTCCACAAGCACGCGGCGCGGAATCTCCATTTCGACTTACGCCTCGAGATGGACGGCGTGCTCCGGTCGTGGGCGGTGCCGAAGGGGCCGTCGTACGACATGAACGACAAACGCTTTGCCGTGCTCGTCGAGGATCACCCGCTGGAGTACGGCGATTTTGAGGGGATCATTCCGCAGGGGAACTACGGCGCCGGCGGCGTGATCGTCTGGGATCGGGGCGAGTGGATCGCCCTCGAGGATTTCCACGATGGCCTGGTGAAGGGCAAGCTCCTGTTTGAGCTGCGCGGCTCCAAGCTCCGTGGCAAGTGGACGCTGGTGAAGATGAAGAAGACCGAGCGCGATTGGCTGCTGATCAAAGAGCGTGATGCGTGGGTCAAGTCGCCAGGCGATCAGTTCGTCGAAACCTCGGTGCTGTCGGGACTGACCGTGGACGAAGTGAAAGCCGGCGTGACCGTCGGGGGGAAACTTCGCGCCGCCATCGGGACGCTGGGGCTGGGGCCGGCGACGCCGAAGTCGCGCGTCGATCCGAGGGTGGTGAAGGTGATGCTCGCCGAACCCGCCGACGACGCGTTCACCCGTGACGGCTGGCTGTTCGAACTCAAGCTCGACGGCTATCGCCTGCTGGCGAGCAAGTCGAACGGCGAGGCGCTGCTGCTGACGAGAAATGGCAATGACTACACGGCGGTGTTCCCCGACATTTCGCGCGCCGTTCGTGCGCTTCCGATTGAGAGTTGCATCATCGACGGCGAAGTCGTCGTGCTCGCGGCCGACGGCAAGCCGAGCTTCTCGCGGTTGCAAAAGCGCGGTCGGCTGACGTCCGCGCTCGACGTTCGGCGGGCGGCGGTCGAACTGCCGGCAACGTTCTACGCGTTCGACCTCCTCGCCTTCGACGATCACGACCTGAGGCCGCTGCCGCTCGCGGCGCGAAAGTCGCTGCTGTCGATCGCCGTCCCGACGCTCGGTCCGGTCCGTGTACTCGATCACATCGAGCGCGAGGGAGCAGCGTTCCTCGAGCAAGTGAGCGCGCTCGGTCTGGAGGGCATCATCGCCAAGAGGGCCGACGCGCCGTATCGCGCCGGTCGAAGCACGGCGTGGCTCAAGATCAAGACGGAGCAGACCGGCGACTTTGTCATCGTCGGATTCACGAAACCAAAAGGGAGCCGCGGTCACATCGGCGCCGTCCAGCTCGCCGACATGGTGAACGGCGCCCTCGTCTACGCGGGGCGTGTCGGAACCGGATTCAGCGACGCGCTCCTGGCGGAGTTGAAGGATCTGCTCAAGCCGATTACCCGTGAAGATCCGCCGTGCCTGGGGCCGCTGCCCGAGGTCGCCGACGAGCCGTTCGGCAGCGACGACATTCCAGATACGAAAACGACGACGTGGGTGGAGCCACGGCACGCATGCGAGGTGCGGTTTCTGGAATGGACGCCGGACGGAGTCTTGAGGCATGCCGCGTTTCAGAGGATGCGGCCGGACAAGGAGCCGCGGGACTGCGCAAGGCAGCGGCGTATCGCCACAGTGGGCGAAACCGCAACTGAGGCGTCCGCCGTCGTTTTACATGAAGAGAAGTCCGGGCCGCTCGCGGAGTCTGCCACTGGTACAGCAATGGGCCGCCTTGTGACTGCTCCCCCTGAGACGCCAACGGTAGTGATCTCCAACCCGAACAAGGTCTACTGGCCGGGCGACGGCTACACGAAGGGCGACATGGTCGAGTACTACCGCGCCATCTCGCGGTGGATGCTTCCGTATCTCAGAAACCGGCCGGTGGTGATGACGCGGTTTCCGGACGGCATCGATGGAAAGTCCTTCTACCAGAAGGATGCGCCCGACTTCGCGCCGCAATGGATGCGGACCGTCCCGATCTGGAGCAACGACACGGAGCGCGACATTCGGTACTTCGTTTGTGATAACGTCGAGTCGCTCACGTACATCGCGAACATGGGGACGATTCCCATGCATATGTGGCTGAGCCGCGTCGGATCGCTCGAGCAACCGGATTTTTGTGCGATGGACCTCGATCCCAAGGAAGCGCCGTTCTCGGACGTGGTTCGGTGCGCGCTGGTGTTGCGGCGTCTTTGCGAATCGATCGGAATGCCAAGCTACGTAAAGACGACGGGAAAGACGGGGCTCCACATCTTGCTGCCACTCGGACGCCAATGCACCTACGAACAGTCGCGCACGCTCGGCGAGCTGATCGCCCGCGTCATGCTCCGCGAGGTTGGCGATATCGCGACGATCACTCGGCACGTAACCAAACGCGGCGACAAGGTCTATATCGACTACTTGCAGAACCGCCACGGGCAACTGATCGTCGCGCCGTTTAGCGTGCGACCCTTGCCGGGCGCAACTGTCTCGATGCCACTCACGTGGGACGAGGTGAACGACTCTCTCGACCCCAAGGCGTTCACGATCAAGAACGCAGTGGAGCGAATGGAGAAGCTGGGCCGAGACCCGGTCCTGGCTGCGCTCGACGACAAGCCGGACCTGCCAAGCGTGCTTCAGCGACTTTCGGCCGTGCTGACGACGCCGGAGGGCAAGCCGTGAAACACCCCGAGGCGGCCGAGTGGCGCGTGGCGGTTGGCACTGAGGAGACGACGGCGGTCTACGAGCCGTCGACGTGGGCAACGCCGCAGTCAGCGGTGTTCGTCTGTGCGCACGGCGCCGGCGGAAACATGATGGATCGCGGCGTGCTCGCCACCGCCAACGCGCTCCGCGCGCGCGGCGTGGGCGTGGTGCGATTCAACTTTCTGTACACGGAA
>Ga0315281_10009437_pt1 | contig 13538 bp, 13 predicted proteins | sample YL17G07_0_MG_FD_204540 | JGI IMG/M metagenome (GOLD analysis project Ga0315281, IMG submission 204540) | Sediment microbial communities from Yellowstone Lake, YNP, Wyoming, USA - YL17G07_0 | ecosystem: Environmental > Aquatic > Freshwater > Lake > Sediment | place: USA: Wyoming | collected...
ACCGGACTGTATTCTGCTGGACTACCATCTGCCGGACATGAACGGGCTGGAGTTTCTTGCGCAACTCGCCGACGACACGGGCGACATTTCGGTACCGGTGATGATGCTCACCGGCGCAGACAACGCCGCGGTCGAGGTGGAAGCGATGCGGCGCGGCGCGCGCGACTATCTGGTGAAGGACACACAACGGCAATATCTGGAACTGCTGCCGGCGGTAATCCAGCGCGTGTTGCGCGAGCAGACGGCGCTGCGCGAGAAAAGGCAGGCGGAGCAGCAACTGCTTCAGGCCGAAGCCAAGTACCGCATCCTGGTCGAGCAGATTCCAGCGATTACTTATGTCGCGGCACTCGACGAGCCCGGCAGCATTCTTTACGTAAGTCCGCAGATCAAAACGCTCGGCTACTCTCCGGAGGAGTGGCTGGCCGCGCCGGAAACCCATCTCAAGCAGATCCATGCGGAAGACCGCGTACGCGTGCAGGACGAGCTTGCGAAAAGCCGCGCCACCGGCAAGCCGCTACGCTGCGAGTACCGGCTGGTTGCGCGCAATGGCAGCGTCTTCTGGCTCCGCGACGAGGCCAGCGTAGTGCGGGACGCCGCAGGCCAGCCGCTGTTCCTGCAAGGGATATTGATCGACATCACTCAAAGCAGGAAGGCGGAAGAGGAACTGCGCGAACACCGCTACCGGCTCGAGGAATTGGTGACCCGGCGCACCGCCGCGCTGAGCCGGGCCAACCGGCAACTGCGCCAGGAGATGATAGAGCGCGGTCTGGCCAATGATGCGCTGTTCGAGGAAAAGGAACGCGCGCTGGTCACGCTCGGGTCCATCGCCGATGCCGTCATCACCACCAATGCCGCAGGCCAGGTCGAATACCTGAACCCCGTCGCGGAGCAGCTCACCGGCTGGAGCGGCGCAGAGGCGCAGGGACGCCCCCTGCTGCAGGTGTTGAACATCGTCGACGAAGCCACCCGCGCGCCGGCCGACGATCCGGTGTCGCGCTGTCTGGCCAACGGCCGCACAACCGGCCTGGCCAACCACACCCTGCTGCTGCGACGCGACGGCACGGAATGCGCCATTACCGACTCGGCAGCGGCGATCCACGACCGCAACCGGCAAGTGATCGGTGCCGTCATCGTGTTCCACGACGTCACCCAGGAACACCTGCTCACGGAACAACTGTCCCATCAGGCGAGCCACGACGCGCTCACCGGCCTGGTCAACCGCCAGGAGTTCGAGCGCCGCGTGGCGCGCGTGCTTGAACGCGCGCGCGAGGACCAGTCGCTGCACGCCCTGTGTTACCTCGACTTGGACCAGTTCAAAGTCATCAACGACACCGCCGGCCACGCTGCGGGAGACGAACTGCTGCGCCAGGTCAGCGCGTTGCTGCAGGACAGGCTGCGGCACAGGGACACACTGGCACGCATCGGCGGTGACGAGTTCGGTGTCCTGGTCGAGCACTGCGCGCTCGACCCGGCGCTCAATATCGCCAGCGGACTGCGCGAGGCATTGCAGGACTTCCGCTTTCGGTGGGACAACAAAACCTTTTCCATCGGCGTCAGTATCGGCCTGGTGCAGTTGAGCGCCACCACGGAAAGCCTCGCGGCCGCCCTCAATGCCGCCGACACGGCCTGCTACAGCGCCAAGCAGGGCGGGCGCAACCGCGTTGAGCTGTATCAACCCGACGAGTCGCAAGTCGCCGAACACTCCGCGCGGGTGCAGTGGGTCGCGCGCCTCACCCGTGCGCTCGACGAGAACCTTTTCTGCCTGTGCCAACAGCGCGTCGCCCCACTCGCCGGCGCGGCAGCAATGCGGCCACACTACGAGATTCTGCTGCGCCTGCGCGATGACGACGGCAGCCTGATCCTGCCCGATGCCTTCCTGCCGGCGGCGGAACGCTACAACCTGATGCCCGCCATCGACCGCTGGGTGCTGCGCCACGCCGTGGCAAGCTACGCAGCAAGATTCGGCGACGCGCCCGGGCAGGAGCGCCCCGTGTATGCCGTCAACGTTTCAGGGGCCTCGTTCGGCGACGAAAGTTTCGTGGAATTCATTCGCGATTTGCTGCACCAGCACCATGTTCCGGCCGCAGCGCTTTGCTTCGAAATCAGCGAAGACGCGGCCTTGGCCAACCTGCTGCACGCCGCCCGTTTTATTCACGCGCTGAAGGAACTGGGCTGTTTGTTGGCGCTGGACGATTTCGGCAGCAACCTCACCTCGTTCGTCTGCCTCAAGACCCTGCCAGTAGATTTCGTCAAGATACATGAAAGCTTCGTGGCCGGCATCGCGCAAGACCAGGTTAGCCACGCAGTGGTGAAAGCCATCAACCAGGTGGCCCACGTCATGGCGATTCAAACCGTAGCGGAGGGAGTGGAAACCGGGGAAATTCTGGAGGTGCTCAGGAAACTCGGCGTGGACCACGCGCAGGGCTATGCCATCATCCAGCCGAAGCCGCTGGAGGAACTGTAAGCCGTCCTGCACCGCAGCCCCAACAAAAAACCCGCCGAAGCGGGTTTTTTTGGCTAAGGAAAGACCAGCCTACTTCAGCTTGGTTTCCTTGTAAGCCACGTGCTTGCGGGCCACGGGATCAAATTTCCTGATCTCCATCTTTCCCGGCATGGTGCGCTTGTTCTTGGTCGTGGTGTAGAAATGGCCGGTGCCGGCGGACGATTCCAGTTTGATTTTTTCGCGCATGCGAATTCTCCTTAGATTTTAACGCCGCGTGCGCGCATCTCGGCCAGCACGACATCGAGGCCGTTCTTGTCGATCGTGCGCAGGGCAGCGTTGGTGATGCGCATGCTGACCCAGCGGTTTTCGCTCTCGACCCAGAGCTTTCGATACTGCAGATTCGGCAGGAAACGACGCTTGGTCCTGTTGTTGGCATGGGAAACATGGTTTCCCGTCATCGGCTTCTTGCCGGTAACCTGACATACTCGGGCCATGATGATGACTCCCAATGGAAAAGGCGGAATTATAGGCGTTCTTTCCGGAATGCTCAACCCCTGCCACCACATCTTTATAACAACCCGCGTTCGGCCAGCGACAGCGGAGGCGTTCCGGCCGCCACGATAAAGTGGTCGAGAACCTTCACGTCGACCAGCGCAAGCGCCTGTTTCAGCACTGCCGTGAGCGTCTCGTCGGCGCGGCTGGGTTCGGCCACTCCGGAAGGGTGGTTGTGCGCGAAGATGAGCGCCGCGGCGTTGTGGAACAGCGCGCGCTTGACCACTTCGCGCGGGTAGACGCTGGTCTGCGTCAGGCTGCCGCGGAACAACTCCTCCACGGCCATCACGCGGTTTTGTGCGTCCAGGAACAGCACCGCAAACACCTCGTGCTCGCGGCCCTGCAGGTTGAGGCGCAGGTAGTCGCGCACCGCCTGCGGCGAGGCCAGGAAATCGCGCTGCCGCATGGTTTCTCCCAGCGCGCGCTGGGCCATTTCCATGACCGCCTGCAACTGCGCGTACTTGGCCGCGCCCATGCCGTGCAGCTGGCAGAAATCGCGCTGGCTCGCATTGAACAGGCTGGCCAGGCTGCCGAACCGCACCAGCAACTCGCGCGCCAGATCGACCGCGCTTTGCCCGCGCACCCCGATGCGCAGGAAAATCGCCAGCAGCTCCGCGTCCGAAAGGCTGGAGGCGCCCTTGTCCAGCAGCTTCTCGCGCGGGCGTTCCTGCTCCGGCCAGTCGGTGATCGCCATCGGGTAGCCTTTCACGTAAAATAGCAAGTTGCGTCAGCGGCCATTAGAACCCACAATCTCCAACAACGCAAAAGAATCATGGAGATAACACGGCACCGCGGCGACGGCATGCGCATCCGTCCAACCTGGGGTTAAACAATATCCATGGATAGTCTGGCCAACAAGCGCCTGCTTCTGGGCATCACCGGCGGCGTGGCCGCCTACAAGGCCGCGGAACTCGCGCGGCTGCTGGTGAAGAGCGGCATCGAAGTGCAGGTGGTGATGACCCAGGCCGCCTGCAAGTTCATCACTCCCGCCACGCTGCAGGCGCTGTCCGGCAAGCCGGTGTTCACCGACCTGTGGGACGACCGCATCGACAACGGCATGGCGCACATCGACTTCACGCGCGACAACGACGCCGCGCTGATCGCGCCGGCCAGCGCCGATTTCCTTTCCAAGCTGGTGCACGGCAGCGCCGACGACCTGCTCTCCACCCTGTGCCTGGCGCGCGCCTGCCCGCTGCTGGTGGCGCCGGCGATGAACCGGCAGATGTGGGAAAATCCCGCCACGCAGCGCAACATCGCCCAGTTGCGGCGCGACGGTGCTACCGTGCTGGGCCCCGCCAGCGGCGCCCAGGCATGCGGCGAAACCGGCATGGGGCGCATGCTGGAAGCGGAAGCGCTGGTGCAGGAAGTCGAGGCCTTTTTCCAGCCCAAGCTGTTGCAGGGACGGCGCGTACTGGTGACGGCCGGCCCGACCTTCGAGGCCATCGACGCCGTGCGCGGCATCACCAACCTGAGTTCCGGCAAGATGGGCTACGCCGTGGCGCGCGCCGCGCTGGAGGCCGGCGCCGAGGTAACCCTGGTGAGCGGTCCCAGCTGCCTGGCGCCGCCGCCCGCCGCCCGCGTCATCCGCGTGACCAGCGCGCAGGAGATGCTGAACGCGGTGAACGACACGGTGGCCGACATGGACATCTTCATCGGCGTGGCCGCGGTGGCGGACTACTACGTGCTCAACCCGAGCGAGCAGAAGATCAAGAAGGACGCGCACATCCTCACCCTCGAACTCGCGCCCAACCCGGACATCGTCGCCAACGTGGTGAATCTGCCGAATCCGCCGTTCTGCGTGGGCTTCGCTGCGGAAAGCGAAAACCTGTACGAATTCGCCGAACTCAAACGGCGCCGCAAGAACCTGCCGCTGCTCGCGGCCAACCTGGTGCAGCACGCCCTGGGCGGCGACGACAGCGAACTGATCCTGTTCGACGACGACGGCGCCCACCCGCTGCCGCGCGCCGCCAAGATCGTGCTGGCGCGGCAACTGATCCAGCATGTCGCCAAACTCTACCCTGCCCACCGGCCTGCTGCCGATGCCGCGGACAAACGAAAGAAAACATGAGAAAAATCGACCTCAAGATCCTCGACCCGCGCCTGCAGGAACACCTGCCAGCCTACGCCACTTCCGGTTCCGCGGGGCTGGACCTGCGCGCCTGCATCGAGCATGTGCTCACGCTGCAGCCCGGCCAGACCGAACTGATTCCCACCGGCATTGCCATCCACATCGGCAACCCGGAACTGGCCGCCCTGGTGCTGCCGCGCTCGGGGCTGGGCCACAAGCATGGCATCGTGCTGGGCAACCTGGTCGGCCTGATCGACTCCGACTACCAGGGACAGCTCTTCGTCTCCTGCTGGAACCGCAGCCACACGCCTTTCATCCTCAACCCGCTGGAGCGCATCGCGCAACTGGTAATCGTGCCGGTGGAACGGGTCGGCTTCAACGTGGTCGACGACTTCGTAACGAGCACGCGCGGCGATGGCGGGTTCGGCAGCACCGGCAAGCACTGAAAGCTTGTCGGAAGAATTTACAGGATGCGTGTCGGGCCACGCAGCTACGCACCCCGACACTCGAAGAATCATGCATCTACGCCTTCGGGCATGCTAGTTGCTTTCACTTGTACTCTTGCGCCCGGCTCTGCCGGAGCACCCCGTATAACAAAACAAGCGAGCCCCGACACTCGCGGTGAACACCCAACAAGTCGAAAAAACAGAGCCGCGTCCCTTTTTGTATGGCATCAGCTCAAATGAAATTATCGCTGGCGCGCATGTGCCTGCTCGCATTCCTCGCTCTGGAGCTGATCCTCACCGGCGTGGTGTACCTGCTGCACCAGAAAGGGATGGCGCCGCTACCCGGCGATCAGCCGGTGGCGGCGCAGACCGGCCAGCGCACTGCCACCGTGCAGATCCTCGCCCTCACGGACGCTCTGCGCGATGCCGCGGCACACATCGCGGCGCACCCTCAGACCATTGCCAGCCTGGCGAACGGCTCCGAGGCCCAGCGGCTGGCGCAGCAGGCCAACATCCAGGCATTCCACCCGGACGCGGAAGTCCTCCTTCTCCCGGTTAACGACAGCACCGTTACCACCTATTTCTCGGCGCCGCTCTATACGGTGTATGCGCAGTCGGGCAGCGCTGGTGCCTGGACCGGGAAAAAACAGCCCAACGGTCCGGCGCCGCTGGCGATTTGCACGGTACATCCGGTGACCGATGCGAACAGCAACTTGCGCGGCTTCGTGGTCATCGGCAAGAAGGTTCCACAACTTCAGGCGCTGCTTGCGGCCATGCCGGCGTCTGTCGGCTATGCCGAACTGCAGCAGTTCGACGTGAGCCGCGCCTACAATGTACTGCTGCGGCACGGCGACGAAAATCTGAAAGCCGCGGCGCCCAGCGAACTGGTCGATTTGCCGGGCACCACCTGGCGGGTAGCCGTATGGCGCCAAGCCACGCCCGTGCATAGCAGCGCCGCCGCCGACAGCCGCGCCTTCTTCGGGGTGTGGCTGCTGGGCACCCTATTGACGGGGATTCTGATCGGCATCCTGTACTTTGTGCTGGGCAGGGCGCTGCACGCCGATCTGCGTACCATACTCACCCTGTTCACCGACATCCGCCACAACCGGATGCGCAAGTCCTACCAGGCGGGCCTGGTGGATTTCGCCCAGACTTTCGACCTGCTTTACCAGCTGGGCCGGATGACGGTGGGCAAGCACCGGCAGGTCGCCAGCGAAGCCGCCCTCGACCACCTGTCGCAGGTGGCCAACCGGCGCAGTTTCGAGGAAAAACAACGCGAACTGTACAAGACCCTGGCGGACGGCTGGACCCACAGCCTGCTGATCCTGGACATCGACAACTTCAAGCAGGTCAACGACACCTTCGGGCACGATGCGGGGGACGCACTGATCGTGCAGTTCGGCAAGGCGCTCAAGGATCACCTGCGCGCCAGCGACTTCATCGCCAGGCTGGGGGGGGACGAATTCTGCGTGCTGTTCCCCAACACGCCGCTAAAAAGGGCCACGGAACTGGCCGAGCGGCTGCGCGCCAACATGCCGCCGACCCTGGAACTCCTCCCCGGCGTGGTGCACAAACTGGAGTGGAGCGGCGGCTTGGCCGAATACAACCGCGACGACAGCAGCGAAAACATGGCACTCACCCGCGCCGATGCCGCGCTGCTGGATGCCAAGCGCAACGGCCGCAACCGCACCCGCACCGTCGTGCAGGCCGCCGCCTGAAGCCCAATCAGCGCTTCCCGGCCACCTGCTTTTCCAGCAACCCCCTGTGTTTTTGGTCAGCGCGATCAAACGCGGCAGCCGCCCGACATTGACGAAATCTAAGCTATATTGAATTTCGGGATGCCGGTCTTGCACCGCATCCAAAGGAAAAAGCGGCAGCCGCCGCGCATGCGCCAGGGAGAACCATCATGTCGGGACAGGAACTGGACCAGACCATTGCCCAACTGGTCGTGCCGGGGAAGGGCATACTCGCCGCGGACGAAAGCGCGGGGACCATAGGCAGGCGGCTGGCAGCCGTCGAGGTGGCGTCCACCGGGGAGACGCGGCGCAGCTACCGCAACTTGCTGTTCACTACACCCGGCCTCAACGAATTCATCAGCGGCGTGATCCTGTTCGAGGAGACGCTGCAGCAGAAAAGCGATGCCGAAATCCCCTTTGCGCGGCTGCTGGCCGATCAGGGCATGGTGCCCGGAATCAAGGTGGACAAGGGCACAGTGGCGCTGGCGCACTTTCCCGGCGACAAAATCACCGAGGGCCTCGATGGCCTGGCCGAGCGGCTGGCGGGATACAAGCAACTGGGCGCGCGTTTTGCCAAGTGGCGCGCGGTATTCACCATAGGCGCCGGCCTGCCCTCGACGTGCGCGGTGGAGGCCAATGCCAATGCCCTCGCGCGCTACGCCGCCATTTGCCAGGAAGCCGGCGTGGTGCCCATCGTCGAACCGGAAGTGCTGATGGACGGCGACCACACCATCGAAAGCTGCGAGTACGTCACGCAGGAGGTTTTGGAAGCGGTGTTCCACGCCCTGCACAGGCATCGCGTGATACTGGAGCGCATGCTGCTCAAGCCCAACATGGTGGTTCCAGGCAAGGATTGCGCGATGCAGGCATCGCCAGAACAAGTCGCGGCGGCGACCCTCGCCGTGCTGCGCCGCAGCGTGCCCGCGGCGGTGCCGGGCATCAACTTCCTCTCCGGCGGGCAAAGCAACCTGGCGGCGACGGCCAATCTCAACGCACTGAATACGGGCGCGGAAAAGCGGCCGTGGCAACTGAGTTTTTCGTACGCCCGCGCGCTGCAATCGGCCGCACTCAAGGCATGGCGCGGCGAGGCTGCCAACAAGGCGGCGGGGCAACAGGCGCTGTACCAGCGGGCACGGCTCAACAGTCTGGCGCAGCAAGGCAAATACACGGTAGAAATGGAGGGATAATCATGGACCATCCTGTCATGCACTGGGAAATCGGATCGAAAGACGCGAAGGGCCTGCAGGGCTTCTACGCCGAACTGTTCAACTGGAAGATGGACGTCGGCAATCCGCAGTACGCCATGGTGAACACCGGAGGTGCCGGCGGAATCAATGGCGGCATCATGCAAACGAAGGAAGGCATGCCGTCCTGGCTCACCTTCTATGTGCAAGTGGATGACCTTCAGGCGTATCTCGACCGCGCGGGCCGGCTAGGCGGCAAGACGGTAGTGCCGCCCACGCCGATCCCCGACGTGGGTGCCTTCGCGATGTTCGCCGATCCTGACGGACACACCATCGGGCTGCTCAAACTGCAAAAGCCATAGACGCGCCGGTGGACGCGCTGGAGCGCATGCCCCTCGACGAGCTGTGCATCGACACCATCCGCACGCTCGCCATGGATGCCGTGCAGCAGGCCAACTCCGGGCATCCGGGCACGCCCATGGCGCTCGCCCCTCTCGCCTACGTGCTATGGACGCGCGTCCTGCGCTACAACCCCGGCAATCCGGCGTGGTTCAACCGCGACCGTTTCGTGCTTTCCGCCGGGCACGCCTCCATGCTGCTTTACGCCATGCTGCACCTGACCGGCTACGATCTCGCGCTGGACGATATCAAACGATTCCGACGTTGGGGCAGCAGGACGCCCGGGCATGCCGAGCGCGGGGCGGCGTGGGGCGTGGAGACGACCACCGGGCCGCTCGGCCAGGGCTTCATGAACGCCGTCGGCATGGCCATGGCCGAGGCGCACCTGGCGGCTGTGTACAACCGCCCTGGGCACCCCATCGTTGATCACCGCACCTACGTCCTGTGCAGCGACGGCGACATGATGGAAGGCGCGTCGCACGAGGCCGCATCGCTGGCCGGCCACCTCGGGCTCGCCAGGCTCACCTGCATCTACGACGACAACCGCATCACCATCGAGGGCGACACCGCGCTTGCCTTTTCGGATGATGTGGCCGGGCGCTTCGAGGCCTATCGGTGGCACGTGCAGAACTTGGGCGACCGCGCCAACGATCTGGAGGCGCTGGGCGCCGCGCTGAGCAATGCGCAGCAGGAGGCAGAGCGCCCTTCCCTCATCATCGTGCGCTCGCATATCGGCTACGGCGCGCCGCACCTCCACGACAGCGCAAAAGCCCACGGTTCGCCGCTGGGCGAGGAAGAAGTGCGCCTGACCAAGCGCTTTTACGGCTGGCCCGGGGACGCCCGCTTCCTGGTGCCGGAACGGGCGGCGTCGCACATGCGCCTGGCGCTGCCGCGCGGCCAGCGGCTGGAGCAGGCATGGGAGCAGGCATACGCGGCCTACCGGGAGGCCCACCCGCAAGCCGCTGCCGGCTTCGAAGCCGCCCTGCGCGGCGAGCTGCCGGCCGGCTGGGACGAAGCCCTGCCGCATTTCGCGGCCGGATCGGTCGCGACCCGCAGCGCATCGGGCAAGGCACTCAACGCCATCGCCCGCAAAGTTCCGTGGCTGGTGGGCGGCAGCGCCGACCTTGCCCCCTCGACCAACACGCGGATCGACGATGGCGGCGATTTCGAACGAGGCGCCTACGCCGGCCGCAACATCCACTGGGGCGTGCGCGAGCACGTCATGTGCGCCGCCTCCAGCGGCATGGCGCTGCACGGCGGCGTGCGCCCTTTCGCCGGTTCTTTTCTCATCTTCACCGATTACGCGCGCCCGGCCATCCGGCTCGCCGCCATGATGGGCCTGCCGGTGATTTACGTGATGACCCACGACTCCATCGGCTTGGGGGAGGACGGGCCGACGCATCAACCGGTCGAGCATCTGGCGTCGCTGCGCGCCATGCCCAACCTGTGTGTCATCCGCCCCGGCGACGCCAACGAGACGGTACACGCCTGGCGCGCGGCGATGCTGCGCAGGAACAGTCCCACCCTGCTGGCGCTCACCCGCCAGGAACTCCCGGTGCTCGACAGAAACGGCATGGGTGCCGCAGAAGACCTGCTGAAGGGCGCCTACGTTCTCTCCAAGGAACATGGCGACCGGCCCGACGCCATCCTCATCGCCAGCGGCTCCGAACTGCATCCCGCCCTTGCCGCACAGGACTTGCTGCTGGCGGAAAGCAGCGTCGACGCGCGGGTAGTGAGCATGCCAAGCTGGGAGCTTTTCCGGGAACAGCCGCAGGACTACCGCGATGCGGTGCTGCCGCCGCAAATCACGCACCGGCTTGCCGTCGAAGCCGGTGCGGCCATGGGCTGGTGCGAGTGGGTGGGCGGCGAGGGGGATGTCATCAGCCAAAACCACTTCGGCGCCAGCGCGCCCGGAGAGGAAAACTTCAAGCAGTTCGGATTCACCGCGGAACACATTGCGGCACGGGTACGAACGATGGCCGGTGCATAACGCACACCCATGCAGTATACGGCGGGCGGGGTTACCCGGCAGCGGCGGACGCCCCACGCCTGTCGATGCCACCGCGCAAGCGCCTGTCCAGCGCGCTATGGGACCGTCTTTCGACGCCCTGGCGCAGGTACGTCTCCAGCGCGATGCGCCGCTCTACCCCGGCACGCCTGTTGTTTGCCTCGCGCCTTTCCTGGTTGCGGTGTATGGGCGAGGGCTCCATGAAATGCCCGATGAAGGCGAGCAGATCGGTTTCCCGATACATGAACTCGCCGTTCATCCTGGCGAACGCGATCACCGGTTCGTGCGCGCGATCGTTTTCCAGCCAAGCGACGGCGTTCTTGGTCGGCATGTGGGGCTGCAACAGCGCCGCGGCTTGCGCCGCATTCACGATTTTCTCACCGGTAGTGCTGCTCATCGCTGTATCCTTCTGGCAAAGTCGGGCGGACCGACGTGTCCCCTCTCTTTACTCTAGCCTATAATCAGCCGGTTGGGACAGATTCCCGGTGGCAAAGGAAGCAGTGTGGACCAGCAAATTCCCCAGGCGGCGCGTTTTCCGCTGACCGACTTCAGCTTCGACGACATGCGCCTGCAGGTCGGCGAGCGGGTGCAGATCGAGCTGCTGCCGGCGCAAGGCCATCAGCATCACTTCACCATCCTGATCGGCTACCTCAATGGCGAGAGCCTGCTGGTCAAGACCCCCATCGTCAACGGCCTGCCGCTGCCGGTGCCGGACGGCGCCATGGTCGAAGTGCGGGCATTTTCCGGGTCGACGGTGTTCACGTTCCAGTGCGAGGTCGTGCGGGTGTGCGTGTCGCCCTTCGCCTATCTGCACCTGTCCTTCCCCACGCTGATCCGCGGCGCGGTGATACGCAGGGGCGAACGGGTCAGGGTCAACATTCCGGCCAAGGTGGCCGCCGCAAAGGAAGGACCACAGGCGGACTGGCGGCCGGCAAGCATCGTCAACATCGGCACGGGCGGGGCACTGATCGAGTCGCACCACGAACTGGGCGGCCCCAACGAGGTGATCCGGGCGGCGTTCAGCTTCAATATCGAGCCCGACAACTACGAAGCCAGCGTGTCGGTGCAGGCGGTGATCCAGAAGGTGACGCGGGCGACCGGGCCGGACGCCGCGGGCCGGGGAGTCATCTGCTACGGCGTGCAATTCCGCGACATGCAGCCGGGCCAGACCATCGTGCTGCAGAACCTGGTCGATCAGAGGCTGATCGACAATCATCGCAACATTGCATGACCATCACTTGTTCCTGTACAGGAACACCAACACCCACGAAGCCGCAGCGAAAACCCACGCGACGATCTTCGCCACGGGATCATGATAAATCAGCATGTCGAGTTGCAGCACCAGCGCGGCGCAGGTGACGTTCAACGCAACGATGGAAAACAAAAGGAAGAACGGGAATTTCAACTTGGTAGGCTCCTTTTTCCTGCCTGCTGTTCCGGCGTTTCGGCACGTGGCGCGAGACGCCGGAACGCGGCTTATCGGTATCTGATCTTGAGTACGATGATCAGGATGGCCAGCGCCAGGGTGATCACGTTGGTGATTATAACCGGGGCGGCGTCGATGGCGATGCCGTATAGCAGCCACAGGAACACGCCGGCGCTGAATATGAAGAACATGCTGTAAGAGACGTCTGCAGCCGACTTGGACTGCCAGATTTTCAGCGCCTGCGGCACAAAAGCCGCGGTGGTGAGCGTTCCGGCCGACAAGCCGAGGAGATTCGCGTAGTCCAACATGTTCGCCCTAATGTAGCGCTTCCTGCAAAGCCGAATCGGCATGATATCCTAACCCCGTCATTCCGTTCGCCACTTTCCTGTCCATGACACAGCCCCCTGCGGAGTTGCTCCAACGCCTGCTGGATATTCTCCCGCCTGACGCCGTGCTTTCGCGGCGCGAAGACGTTGCGCCCTACGAATCCGACGGCCTCACCGCCTATCGGCAGATGCCCATGACGGTCGTTCTGCCGCGCACGGAAGACGAGGTGCGCCGGGTCCTGCAAGCCTGCCGCGCCCTGGGCGTTCCGGTGGTCGCGCGCGGCTCCGGCACCGGGCTGTCCGGCGGGGCGCTGCCGCTTGCGGACGGGGTGCTGCTGTCGCTGGCCAGGCTCAACACGATACTCGCCGTCGACCCGCTGGCGCGCATTGCACGGTTGCAGCCGGGGGTGCGCAACCTCGCCATCTCCGAGGCGGCGGCGCCCCACGGCCTCTACTACGCGCCCGACCCGTCGAGCCAGATCGCCTGCTCCATCGGCGGCAACGTGGCGGAAAATTCCGGCGGCGTGCACTGCCTCAAGTACGGTCTCACCGTGCACAACATCCTGCGCCTGCGCGCCCTGACCATAGACGGCGAGGTGCTGGAAATCGGCGGCGCGGGCCTCGACAGCGCGGGCTACGACCTGCTCGCCCTGCTCACCGGCTCCGAGGGCATGCTCGCGGTGATCACCGAGATCACGGTGAAACTACTGCCCAAGCCGGAACGCGCCCAAGTAGTCTTGGCGGCGTTCGACGACCTCGCCAAGGCGGGTGCGGCGGTGGGCAACATCATCGCCGCCGGCATCATTCCGGCCGGCCTCGAGATGATGGACAAGCTCGCCACCGCGGCGGTCGAGGATTTCGTTCATGCCGGCTACGATTTGACGGCGGCCGCAATCCTGCTCGCCGAGTCCGACGGCACGGCGGAGGAAGTCGCCGAGGAAATCGTCATC
>Ga0315281_10009438_pt1 | contig 13537 bp, 9 predicted proteins | sample YL17G07_0_MG_FD_204540 | JGI IMG/M metagenome (GOLD analysis project Ga0315281, IMG submission 204540) | Sediment microbial communities from Yellowstone Lake, YNP, Wyoming, USA - YL17G07_0 | ecosystem: Environmental > Aquatic > Freshwater > Lake > Sediment | place: USA: Wyoming | collected...
GGAAAGGCTGCCGTTGACCGTGGTGGAACCGGTGCCGGACAGAGCGCGATTGTTCCAGATGAGGTCGCCGAAGATGATGTTGCCGCTACCGGAGATGGGTGAGCCCGTCAGCGAGGCGCTCGCCACGGTGAGATCGGAATTAAACACCATGGTATTTGACGATGCGCTAAGCGAGGCAAGGTTCATCGCGTTGGTGGTGTTGAAGGTGTCGACGAAGGGCGTGCCGCCGCCCGTGGTAATTGCCCCGGTGTGGTTCCATGCACCGTTGAAGGTATAGTTTCCGGTGCCCAGGAACACCGTGCCGGTGCCGTTGATCTGCGAGGTGTTGCTGAAAGTACTGTTGCCGCCGCCCGTCAGTTGCAAGGTCGCACCGCTGGCTACGTCGAAGATCCCGGAATGGGTGCCGGTACTGCTGACCCCCATTTGCAGCGTGCCGGTTTGCACACTGATGGTGCCATTATTGTTGAAGGTTGCCGCACCAAGCAGTGAAGTGCCGGTGCCCGCAGATTTGGTGATACTAGCGTTGTTATCAAAAATCGAACCACTGCTATTAGTAATCAACGCATCGCCAGCCAGGGTCATCGCGCCATTGTTGATGAGATGCGCATTTGTACCGACCCCGAACTGTGAGGCGCCAACGAGTGTCGTGGGGCCATTAAGCGTCAGCGTGCGTCCGGTGATACCAGCGCTGCCATTCACGGAAAGACTGCCGTTGATCGTGGCGGAACCGGTTCCGGACAGGGCGCGGTTGGTCCAGATGACATCGCCAAAGATGAAGTTGCCGCTACCGGAGATGGGCGAGCCCGTCAGCGATGCGCTCGCCACGGTGAGGTCGGAATTAAACACCATAGTGTTCGACGATGCGCTAAGCGAGGCGAGGTTCATCGCGTTGGTGGTGTTGAAGGTGTCGACGAAGGGCGTGCCGCCGCCCGTGGTGATCGCCCCGGTGTGGTTCCATGCACCGTTGAAGGTATAGTTTCCGGTGCCCAGGAAAATCGTGCCGGCGCCGCCGACATCGCCGGTGAACGACTGCGTGCCTCCGTTGGTGAACTGCAGGGTTGCGCCGCTCGCCACGTTGAAATTGCCTGGATGGGTGCCGGTGCCTGATACATACATGGCCAAGGTGCCGCTTTGGGCATTGACCAGGCCATTGTTGTTGAAGTTGGTGGCACTGACGATACCGGTGCCGCTCCCCGCCGATTTGGTGATGCTGCCGTTGTTGGTGATGGTGCTGGTTCCGGCCGTAGTGTTGATCAGCAGGTCGCCCGCCAAGTCGATTGCACCGTTATTGATGAGAGCGGCGCCACTGTTGACGGTAATACGGCTGTTGCTGGCCGTGGTCATCGTGGTATTGCCGTTCAGGGTCAAGCTGCTGCCAGCGCCGATGATGCCCGCATTGACGGCGGGGACTGTCAAATTCCCGTTGACTGTGGCATTGACCGAACCCAGGCCGAGGTTGTCGCCGAAGTTGTAACCCCAGATCGCATTGCCTGCCGCGGAGGCGTCGAAATCGGGGTTCAAGGTGACATTGAAAACGCCGCTGCCGGATGTGATGGTGTTGAGCACGAGGCTACCGCTGCCGCTGAGCGGGGTTGCCGCATTGTTGATGGTGAAGTTGATGTTGTTGCCTGCATTCAATGTCAGCGTGTTGCCGGAAGTCCAGGTGAGCGGCGCGCTGACGATGATGTCCTGGGTTGCATTGTTGGTGGTGAAGCCGGCATCCGTAGTGGCCAAGGTCAGATTCGATGTGCCGAGTTGGGTGTTGACCCAGGCGCTGTTGAGCGTGCCGGAGGCGGCATTGCTGGCCGCAGTGGAGATGGTGATGGAGCCGGGGTCGAGCAGCATTTCGCCCACTTTGCCGTGGGGTGCTGCGAGGTCGGCGTGGCCGGTAACACCTAGCGCCTGCAGGCCGGACACCTCGGCGAAGCCGCCGTTGCCCGACTGCTCCCCGCCCCTGGCGGCGATGCTGCCGTCGAATTGGGTGGTGCCGTCGGACCAGACCTTGACCTTGCCGCCGTCGCCGGTCAGGCCGGCATTGGCCTCGATGGTCGCCCCCGCGGCGACCGTGGTGGATGCGCCCGAGCTGACCACGACCTTACCCCCGCCCGTCGCGCCGCTGGCCTCGGTATGGCTGCCGGCGGCGAGGTCGACCGATTGGCTGCCGCGCAGGAAGATGCGCCCGCCTTCGGCCACGGCGCTGCTGGCGTTGACGACGCCGCCTTGCTGCACCAGCCCGGCGTAGATGCCGATGCTGCCACCCTGGGCGACGAGTTGGCCGACATTGACGGCCTGGTTGTCGGGGGCGGTGATCTGCACCGAGACGTCGGGCGTGCCGGGATTGATGAGTTCAACGCTCTTGCCCGCGGCGAGGATGATCTCGCCCTGGGGGGTGGTGATGATGCCGCTGTTCTCGACGCTGGGCGCGACCAGGTAGACCTGGCCGCCGCTAGGCGTGGCGATGGTGCCCTGGTTGACGATGCCGCCGGCGCCGGGGGTCTCCAGGAAGCGCAGCCGGCCGGCGAGGAAGTCCTGGTCGGTCAGGTTGAGGCTGGAGGCGACCAGGCCGGCGACGTCGATGCGCGCGCCCTGCCCGAACAGGATGCCGTTGGGGTTGATGAGGAACACGCGCCCGTTGGACTGGAGGGCACCGAGAATGCTGGAGGGGTCCTGGCCGACCACGCGGTTGAGCACCGCGCTGGAGGGGGTTTGCTGGATGAAGCGGGTGATCTCGTCGCGCCCGATGGAGAAGCCCTTCCAGTTGATGATGGCGTTGGGGCTGTTGACGATGGTAAGGGCGTTGCCCTGCCTGCCGAAGCTCGCCTGGCCGCTGGCGACGGTGGGGTCGGTGGGATTGGCCCAGGCCGGCGTGCCGGCGGCCAGCGGGAGGATGACGAGCGCGGCGTAGGCGCGGCGGGCGCGCTTGCAGGAGGGTTTCCTGCCGTCCCGCGCGGACGCGCCTTCCCAAACCGGGACGCGCATGCCCAGACGCTTGCTGAAAACCAGTCGGAAAAGTTTCGCGTTCATTCAAGCCACCATGTGCTGTCTCAATGCTTCCAAATCAAAAACGGATATGAAGATTAGGTGGGCCTTCCCCCTCTCCATGACTCTACTTTGCCAGACTCATTCGGCGAGCCTCCCCCCTTTTTCAAAGGGGGGAGGTCGCCGTGCTGCCGACCCACCGATCCTAATCCGACAAAGTAGAACCAACCCTCCGCCCGCTTGCGGGACAGAGCTACGCTGGCTCGCTTCGCGAATTTCGTCTCCCTCTCTCCAACTCTCTCCCGTCTGCGGGAGAGAGGAACGCTGGCTCGCTTCGCGAGTTTCTTAATATACTGCGGCCAGGCTGAAGTGGAGCTGCTCGTGGCCGCGCGCCTTGCCTCCCCCTGCATCGACCACGTATGCGTAGTCGAGACGCATGCTGAAGGGCTTGCCCAGGCCGAGGCGCAAGCCGGCGCCCGCGCTGGCTACGCGGTTGTCCGGGTCGCCCGGCTGCGGGTCGTTGCCGGATGCCTCGCCCATGTCGTAAAACACCACCGCGCGGGCACGTGCATCGGAGATGCCGGTGCTGGCGCCGAATTCCGGCGTGTAGAGTTCGACGCTGGCGCGGTAGCCCTTGTCGCCGGAGATTTCGCGCTCGGCGAAACCGCGCACGGAATCCATGCCGCCCAAGCCGAATTGTTCTCCGGGCACGAGAAGATCGCCGGTGTGCTGCCCGTCGAACGCGGCGCGCACCTGCCAGTCTCCGGCAAACGTGCGCGCGGCGTTGAAGCCGTAGTGCCAGAGGCTGTAGCCGGCCTTGGCGCCGGTGCGCGCCAGCTCGAAGTCGGCAGCGCGGCCTCTGCTGCCGCCCGGAATGTTCCGGATGAATGAAATGTGGACGCCGCTGTCCGTCCTGGGCAAACGCCATTGCCCGGAATAGCCCAGGCTCAGGGGATGCACGGTGACGTCGTTGCCGAGCTGGGTGCCCTGGTAGTCGACGTTGTTGCGGTAGGCGCGATGGTCCAGCCCGTAGATGAGCTTGTGCCCGAAATCGTCGTGCTTGCGCAGGTTCTGGTTGTAGCGCGCGCCGAGCACCGTGCCTTTGCCGCTGACGTTGAACACGTCGGCGATGGTGCCTGAATCGACGTCCGAGTACCCGGCGAAGAAGTCCAGCGTATCGCCCAGGCGGTAGAGCGGGATGCGGTAGCTCGCGCCGTAGATGCCGACCTCGCTGAGCTTTTCCGGCGAGGTGACGTATTGCAGGGTGAGGATGTGGTCGCGCTCGCCCACGTTGGCATGCTGGTAGCCCACGCCGAGGCGCAGCCTGCCGGTCTCCGGGCGGCCGGTGTTGTCGAGCGTGGCGAACGCCTTCCAGGGTTTCTCGTCGGCGACGTGCAGGCTGACGTCAATCCCGCCGGCCGCGGCCGCGCTTTTCATCTGCATGGTGGCCTGCTTGGCGGGATTTTCGTTGGCGACCTGCAGGCTTTCGGCGATGCCCCGGGTGTTGGGTGAGGCTCCTTCGCGCAGGCCGGGGACCGAGGCGCGGATGTTGGCGTCACTGAAGAAACGGTTGCCGCTGACGCTGACGCTGGCGATGCGCGCCTCCAGCACCTGGATGCGCACCACACCCTGCTTGAGTTCCTGCTCCGGCAGCATCACCTGCACGGCGCCGAAGCCGGCGGTGGAATAGGCCTGCTGCAGGGCCAGCCTGGCCTGTTCCACGTCGGCAAAGGTGCGCGCGCGGCCCGCGTGGGCGGCGACGATTTTGTCTGCGGCGGCGCCATCGAGAAGCGTGTTGCCATCCACCTGGTAGCGCGTGATTTCGAAACGGGGCTCGGCCTCGGCGGCGACGGCAGGCGCCGCGCCGAAAACCAGGCAGGCGCCCAGCCCCATGGCGGCCAGCGCACGGCTACAAAGCGGTACAGCGTGTGTTGCAGCGGTGAATCCCATCCCCGTTCGCCCCATTCAGGAAATTCCAACACCATGCCACCGACTGGCGGGACCTATGCCATTGAACGCAGTATAGGTCTGCAAAAACCCCTTGCCCATAGGGCAGAAGGCATATATCGAAAGGTATAGATGAGTGTGAGGGCGACTGTGGTGGCAATGGCTGCAAATCGGCCGCCGCGCCATTGCAACCGTTTTGGCCAACCCGGCCCTGGCTTTCACCTGCCTGGCCCGTCCCCCCCATCCCAGGCAACCGATTGCACGGCGGCATCATATTTTTCCCGCCCCCAGCGGATTGGCGCGGACGGTGGCAGATCGGGCCCTTTCACAGTTGTGCCGTCACCTGCCCGTGCGATTTCCACGCGCCCCGCCGCGTTTTCCACATGGACCCCTGCGCCATCGAACAGCGCGACATCCAGCGCATCGGAAAAGTAAAACCCGGCCCAGAAATCCGTCCCGCGAACACCCGTCATCGCCACAACAGTTTCCAGCTTGAAGTCGCGCTCCTGCAATTTTGCAATGGCGCCGGTAATCAGGCGCATTGCGCCTTTGAGCAGGAATATGCGCGCCCGTCCCTTGCCGGCCTGTTCCGAATAGGAGTAATCCTCTATCACAAACACCGTGTCTGCCCCCAGCCTCAAAACACCACCGTCCGTCATCTTCAAGCCCACTCGCGCATCCCTGCCAGTCACGACACGGTCACCGATCAAAACCTGTTGTCCAACCGATAGCGCCATGGATGAAGCGCTGCGATCGACACTTGCGCTGCCTTGAACATGCGTCACTACGCCCGCCAAGGGCGATTCGGCAGCGCTTGCCGTTGGGGAATGGAATGCAGCCAGAGACAGGCCGGCTGTCGCTGCAAACACGAAACTGCCGACAAGTGTTTTGATCAGGGACATTGCGGATCTCCTTGGATGGGTCACTCGGCGCCACATGCCTGGAGGCGCTGCCCATATGGTACCAGCCTCTTTGTTGTGATGACATTACATGCGCATACTGCCCCAGGCATTCTACAACCGGAAACAGCCGCACTCGACCCCTGGCTGAAAGTCGCCAACCAGGTTTCTGAATGGCCGGGCTGGTGCTCGGCATGAGAAAAAACTGGTAGCATGAAACCCGCTTCAAACACTCAATCCGGGACAGGACAGGTGGATTTTCCTTGAAACATTACGCGGCAAGAATGGCACTCGGGCTGGCAGTCATGCTCGCGCTGATACTGCATGCTGCGCGCGTGTTCGAGATCGGCCTGCTGAACCAGATCGAGGCGCTCGGCTACGATGCGCGGGTACGGCTGACGATGCCGCGGACACGGGACGAGCGCATCGTCATTGTCGATATCGACGAGAAGAGCCTGGCCGAGGAAGGCCGCTGGCCATGGGGTCGCGACCGCCTGGCGCGCATGATGGACACGCTGTTCGACGACTACAGGGCCGCCGTGGTCGGATTCGACGTGGTCTTCGCGGAGCGTGACGAGAGCTCCGGCCTGGCGGTGCTGCGCATGCTGGAGCGCAGCGACCTGAAGGAGGTGCCCGAATTCCGCACGGCGCTCTCCCGCCTGGCACCCGGTCTGGATTGGGACGCGCAGTTTGCGCAGAAGCTGCGCAATCGCCCGGTCGTGCTGGGCTACTACTTCACGGGCCACGACGATGCCGGAAAGGCCATGATTTCCGGGATGCTGCCGGCGCCGATCTTTCCGCAGGATGCCTTCCGCGGGCGCGACATCCCGTTCGTCACGGCCACCGGCTATGGGGCGAATCTGCCGGATTTGCAGAACGCAGTCAGCGGCGCCGGGCATCTCAATCCTGCCTACGATTTCGACGGCGTGGTGCGCCGGGTGCCGATGCTGATCCGCTTCCGGGGCGCCACCTACGAAGCGCTGTCGCTGGCCGTGGCGCGGGCCTACCTCGGCGTTGCACGGGTGGCGGCAAGCCCCCCGGACGCGCAGGACTACACCGCGGTCGAATGGCTGCAAATCGGCCAGCGCAGGATACCCGTGGACGAGAACGTCAGCGCCATGGTTCCGTATCGGGGGCCGCAGGGAAGTTTCCGCTACGTGTCGGCAACGGACGTGCTGCACGGCCGCCTCAGCGCCGCCGACTTCGCCGGCAGGATCGTCCTGGTCGGCACCACGGCACCCGGCTTGCAGGACTTGCGCACGACGCCGGTCGCGAACGTGTACCCCGGCGTGGAGATCCAGGCCAGCATGGTCGCCGGCATACTCGACCGCAACGTCAAGCTGAAGCCGGCCTATGTGCTGGGCGCGGAACTGCTCACCCTGTTCGCGGTGGGCGCCCTGCTGGCGCTGGCCCTGCCTTTCCTGAGCCCGCTGTGGGCATCGGCTCTGACGCTGGCGGTGGCGGGCACGACCATCGGCGGCAACCTGGCGGCGTGGCAGTACGGCAACATCGTGCTCCCCATCGCATCGCCGCTGCTGCTGATCGTGCTGCTGTTCGGCATCAACATGTCCTGGGGATTTTTTGTCGAGGCGCGCGCCAAGCGCCGCATTACCACACTGTTCGGCCAGTATGTGCCGCCCGACCTGGTGGACGAAATGAGCCGCCACCCGGAGGCCTGCACCATGGAGGGCGAAAGCCGCCACATGACCGTGCTGTTCAGCGACGTGCGCGATTTCACGCGCATCTCCGAAGGGCTGGACCCCAAACAGCTTTCGCTGATGATGAACGAGTACCTGGGCGCCATGACCCAGGTGATCCACACGCACAGGGGCACCATAGACAAATATATCGGCGACGCCATCATGGCATTTTGGGGCGCGCCGCTGCGCGATGGCGAGCATGCCCGGCATGCCCTGCTGGCCGCAATGGAAATGCAGTCCGCCATCCAGACCCTCGCGCCGCAGTTCAAGGCGCGCGGCTGGCCGGAGCTGAAGGTGGGCATAGGCCTGAACAGCGGCGCGATGAACGTCGGCAACATGGGGTCGCCCTTCCGCAGGGCATACACGGTCATGGGCGATGCGGTGAACCTGGCGGCGCGCCTGGAAAGCTTGACCAAACAGTACGGCGTCGCGATCATGGTGGGAGACGCGGTGCGCGCCGCCGTGCCGGAGGTCGCGTTCCGCGAACTGGACCGCGTGCGCGTCAAGGGCAAAACCGAACCGGTGACGATCCATGAACCTCTTGGCCTGAAAGGCCGGCTGGAAGAGGGCGCGCTGAGGGACAGCGGGCACTTCCACACCATGCTGGAACACTACCGCGCACAACGCTGGGACGACGCAATGGCAATACTGAATGCACTGCCGCACGCCGCGATCTGCGAGCTGTACCGCACGCGCATCGAACACTTCAACACCAACCCTCCCGGCAGGGACTGGGATGGCGTGTTTACCTTCGAAACGAAATAGGAACGGAGAATAGCCCATGAGACTGAAGGTTCTCGGCTGCAGCGGCGGCATCGGCGGCGACTTGTGCACCAGCGCGCTGCTGGTGGACGACGACATCCTCATCGACGCGGGAACCGGTGTGTTCACCCTGGGCATCGAGCAGCTCCGGCGCATCGACCATGTATTTATCACCCACTCCCACCTGGACCACATTACCAGCCTTCCGCTCATGGTCGACAGCGTCGGGGGCCTGCGCGACACGCCGCTGACGGTGTACGCGACGGAAGCCACCGTGAGCATCCTGAAAGGCCATATTTTCAACTGGGAAATCTGGCCGGATTTCAGCCGCATTCCCACGGTACAGGCGCCGTTCATGCGCTTCGAGATCATCACTGTCGGCACCCCGGTCAATCTCGGCGGGCGGCTCATCACCGCTGTGCCCGCGGAACATGCGGTGCCCGCCGTGGGTTACCACATCGACAGCGGGCAGGCCAGCCTGGTGTACACAGGCGACACCACACGCTGCGAGGCGCTCTGGGAATACTTGAACGGCGTGGACAACCTGCGCTATCTGCTGATCGAAACGGCGTTCTCCAACTATGCAAGGAACATCGCGGTGCTTTCCAAACATCTCTGCCCCAGCATGCTGGCAGAGGAACTGGCGCAACTGCGGCGTCCGGCGGAAATCTGGATCACGCATCTCAAGCCGGGCGAGGCCGAAAAGACCATGCTGGAAATCGGGCAGTGCGTCCTCAGCCACCGGCCGCGCATGCTGGAAAACGGGCAGGTGTTCGAGTTCTAGTCGGGGAAGCGCCGCACCAGGAAATATCGGGAGGCCAGAATGGAAAGAAACCGCTGGGGAAAGCTGGCCGTTGTGGCTGCGCTGACCTGGTTTGCGGGCCCGCAGCACGCCCTCGCCGACGCCCCGCACGCCGGCGACCCCCACTATACCGAAGCAGGCTTTTTCGACATCCACGTGTGCCACTGGCCCGACCAGCCGCTGTTTTTCATGGCGCTCTTCTCCACCGCGCGCTTCGATGAGGTGGGCGGGATCGAGATAGCCGATCCGGACGGGCAAGTGATCGGCAGGCTGGATCTTGCGAAATACCGCCTGGTGGCGGCCAGGGGCAAGCCGCAAAAGCGCGTTTTCATTTCCCACCTGGAAGTGCCGCAATCGCCCCGGAACGGCTGGTACCAGGCGCGGGTCAGGCTGAAGGATGGCACGATATCGGTGGCGAGGGACTACGTGCGGGTTGGCTCGATGCCGCTGCCCGGCGGCTATCAGCCCGCGGACCAGGCCGAACTGCCGGACGTGCCTGCGGAACTGCGCTGGGAACCCGTGCCGGGGGCCAGGTTCTACCAGGTATTCATCAGGGACGTGTGGGGCGACGGGCAGCCCATGTTCACCTCGAAACTGCTCGGCGAACCAGGGCTGGCGCTCCCGCCCGGCCTGCTGCAACGGGGCGGCGCATATTCCTGGCGGGTGCACGCCCGCGACATCGACGAGGACCCCACGCTGGGCGATTTCAATCAGGGAACCCTGGGCGGGGAGGTTGGTTTCTCCATTGCTCCCGCGCCATTTTGATGTCCCGCCAAGGCGATGTTGGCCTGGCGCAGCCGGCGGCTCAGCGCCAGCAGCATGCCCACGCCGAGTTCGGGATAGGACATCAGCAGCCCGTGCAGCCTTTCCTTGCTCAGGGACAGCGCTTCGGTGTCCTCCAGCACGTGGGCCGTGGCCGAACGCGGCAGGCCGTCGAGGACGCCCATCTCGCCGAAGCAGTCGCCGCTTTTCATTTCGGCCACGAAATCCCTGCACCCGGGGTCTTCATGGATGGCGATGCCGACACGCCCTTGCACAATGATGTACATCTGGCCGCCCGGCTCCCCCAGATGGAATACCTGCTCCCCGGCAACCCAGCCGACCGGTTCCAGAATCAGCGCGACATGGCGCAGTTGATCGGTACGCAGCAGCTCGAAAAACGGCACGCGCTTCAATAGCAGGATGCGCTCAAACAGAACTTGCAAGTTTTTCCTCCCGGCCCTTGTGGTTCATGAACCGGGGTAGCCCGGATGTTTCATCCTTAAAAACTTGGTTAGCCACAGAGAACACAGAGAGCACAGAGTAAAAACAATGGGTTGCCGTAAATGTTGGCTTCACCAATCAGGTGCGCTGGAAAAACATGCGAAACCCGCTTCATCTCTGTGTCCTCTGTGATCTCTGTGGCTTGAATTGCGGTTTTTAGGTTCACATGACGCCCTGGATGAACCCATTGGTCACAACTCCATGCCCAGACTGCCAAAGACGCGGCGATCGAAAGCATTCCCGGCATTGAATTCCTGCTGCTCGCGCAAGACATTCTGCAGCGTCAATGCGAACTCACCGTGGCTGCGCCCGGTTCTGAAACGCTTTGCCAGGCGCAGGTCAAGCCGCCTGGACAGCGGCTGCAGACCGCCATAGGCCCCGCTGGTCTGATAGTAGCCCGCGCTCCCCGACCAGTCCTGCACAAACCCGGTGCTGGCAAGCAGGCTCACGGTATTGACCGGCATCGTCTGCTCCAGCCAGGGATCGGTGGCGGCAACGAACACCCGCGCGAAGTTCAGCACCACCTGGCTCCCCCTGCCGGGGCGGTACCTGACCTGGGTCTCCCACCCCTTGATGGTCGCCGCTTCCTGGTTGCGGTAGCCGGTGGTGATACCGGTAAGCTGGTCGGCGGGATAGGCGTAGTCGTAGTTGTTGATGAGGTCGTCCAGCCGGTCGCTGAACAGCTTCACATCCACGGCGAGTCCAAGCGCCGGAAAGTCGCCGACATAACCCAGCTCCCTGGAGGTGATGCGCTCCGGCTTCAGGCCGCGTTGGCTCAGGTGCCACTGCACGAACAGGGAGCCCAGGACGTAGCGGTTGTCAGTGCTTTCCTCGAAGAATGCAGGGGTGCGCATTGCCTGCGAGACACTGGCCCGCAACGTGTGCCGGGGGGCAAGCCGGTAGTTGAGGGCGAAGCGGGGCGAGATGTCGGTGCCGGTGATGCTGTTGTTCTCCAGCATCGCCCCGGCGTTCACCAGCAAATCCGGCGTTACGCGCCATTCCGCATGGCCGAACAGCCTGAACAAATGGCTGCCCTGGTCGGAACTGAAATAGGCCGGGGCTGTCAGCTGGTCACTGCGCCAACTCGCCCCCCAAACCATCCGCCACTGCTCATGCAGAGCCAGTATCTGCTGCAGTTCGAGGTCATACCGTTCCGCGACCCTGCGGTCGGCGACGAAGAACTGCGGGGAAGTGCCGTCGGGCTGCGGAACCGGCCCCGTCGGACCGGAGTTGTCGTCCCTGAGGTAATCGTGGAAAAACTGCACGGACACCTCGTTGCCCGCGTTCAGGTTGTGCTGCCAGCGCAGCTGCTCGAAATGGCCATCGAGCAATTCGGTACGCAGGCAATCGAGGAAGCAGACCATGGTTCCCTGTTCCCGCGCCGCGTCCTTGGCACCGAACTGGAACTGCAGGGTATCCCTCGAACCCCAGCGGTAGTCGCCGCGCAGGTTCATGAACTTCACGCGTCTGCTGTCGTGCACGCCGTCGAACCCGTCGTCGGCCCGGTAGCCGGCCGTCAGGCGGTAGTCCATCCCGCCCTGTCCGCCCGCAAAGCGCAGCATGCCGTCGCGGATGCCCTTTTCGCCGGCGTTGAAAGAAGCGTACCCGCCCCTGTCCTGGGAGGCATCGCGGGTGATGATGTTGATCACCCCCAGAAAAGCGTTGGCGCCGTAGCTCGCGGCATTGGGCCCGCGCACCACCTCGATGCGCTCGATGTCCTCCAGCGCCAGCGGCAAATCCGCCCAGTGCACGCCACCGAACAGCGGCGTGTATATCGAGCGGCCATCCACCAGCACCTGCATGCGTCGCGCATATTGATCCGCCATGCCGTGATAGGACACCACCGGCCAGTTGCCGTTGAAGTTGGCCACGGAAAATCCCGGCACCAGCCGGAACAGCTCCGCAATGTCCCTGAACCCGGAAGCGCGGATCATGTCGCGGTCGATTACCGATACTGCCACCGGCGCTTCCGCTACCGGCTGCGACAGACGCGAGGCGGACAGGACGATGGGAACATCGCCGAGGAAATCCGCTTCCGTCATCACCGGCGCCGCGGCGACACCCCCGGCGCCCGCACAAGGCGGAGGCAGCGCAACAAGCAGCAGGGCGGCGACGCGTGCACCGCAAGCCATTGCAATGCGTGACAGGTTCATTTTTCGGCCTCCTCCCGCTCCATTTTCGGCTTGCGCCCAGTCTCGACACATGCCCTGCGCTTGTCAAGAAGCCGCATGCGGCCTACTCCTTTTGGCCTATATCCAAAGCCATGGGAGGGCCGATCCCGGCGAAGGATATATGGCTTTTGCCAAATATCTTTTCGCAGCCCCGGTGATCATACTTCAATCAAGGCCAAGGTCGTTTTCTACCAGCACCGAACGACCACTGGCCCGACCGTAACCGGAGTGACGCGGAGCTGGCCGTTCCATTCCATTGTTGCAAGGAGATGCAAAATGAAAACTTCATTTCTACTCGGCACGTTGCTGACGCTTCTTTCCACCGGCGTCCTGGCGGAATGCCCGAAAGACCCGGGCTACATCGGGGCGACCGAGCTGCTGCCCGTATGCACCGGGCAGCAGGAGCCATCGGCGATGCGCGAGGAGGCCCGCGAACAGGCCACTGGCGCCACTGCGAAAAACACGGCTATTTAGGAGATCGACATGAAAACCACATTGAACCCACTGCACCGCATTTCCACCCTGGTTCTCGTCCTGGGTGCCGTCCCGGCCGTTGCCGCTGCGGAGGCCAATGAGCCGCCCGCGGTGCATGAGTACCTCAACGGCGGATACTTCAGCACCTCCGTTACCGTCAGAAACAAGCAGGTCGATCCGGGCGTCGCCGGCGCCCCCGCGGCCTTGGCTGTCCCGTCCGCCAAGACTGGCCGCGAGTTGCCCTATGACGGCACGCGCTATCGCAACGGCGGATACTCTGGCCCGAATAGCAGCGATGAGTCCGGTGAATCCGATAGGGCCATGGAGAGGGCCATGGAGCCTACCACGCCATAAATGGCACGCTGCGCGCGGAACAAGGGCGGAAGTTGCGGCGGACGGCGGCGCATTCTTGAAAGGAGGACCAGATGATCACGCCTGATCGGAACATGAGCATCGAGGTGTCCCTGGCGGACGCCGACCCGGGCAACGGCCACGTGCTGCTGAAAGTATCCGGCACGCCCGGGCAGGTGATTTGCGTCA